>ERZ1090860.759-NODE-760-length-18515-cov-36.988245_pt1 | contig 18515 bp, 18 predicted proteins | sample MGYA00478483_ERZ1090860 | MGnify/ENA primary metagenome ERZ1090860 (study PRJEB33644, sample SAMEA5815741) | chicken gut metagenome | biome: Chicken; feature: Gastrointestinal Tract; material: Caecum | place: Ireland | collected 2019-01-01 | study: A study of the...
AGGACGATTACGCCTTTGATCCGGACAAGGTAGCGGAATACCGCAAAAAGATGCTCGCCGCCCCCGTCGAGAACAGTAAGGCGGTTCTGGAGGGAATGATCGGTCAGCGTAAAGCGGAGACTGAGGATGACGATATGGACTGGGATGAGGATATCCTGGGCGAGATGGAGGGCGGATATGAAAACAGTCGTTTTTCAAGCTACTGGAATTCTGATAGCAAAATGACCGATCCTCTCATTCTGGCTAAAATCCCAGTGAAAAATCCCTGGGAGATTTTTGCTTATCTGCCCTTTGGCGGCTGGAATGAATGTCCTGACACGCCGGAGTTAATGGCAGTTGCGAAATACTGGTTTGAACAGCATGGGGCGGTCCCTGCTGCCATGACCCATGACGAGCTGGAGTTTACCCTCCCGGCCCCTGTCCCCGAGGAGAAGGCCATGGGGACGGCGGTGGAGCAGTACGGTTTCTGTCCGGACGTTGTGGATCAGGAGGAAGACCCAACGGTGGGCAATCTGGCCGACGTGCTACGGCAGTCCACCGTCTGGTACTTCTGGTGGGATTGATGGGAGACTGTGTGCATCAGGGAGTTCTTCTCTGTTTTTGCCCAGCCTCTGGGGGAGCGAGATAAGGCGGAAAGAATATGCCGACTGCGGAAATCAAAACAAAAGTGAATTACCGGAACCACAAACGGAGCTCCTGCGACAAGGCAGGCGCTCCGTTTTTCTGTCAAAAGTATGTCGAATGGATATGTTTTCCCAAATAATGAGTAGAGGGAGTTTGGGATGTATGGGATATTACGGTGGTTACTGGCCGGTAAGATTGCCAAATTAAACTGTTTCAGTTTGGCCAAAACTTTGAAGATTATTCTTCCGCTATACATTTGTAAAGCTTCCTGTCTGGCGGGAGATAGAATGAAGGGAGATGGTCGACATGAAAGGATCTATCTACAAAAGTTATGACGAGCTGCCGTTGCTTCTCAACTCAAAAATCGGGGCCCCGGCAAAACCAAACGCAGAGGTTTTGCTGAGGAGAGGAGAAGCAGAGGAATGAGCGAGCCCTGCCGTCTTCTGCAGGACGAGGGATATGGAGCTTGTGACGACGAGGGGAAGGTGCTGGGCGTATCACCGTCCAGTGGGTATGAACTCATGTCGTCGTTGCAAAGTTCGCTCCATTCCACCCGACAGATATGTCAGGTCTCCATTCCGCTTCCTTGCTCCTCCTCGAACGGCAAAACGCCCTCCATCCGCCCTCCGTCATGCTGGCGGCCACCCGCCTGCTCTACTACATGAGCCGGATCTTTGAGGACCACACCCTGCACCACTCCAGCGCCGGCCTTCATGTCGACAGAAAACTCCGAAGAAAAATCCAGGAGAAGAAGATCGCCATGGGTCATAAGCCGGACGACGAGGAGGAGCAGACCCAGGGCAGAATGGTCATGGGTGGGATGTAACCCCTTCAAGAATTGCGGGGCGGCTATAAACAGCAAAAAAGCTTCGAAGTAGGAGAAGCAAGTGAGATGATAACTTTCTGATAACAGTGCGCCGTGCCCCTGGCTATTTCCTGTTTCTGCGGTATTGTGTGTTGCGGATAAGGAGGCGGCACACATGCGAGACACGCTGGAAAACCTGTACTTCGGAAACATCACCCCCAACGATCAAATCGTCAAATCGGGGACTGCCCTGAAAAAGGCCATGGAACAGTCGGCGGAGTGCGAGGAAAAGCTAAAAGAACTGATCCTACAGATGAAGGCGGAAATCTCTGCCATCAAATCTGGTAAAGTAACGGAGTACCCAGACGGGGGTCAGCCCCAAGAAAAAACAACTGGCCGAATACCTGCGTGAAAATCCCGGCGTGAGCAATAAAAGCTATCTTGCAAGGCAGCTGGGTATGGCCATGACCACCGTGCAGAGATACTATGATGAGGTTCGGGCGGAACTCAGGGGTGAGGAAAGTCCGGTACCGCAAACGTAAAGCACAAAAATGCCACCTCAGATTTTGCGGGACAGTAAACAAAAGAAGGGTACTCCTTCCGAAAAGGGGTGCCCTTCAAGTGGTCAAAATCAAAACCTATCTGTGGTATTTCTGTGGTCAAACGAGAAATCGCCGTGGTTTTTACCACGGCGATTTCCATTTTTGGTGGACTCGAAGGGGATCGAACCCTCGACCTCTGCGATGCGAACGCAGCGCTCTCGCAAGGTGGTAAGTTTTCTGCCCACGGACTGCGGTGTATGGTTTGATGAAAATGCTGGACGAGGAGCAGATGCAAGAAACACTACCCCCAGTTTTCAATAAGGAGGGAGTGGACAGCAAACTTATATGCGAAGAAGACTAAAGGTTATTTTTTCGCCATGACAAATTTGTTCTTGACAAGAAAAGATGGCCTGGTGTATAATGGGAACAATTCATCAGGGAAAATTTTTTAGAAAGTTATTGTTATTTATTAACCGTGACAAAAGGGGTGAAAGAATGAAATTGCAGGACCTTGCGAGTGTTCGCAGCGGCCTGGTCTTGTCGAGAAAACAGGCCAAAGAGCCAAGTGAGTATCGATATCCCTTGATTAATCTGCGGTGTATCCAGCAGGAAGGGACAATTCAATTAAAAGAGGCCGATATTTATGAAGCAAAAGAACCGCTGAAAGAAGAATACCTCTCGCAAAGCGGAGATATCATTGTCCGCCTTACAGCTCCCTATACAGCAGTTCTGATTGATGAAACTACATCTGGAATGGTGGTTTCCTCAAACTTTGTAGTGATTCGAGTTGAAGATAAGAGCCTGTTGCCGGAGTATCTTTTTTGGTTGCTGAATACAGAAAAGATAAAACGAAAAATTTATGAGAATGCAACCAGTAATATGCTTGGCGCAGTTAACGCAAGATTTTTAGCTGACTTTGAATTGGCTCTTCTTTCCGTGGAGGATCAGCGTAAAATCTCCCAGTTCAATCTGCTGGCCAAAAGAGAACGCCAATTACTTAGAATGTTGGCAGATGAAAAAGAAAAGTATTATGCCGGTGTACTGAATCAGGCGTACAAAAGAGCAAAGAAAGGGAAATGAAGATGACAACCAGAAAAGGTATTGAACAGGTCCTGTGGAATGCCTGTGATAGTTTCCGCGGCAAGATTGACAGCTCCCGCTATAAAGACTATATCCTCTCCATGCTGTTCGTAAAGTACCTCAGCGATGTTTCCAAAGAGAGGCGCGAAGGGTATATCAAACAGTATGACGGGGATATGCGCCGAGTGGAACGGGCCATGAGCCGGGAACGCTTTGCAATGGACGAGCAGTCCACCTTCGACTATCTCTATGCCAACCGGAACGATGCTGAAATCGGCCAGAAAATCAATGTGGCATTGAACCATATCGAGGAACACAACAGCGGAAAGCTGCGCAATGTGTTCCGAGCTATTGACTTCAACTCCCAAGTGGATTTTGGTGAACCCAAAGAGAAGAACGCTACCCTGCGCAACCTGCTGGAGGATTTCAACGGTCTGGATCTGCGTCCCAGTCAGTTAGGTTCCGCCGATATCATCGGAGATGCCTATGAGTACATGATTGCTATGTTCGCCTCTGACGCCGGAAAGAAGGGAGGCGAGTTCTTCACGCCAAGCCAGGTCTCTGAGCTGGTGGCCTCCCTGGTGCAGCCCAAGGAGAATGATCGAATCTACGACCCAACCTGCGGCAGCGGTGGTTTGCTGCTGAAAGCCTATAAGAAAGTGCCCAGCGGAAAGGTGGCCATCTATGGGCAGGAGCTCAACGCACAGACCTGGGCTCTCTGCACCATGAATATGTTCCTGCACGGTGTGGATGACGCCCGGATCTGGCAGGGGGATACCCTCTCCAATCCTCAGAATGTCGAGGATGATAAATTGATGAAGTTCCAGGTTGTGGTGGCAAATCCGCCGTTCAGTCTGGATAAGTGGGACAGCGGATTCCTTTCGGAGGCCGAAGCGGACAGCAAGGGAAAGAAGAAAATGTCCGCCGAACTGGATCCCTATCACCGTTTCGATTGGGGCGTTCCTCCCACGTCCAAAGGGGATTATGCCTTTGTACTGCATATGCTCGCCAGTCTTGATGCGGAGAACGGCCGCATGGCGGTGGTGCTGCCCCACGGCGTTCTGTTCCGCGGGGCCAGCGAGGGAAAAATTCGCCGTCAGTTGGTGGAGATGAACCTGCTGGATGCAGTCATCGGCCTCCCTGCCAACCTGTTTTACGGCACCGGAATCCCGGCCTGTATCCTGGTATTCAAGAAGAACCGTACCTGCCGGGATGTGCTGTTTATCGACGCCTCCGGAGATGGGAACTTTGAGAAGGGTAAGAATCAGAATATCCTGCGGGACAGCGACATTCAACGTATTGTCAACGCCTATCAAGCGCGGCAGAACGAGGATAAGTATAGCTATGTGGCCTCCTTTGATGAGATCAAGGAGAACGACTTCAACTTGAATATCCCTCGGTATGTGGATACCTTTGAGGAAGAAGAACTGGTGGATATTGATGAGGTACAAAAGAACATTGCTTTCATCGAGGCGGAATTGGCCGAGGTTCAGGCGCAGATGGTGAAGTACTTGGGAGAATTAGGGCTATAAGGGGGAGAAAATTATATGAAAATCATTTTTTATGATGTAGAACACGGAAGTTGCTGCCATATTATTACTCCCAATGGTAAACATATTCTGATTGATGTTGGGTCTAAATCTGACTCCAGCATTGTTGACTATATTAACCGTAAATACTATTTCGGATGCGGTGGCAACATTGATGAGTTAATTATTACACATCCTCATGAAGATCACATTTATGATCTTCCTAAACTTTACAGGGTTCTTCCACCCAGAGTGCTTTATCGTCCGAAAGCAGCATTTGACATCGTCCCTACTCTGGATTCCGCAATGCATAAAGAAATTGCGGATTGTGCAAATAGGATGAATCGCTCATATAATCAGCCAGTTTCTACCGAACAGGCCCCGACCAATGAACTTATTAACGGTGGGGTTAAGTTTGAGACAATCGAACCAGATGAGGTATGGTGCACAAAGAAAGATTTAAACACTTTTTCATGTATCATTATTCTATCGTATGCCGGGTATAAATTTGTGCTTACTGGTGATAACCCGGCTACCATTCTCCATAATATGGTTACTACTAATTATCAAAATATTTGCAGTAAAATCAAAGATGCCACGGTACTTTTAGCCCCACATCACGGCCGTTCTAATGAGTTTTGTCCGGAATTTTTTCGATGCACAAATCCACAACTGACTGTTGTATCGGACAAATCTATTGTACATGGAACCCAAGGCGATACATCTAAACTTTATAAAGGGCGTGGCGCACATTTATGTGGTCAAGATAGGTATGTGCTGACTACGCGGAATGACGGCACTATCTCTTTTGATATATCTGCGGGTAACTGCATCGTGTCTTGGGGACAAGAGGGTTACTGATGGAGATAAAAATTCCCATCTATAACATCTTAAATATGTTTTTAACTGGTCTTGTATTTATTGGCGGTTGCGTGATCATTTTTCCAGAAACTGCAATTGCAGTTATGAATAGCGAATTTATTGAAAGTATGGGGACAGGGCCGGAGATTGTAGTTACTGTTTGCACATTTGCTATTGCATATGAAGTCGGCCTGATCATCAACCGTGCTGGATCTGTGATTTTAGAAGAATTCTTAAAATGCACTAAATTAGTCCCTTTTAATGATGACTATGTCTTGTTTAACCAAAAGAAAAAAGAATATCCTATTATGAATACCTTATCCAGGGAATACGCCCTGTCTCGTACAGGAATTGTCCTTTTCTTGTTTCTGCTTATTTTGTCAGTTTCTAATGGGAAATGGCCTTTTGCAGTTGTTTTTGCACTTATAACAGGTATTTACTTCCTTTCATGTAGAAAGCATGCTGGGAAAATTGTGGAACTCATGCAGGGAAGGTGAACGGTGTGACAACAGAAATAAACCGGCGAATTGATCAGATACGCCGTGGTGAAGTACCGGAGGGGTATCAAAAAACCAAAGATGGCATTTTCCCAGTCGATTGGAATACTCAGAAAATGAAACAATGGGTTGCATTGGCAGAGCGTCCTGTTACCCTTGAAGATGATAAGAAATATCGTTTGGTGACTGTACGTCGTGGATTTGGAGGAGTTGATCTGCGTGGAGAATATCTCGGAAAAGATATTCTTGTGAAGAACTATTTTAAGGTTCGACAGGGTGACTTTCTTATTTCCAAAAGACAAATTGCCCATGGAGCTTGCGGAGTTGTTCCAGAATCTTTGGATGGTGCAGTAGTATCCAACGAATATAATGTATTTATCCCAAACCAAGGCACAAATATTGAAATGTTTAATCTTATGATGCGACTGCCACATTATACAAGGCTTTTTTACCTGATGAGTGATGGTGTGCATATCGAAAAACTGCTTTTTAAAACACAAGATTGGATGAGGCGTCAATTAGCCATGCCTCCCATTGAAGAACAACGAAAAATTGCCGCCATCCTCACTACCCAGGACAAGGTGATTGAACTGAAAGAAAAGCGCCTTGCCCAGAAGCAGCGGCAGAAAAAGTATCTCATGCAGCAGTTATTGACCGGGAAAAAGCGCCTGCCGGGATTTAGTGAAGAATGGAAGATAAAACCATTAAAAAAGTTAACAGAGAAACAGAGAAAGAAAAACAATGGTTTTCAATATCGTCTCATTCTATCTAACAGCGCTCAACATGGAATTGTATCTCAAGATCAAGAATTTGATAAAGAAATAGCTAACGAGGAACGAATTGATGGGTACTATATTGTTATTCCAGGTGCATTTGTTTACAATCCTCGAATTTCAGTCACCGCACCATGTGGCCCAATTAATGTGAATGAAACTGGTGAGACGGGCATTATGTCTCCACTCTACACAGTGTTCACTATTTCCTCGCCACAGATTAGTCAGGATTTTCTGAAATATTACTTTCAATCATCTTGTTGGTACAAATATGTGAAGGGAGTTGCAAATTATGGAGCACGGCATGATAGAATAAGTATTTCAGATGGCGATTTCTTTGATATGCCTATCCCCTTGCCGACAAAAGAGGAGCAAAATTATATTGCCAAAGTGCTTTCTGCCGTTGATCGTGAAATCGAGCTACTCCAACAGGACATCGAACAGGAAAAAGAAAAGAAAAAAGCCCTGATGCAGCTGTTACTGACGGGCATTGTGAGGGTAAATGCATGAAACGGGATATGGATCTTTGCAGAGAAATTCTTTTGCAGATCGAGAAAAGTCCGCAAAAGGTCGTATATAACTTCACAATAGTCGGGTACGAAAAGGATATTTTAAAATACCATTGTGATTTATTAAAACAAGCAGGTTTCCTTAAAAGAAGTTCCAAGGATATTACCGGTGAATTGATGGTTGGAGATTTAACTTGGGAAGGACATGAATTCATTGATAAAATTCGACAAGATACCGTATGGAACAAAGTAAAAGAGATCATTAGCAAGAAGGGCTTGCCAATGGCATTTGATGTCATTAAAAATGTTGCCTCCTCTGTTATGGCGGCTATGACACAAGGAGCAATTCAGGGTATGTTTTGAGGAGAAGATTATTATGGACAAATCCCTGTACTTAGAAAAGAATATCAGCCAGCAGCCGGCCATTGATCTGCTGCGGTCCATGGGCTATACCTACATATCCCCGGAAGACTGCGAGGCGCAGCGGGGCAGCCGGTACCATGTGCTGCTGAAAGACATTCTCCGGGGCCAGCTGCGGCGGCTCAACCGCTATGCCTTTGCCGGTGCGGAAAACGAGTTCTCTGCTGCCAACATTGAGCGGGCTATGGAAGATCTGGACGAGCCTTTAACTGACGGCCTGGTCCGCTCCAGTGAAAAAATCTATGACGCCCTGTTGCTGGGCAAGAGCTACCCTGAGACCGTAGGAGAAGGCAAAACCCTCAGTTTCAACCTGAAATACATCGACTGGGAGCATCCGGAGAACAACCTGTTCCATGTCACGGAAGAATTTGCGGTAGACAGCCGTGACAAGCTCCACGACGCTCGGTCGGATATCGTGCTGTTTATCAACGGTATTCCCTTCGCTGTCATTGAGTGTAAAGCTCCACAAATCAGTGTGGAACAGGCTGTGGAGCAGAACATTCGCAACCAGCAAAAGGAGTATATCCCACAGCTCTACAAGTTTGCTCAGATCGTGATGGCGACCAATAAAAACGCTGTGAAGTATGCCACCACCGGCACGCCTAAAAAATTCTGGAATGTGTGGAAGGAACAGGACACCGCTTTTCTGGAGGAGGCGCTGGCCCAGCATGTGAGTGACCGCACCCCAACTGAGCAGGATCGGAATTTGATTTCTCTGTTCAGCAAAGAACGGGTCATGGAACTAATCCGGTACTTTGTGCTCTTTGACGCCAATGTAAAGAAGATTTGCCGGTATCAGCAGTATTTCGCCATCAAAGAGATTATCAAGACCATTGGGCAGTCAGACGAAAAGGGCAACCGACAAAGCGGCGTCATCTGGCACACCCAGGGCAGCGGCAAGAGCCTGACTATGGTTATGCTGGCAAAGTATATCTTAATGGAACTGGCCGACTGCAATCCGAAAGTGGTCGTTGTCACTGATCGCAAGGAACTGGATCGCCAGATCGCGGCCACATTCGCTCACACCCGTCTCAATCCGGCCAGAGCCACCAGTGGACGGAATCTGGTAGAGCTGCTGGGCAGCGGCAAGGCGGATGTGGTCACTACCATCATCAATAAGTTCAACACCGCTGAAAAAATGGAGCACAAGAATTTTTCGCGGGATGTGTTTCTGCTGGTGGATGAAAGCCACCGCTCCAACTATGGTCTGCTGGCCGCCAAAATGAGGGCGGTGTTCCCCAATGCCTGCTACATTGGCTTTACCGGTACTCCTTTGATGAAAAAAGAGAAGAACACCATGGCGAAGTTCGGTAAGCTGATCCACAAATATACCATCAAGGACGGTGTGGATGACGGAGCCATTGTGCCACTCATTTACGAAGGCCGCTTTGTGGAACAGAATGTGGACGAGGCAAATATCGACCTCTGGTTCAAACAGACCACCAAACGGCTCACGGAAGCGCAGCGGGATGACCTTTCCCGGAAATGGAGCAGTATTCGCCGCCTGACCTCCACCGATGCCCGTATCAAGCGGATCGCTCTGGACATCAATGAGCACTTCATTGATGGGTACAAAGATACCGGCTTTAAGGCTATGCTGGCCACTAACTACAAGCGGGATGCGATTCGGTATCTGGAGTGTTTTGAGCAATTTGGGGATTTGAACTGTGCCGTGGTGATCTCACCGCCTGATCTGCGGGAAAGTGTAGACGATATAGACGAGGGTGCCGACGATAAGGTCATTGCCTACTGGAATAAAATGATGAACCGCTACGGTGACGCAGATGCCTACGAAGAGGCAATGAAGAACCAGTTCTGCGCAGGGGAGATCGATATTCTTATTGTGTGCAGTAAGCTGCTTACCGGTTTTGATGCTCCCATCTGCCAGGTGCTCTACATTGACAAAGAGTTGAAAGAACACGGTCTGCTCCAAGCTATTGCCCGCACCAATCGTCTGTATGAAGGCAAGGACTATGGCCTCATTGTGGACTACCGTGGACTGATTGAAAAGTTGGATACCGCTATGGATCTGTACAGTGGCGCCGGGCTGGAGAACTTTGACAGTGGAGACCTGAAGGGTGTCGTGGTGGATGTCATGTCGTCTGTGGCTGGCCTGCGGGAAGCCTATACTCGGTTGACAGAATTGTTTGCAGACTTGAAAAATCCACGCGACACCGAAGAAGTGGAAGTGTTTCTTGCTGACGATAAGAAGCGAGAGAACTTTTATAATCTCCTCTGTGCTTTTGGCAAAGCGTTGAATATGGTTCTGAATGCGGAACAGGCGTATGCAGCCATTCCGAAAGATGAATTGAAGCAGTATCAAAACACTTTTATCTTTTTCTCCAAGGTACGCCGTAGCGTGAAAATCCGTTACTGCGATGCAATTGATAACCGGGAATATGAGCCGCTGATGCAAAATCTTTTGGATACGCACCTCTCCGTAGCTGGTCTGAAACAGATCACCAGCCCCATCGATATTCTGAACAAGGATGATTTTGAGCGGGAATTGGAGGAGTTGGGATCTCTTCGAGCAAAGGCAGATGCTATTACCAGCAAATTGACCCGCAGCATTAGCGAAAAGTATCAGGAGAATCCTGCCTATTACGACAGTTTCTCCAAGCGGATCAAGGACGCATTGGAGCAGTACAAGGAAAAGGTGATCTCTGAGGCTGAATATCTGGCAAAGATGCGTACCATTATGGAAGACTATTACGCCGGAAAGAGTACCGTGACCTATCCGGAATCCATTAAGAATAATGTTCATGCCCAAGCGTTTTACGGTGTCCTGTCAGCAGTATTCGACGAAGCGAAGGAAGCGGAAGTTTCTCCTGATTTTGTTGCGGAGATTGCGGAAGAGATTACAAAAATTGTGGCTAACCACAGTCAGGTGGACTGGACTAACAACAAAACAATCCACGACCGGATTTCGCAGGATATTGATGACCTTTTTTATGACTATGAGAAAGAACGGGGATTAAAACTGTCTTTTGACACCATTGATAAGATCATCGAAAATGTCAAAACAGTAGCACTTCGGAGGTTTTGACAGCAATGACGCAGGAAAGAACCGTCGTATATGAAAACAACGAGATCCACTACCTGCTGGAGCAGAAGCAGGTAAAAAATCTCAATCTGCGGGTTCATAAGGACTGCATGGTTTATGTTTCAGCTAATCCAGATGTCCCCGCTGAAAAGGTTGACGATTTTGTAGTGAGCAAAGGGGCCTATATTTGCTCAGCACAAAGGAAGTTTCGTGAGATGGCGCAGTATGCCCCTAAACCCAAGCAATATGTCAGTGGAGAGACTTTCTATCTGCTGGGCAGAGGAGTCCGCCTGAAAGTGGAGAAAAATGTGCGGGACACAATTTCCTCTGATGGGATTTATCTGCACCTTTGCGTGAAAGACACGGAAGATTTTGCAAAAAAGCAAAAGATGGTGACCCGTTACCTGGATGAGCAGTGTCGATCCATTTTCGGTGAAATTATTTTGGAAACCTACCCAGTATTTCAAAAATATGGGGTGCCGATGCCAGAATTACGGATTCGGAATATGGAGACCCGATGGGGATCTTGTTTGGCCAAAAAGGGAGTTGTTACACTGAATAAGAGGCTGTTAGAAGCACCACGCAACTGTATCGAATATGTCGTGATGCACGAGTTCTGCCACTTCGTTCACCAAAATCATTCGAAGCAGTTCTATGCGTTCTTAACGATGCTGATGCCGGACTGGAAACAGAGGAAAGAGACCCTGGATAAAAGCGCAACTTTCTGGTTGTAAAATATCCGAAAAGAGCGGCTATTTTCCTTAACCTGTGCTATTGTGTCTTGCAACAAGGAGGCGGGGCACATGAACGAAACTTTGAGATTGCTGTACGACAAATTCTACACCCCTCTGCCTATGGTGGAATCCGAGCAGGAAGTTGAAGTCTGCCACCGGCAGCTCATTGAGCGGTTGGACAAGCCGGAGCGTAAACTGGTGCTGCAGATCATCGACGCCCAGAATCTGATGATAGAGCAACGCTCCGTCGACAGCTTTATCTGCGGATTCCGTCTGGCGTGGGAACTGGCAAACGAACTGAATCATTTTGAAACGAACAGGCATCCATCTCCAATGGAAGAAGCGGAGATGGATGCCTGATTCTATCCCTACTTAATGACAAGGGTGCCGCCCAGCCGATACCGACACAGTCCAAAGCCAGTTTCGGAGCGCTCCAAAATGGTCTCCGGGATTTGTTTCAGATACTTCCGCCCAAAGCTGGTGGTGCCGAAGTATGCGTCAAAGTTGGCCACCGGCAGCACTACCCAGTCGGAGTCCTCTGGCTTGTTGGCAAGGTAGTAGGACACCAGAGTTGTGACCATATCCAGAGGAACCCCCTTGGGCGTGAGCGTGCGGAGTTGTTCTACTAACTCAGGCGGCAGTGACTGCTCCTTATCCCGGAGTGGGCCCAGCTCCAAAGCCTGGGCCAGAAAACTGTCAAACCGCAGACCCCACTGCCCCTTGGTGGTGGGGGCGAACAGAGGGATCTGCATTTGAATCACCTTGTCCCGCCAGGCCCGGTCAAAGCCCTTCTCAATGGCGGCGCACTTCTTTTGAACGCTGCTGGACACCCTCTCCGGGTTTTCCCGCACAAAGGCTGCCACCCGATGCACATGCCTGTGAAACCATCCGCTGCCGTTTTCCTCCACAAGGCCGGGAAATTCTGAATGGAGTTCCCTAAAATCACTGCCGAACTGCCACGCCTCCCGGGGCGTGGCTTTTTTGCTGTCCGGCACACTGCACCAGGCGCATAAACCCCGCTTGGCATAGTCGATGCGCTCCCTGGGCGCTTTGACCGGGCTGCCATTCTCATTATGAAACAGAAATCCTCTTGCCAGGGTGGTCAGCACCCGGTTGAGTCCCTCGAAATCCAGGATGGTGTCGAATGTGAACCGGCCCAGGTAGGTGGTGTCCTGCTTGTTCCGGGCGGTGTAGTTTACCACACCGGTGTAGTCCTGAAATTCCTTCCACTCATTTAGCATGGTCCACCTCCAAAACATGTTCCTCAATGTGGTCCGGCAGCAGGTCCCACAGCAGGTTCCGCTTACCCAGGGTCACCACATAGGGCACCGCCAGGCTGGGCCGTACAATCTTATTTAGTAGCTTGCGGCAGACCTTGGACACCACAATTCGCTCATTGCCGCTGAAGGGGGCAGACAGATAGGCCTCCATCATCTTCTGGAAAGCCGGAGAATCCGTCGGGCGGCGGAGCTGTTTCCGCTCCCGGGCTGTCTCCAGGTCATCAATGTCACAGACCAGATCACCTAACATACGGAATCCGCCGTGGCGAAAGTCGGTCAGAAGATCATAGTAGTCCGCTGCCTCCGGGAGATATTCTCGTAGAAAGTCTTCTCTCTGTTCTTCTATCATCAGGTGCCACTGCTGTTCCACGATTGCCTTTCGCAGAGCGGCGATACGCTCCGGGGAGAGCTGCTGGAAGAAGGCATACAGTTCGTCGCTGTCGTAGACTTCTTCCTGTCCCCTGGCGTAGAGAATGCGGTCAATGTCCGTTTTCCGCTGCTGTCCCTTGGCAGGGGCACGGCAGGCCCGGACGCGGGAGAGACAATGCTCGTAGTCCCACAGCAGGGCAGAGACAGAAGAAAGAATGTTTTGGTCCAGATGCTTCTTCCAGCTTCGCTCCTGGGCGAAGGTGAATAGTTCGCTATCCTTCACTGGTTTCTCCTGAATCTTCGGCGTATTGCGCTCCAGCTGGCGGGCCAGCCAGGGCAACCGCTCCACCGGAGAGTCCACCTGATCCCAGTCGATCCCGGCAAAGAAGGCATCCAGACGCTCCCGGTGGGTGGGCTCGTACCAGGCGCGGCGGCGCTCCTCCGCACGCTCCACCAGATATTTGTACTGGAGAAACGGAGTGCGCTTCACGCTTTTCCTTCTAAGAAATTCATCCAGGTTGGGCCGCACACCGGTCTTGGCCGCGTCGATCTCCAGCCCGCTGTAGATGGCCAGGGCTTCCAAGTCCCGGCGGCACCGCTTGCGCTCCTCTGGGTCGGCGTGGTCGTTGTAGGCGATGACGCTGCGATCCAGGGCGGCATTGCAGATCTGTCCGATGCGGGCAGCAAAGGTGTTCTCCACCGTCTGAAACCGGGCCTGCCAGTCGTTAGCGTCGGACTTGGGTGCGGACAAGGATGGAATTTTCAGCAGGGGCAGGTTGGCGTTGTTGGAGAGCTGCTGGTGGACCTCGTAGTCATAGTTCCGCTTCACACAGCGGTTCAGGATAGGGTCAGCAATGGTTTTGATAAGGTCGCCGTCATAGTCCGCGCCGCCCAGCCGCTCCGCTGCCAAACTATCAGCGGACACCATAACCACATCGGTGAGATGGCCCATGTAATGCTGGCGCAGTGCGTCTCCCTCTGGATATACCGACAGCTGCAATTCCTCGTTCCGGGCAATGTGTGGATTGCGGAGGAGGGTGCAGCTGTCCTCATGGTCATAGGCCGCACCGGGCGCAAAGAAGCTGTCCTCCGCAAAGAAATCTCCCATTACCTGATTGCAGAAGTCCCGCTCACCGGGCAACTGGAATACACGGGGCGCGATCAACTGCCGCAGCAGCTCCAGCAGATCACCTGAGAGAAAACGGTTGTCCCCTGGCACCAGCAACCGCCCAACGGCGTAGCCTCGGAGGATCTTCCGGGCCTGTCCGTCCAGCTGTTCCGTGTAGATAGGTTCCCGGATAAACTTCGGGTTCTTCTCCAGCACCCGGGCCATGATGTTCGCCCGGCTTTCCCTGGGCTGGCTCAGGCCCCGGCGAAAGTATTCCTGCTGATATGCTTCATTGGCACGAAAGTTATAGTAGGCCGTCTCGGTGGCCTTGGTCAGCCACTGCCGGGGATCATCCTCCGGACTGTGGTCCCAGCCCTCCGGCAGGTCGGCGGGGCGGAATTCCTCCGGCTGGATGGAGAGGGTTGAGAGAAACTGGTAGTTGAGCTCCACCAGCTTCTCCGGCTCCGTCTTGCTCAGGTTGGTGATGTACAGGGCGTGGTTGTAGTCCCGAAAGGCGTCCCAATAGTCCTCCCAGGTCATACCGTTCTCCCGCAGCCAGCCGTAGGCTTTGAATTGACTGCGGGTGAGGATGATGTCCACACTGCGGACAGGGTGTGCCTTGCCCCAGATGTCCACAATGGTCTGGGTGCCGCTGCGCTTCAAAAAGTCCTTGAAATCCACCTGATGGAGCATCCCCTTGATGTAGGGCATCCGGATCTGGAAGGAGGTGTGGGTGTGGCTACTGCAACAGGCCTTGTCCACCACCTGGGCGTACTCTTTGGAGATGAGGCCCACACCGTCAAAGCAGGTGATGTCCAGATCTTCCAGTGTATCTGCCCGGTAGAAGGTTCCCGGCTCTCTGTCTTCCCGCAGGGTGATGACAGGGGCTCGCTCCACTCTCTTGGTTGGATTGTCTATGACGATGACCCGGTGAGGTTTGTCAATGCGGATGCCGTCTACCCGGGTTCCGCTGGAGAACATGAGACCGTTGTAGGCGTAGAGTTTACTGAGTTGGCATCGGCCCAGTTCCATATTCAGCATGATCCGCTGGCGCATAGGCTCATACAGATCCGCCCGGATAAAGGAGAGACGAGATTGACGGCTCATACTGGCGGAGCGCTCAAAGGCCACATAGCGGCAGGGGCCGCTGCCGAAGTCCAGGGTAATCCCCTCGGGACGGAACATGTCCCTGGCCTTCTCCCGGCGGGCCTGCTGCGTCCTTCCGGTTCCACGCCGGTCAAAGATCCCGGCGAAGTCCATATAGAACAGCACATCGGAAAGAGCTGTGACTTTCTCATCGCTACGCTCTCGCCAGCCTTTCCCGTGGAGTTGGTACATCAGCTGGTGGAACATGGCGCAGCTGTCCTGCTCGTGCCTGGCACCCGGTACCTTGCAGTGCTCGGTGGCACTGCGGTTCAGAGCAAAGGTGTAAACGCCGTCTTGCTCCGCGGCGTAACTCATCACCGCCCGGGCAGAGAGTTCGTAGATCTGATAGGTCGCCATTGGCTCACCTCCGTTTGCTCCATTCTACCATAAACCATTTCAAAATCAAAATGAATACTACTCCCACTTCTTTTGAGGTGGGAGCTTTTTGTATTCAAATTCTTGAAATGGAGGTACCAAACATGAACAACAAAATGAACCATCCCCTGATCACAGTAGACGGCAGAACCCTGATGGATCGTCCGCTGGAACCGCCCAATTTTGTGGTGGACACCCTGATCTCTCAGGGTCTGCACATCCTGGCTGGCTCACCAAAGGTGGGCAAGTCCTGGCTTGCTCTATGGCTGGCGGTGACAGTTGCCAAGGGAGAACCGGTCTGGAACATGACCACCAAGCAGGGCACCACCCTCTATCTCTGTCTGGAGGATTCCGTCCTCCGCATCCAGAATCGACTCTTTGAAATCACTGAGGATGCGCCAGACAGCGTCCACTTCTGTACGGAGTGCGCCCTCATCGGCCAAGGGTTGGAGGAACAGGTGGACGCATTTATCGCCGCACATCCCGACACAGTGCTGGTCATCATCGACACCCTGCAGATGGTCCGTCCGATCCACGACGCCACCTACGCCAATGACTACCGGGATCTGTCTGTGCTCAAGCGGCTGGCGGACAAGCACGGCATTGCCATCCTGCTCATCCACCATCTGCGGAAAGAAAAGGCGGAAGATGTGTTCCACCGGATCTCCGGGACCACTGCCATCAGCGGCGCAGTGGATTCCAGCTTCACCCTGGTGGAAGAAAAGCGGGGCAGCGGCAGAGCCAGACTGACCTGCGTGGGCCGGGACATCGAATACCGGGAGCTGGAGCTTCGACGCAGCGAGGAAAATGTGTGGGAGTTGGTTTCGGACAGCAGAGAAGAACCCGTGCTGCGTGAGGATCGGATCGTCGTTCTCCTCTCTGCATTTATGAGCACCAGAACAATATTTATCGGCACTCCCACGGAACTCTCCGAAAAGATCGACCCTGATAAGTCCGAAGGGGTAACGCCCAAAAAGATTTCAAGGATGATCCTGCAAAGCGTTGAGGCCCTAAGGAAGAACGGAATTGCTGCAGTGATCCGCCGAAGCAACGGAAAGCGAGTGATTGAGCTGCGTCGTGCCGATAGTGTCGATTTGGAGGGTGCCGGAGAAATCGTCCCTATCGACCCTGTCGAGGCGCTGTGCGGCGATTTGCGGGCAGTTTCCAGGTGCGGCGAGTAAACTCCCGCAAGGCAAAAGAAACGCCGTGTTGGGCCGCTTGTGGCCGAAGGAGGAGTGCGGGTGTTCGGCGCGGGAGAATCACCTCCTTGGAGGTGGCCAGCATCGCGTTTGTCTGGTCAACGGCACAGCCGCCGCCCGCCTTCCGCTTGTTTGCGGGGCGCTGCCCCACACCCCTCGTCGGCGCAAAGTCCGCACCGTTCGGAACACCTTACGGCTCAGGTATTCCGAACTACGCTCCCTTGCGCCTCCTCTCCAAACGAAACCCGCTGACGCTGGGCTTTCGTTTGATTTTAGAACACGATTATTTTGGAGGAAACGACATGAAAAAAGATATCAAATTCAGCACCCGGATGGCATCCGAAGACCGGGAGGCCATCAAAGAATTGGCGAAACGCTCCGGAATGTCCATGAGCGATTATGTGACGGCCTGCTGTCTGGGAAAGCAGGTAGTGGTCATCGATGGACTGAAAGAAGTGCTCAAGGAGTTGAAGTCCATCGGCAGAAATCTGAATCAGCTTGTCACCCTGGCGCACATGGGACGCGTCACGGTGGTTGATCTGGACGGTGTGCGCCAGGCGTTCTCTGAACTCTGCGCTGCTGTCCAGCTGATCCTGGAACGAAAGCGGTGGTGAAAAATGGCGATCATCAGCTTCACTAACTACAAGCGAGGACAGACCACCGGATGCATGGGAGCCGTGATGCGGTACACCATGCAGAACAAGAAAACCGAGTGTGACGGTCAACAGTTGGTCACAGGCATCAACTGCCAGCCGGAATCTGTCTACGCGGACTTCATGACCACCAAGCGGCTGCATCACAAAACCGACGGTGTGCTGTTCTACCACATGGTACAGAGCTTCCCAAAAGGCGAGGCGGTCGACCCGGTCACCGCTCATGCGGCGGCGCTGAAGCTGGCTGAGTACTATGAGGGCCATGAAGTCCTGGTCTGCACCCACACAGACCGGGAACACATCCATTCCCACTTCCTCATCAACTCCGTCAACTTCGATACGGGAAAGAAACTGCACATCGCGAAGAAGCAGCTCCAGGAACTGCGGCAGCGCAACGATCAGGTCTGCGTGGAATTTTCTCTCCCTGTGTTTAAGCAAACAGACAGGAAAGAGAAAACCAAAACCATGTCCATCGGTGAGTATCACACCGCAGCCCGTGGCCAGAGCAAAAAGCTGCAGCTCATGAATATCATCAACGACTGTATGCGCCACACCTCCAGCCAGGAGGAGTTTATTGCGCTGATGGAGAGCGAGGGCTACAAGGTGCGCTGGGAAGCGGCCCGGCGGAACATCACCTACACCACACCCGGCGGCTGGCAGTGCCGTGACCGCCTGCTGTTTGGGGAGAAATATCTGAAGGAGAATATGGAATATGAATTCAGGATCAGAGAAGAAATTATCTATGGACGAGCTGTTGGAAAAGAATCGTCCCGCGCAGATGGTACAGACCACGCCGCAGCCTCCGGCGCAGGAGCTGACACCGCCTCCCGAAGTGCATCCTACGAAAGCGGAGTGGGAGGAACTGCTGAGCAGCCTCTATGCACTGGGGGACCACACCGAGAGACAGACTGGCTATCTCAAGAAAGTCAGCGAACTGCTGGCGCAGCTCCCGACCCGGACGCAGATGG
>ERZ1090860.767-NODE-768-length-18442-cov-6.657747_pt1 | contig 18442 bp, 12 predicted proteins | sample MGYA00478483_ERZ1090860 | MGnify/ENA primary metagenome ERZ1090860 (study PRJEB33644, sample SAMEA5815741) | chicken gut metagenome | biome: Chicken; feature: Gastrointestinal Tract; material: Caecum | place: Ireland | collected 2019-01-01 | study: A study of the...
ATCTTATATAAATCTTCCTTACCTGCAAACAGCGCGATCACCCCGTTGTCTTTTTCCTCTATACAGGCATTAAAATGATCCGTTTCCTCTGAAAGGTCCATTTTTCCTTCCCCGACCATATAATACTGCACCACATTTTTTGCCGTTTTATAGTCCAAATAAAAGCTTGACTGGGCGCTTTGCTTCACCGGACAATATTTCCAGTCTTTCTCAGGAATTTTATAGAAAATCTCCCCTTCTCCATCTGTCTTCCCATATTTCAAAACAAACGCTTTTACTTTTTCATATTCTGAATCCCCTTTAAAAAGAATCCCTCTGTAAGGGGAAATATCCGTAGTTTTTTCTGCCTGTCTCAATTTCCACGCAAAATACTCTGGCTGATGTGTTTTGATATATCCATAGACGCCGCCGGTTATCACCCCGGCAGCACATAAAATTACCGCCCCTGCAGCGAGCCATCGCTTAACCAGATATCCGTTTGCCCTTCTTTTTCTTCTTCCAGTCTCTGTTCTTTGGGCCGCCTCAAGCCAGGCTTCTGACCAGGTCTGACGGATAGCTCCCTCATATCGCTTTACTTCCTCTTTTTCATCTCCCATGATTTCCAAGAGATTTCCAAAGCAAAAAAACCTGTCTTGTATATCTAAGGTCAACCCTTGGAGCAAGGCTTTTTCTATACTCTGTGGAATCTCTGTATATCTAGAAGGGGGCTTTAACCGGTCTTTCCCGCTCCGCTCATATGCTGTCACCACTTTTTGGCCGGTGACCATTTCGTACCAGGTTGCGCACAAAGCATAAATGTCTGTCCAAGGGCCTAAGATTCCTCTCTCCTCCCCCTGCTCCAAAGCTGCATAGGAATCCATTTCCTCTCTTGGTATATGCATTCTGCCATCTATCAGCAGACACAATACTTTATCCTCAGTCATCACAAGATGTCTGGGACTTATATTGCCATGAATCCTTCCCTCGGCATGTAAAGTATTGACAGCATATACCACCGGAAGCATCATTTTCTTGGCTTCCTCCTCGGGAATCCTGCCCTGTGACTTTTCGTATTCTTCCAAGGTGATGCCAGCGGGAAAGGAAGTGATCATATAGCCTTTCTCTCCGTCGGCAAAATAGTCTTTTACCACCGTCAGACCAGGCACAGCAAATTTGCCAAATAAAAATGACGCCTCCTGTTCTTTTTTATCCTGCCATACTTTCAAAGGATAGACATAGATCATCACTTTTTGTTCCAGTACCAGATCATATCCTACATAGCGCATGGATTCTTCCGTTTCTTCCAGAATAACTCCTACAAAATACCTTTCACCCAGTGTAGTATAAGGTTCTAAATAGGTTTCTTTCCATTGATACTCCCATATTCCTTTTTTACATATTGGGCATATTGCGTATTGTCCTTGTGTTTCCTCCATACAGAAAATACATCTGCTCTTGCTCATCTTTTCTCCTAAAATCCTGATTACTCCCAAAAATAGTCTGCAAAATCAAAGTCACTTTCATTTACACCAAAGATCCAGGCCCGTTCTCCATTCTCCGTATCTGTCGTACACAGCCAATAATTATATTCTGTACCGATCCAACCTTCTTCTGGGGGCCAGTCGTCCAGCTTGTCAAAATCTGCTCTGACTGTCTTTTCTTCCACGGGAACTTTTCCTGACAAAAACTTAGCTGTTTCTGTCATCATCTCTTTTACCTCATCCTTATTATTTTCTGTAACATTAAAGCCGATCTGGAATAAATCCTGGTTCACACTATCGCTTCTGATCCAAATTTCCTCTCCGTCTTTTATCTCATATTCTTCTTCCTTTTCAAAATCTGTAAGGATGGCTCCATATTTTTCCACTTCTACTGTGTCTTTTTCCTCTTCCCTGGTCTTTTTCATGGTATACCCTTTTGTCTCCATATACTTTAAATATTCCTCTTGGGTACTGTTGAACCGGAGACGGTTGCAGGGTTCTCCCCATTCCTTAACATCTTTAGGTTCCAGTGTATAAATTGTGCTGATACCCTGATAGGGATATAATTCGTTGACTTTTCCCTGGCTGCTGGAAACCGCGCGGTTTTTAACAAATTCCAGGTATTCCTTATATTTTTCTGTCCTTCTTCCATAATTTCCTGCATAAACTACCGTCTCTTCTTTCCCACGGGCATATCCCCAGAAGCCGACCGCCACACATAACACACAAAAAATCATCCCCACGCCGATTCCTAGCTTCCACCTCCTGGACCCTGTTTTCTTCTTGGTGTTTTTCTCCCTTTTTTCTCCCATTGCCGAATCTAATGCCTGGCGAAGTTCCCGTATAGCAGCAAATCGTTTCCTGAAATCCAACTCCAGGCCCCGGCATAAAATTTTTTCTTCTTCCGGCAGGATTTCTGCCCCATATGCCGATGGAAGATATAATTCATCTTTCTGGAGACGATCCACAGATGGTTCCGGTCTGACGCCTGTTATCATTTCATAAATCGTAGCGCAAAGGGCATAGACATCCGTCCAGGGGCCCTGCCTGCCCTTTCCCATATATTGTTCCGGGGGCGCATACCCTTTTTTTATTAATACAGTCATCGTCTTCTCTGTTTCCAAATAAGGTCTTGCCGCCCCAAAGTCAATAATCCTAAGGGTTCCATCCTCCTGGAGCATCAAATTGGAAGGGTTTAAATCTCGATGAAGAATTCCTTTTTTATGTATCTTTTCCATTGCCTCCGCCACTGGCTCCAGCATCTTCCACGCCTGCCAAAAAGAAAGAGGTATATCTTGATTTTGTAGATAAATATCCAGGCTGATCCCTTTAATGTACTCCATCACCAGATAGGCTGTTTCATTTTCCTCAAACCAGTCCAAAACCTTTACTACCCCTGGGACATCAAATAGTTTAGACATTCTTCTTCCTTCTTCCAGGAAATCCCTTTTGCCTTTCAGGAAATGCTTTCGGTCGTTTTTTTCTCTTGGAAGGATCAAAGCCTGTCCGTCTCCCTCATGGACCCTTGCGGTTATCTCTAAAGGGAAATACTCTTTTACCACTACATACTGGGCAAGAAATTGGTCCTCTGTCAGATAGGTAATGCCAAAACCTCCTACCCCCAGAACTTTTTTGATCCTGTATCTGTTATCTAAAAATGTCCCTTCTCTTAAACAATCCACAGCCACCATAACTCCTTATCTTGCCTCTATGGAAACATAGTACTCTCCATGATACCCAGAGTTGCTGATATAAACCTCACATTTACAATTTGGAAAAATAGAAACCTGTTCTGCTTTTTCTTCTTCCACAACCTTAAATAGCTCCTGAATTTCTTTCTTTGTAAGGTAAGATTCCGGTGAGATCACCGGAAGCATCTTATACAAAAATGTTTCTGCTTTTTCCATCTCCTGGGATCGGAAAGATAGATAGAGTACAAATTCTGTCACATAATCCCAGTGCAGTCCCACAAGGTCCTCTCCATATTTCCAGTATTCTTCCCACTCCAAATGGGTATTCAAAGGCCTCCCTCTTCTCTGGCGGTATAGGGTAACATAACCGTTAAATCTTCTGTCCTCATCTTTCCTCTCCATGCCCGCATATAGATCCAAGGCCTTTTTCATTGTATCTGCTTTTACCGGGAAAACTCCCGCTTTGTCTGTGGGATATTTCCACCCTTTTAAGGCATCCTCAGTAAATCTGTAAGTACTGATATAGTCGTTTTCATCCCCTTCGTATCCATTCTCTTTCATAAAAGCTTCCGCCTTTTTTAACTCTTCTGCATCTATACTCCCCTCCATGCTGCGCTTTAACCTATCGGCGTCTTTTCTATCCTGCTGTAATTCATAGGCAAGCACCTTTTCCGGATAGAGGCCGCAGTAGATCCACAGACCTCCTCCTGCCAAGGCTGTCGCCAGGACAAATATCAGAAATATCCCTGCCGCTCTCCGAAGCCAGCGTCTCGCTCTGCCTCTCTTTGCCTCAGACACAGAGCCCCGTTCTACCTCTGTGGTTATCTTTATCCACAGATCTCCCCACATCCGGCGAATGTCTGCCGCCGTCTGCCGCGCCTCCTCAGTATCTGTATTAATTTCATCTTCACCAGTTACTTTTATAATCTGGGACATTAAATTTAACACGCTGAAATACCGCCTCTGTATATCCACAGATAAACCTCGCAGGAATATATTTTCTATATCTTCAGGTATCTTTACATATTCACTAGGCAGCTGAAGGGGATCTTTTTTCAGCCGTTCCAGGGCAGCCGGGACCTTATGCCTTGTCACCATTTCATACCAGACGGCACATATAGCATAGACATCTGTCCAAGGCCCTATTTTTCTTTTCTCCTGATACTGCTCCACAGGGGCATAGCTTTCCTTCAATTCTTTCTCTTCTTTTTCTTCCCCTTCTCCCTTTTGTACTGCCGCGCCAAAATCAATGAGCTTCAGCACCCCCTCTTTATCAAACAGCAGATTGTCCGGACTTATATCACAATGTACGATCCCTTTGCCATGAAGCAGTGCCGCTGTTTTCATGACCGGCAAAAGCAGTCTTATTCCCTCCTCAGAAGAAATCATATGGTGTTTTTTCAGATAAGATTTCAGACTCCCGCCCTCCAGGTATTCCATGACCAGGTATGAGGTATCTGCATCCCCAAAAAATTCTTTTTTCTTGACAACCCCTGGGATAGACTCTGCTTTTTGCAAAAGCTCTGCTTCTCTGCCAGACTCATTCCGATAATATGCTTTTATGGCTACCAGAATATTTTTCTTCTTATCATAAGCCAGATAGGTTACGGCAAAAGCTCCTTCCCCTAAAGCAATTCCGATCAAATAACGTTTTTTCAATACGGTATAAGGGCGCAGCCATTTGGGATTCCATTGATATTGCCAGGGTTTCCTTTTACATACCGGACAGCTTTCCTCTTCTTCAGACATTTCTGACATGCAAAAGATGCATCTTTTCTTTTCCATAACGGTCTCTTTTCTATTGATCAATTAAGATATTCCATCAACTCTTCCAAATGGCAGTAGGCATCTTTATATACCTTATAAAGATAGAAGTTCTGTCCCTGTCCTACCTGTTTATCTACATACTTTTCCATAACAGAAAATGGATCCGGACTTCTTAAAAATTCAATCACAAATTTATCAAACCCCACTCCTGGGCGCAGCTGGGAAAAGCCACAATTTGTCAGGATCCGGTTCAGCCTCATTAAAGTAATTTTTTGATCATCTTTCATAGGGATCCGCATTTTTACAAACAAAAGAAAACTGATCAATGTTTCCCGGTTAATATCACGTTTTCCCGTAATGAACTCCCGAAAAAAGTCTTCTCCTGAACGCCCTCTCTGATATAATTTTGCCGCTTTTTTCTCATTTCGTTCATATTCCAGATTTTTCTTTTCTTCTTTTTCAGCTTCTTCTGCCTCTCTTATCTGAAGCTTTTCCAAGGCTTTCTTTTTTTCTTCTTCACCGGGATTCATAGAACAATAACCAAAGGAATGAGCAATGCGGATTTTTAGATTTTCCGGCCAGAATTCTACCGGGCCATAGAGTTCAAATACCAGTTCAACCCAATCCACAGATATGTATCCGAAATAGAAATAATTAAACTCATCAAAAATCCCTCCGGGAGTCAGCGCCGTATTTTCCAACAGCTCTCTTTTCTCCTCCAGACTCATACGCCCTTTCGTCTTCTTTGCGTCTTTTTTCAAGGCAGTCAAGGGCTTTAAAAAGTTCAGTTCTTCCAGAGCCAGACTTTCTAGATAACCTCGCTCCTCTTTGCTCAGAGCATTCCCATACTGAAGCAAGGCTTTTTCTGATTTTTCGCAGCTTTCATAATACTGTTCACATTTATAACGTATATATAAATCCAAATATTTACAAAAGTAATACCTGGCTTTTTCACGAACTTCAGAAAAGTTCTCTTTATTTTTATCCATGAATCGGAAAAAATCTTCCTCTGACTTACTCTCTACGATCTCGCTTTCCATATAGTGAGTCAACATTTCTGTGGTCATCTGGTCAGATGAATTATTATTTACATAATCTTCCAGCTGTTTCAGCGTGATCTTTCCCCCAGGAAAGGGATTCTTTCCCGTATCTATGATATCCCCATATTTCTCCATATATGCCTTGTATAATTTTTTCCAGCTTTCATAGTCCAGCCGGTGACTGAAGGCATAGATCAGCCCTGCTTCATAAACGCTTCGGGCATATAAAGTTTCATAATTTTCATCCCGGAGCCGTTCATTAACCTCTTCCAAATCCATGTGCCTGGCAAAGCCTTCCGCCAAAACCGCCAATCTTCCAGGGAGAGGATATTCATCGGTATCCGGGAGAAATCCCTCATCCGCGTCCAAAAAATTCAAGGTCAACTCTGTTACCATTTCCTCAAATAAATCTTTCTTCTTCATCTTACCTCCCGGCAAATGTCCCTTTTTATGATGTAATTTCCAACTGTTGCATGCTTTTTTATTATTTTACTCTATTTTCCCATACCGTACAACTTTAAATCATGCTTCACAGCTCTGATCGAATCCTTCATCACATGATTTTATCGTCAAAAAACAGGCTGAGGAGTTTTCCTCAGCCTGTTAATAGTTGCTTTCCGGACCAGACCACCGGACTGCCGGCTATAGAACTTTTTAAGACCTGGGGCATAGAAACCCGACTATTTCTCCGTGTAAAATTCTATCCTTGAAGGAGTGTCTCCTCCCCAGTGGATCCGGATCCTGGCCTTCTGAACCCGGCTGCTGTCAAATCCTTCTCTTGTGTTGCTGTTAGGGAAGATAAAATTCTCCCCGCTGGAGGTCACCGTAAGCCGGATCCGATGGCCTTCCCGGAAGGTATTGGAGATCTTGGTCGTCCGGATCCTTATAGGATAGATCTCTCCCGCTTCCATATATTCGGGATATTCAAAACCATTTCTGTACTTGGCTCCCAGGACTCCATCTGCCAGTTTCACCGATCTGCCCTCTTCATCCACGTCCGTGAGCCGCACAAAGAAATCTGTATCCGGACAGTCACAGGATACATAAAGTACCACCGAAAGATCTCCTGTCACGGTAACCGGCCGGGAAAGTTTCTCTGTAGTAAAAGAAAGGATATCTTCCCGCTTCTCTTCCTGGGTATAGTCCTCCGGCACCTCCAGTTCATTTTCTGACATATCTACCAGATGTACCGCCGGATTTTCCGGATCATAGATATATTCCTCTGCCCCCTGATCCCGGCTGGCCGCTTCTGTAAGCAGGCCTTTTCCGCAGCTCTCCTTATCTCCTTTTGCCGGAGCGCTCCCTCCTGTCAGATAGAGACTGTCTGATACAGCATTCTCTGGAGGCCATGCCTGGGCGTTTTTCCAGGAATTTTCTCCCAGGGTATAATATTCTACCGCCGGTGTCTTTTCAATACCGTTGTCCGCATTTTTTAAGAAATGCTCCAGCCACAGCATACAGAGTATATCTATATCATAGCGGAGGGCGTCCTCTCCCATATAGATATTGTGGATATCATAATCCGCATTGCCGCTGTGCTTCCAGGGACCCAGAACTGCCTTCCAGGTTCCCTTTGGCCAGTTTTTCACCAGTTCCAGAGCTTCCGTAGTTCCCATGCCGTTATCATCAAACCATCCTGAAAGGATCAGCGCCGGCACCGGGCCGCCCTGGTATCTGGCCTGCCAGTTATTCATCTTCCAGAAATCGTCCATATCCTTATGCTCCAGCCATTTGGTCAGAAAATCTACCTCATGGCCCAAAGCAATCCTGGGAATATCTTTCAGCGGACGGATCTTCAGGATCTCCTCCCAGTTTTCCTGGACCATAAGCTCCGGCCGCATACGACGTTCAGACATAGCAAAGCCCCAGGCCAGCATTCCGGAATTAAAGCAGCCCCCTCTTCTGGGAATATCCACAAAGGCGCTTCCGGCGCAGACGCTGCTTAGCATAGCCTTCAGATGGGGATTACCGCTGGCCGCTACCGCCCATTGGACATAACCCAGATAAGAACCTCCTGTCATGCTCACCTGACCGTCGCTCCAGGGCTGGGCTGCGATCCAGTTCAGGGTGTCGTCTCCATCTTCCACCTCAAAATGCTGGGGCAGCCATTCTCCTGTGCTGTCTTCCCGGCCTCTGGTATCCTGGATCACTACGGCATAGCCTCTCTGGACAAAACGCCAGTAAACTTCTGTACCATTTGATTTCCCATAAGGAGTCCTGACCAGGACTGCTGGACATTTTTCCCCGATTCCCAGAGGAAGGTACACATCTGTAGCCAGTTTCTCCCCGTCTCTGGTCTTGACATAAAAGGTTTTCGGCGGGGACACCGGCCATACCGGGCCGGGCTGGAACTGGTCGCTGTCCGGGTTCTGTCCCGGATAGACCTTTTTCCACTCTTTGAGCACGGTCTTTTCCTCCCAGCCCTTTTTCACCAGTACCCCGGTGGTATCTCTGCCGCTCATAAGCACCGCATAAATCCCTTCTTTGTCAAAAAACAGATCCTTGGGAAATTTTCGGTTCCGCTGGAAATAGCACTCGCCCCTGCGGCAGGTAAACTCTTCCCCTCCGGCTGTGGTAAAATCAGCCGGAGCCTTGCTGATATTTTCCTCATATACTTTCTTTTTTCTAAAGAACTCCAGCAGATCCCTGCTGCAAAGTTTTTGAAAATACAGGCTTTCTTCCTGAGTAAAGGGTATCTCCTGCCCCCACTGACCTGTATATACATCTAAAAGAGATACGGTCCATATCTCCTGTTCTTCATAGATCTTTCCATATAAAATACCGGAAAGATAAAAATTCCATTGTATTTTCATTCTTTACGCCCCCGTGATCATACGGATCAGATATGCAACTGTAATTCCTACATAGTTTCCGCAGACGCCTCCGATAACGCCCATCAACATGCCCACGCTTACCAGACTTTTCCATCTGGCTCCTGAAGCAACCAAAGAGGAAGTGGTTCCATCGGCGATAGCTCCTACGATCCCCAGAAGCACATACTCATATTTGATCTTCAAAAGCCTGGTGATGATCACATGAAGGATCAGACTTCCTGCGATCACACAGAGACAAAACAGAGTAATAGTAGCCGCAGAGGTGAGGAATCCTTTGATATTTACGGAAAATCCTACAATGGTCAGGTACATCATGCCGAAGAACAATCCCAGGTTCATCGCGCCCCGAAGCTGCCGGACTGCCGGTATCTGAGCCACGATAATGGAAATAGTTGAGATCAGAAGGATTCTTCCCGCACTGGCAAAATCCGCGCCCATAAAGCTGGAAAGCTTTGTAGCCACTGCCACCACTGCCACAGAAATAGCCAGGAGAATGGCAATCTCTTTAATGCTCCATTCCTCAGAAGCCATCAGTTCTTTCTGATTTCCGTCTCCTTCCAGTTCCTCATCGGTAAAAGAATAGGGCCAGAACTTCTGAAACTTCTTAGAGTTTTTCATCAGAGTGGGCGCCAGGAACATCAGCACTAAAGTAGGCATTCCTACTACATAATCTGCCGCATTTGCCGCTGCGATAGTAGAAGCAGAGGCGTTTAATCCTGTAGCGATGGCTGTCAGGTTGGAGCTTCCTCCCGTATAAGTTCCCACGAACATGCCCGCTACCTTCCATCCTTCGTCAATAGAGTTGGCAAAGAGGCATCCGAAGATAAACGCTACCAGACTTACGCTGAAAATAGCACAGAAAATAGCAATCAGAGCAGGACCGATCATCTTGCAGACTTTAAATCTCTGCACCCAGAAGGCAAAAGCCACCAGGCATAAAACCACTGCCAGTACGGCATCTGTTGATTGAAATATTGGAAACATGCGTCTCTCCTCCAGTCTTTAAAATGTAATATCAAGCCCCAGTCCTGGTTTTTCCAGGAGGCAGAACATATCCTGATGTCGCTCGAAGCCTCCCGGCATTCCCGTATCGCCGTCTTTATAATATAGGAAGCTGTCGCAGTCTGCCTCTGTAATATTCTTCTTGGCCGCCACCAGGCTCAGCCCGGCAGTAATGGCGATTTTCGTCTCCATCATACACCCCACCATACAGGTTACCCCAAAACTTTCTCCAATGGCGCTGATCTGGCTTCCTCTGTAGAGGCCGCCGCATTTCATCAGTTTAATATTCATAATGTCTGCCGCCTCTGCTTTACAGATCCTGGCAGCATCCCTGGTGGTATGTACGGATTCGTCCAGCATAAGCTGGATCCCGCCGCCCTGTCTTCTGAGTCTGGCTGCGCCGTCCAGATCCCAGTCAGGAAGGCACTGTTCAATAGCCTCCACCCCATACTTCTTCATTTCTGTAAGCATGGAAGATGCCTGGGTAAAATTATATCCCTGATTAGCATCCACCCGCAGTCGGACATCCTCTCCAACGGCCTTTCGGATAAGCTCCAGGGTCTTTAAATCCTCCTGGGGACAGATACCGGCTTTAATCTTTAAAATATGATAGCCCATATCCTTTACATAATGCCGTGCCGCCTCTGCCATCTTCTCCGGAGCGCTGATCCCGATGGTAATATCATTTTGTACTTTGTTCTGATAACCGCCCAGTACCCGGTACAAAGGCTGATCCATCACCTTACCCTTCAAGTCATATAGGGCAATGTCAATTGCGCATTTGGCAGAACCGTTTCCGTGGACCAGGCCGTCCATCATAGCATGTACCTTTTCAATCTCCAGAGGATCCATACCGATCAGTCCCTGACGGAACATCTGCAGCACTTCCAGGCACCCTTCTGTGGTCTCTCCGGTAACTGGTCCAAAAGGCGCCGCCTCTCCATAACCCACATAGCCTTCGTCCGTCTCCACCTTCACGATAATGCTCACCGTATGGCTGACCTGCGCAAAAGCCACCTTAAAAGGCTCTGTAAGTTCAATAGAAAATTTCTCCATCTTTACATCTGTAATTTTCATTATTTCCTCCTTTCAATTTCATAAATACTGAAATTTTATTGAATATATTGGTTAGTATTTTACTATTTATAAAATGCTTTGTCAATCTAAAGGAATGAAATTTCATTGTTTTTTCCGTTTGGGTGTTTTATAATACCAGTACGGAGGTTTTACTATGTTAAAGATAAGAGAATACCGAAAACAGCAGAACCTGACTATGAAAGAACTGGCCCGGGAGGCGGGTATGTCTATCAGCTATATTTCCCAGGTAGAACGGGGAGAGATCGATCCCTCCCTGTCCAGTCTGAGAAAGATCGCTTCCGTGCTTCAGGTTCCTTTATATCTGCTTTTAGATGATATGGAAATCCGGGGAAATCTTACCCTGCGAAAAGATCAGCAGCTTATCCGCTGCTCCGAAGACGGCAAGGTACTCTACCGTTTCTTAAGCCCCCTGCCTTCCCCGGAATTTTCTCCCCAGACCCTTCTTATTCACTTTGAAGTGGCTCCCTACGCCCAGGATGTTCCATCCCCGATCCGGCACCACTCAGAGGAATCGATTTATGTTACAGAAGGAACTCTCACCGTACAGATCGGAGAGACAGAAGTGGTCCTCAACGCCGGAGACAGTACCGTAATCGAAAAGGACTTCCCCCACATCTGCAAAAACGCCGGAGATGTGACCGTAAAAGCCATCTCCGCCATTTCACCTCCGGTGTGGGGACGTATGGATCTGGTAAGGTAAAGGATTATGGAAAGACAGGACTTTTCGCCTCAGGATTCCGGAGATCAGCGCTACCTCCAGGTAATGATGGATATTTTTTCAAAAGCGACGGGACTGAATGTGGTTGCCGTTGATCTAAGAGGCAATGCATTTTTATCCAGTGAGGATTACTCTCAGGTAGGCTTTTGCCGGTATATTAAAGAAAATCTTTCCGGAGGCTGCGAAAAATGCAGAAACACTTATCAAAAAGCCTGCCGGGAAGCATTTCGCTGGAATGAGCCTTACTTCTTCACCTGCCATGCAGGGCTTGTTATGTGGGCGGTACCCATTGTTATGAACAATGTTCATATCGGCGCTATGATCTGCGGACAGGTCCTTTTATGGGAACCGGACGAGCTGTTCTTTGAAGAACTGGAACAATTCCACGCAGACCTTCCCCGGGAAAATCTGCTTCGTCTGGAACAGGAGGCCCAAAAACTGAAAGTGATCTCTGTAACCCAGTGCCAATCCTCAGCTAATCTCCTTTCCGTGATCGTCAAGTACATGGCCAATGCCTGTGACTCAGACTTTATGGAGCAGAAAAGTCTGATGGAATGGCGGCATGTTATCCAGAACCGTCTGGAAGAGCAGACCAGCGCCCTGGCAGGGGAGACTTTTGATTTTTCTGTTTATCTGAAACGGGAAAGGCGTTTTCTCCAGGCCCTGCGCATGGCAGATAAAAAAAGAAGCGCCGGGCTGATCCCATCCCTTTTCACCGATATTGAAATGCTCAGTAATCACCATCTGGCGACCATTCGGCAGATGCTGGAGGACCTGGTAGCTCTTTCTTCCCGGGCCCTTATGGAGGCCGGAATAGAAACCGCTCCCATTCTCTCCCAGGTAAAGAAATACCGGAAAGATCTGAAAGAATACCGCCACAGCGAAGAGCTGTTCCGCAGCACCTACCAGCTATTTGGAAAACTTCTGGATTCCGCCTATCTCAGAATAGAATCCCCGGAGCATAACAGTATTATTAAAGATGTGCAGAAATACGTGGAAGACCATTACAGCGAAAAACTGACGACGGCTAGGATCGCCTCCAGCGTTTCCTTAAGCCCTTCCTATCTGTCTGCCCTTTTCAAGAAAAATATGCATATTTCCATACACGATTACCTGATACGGGTACGCATCGAAAAATCCATAGAACTTATGGCGAACAGGGATTTAAGTATCAAGGAGATCATGGTAAAATGCGGCATTGAAAGTCAAAGTTATTACAATAAGGTTTTTAAAAAATATATCGGAGTGACGCCCGGCAGATACCGGAACCGGCTGCTCTGAGGAAAGGAAAGGCGCAAAAATAACTGTGGACATTTACGAAGAAATACGAAGGAATCTTCTTATGGGTCATGCCAGAGAAGTAAAAGCCCTGGTGGAAAAGGCTCTGGCCCTTAAATATCCTCCGGAATCCATACTTAAAGACGGTCTCATCCTGGGTATCGAAATGCTTTCTTACAAATTTCGGACCTGCGATGTTTCCGTCCCTGAAGCACTTATGTCAACCCGCGCCCTGAATATGGGCTTAAAAGCCGTCACTCCCTATCTGAAAGTAAACCGGCGGCCCAAATCCTGCCGCGCCATTATCGGCACCGTCGAAGGAGACCTCCATGACATCGGTAAAAATCTGGTAAAAACCTATGTTTCTACCCTGGATATCGAAGTCATCGACTTAGGCGTTGATGTGTCCAAAGAAGAATTTGCCGGGGCTGTGCGGAAATGGCAGCCTCAGCTTGTAATGATATCTGCGCTCCTGCTCACTACAGTAGATGAGATAAAGGCCGTGATCCAGGAACTGGAACGGCAGCACCTGCGCAAAGACGTGGTTATTTTCGCAGGAGGTCTCCCGGTAACCCCTGAGTTTGCGAAAGACGCCGGAGCCGACTATTATTCCAGGGATGCTCTGGAGCTTAGAAACTTCCTGGACAAAAATCTGGACAAGATTTTAAAAGTAAAAAAGAGCAACAAATAGTTGAATACAGCAATATGAATCCCTTTCTCCTTATGCTATTGTAAAGATACAAAAAACAGGCGGTTTTAAAGAAATTTGTCAGATATTTAAAACTGGGCCGAGTATCCATATCAATCATAAGTTAGGAGGGATTTTTTTGAAACCTGAAGTGATGTTTTTAAGCAGCGAAGAAGTGAAGCTTGTCCACGAAAAAGCTCTGGAAATGCTGGAAAACTTAGGTATGCGCTTTGAAGGCGCCGAAGCAAGAGAATATTTTGTGAAGGCCGGGGCAAAAGAGGAAAACGGGATCGTGAAAATTCCCCGGTCTATTATAGAAGAGGGTTTAAAGACCATGCCGAAGAGAGAGGATTTCATCCTCTACGGCCGGACGCCTGACAAAGATGTGAAGATCAGCCGGGAAATACCTTCTATGGCGGCAATGACCATGGCTACCCATGTACTGGATATTCATACAGGCCAGAGACGAAAAGCCACGGACGAAGATCTGGCTATGCTTACAAAAATGATGGAGCAGATCGATACCGTCACTGTAGCCAGCGCGCTGATCACACCTCAGGATGTGCCTATGCAGTCTTCTGACTGGTATACCTGGGCCACATCTATCAAAAATACCACAAAACATATCACCGGCGGCGCCGTAGGCAAAGAAGGGGTCCGGGACGCTATCCGTATGGCCAGTCTGGCGATTGGCAGCGAAGAAGAATTTCTGAAACGTCCCTTTATTTCTTTCTGGGTTCTGACCATGCCTCCTCTGCGGGTAGACGAAAATACCTCTAACGTACTGATGGAAGCCGCCCGCTGGGGCGTACCTTCTGTGATCAGTTCCGGCGGTATCCTGGGCATGACCTCTCCTATGTCTGTAGAAAGCGCCCTGGTACATACCCATGCGGAAATCCTGGCCTGCATCGCCCTGGCCCAGCTTGTAAATCCAGGAGCTCCGGTAATCTACTCCAGCTTTGTCAGAGGCATGGACATGAAGACTATGTGTATTACCATGTCCTCCCCGGAAAGCATCATCATGAAAGGGGCCATGGCCCAGCTTGGCCGGTATATCGGTCTTCCTACCCAGATGCCTGCTAATTTAAGAGACGGTAAGATCCTGGACGCCCAAAATGGTTTTGAAACCGGTATGGGCGGAGCTGTGGGGGCTCTCTCAACAGATTTTATCATCGGCATGCAGATGGACATGGATCTGCTGGTAGATTTTGCTGATCTGATCTATTCTGACGAGTGTATGCGGATCTTACAGAGACTGGCCCGTCCTATGAGTTTTGATGATGAGACCCTGGCCTATGAAAATATGGAAGAAGTAGGCCACGGCGGCAACTTCCTGGAGTCTGAGCACACCCTTTATAATTACCAGGAAGAACTGTGGACGCCCCGGGTTATGGAAAGAGGAAACTGGGAAAACTGGCAGGCCAAAGGCGCCAAAGACATTCGGGAAGTGTGCCTGGCAGAGGCCAGAAAACTTTATGACCAGGTAAAGGACGTGGAACTGCTTTCCAAAGATGTCAGGGATAAGATTGATGCCATCGCTGCCCAGTCCGCAGACAAAGCCAAAAACATCAAGCGCTGACGCTGCCGGAAAGGAGACTGCCTATGAAACAGACAAACAAAGCTGCAGGTATGGCTGCCATGAGCATTGTAGTTTTCATTTATGGCATTTCCTACATTGCCAGGGAGGCCGTAGGGGCCTACCTTGGCACCACGGCCATTGTGGGACTGCAGATGGGGATCATGGCCCTGCTCTTTACCATTTACAACTTGATCACCCGTAAATCATTCCGGGTAAAGAAAAAAGATCTGATCTGGATCCTGGTGTCCGGTATTTTCGGGACCACGCTTTTCCATGGTTTTACCATACTGGGCGTCAATTCTATCGGAGCAACGGTATCTTCCCTTCTCTATGGATTTGCAGCCGCTTTTGCCCTGATCATTGAGATCCTTCTTTTCCACAGAAAAAAGACCGCCTTGGGAGCCGCCAGCATTGTCGTCTCTCTTATCGGAGTCTATATCCTCATGGATATGAACCTTCAGGATCTGGCTTCCACAAACTTTGAAGGCTATATCCTGAATCTGGCCAGTATTGCCTCCTGGGTGATCTATACTTTTCTCTGTGATAAAGTTCCGACGGAATATGACAAGACCATTGTGCTGAATTACCAGGCCTTTGTGGGAGTTGTAACTGTACTTCCCTTCGCCCTGTTAAACCCCGTGTCAGGAGATGCTCTGCTGAAACCTGAAGTCTGGGGAAACCTGCTGCTTTTGGGCGTATTTAACTCTACCTTCGCTTATTTTCTGAATATGTACGCGCTAAAGCAGATCGGCGTTACCTTATCAAACCTGTTCCTGAATTTTATGCCTGTAGTTACCATACTGGCAGCTCTGGTCCTGTATCATACCGTGCCTTCCAGCAAACAGGTGATCGGAGGGATCTTGATCATAGCTTCCGTGTTTATGCTGGATAGAGATCAGAAGAATATTGAAACTTCCTAAAAATCAGAGCTGTCCCATTGAACATAAGCTCAATGGGACAGCTCTTTTCAGTTCTTATTTTTACATTTCTCAGATCGTTGATCCCGCACAGTATCCGGTACGCATTGCCTCCAGGATTTTACCTGCCTTCCTACAGTCGCCTACAAAGATCACCTCTTCTACAAGATCATTCCACTTTTCGTACTGTGGAAGAGTTCCCTTCATACCGGTAGCGTACAGAACTGTATCCGCCTCTAAAAAGAGTTCCTGCCCGTCTTTGTCCGTGATCTTCACGCCGGTATCTTCTACGGACCGGACTTTTGCGGAGCAGTAGGAATGTACGGTTCCTTCCATTTTTTCCAGCAAATGACGCCAGTGGATATAAGGCGCATCCTTTGCCAGGCCGTCTTTCATCTCTACCAGAGATACGTCATGGCCCTTCCATGCCAGTTCCAGGCTTTCTTCACATCCTGCCAGGCCGCCGCCGATCATAACCACTTTCTTTCCAATAGAAATATGTTTCTTATAGATATCGGTCACATGATGCACGATGTCCTTATCCAGCCCCGGAATAGGTGGAGCCACAGGTTCTGCGCCGCAGGCAATGATCAGAGTATCCGGTTTTTCCTCTGCAATAAGTTCATCTGTAACCTCTGTGTTCAGGCGAAGCTCCAGATTTGGAGTCCTCTGCACATTGATGACCATAGATTTCAGAAATTTTACAATATCCTCCTTAAAGGAAATCTGTTTTGCATAATCCAGGCTTCCGGCCAGATGGTCATCTTTCTCACACAGGATCACATGATGTCCCCGCCGGGCAGCGGTAATGGCCGCTTCCATTCCCCCGGGGCCTCCTCCTGCCACCAGGACTTTCTTTGCATATGGCATCGGCTCTTCCCTGCGGGTGTTTTCATATTCTCTTCCCCAGGCAGGATTTACACTGCAGCGGAGTACCCCTGAAGAAAAGGGCACATGAGGGATAAATCCGGCGCTTATACATGTTTCACAGCGGATACATTTTGTGATCTCCTCCGGCTTTCCTGCCTTCGCCTTTCTCGGCCAGTTGGGATCTGCAATAAACTGACGGCCTACCACAACAAAATCTGCTTTCCCTTCTGTCAGGGCGTTTTCCATAAAATCCGGATCATTAATGCCTCCTACCACAGAGACCAGGGACTTCTTGACTACGGCTTTGATCCTGGCCGCGTTTTCCACATTACATCCTCTCTGATAGAAAACCGTAGGGAACATTCTGGCGGAACTACTGGTATCATGGAAAGTGGCGGCGGATACATGGATAATGTCTACCTTGCCATCCAGAAGTTTTGCAAATTCTACTGTTTCATCTATGGTAATGCCCCCTTCTGTTTCCTCGTCTGCGCTGAGTCTGAACTCCAGCAGCAGATTGGGACATTTTTGACGGATACGGTCCACGATCATTAATGGGAAGCGGGCTTTATTTTCAATAGAACCGCCGTACTTGTCTGTCCTGTGATTATTCAGATCTGACAGGAACTGACTGATCAGCCATCCATGGCCGCCATGGATATTGACCATATCGCATCCGGCAAATTCTGCCATATAAGCTGCCTGCGCGTAGGCATCTGCGATCATATCCATCATATCTTCGTCCATCTCAATAACCTTATCCCCATACAGGTTCGCCTCCATAGGGCTTGGTCCGATCACATATCCGCCTTCTGCCAGAAACGCTCCCTTGGCCCGGCATCCGGAATGAGTCAGTTCGATAGATGCCAGCGCTCCCCATCTATGTACTGTATCCACCGTCTGTATCAAAGACGGCAAAAGAGATTCGTCATCTAAATGGGGCATAGTCGGGTGTGCATGATCTGTCAGACTGTGTACGCCTGCCTCACCCAGGGTAACGATACCTGCGCCCCCCTTGGCAATCGTATTATACATTTCATATGCTTCTCTGGTATAAAAGGGCACATCCCCGCTGGGCGACATTGGCGCAGACTCAATACGGTTTTTAATATATACATTTCTTACATGGATTGGCTGAAACAAATGTGGATATCTTAACATAATGGCCTCCTTGTTTTCAAACATTTTTCGTTTAAAATCACTTTTTTCTCTCTTTTTCCTATGCCTTTATGTTCATATTAACAGTTTGATATCTGAAATGTTATTCTGGATCTTGATATCTCTTTTCAAAATAATGATCCTGCCGCCTTATTTTTTCTTCTGAATTCCCCGGGAGACATACCGCAGAGACGTTTAAAACAGGTACAAAAATAGCTGTAGCTGTTCATTCCCACCCTGTAGGCGATCTGCTCCGTGGGTACAGCAGTGTTAACAAGCAATTATTTACTGTGGCTGATCCGGCAGTTTGTGAGATACTGCACAAAAGTCATGCCAAATTCT
>ERZ1090860.768-NODE-769-length-18413-cov-10.586012_pt1 | contig 18413 bp, 18 predicted proteins | sample MGYA00478483_ERZ1090860 | MGnify/ENA primary metagenome ERZ1090860 (study PRJEB33644, sample SAMEA5815741) | chicken gut metagenome | biome: Chicken; feature: Gastrointestinal Tract; material: Caecum | place: Ireland | collected 2019-01-01 | study: A study of the...
ATATTCTATTTTTCGTTTTCTTTTTCCCAGGGCTGAAGCGGCGCCAGAAATCCGGCCTTTTCCAGTTCGCTGCCGATCAGATCCAGCCGCTCCATGGAGGATGCCTTCACCAGATGATAATGATATCCGGAGGTAGCTGTACTCAGCACCGTAGAATGGCTGCTTGCGAGAGCTTCTGTAAACTCCCGCACATCCTGGCGGGAGCGGATATCCATTTCCGCAGACACTCTCCCGTAAACCCTGTGGCTGATACTGACGTTCTTTACCCGGCCTCCGCAGTCTACGATCAGATTCAGTTCCTCTGCCGTCTGATCCTGGCGATGGCGCACCTTAAACTCTCTTGTACATGTATTTTCCTGCTGGATGGTATAGCCTTTTGTGGTGGAAAGGATTCCCGGCACCGAGGCGCGTATCACCGCCATATCCTGCACGATCACCTGGCGGCTGACGCCAAACCGTGAGGCCAGTTCTCTCGCCGCGACAGGCGTCTCTGAATTACGAAGTATCTTCAGGATTTCTTCTCTTCTCATCGATGTGTTCATAAACTCTTTCCATCCTCTCTATTTCTTCTAATACCTTTTTGCGGCAGCCTTTCTCGCTGAACTGTATTTTACGATCAGTAATTCCACACTGAGCACATCCTGCAGCCTGCCTGTCTTCACGTCCTCTTCCGCCTCCACAAAATCTTCCTCCGCCTGCTCAAGCTCCTCCAGCGTATAAGCCCGGGCGCAGGAGACAATATTTCCCGCCACAAAGCTTGGAACCCCCAGCCGGGAGGCAATTTCATTTCTGGACGCCCCTTCCCCGGACATCTGTTTTGCCAGGAAAAGCTGGCGGTACTGCTTTGACAGGAGGAACAAAATTCTCATAGGCGGCTCCTTCAGCGTCAGAAGATCATAGTAAAGATCCAGCGCCTTTTTCTGATTTTTCTCTGTCACCGCCCTTACCATCTCAAAAATTTTATTGACTGTTCTTGTAGTGCAGACAGACTCAATATCTTCAGCAGTGACAACCTCTCTGCCCATGGTATAAGTGATCAGCTTCTCCAGTTCCATGCGGATGTTTCCCATATCCGTCCCTGTTTTTGTAAGAAAAAGCTCCATATCCCGGGCAGTGATCTTCCGTCCCTCTTTTGCCAGAAGTCCCGCAGCCCAGCGCATAAGCGTTTTCTCGTCCTGCTTAGCAAATTCAGAAACTCTGCCGCAGGACTTTACCGCCTTGTACATCCGGCTCCGCCTGTCTACCTCCTCTTCTACAAAGATCAGATGCAGGTAATCAGGAAGGTTCTTCATATAATCCGCCAGGTCGTCGCACTTATTCTTAAAAAAGCCGGAATTCTCCACCAGAATGATTCTTTTTGAAGCAAAAAAAGGCATTGTCTCACAGAGATCGATCATTTCCTTAACCTCGATCCCTTTTCCTTCATATTTCGTGAAATTCATGGTATCCCCCTCAGGATTTAACGCCTTCACCAGCTTTTCCTTATACTGCTGCCGAAGGTACGCTTCCTCCCCGTAAAGTAGATACGCCTGTTTGTAATTTCCTGTCTTGATGTCTTCCTGTAAGCCTTTCACCTGAAATTTCCTGTCCTTTCTGAATTGAGGGTAGCGTTAATGCACAGGATTTAAAATGTACTTTCGGTTACGATTGCTGCCCTGTGCAATTAAAATACCATCTTTGGCCATCTCACGGAGAATTTTCCGTGCCTGTGAGGATTCCAGATTTAAAAGAGTATGCAGTTCTTTTGACGTAATGGAATTATGGCTTTTCAGATATTCTAAAATTTTCTCTCGTTGTATGTTTAAACGCCCGCTCTTATTTTCCTTATCATTTTTTACGCCGTTATTTTTATCGGCGTTTTTTATCGACGATTGGTTATCGACGTTTTTTATCGACGCTCCCGCAGTTGTTCTAAATATTAATTTCAGCATACATCTATCCGGGTTAAATGTTTCAATAACTTCCGGCGTACGCCATCCCTGTTTTTTCCAAACAGAATAAATCATTGATCAGCAAAAGATGAATAGGTTTCCCAAATACTTCCAGGCAAACCGCCAGTCGCTTTCTTTACTTCCAGCCGATTATTCTCCTTATACTGCTCAAGTCTCGTTAGATCAATCATTCTCTTTTACACCTCCTGAGTGTATCCACCAGCTCCGCAGATGTCTGTTTTTCCAGGCTGCTTTCATTATATTCACTTACGGGAATATTATCAAGCCTTCTGAAGCCTTCCGCCCTGATCTTCTCCCCGTCCGTCCGCACAGTCACCGCCCCGCTCTTCATAGTGTAGGCGATCCTGGCGCCGCTTTCTTCCAGTCTTTCAACGGTTTCCGGGGAGGGATGGCCGTAAGTATTGGAGTCGGAACAGGAGATCACCGCCAGCTCCGGTTTCACAGTCTTTAGAAACTCTTCACAGGTAGAATACCTGGAACCGTGGTGGGCTACTTTCAGAAAGTCTATGTCTGAAAGCGCTCCTGCCTGCAAAAGATCCTGCTCTGTTTCTTCCCCGATATCTCCGGTAAACAGTCCCCGGAAAGCCCCGTACCTCAGTTCCATTACCAGCCCCTCTTCATTTACATCCTCTCCTGATGCATTTTCCATAGGAGCCAGGAAACGCATCTCTGCTTCCCCAAAGGACATACCGTCTCCCTCTCCTACAAATATCACCTCCACGCCCGCTCTTTCTGCCAGCTCCGGAAGCGCGCCCGCCCCGTCCTTTTTCTCTTCGTTCCCATACTGGCTCTTCTTCTCATCCTGCGTATTCTCAGGATCTTGTTTTCCTGGATCGTCGTATCCCTGGATACTTTCAGCCCATTTCGGCAGAATCAGAGTCTTCACCTTCACAGAGCTCAGATCTTTTGCCATAAACTCAAGAAGTTCCTGGATCCCGCTGATATGGTCTGTGTCTGTATGGGATACCATGATCCCTTCCAGCACAGTGATGCCTCTGCTTTTCAGGTAAGGAAGGAGCTGATACTGTCCCACATTTTTCTGGCTGCTGCTGCCACAGTCCATCAGGAAAACGCCGCCTCCCGGCATCTCAAGCACGATCCCGTCTCCCTGCCCCACGTCGAGACAGGTGATCCGAAGACCGCCCCAGTCCTTCCAGGACAGTACCAGGATGCCCGCAGACAGCGCCGCCAGCAGGAAAAGCGCTGCATAATTTGCTTTTATTTTGCCGCCGACCCATTGTACAGCCGCCAGCTTCCCGCCATGACTCCTCCCCTTTCCAGCAATGTCCGCCGTTAATCCCGCTTTCTGAACGGCAACGCCTCCCCGTTTTCCTGAGCCTGCCTGCCGACGCGCCATCCATACTGCCCCGGCGATTCCCAGCACCAGACATCCATAATAGAAAAGGCTCTGCCAGATTTCCGGCAGGCCGCCCACCCAGGTACAGAATGGAAGCTTTCCTGCCAAAATACAGCTCTGCTCATACAGAAACAGCAGTGCTCTTCCCGGAAGCGCCGCAATAACAGCGGATTTCATACTGAACAGCCCAAGGAGACAGGTACAAAGCCCGCTTATCAGTACGCCGCTTACCGTGGGAAGCACGAACAGGTTCAGAAAAATCCCCGCCAGCGACACTTCTCCGAAAAAAACCAGCATAACAGGCAGAGTGGCAAGCTGCACAGAGAGGGAGGACAAAAAACTTTTGAACAGTTTCTTTTTTGTCCCGGTTATTTCCAGAAGGAAAGGCGACACCGCCCCAAGCCCCACTACCGCCCCAAAGGACAACAGAAAACTGCTGCTGTATAGATATGCCGGAGAGTCCAGAAGAAGAAGGATCGCAGACAGGGCCAGCGCTGTCAGAAGATCGTAGCTTCTTCCTATGATCTTCGCGCCTACTGAAAGAAGGAACATACACACGGCTCTCATGGCCGACACGCTGCCTCCGGTCAGCATCCCGTACTGCAGCATGATCCCAAGGGAAATGATCCCCGCTCCCGTATTTCCAAATCCGATTCTCTTTAAAAGCTGAAAAAGCCCCATGCCCAGAATACTGATATGAAGCCCTGAAATGGCAAGGATATGGATCATCCCTCCCATCTGGTAGCGAAGTTTCAGTTCGCTGTCAAGATCCGTTTTTTCGCCCAGCAGCATAGCCTCAAAGACCGGAGAGTCTTCACCTGCCGCTTTTTCAAGGATTGCGCACAGTCTGTCCTTCAGATCCAGGAGCCGCTGCTGATATCCGGAATAAGTCCTGCTTTTTTTCTCTATTTCAGCTTTTTTCAAAAAATAATAAATATGCTGGCAGGCATAATACTGCCGGGAATCAAATTCCCCCGGATTTCCCGGGTCTTCTACCCGCTCCAATGTCCCGGAAGCGTACACCATGGTTCCGGCAGGAAGTTCTTCTTTTGTTTTCAAAAATATTCTTACATTCTCAATGGGAAATTTTTCTGACTGATTTATCAGATAGACTTGTTTCAGATAGACAGAAAAGGAAAATTCTGTATCCTGGCAGGACTGCACCTCCCCGCAGATCACAGCCTTCGGATGTTCCTCAATCCACGCCTGCACCGATTCCGGCAGCGGGTTCCCCCGTATCAGCGGGAACCCTGCCAGATCCATAAGGCACATAAGGAGCATCACCGCCAGACATACAAGACACACCGGTCTTCTCCTCACATTTTTCCTTTCTTAAAATATCAACTCAGATCTTCATTTTTCTCATAAAAAAAGTACAACGGCATACTGTTCTTAAAATTCCCCTCCAGGCTTCCCTCTATGGAAATCTGCACTCTGTCCGCTTCGCAGGAATCTACTATAGAATTGACAATAGAATAAATCTGGACATCTTCCGCCACCTCCAGCACATTCTCCTGGAAGGCCCGGTTCATATTAATATAACAGATCCTGTCTGCCGTGATCGCGCTGATCGGAAGGGAGTTTTCCGAAATTGTACGGTAATGCCCCTCCTCAGAGGGTCCTTTTGCAAGCTGCGCAAGAACGACCATCTCCTTCGGCGTCGTCCGGCGATAATAAACTCTGCGTTCCTCCGGCACCAGTTTTTTGCCGCTTTTGTCCGTAAAATAAAGAGTAAACGTATCATAACGGTAAGCGTCGTTATCTTTTCCGGAAAATTCCACGAAGGTATCTTCCGTCATATCTCCTACCGCCTGATTCCGTGAATCAGTAAGCTCCTGCCCTTCAACGGTAAACCGGACCGCCTCAATATCCGGTATCTGCAGAAACATTTTTACAATTCCCGCTCTGGTCAGAACCTCTCTTGCGCGGCTCATTTCCAGATAACCGCTGTTAAAATCCACGATGAGCCGCTTTTCCTGCAGATCGTAGGAATTTACGGAAACCGCTTCCGGCAGAAGTGCTATGCCGTCCTCCGGCGCGTCTTTGCTGCTCAGACGCTGCATCAGATCCTTCAGCATAAAATCTGTCGTTTCCTCCTGAGGCTCATAAATTTCTTTTTTCAGGGATGTTTCCCCTGTATTCATATAATAAAAATTATAATTTTCCTGCTCCATCTGGGGCTCTTCCCGCTCTTCAATGCTGCATCCTGCCAGAAATGCGCAGGTGAAAACCGCCAGAAGAAGCATCCATAAAACTTTCTTCATCGGCGCCTCCTACGGAATATATGACAGTGGGATACGAACGGAAAACGTAGTTCCTTCGCCCTCTCTGCTGAACACTTTGATCACTCCATGATGCATTGCCACAGTGCTTCTGGTAATGGCAAGGCCAAGACCTGTTCCGCCGATTTCTCTGGAGTGGGATTTATCCACCCTGTAAAACCTCTCGAAGATCCTGTCCAGGGAATCCTCCGGGATTCCCATGCCAGAGTCCGCCACTGTTACATAAAAATACTTATGATCCGCATCCAGAGAGACTCTTACCCATCCGTCGTCCACGTTATATTTGATGCCGTTTTCCACCAGATTGCTGATGGCCGAAGTAAACTTGATCTCATCCACATCCGCCTCCACAGGACGGAAGCTGTCAAGGATCAGATCGATATTTCTCTTATCCGCAATAGGCCTGAGCCGTTTCAGGATATCCTCAAGGAGCTGGTTGATATCCATATGCTGAATTTTAAGATCCGCTGTTTTTCTGTCCATTTTTACCAGAGTAAGAAGATCTGTAATGATCCTGTTTTCCCTGTCGATCTCCGCAGTAATATCCCGCATAAATTCCTGGTACAGTTCTTCCGGCACGCCCGTCTGCCCTACCAGGGAATCTGCCAGAACCTTCATGGAAGTCATAGGAGTTTTCAGCTCATGGGATACGTTGGATACAAACTCTGATCTTGACTCGTCCAGAGTCTTCATCCTTGCCAGCATTTTGTTGAAAGCGTCCGTGATCAGCTCTGTCTCGGTATAATCCGGAACTGATATCTCATCGTTCTGGTACCCGTCCGTAAGATCTTCTATGGACTTTGTTACCCTTGCAAGAGGCTTAACAAGCACGGTGGAGAGAATATAGGCAAGAAAGATCGAAAGCACCACGATAATGCTCAGGATAAGCACTCCTCTCTGCTCCAGCTCCGACATCGTGGCCGACACTTCGCTGAGCGAGAGCGTCACCAGCATCGCCCCCTGTGTCTGGGGGACATCCGCGCTTTTTACAGGAACAGCCAGCTCCAGAACCTGTCCTTTTTTCTGATAATCTGTGGCCTCCCCGTTTTTAAAACAGCGGATGATCCTGGACGAGATCAGCGTTTTTCCCTCGTCTACATGGTAAGTATCTTTTACGATCTTAAAGTCCCTGTCTACGATAAGGATCCTTCCGCCGTAATTATTAGACAATAACTCCAGCTTGCTGTTAATGGATTCGGAGCCGGAATCATTGAGATAATTTTCTTTAATAATCTGATTACAGAGGATGCTGCACTGTGTCCGGATAGCGCTTACCCGGACGGCGATCCCCTGCTCCCTGTAATTATTGATCAGCACCTGCGTAGTTATCACACTGGGGACGATTCCCAGGATCACCAGAATGATCAGAATACGGAAACGCAGGCTTTTAAAAAATCTTCCCCGTCTTTTCATGGATTATGCCTGGAAATAATATCCCACGCCCCATTTGGTGTGTACATATTTCGGCTCACTGGGATTCGCCTCGATTTTTTCACGGAGACGGCGGATATGTACGTCCACAGTCCTGACGTCTCCAGGATACGCGTAGCCCCATACAATATTCAGCAGGTTCTCGCGGCTGTACACTTTGTTGGGATTGGATACCAGAAGTTCCAGAACGTCAAATTCCTTGGCGGTGAGATTGATCTCTCTTCCTGAAATAAATACACGGCGGCTTTCGCAGTCCAGTTTCAGATCTCCCGACTCTATGATCTTTGTCTTTGGCTTCTCCTCATTGTCCTTGCGTGTACGGCGCATGATGGCCTTGACCCTGGCCTTTACCTCCAGAATATTAAAAGGCTTCGTGATATAATCGTCCGCTCCTGATTCCAGGCCCAGGATTTTATCCATATCCTCGCCCTTTGCAGTAAGCATAATGATCGGCACGTTGGAAAATTCCCGTACCTGCTGGCAGACTTCCATACCGTCCATCTTGGGAAGCATCAGGTCAAGAAGGATGATATCGTAATGATTCTCCTTCGCCTTTTCTACCGCTTCTTCTCCGTCATAGGCGCAGTCCACTTCCATTCCGTCCTGCTCAAGACTGAAACGGATTCCCTTTACAATCAGTTTTTCATCATCCACCACTAATACTTTCCTGCTCATTCACAATCTCCTATTCTACTGCAATCTTATCCTTTATGTTAGAAAAGGTGCTTTCTTTAATCCCCGGTACGTTCATGATCTCCTCGATGCTGGAAAACGCCCCATGTTCTTCTCTGTACGCGAGGATTGCTTCCGCCTTTGCCTCTCCGATCCCGTTCAGCGTCTGTAAAGCCGCCGAATCCGCAGTGTTCAGATTCACCTTTTCCTGCTCATCCCGGCCCTCTTCCGGTTCTTGGTCCGTACCTGGCGCTTCTGTGCCGGGAGCCGGCAGTTCTTTCTCCTGGGCTTCTTCTTTTGTCGGAACATATATCTGCTGTCCGTCGCTGAGGGGCTGCGCCTGGTTGATATAACTTCCCGCAGCCTCCGGAAGAAAACCACCTGCCATCTCTATAGCCTGAAACACTCTGCTCTCCGGCGGCATCCCGTAAACTCCCGGTCTTGCCACAGCACCGCAGACGTCTACAAAGATTTCCTCCTGCTCCTGTCCATTCTCCGGGGAACTGTTTTCCCCCTCTTTTTCTGCTTCCGGCGTCACTGCCGAAGGCGTCGGTGAAACGGCGTCCGGCGTCGGTTCCCCGGTTTCTTTTTCACTTCCGGGATTCTCCTCCGCCAGAAAGATTTCCGCCTTCTGCGCGCCGGTGCAGCCTGCCGTATTCAAAAGAGCCGCCAGAAAAAACATTCCTGCTGCCGCAGCTCTTCCATGTCTTACTATATTTCTGATGATGGTTCACTCCTTTTCCATAATATTATGGCAGAGTTCCCCATATTTTCTATGCCTGACCATTTCCTATTTTAACGAATTCCTATTACATTTACAATAGGTAAGTCTTATTTTTGCCACTTAAAAATCACGATCCCGATAATAGCCACCGCCATTCCCACCAGCTTTCTCCACTCAAATGGCTGCCTGTCTGTGCCGAACATTCCAAAAAGCTCTATCACATAAGCTACGATCAACTGAGAGACTACGATCAGCATGGCCGCCCGCGCCGGCCCCAGCGCGCCCATGCTCTGGATCACCGTAATAGTGATAAAAGCGCCGATCACGCCTCCAAGAAGCGTATATTTATTATCCACCTGCCACAATGCGGAAATGCTTTCTCTTCCTGTAAAAAGCCACGCCAGGACGCAGACGGCAAACGCAGAAAGCTGTACCCAGCCGGTAGATACCCAAAGGCTGCTCTGCTTTGTCACTTCTGTGTTAAATACTCCCTGAATGCTCATCAGGGCTCCTGAGATCAGCGCCGCAAAAAATCCCCACATATTATCATTCCTCCGTATATGAGATGCAGTTTCAGTCCGGATTCCGCCCGCTCCCTGAAACTGAAGAAAGAGGCGGTTATCATACCTGCCTCTTTCGATACTTACTGTTAATATATACGGAAAGTTCCCGTTTTATGCGCACATTCTCTCTTTTTCAGTTCTTCTCTTTCTGTGCCGGCGTATCCGGCGCCGCGGCGCATCGGCAGTGACCGCCACAGGCGCCGCAGTTTCCGCCACACTGAATGGATTTTCCATTTTTCTTATCCCGGATCATGCTCCGGACGATCAGTCCTACGATCACCACGAGAACTGCAAGTACGATCACTGTTCCCATAATACAACCTCCTGAAATACCGTCTGTTTTCCGTTTGTCTGTGTCTGTCAGATATCTTACCACATCCGGAAAGAAAAGTATACCGCGCCAGTCCGCCCGGTATCTTTTCCCGGAAAAGTTCTCGAAAAATTTTTTTACCTCGCTACGCTTTTAACCTTTACATTCAGCGTCCGGCTCTCTTTGTATGGACGGAAGAGAAGATAAATAAATCCGATGATCAGTATAAACGCGATCGCTGTAAAGAATCCGAATCCGCCGCCTGTTACAAGAGTGCCGATCTGGTAGATGCAAAGGGAAACCACATAAGCCAGCAGGCACTGATATCCGATGGCGAAAAAGAACCATTTTGTGTTGTTCATCTCTCTCTTGATCGCTCCCATTGCCGCAAAACAAGGCGCGCACAGAAGGTTAAATACCAGGAAAGAGTAAGCCGCGATAGCCGTCATACTTCCCGCAAGCTGTCCCCAGATCTCCGCGCCGTCCTCTGCGACTTCCGCGAAGCCAAAGAGGATACCGAAGGTTCCAACCACGTTTTCTTTTGCGATCAGCCCGGTAACGGCCGCCACGGCCATCTTCCAGTCTCCCCAGCCCAGAGGCGCGAAGATTGGAGCGATCACGCCGCCGATTTTTGCCAGGATACTGTCGTTGAGCTGTTCCGCTTCCAGCATTCCGAAGGAGCCGTCCACCCAGCCGAAACTCATCAGGAACCACAGAAGGATGGTGGAAAGGAGGATGATGGTCCCTGCTTTTTTAATAAAGGACCAGCCTCTTTCCCACATGCTCCGCAAAATACTTCCCACAGTAGGAAGGTGATACGCCGGGAGTTCCATAACAAAGGGAGCAGGATCACCGGCGAACATCTTGGTCTTTTTCAAAATGATTCCGGAGCACACAATAGCGGCGATACCCACAAAATACGCGCTGGGAGCCACCCAGGAAGCGCCGCCGAAAAGCGCGCCCGCGATCAGGGCGATGATGGGGAGCTTCGCGCCGCAGGGAATAAATGTCGTTGTCATGATCGTCATTTTCCGGTCGCGGTCGTTTTCAATGGTTCTTGAAGCCATAACGCCGGGAACGCCGCAGCCTGTTCCGATCAGCATGGGGATAAAGGATTTTCCGGAAAGTCCGAATTTACGGAAGATACGGTCCATGATAAACGCCACCCTGGCCATGTAGCCGCAGCCTTCCAGAAAAGCCAGAAAAATAAACAGTACAAGCATCTGGGGCACAAAGCCGAGAACCGCGCCCACGCCGGCAACGATACCGTCCAGGATCAGGCCCTGGAGCCATCCAGCGCAGTGGATGCTTACCAGAAAACTTTCAATAGCCGGAGGAATGATCTCTCCGAACAGAACGTCGTTTGTCCAGTCCGTCACAAAGGTACCTACGGTCGTTACGGAGACATAATATACAAGCCACATCACCGCCGCAAAAATCGGAAGAGCCAGGATACGGTTGGTAACGATACGGTCGATCTTATCGGAAACCGTCATCTTCTCCCCGGTATGCTTCTTTTTGCAACACTGTCCGATGATGGAAGAAATATAATTATACCGTTCGTTGGTGATGATACTCTCTGTGTCGTCATCCATCTCCCGCTCTATCTTGGTGATCTCCGCGGAAACGTCCGGCACATTTGAAAGCTGCGCCGCGATCTTGTCGTCCTTTTCCAGAAGTTTCACCGCAAAGAAACGTTTCTGTTCCGGCGGCACGGAATTTCCCAGTTTATCTTCTATGGAATCCAGTACTTCTTCCACTTTCTCATCGAAATTATGTACCGGAGGATTTACTTTACGTGCGTGAGCAAGCTGTACCGCCATATCCGCCGCTCTTTTTACGCCTTCGCCTTTCAGCGCGGAAATCTCCACCACGGCGCAGCCCAGCTTTTTCGCCAGCTTATCTGTCATGATCTGATCTCCGTTCTTTCGCACCAGATCCATCATATTCACCGCCATCACTACCGGGATCCCCAGTTCCATAAGCTGTGTGCTCAGGTAAAGATTTCTTTCCAGGTTCGTGCCGTCGATGATATTCAGGATCGCGTCCGGCTTTTCATTGATCAGATAATTTCTGGCTACCACTTCCTCCAGCGTATAAGGGGACAAAGAATATATTCCCGGAAGATCCGCGATCACCACATCTTTATTTCCCTTCAGTTTTCCTTCTTTCTTTTCCACCGTTACACCCGGCCAGTTTCCAACAAACTGGTTTGCACCTGTCAGCGCGTTGAACAGAGTTGTCTTTCCGCTGTTTGGATTGCCGGCCAGCGCGATTGTAATTGCCATCTCTCTTTCCTCCTTTATTCTACCACGATCATTTCCGCGTCCGCTTTTCGTACAGACAGCTCATAGCCTCTCACTGTCACTTCCACCGGATCGCCCAGAGGCGCTACTTTGCGCACATAAATACTGACGCCTTTTGTGATCCCCATATCCATGATCCTTCTCTTCACAGGGCCTTCGCCATTCAGTTTCACCACTTTTACCGTCCGGCCCACCAGAGCGTCTTTTAATGTCCTCATGAAATCTCCTCCCTTCAGTTCACCATGACTTTGTTTGCCATATCCCGGCCAATGGCGACTCTTGAATCTTTCACATTGACGATCAGGTTCCCTCCGGCAGTAGAAATAACCGTGACTTCCGCCCCGGTTACAAATCCAAGGGATTCAAGGAAACGTCTGGTATCTTCTTTTCCTCCGACTCTGCCGATAATATACGGTTCTCCGTTTTTCACCATTGATAATGGCATCATAGCTTCACTTCTTTCCTTGTTAGTTTCAAGAAACTTTCTTGTCAAAGTTAGTATACGCGAACTAACTTTGTTTGTCAACACTTACTTTTAGGAATTTCGGTTTTTCCCTTGAAAACTTGAAATGTTAGCGTTAATGTACAAGGGACAATACGGTTCCTGTACATTGGCGCTATATTCACATTATAAAAAAAACGGCACAGCTTTTCAGCCATACCGTTCTTTCCTTTTATTCTGATTTTCACGCCAGGCTTTTCTCCAGTATTCCGATCATCTGATCGATATGTTCTTTTGTAATGATAAGGGGCGGAACAAGACGGAGTACGTCGCTTCCCGCCGAGATCACCAGAAGGCCGTTCTCCAGGGCTTTCGTCACGACGCTGCCTACGGGAACGCCTGTAATCACCAGGCCCTGCATAAAGCCTTTTCCTCTTCTCGCGGCCACAGTATCGAATTTCTCAACAAGACCGTCCAGCTTTTCCTCCAGATAGGGCGTCAGCTCCTGTACATGCTCCAGGATATGATCCTTCTCAAAAATATCAAACACCTTGCTCACAGCGGCGCAGACAAAAGGATTTCCGCCGTAGGTTGTTCCGTGATCCCCGGGAGCCAGAGACGCCTGCGCGGCTTTTTTCCCCAGTACGAATGCGCCTACGGGAACGCCGCTTCCCAGCGCTTTTGCGCAGGTCATGATATCCGGCTTCACACCGTAAGACTGCCATGCAAAATAAGTGCCCGTACGTCCCATGCCGCACTGGATCTCATCGAAGATCAGGATAATGTCTTTCTCATCACAGATTTTGCGGAGTCCTTCAAGGAAGCTCTGCTTTGCCGGGTAGATTCCTCCCTCGCCCTGTACGGTTTCTGTGATAATGGCGCAGGTTTTCTCTGTGATCTGGGCTTTCACACTGTCCAGATCATTAAAATCAGCGAACTTCACCCCGCCGATCAATGGCTCGAAAGGCTCCCTGTAATGTTCGTTTCCCGTAACAGAAAGGGCTCCCATACTTCTGCCGTGGAAAGAATGATTCATGGCGACGATCTCGTACCGCTCCTTCTCTCCCTTGGCGTAAGCATATTTTCTGGCGGCTTTCAGAGCGCCCTCAATAGCCTCCGTACCGCTGTTGGTAAAAAACGCCTTGCTCATGCCGCTGGCTTTCACCAGTTTTTCTCCGGCCTCGCTCATGGGTTCGTTGTAATACAGATTGGAGATGTGAAGGAGTTTGTCGATCTGGGCTTTCAGCGCCTCGTCATATCCCGGATAATGATATCCCAGGGCGTTTACGGCGATTCCCGCCGCGAAATCCAGATATTTTTTTCCTTCCGTATCGTAAAGCCAGCATCCCTCCCCGTGATCCAGAACCACGGGAAAGCGGTTATAGGTATGGAGAATGCTTTTCTCCGACTGCTGCATCTGTTCATTCATGTTCATTGTAATATTTTTCGCCGTCCTCTCTTAAGATTGCCGTTCCGATTCCTTTGTTTGTAAAGATCTCCAGAAGGAGACTGTGAGGGATCCTTCCGTCCAGGATATGCACCCGGTTTACCCCCTGCTCGATAGCGTCGATACAGTTTTTGAGCTTGGGGATCATTCCGCCTCCTACAAATCCCTCGTCGATCAGTTCTCTGGCCTCATGGACATGGAGTTCTGAGATCAGCGTTTCCGGATCGTTCTGATCCCTGTATACGCCCTCGATATCGGAGAGGAAGGCCAGCTTCTCCGCGTGGACTGCCTCCGCGATAGCGCAGGCGGCGTCGTCGGCGTTGATATTATAAGAGTCAAAATTCTCGTCGAATCCCACGGGGAACACGATGGGAAGGAAATCTCTTTCCAGAAGGTCGTAGAGGATCTTCGGATCCACCTCTTTGATCTCTCCCACATATCCGATATCCTCTCCGCCGGACAGTTTCTTCTCACACTTCAGAAGACCGCCGTCCTTGCCGCTGATGCCTACCGCCTTGACGCCCAGAGATTCCACCAACGTTACCAGTTCCTTGTTCACCTTCGCCAGAACCATCTCCGCGATTTCCATGGTGTCTTTGTCCGTTACCCGGAGCCCGTTTACAAAGCGGGGTTCCATACCGACCTTGTTTACCCAGCGGCTGATCTCCTTCCCGCCGCCGTGGACGATGATAGGCTTGAATCCTACCAGTTTCAGAAGGACCGCATCCTTGATGACATTGGCTTTCAGTTCTTCATCCAGCATGGCGCTTCCGCCGTATTTGATCACTACGATTTTTCTGTTAAACCGCTGGATATAGGGAAGGGCTTCGATCAGCACCTCCGCCTTGTCCAGATACATCTGCTTTACCATTTTTTCATTCTCCTCTTTTCGCCGTCTTTAACGTTTTCCTGCCGCTTTTTCTGTTCTGTCCCGAAAAAGGCCGGTTCCGGAAGCTTTCTCACATCCCGGAGAAAATCCGTATTTCCCGTAACCTGGTCAGGAACGGTAGTCCGCGTTGATCTTCACGTAATCATATGTCAGGTCGCAGCCCCAGGCCGTGGCGGAGGCGTCTCCCATCTTCACGTCCGCAATGGCAGTGACCTCGTTTTCAGAAAGGATCTTCGTCGCCTCTTCTTCGCTGTAACCGGTGGATACGCCGTTCTCCATGATCTTGATCTTCCCTGCGCGGCTCTCAAAATAGAGATCCACCTTTTCCGGATCAAACTTCGCCCCGGAATATCCCATGGCGCACAGGATCCTTCCCCAGTTGGCGTCATGTCCGTAGATCGCCGCTTTTGTAAGAGAGGAAGACACCACGGATTTACTTAAAGTGACCGCCTGCTCCTTACTCTCAGCGCCGATGATCTTCACCTCGAACAGCGCGGTGGCTCCCTCCCCGTCGCCGGCGATCTTTTTCGCCAGAGTGGTGTTCACATAATTCAGAGCCTGGCAGAATTTCTCATAATCTTCATTTTTCTCAGTGATCTCAGGATTCCCCGCCATACCGCCGGCAAGCAGCAGCACCGTATCGTTGGTGGAAGTGTCCCCGTCCACGGACACCATGTTGTAGGTATCCTTAACGCTTTCGGTTAACGCCTCCTGAAGAAGTTCCTTTGAGATATTCACATCGGTGGTGACAAAGCTGAGCATGGTGCACATATTGGGATGGATCATCCCGGAGCCCTTGCACATGCCGCCTACCGTCACTGTTTTGCCGCCGATCTCCACCTGCACTGCCGCTTCCTTCTCCACAGTGTCTGTCGTCATAATGGCTTTCGCCGCCAGATTGCCCGCCTCCAGACTTCCGTCAAGCTCCGGAGCCATCTTCTTCACGCCTGCAGCCAGCTTCTCAATGGGAAGCTGCATTCCGATCACGCCTGTGGAGGCCACCAGAACGCTGTCCTCCGGAACATGGAGAACTTCCGCTGCGGCTTTTGCCGTCTCCCGGCAGTACCCGTACCCCTCTTCTCCTGTGCAGGCGTTGGCGATTCCGCTGTTGCACACGATCACCTGCGCTGCGGGATGGTGGTATACGATCTCCTGATCCCATTTCACCGGAGCCGCCTTTACTACGTTGGTGGTAAAGGTCCCCGCCGCTTTGCAGGGATTCTCCGCATATATCATAGCCATATCGGTTCTTCCCTGATATTTGATCCCCGCCGCTGTGGAAGCGGCCCGGAATCCTTTTGCCGCTGTTACGCCGCCTTTGATTATTTCCATGGTGTATTCCTCATTTCTGTTTTTTCTGTTTATACCTGTGACGGCGGACGGCCGGTTCCTGTCCATCCGTGGGAAACCTGCCGTATCTTCCGCCCATTGAAGCCTTCTCTTTACGGTACCATGGGAATCTGTCTCAGACCCTCGGCCTCGTCGAATCCGAACAGAAGGTTCATATTCTGCACCGCCTGGCCTGCCGCGCCTTTTACCAGATTGTCCATAGCGCCCATCATGATGATCCGTTTCGTCCTCGGATCGATCTTAAAGTTCACGTCCACGTAGTTGCTGCCCTCCACCCATTTCGTCTGAGGACACACGTCTTTATCCAGCACGCGGACGAACTGCTCTTTTTCATAATATTTATCATAAGCCGCCTTTACTTCCTCATAGGAAACGTCTTTTTTCAGGGAAGCGTAGGCGGTGATCAGGATCCCCCTGTTCATGGGGATCAGGTGAGGAGTGAAATTGATCAGCACCTCCTGACCGCAGGCGTATCCCAGCTGGTCTTCGATCTCCGGCGTATGACGGTGTGACGCCACGCCGTAGGCCTTGATATTTTCGTTTACCTCGCAGAACAGATTATCCGTCTTGGCTCCTCTTCCCGCCCCTGAGGTTCCTGACTTCGCGTCTATGATTATGGTAGACGGATCGATCATGTCCTCTTTCAGAAGAGGATAGATGGAGAGCGTGGAACAGGTAGGATAGCAGCCCGGATTGGCTACCAGCCGCGCTTTTTTGATATCCTCCCTGTTGATCTCGCAGAGACCGTAAACCGCTTCCTCGATAAACTGGGGGGATTTATGTTCGATCCCGTACCATTTCTCATATTTCTTAACATCTTTGATCCGGAAATCCGCGCTGAGATCGATCACTTTCGCCCGGGAAAGGATTCCCTCGTTCACCAGAGACGCGCACAGCCCCTGGGGCGTCGCCGTAAAGATCACGTCCGCCTCCTCTGAGAGCTTCTCCATGTTGTCGTCCATACATCCGGCGTCCACCAGTTTAAAAAAGTTCTGATAAATACCTGCGTATTTCTTATCTATATAACTCCTGGAACCATACCAGGCAATCTCCACGTCCTTATGCCCCAGAAGCAGACGGACAAGTTCGTTGCCCGCGTATCCTGTAGCGCCGATGATTCCTGCTTTTATCATGATCAGATTTCCTCCTTGTGCCTTTCATTTCTCTCCTCCGGCGGCAGATGGAGGGAAGTCTTTCATCCTGATTTCCGCATACCGCCGCTGTGATGGTACGATTATACATCTCTTTTGCATAATATGCAACACTATTTTTTTCTCCCCCGTCGTCCTCTTTATTTGAAATCCTGCATTATTATACGTTTCTTCCATATTTTATTGTATTTTTATGCAAAAATTATTCGATATTTTTTTCCACCGCCCTATTGCATATTTATAAAAAATGTTGTATATTATCCCTTGTCAAGAACGAAACATGAACGATTCCTGTTCACAGATTCAGGAAAACGCGCCGCTGTTTTGATCCGGCGCAGACAAAATGAACGGAAATTTATTTCAGGAGGATAAATCATATGAAAGAAAAAGTTGTTTTAGCATACTCAGGCGGCCTGGATACCACTGCCCTGATCCCGTGGCTGAAAGAAACCTTCGATTATGAAGTAATCTGCTGCTGTGTCAACTGCGGTCAGGGAAACGAACTGGACGGTCTGGATGAAAGAGCCAAGATGTCCGGCGCTTCCAAATTATATATTGAAGATATCGTAGACGAATTCTGCGATGAATTTATCATGCCCTGCGTAGAGGCCGGCGCCGTATACGAGCACCAGTATCTCCTGGGAACCTCCATGGCCCGTCCCGCTATCGCGCGGAAGCTGGTGGAGATCGCCCGCAAAGAGAACGCCGTAGCCATCTGCCACGGCGCTACCGGAAAAGGCAACGACCAGATCCGTTTCGAGCTTGGCATCAAGGCCCTTGCTCCCGATATCAAGATCATCGCCCCCTGGCGTATGACAGACGTATGGACCATGCAGTCCCGTGAGGACGAGATCGCATACTGTCAGGCCCACGGCATCAATCTTCCCTTTGACGCCCGCCACAGCTACAGCCGCGACCGCAACCTATGGCACATCAGCCACGAGGGACTGGAACTTGAGGATCCCTCTCAGGCTCCCAACTACGACGATATGCTGGTTCTCAGCGTAACTCCGCAGAAGGCTCCCGACAAGGAGACCGAGATCACCATGACTTTCGAGGCAGGCGTTCCGAAGACCCTGAACGGCAAAGCCATGAAAGTATCCGAGATCATCACCGAGCTGAACCGCCTGGGCGGAGAGAACGGCATCGGTATCGTCGATATCGTGGAAAACCGTGTGGTAGGCATGAAGTCCCGCGGCGTTTACGAGACTCCGGGAGGAACCATCCTCATGGCGGCTCACGAGCAGCTTGAGGAACTGATCCTTGACCGCGACACCATGGAAGCCAAGAAGAAACTGGGAAGCCAGTTCGCCCAGGTCGTATACGAGGGCAAATGGTTCACACCTCTCCGCGAGGCGATCCAGGCATTCGTGGAATCCACTCAGAAATATGTCACCGGCGAAGTAAAACTGAAACTTTACAAAGGAAACATCATCAAAGCCGGAACCACTTCGCCATACAGCCTGTACAATGAATCTCTTGCTTCCTTCACCACAGGCGATATGTACGACCACCACGACGCGGACGGATTCATCAC
>ERZ1090860.772-NODE-773-length-18384-cov-17.303017_pt1 | contig 18384 bp, 29 predicted proteins | sample MGYA00478483_ERZ1090860 | MGnify/ENA primary metagenome ERZ1090860 (study PRJEB33644, sample SAMEA5815741) | chicken gut metagenome | biome: Chicken; feature: Gastrointestinal Tract; material: Caecum | place: Ireland | collected 2019-01-01 | study: A study of the...
TTATTATATAATATTTTAAACAGTTTACCGCCAGAGCATACGAACAATTTGGCTCCCGGATAAAGAATACATCGTATCATAGAGGCCATTACGGTCAAGAATGATTTCGAATAGGCTCTAGGATACGTACAATATGCGTACCGGTGTCTGCAAACTGCACGCAGGAATACACGCTGATAGGCGTAGAACTTAAATGTCCCATTGGGACCCACTAGAAAATCTACGAATAGGTCAGGATATTCGCGCCAAAACCCAATTAATTTGCGCATATTGGGCAGACAAGCGCGAATTCTTTCTTCTGATACTCCAATTTTCTTTCTCTTGGTAGAAGAGGCACTCAATAGCGAACTGAGACTCAATCGTAAATGCTCCCTTCGTCTTTATTCTGTTCGTCCTCTATAAATTTAGAGAACTCTTCAAAATCAAGGTCTGTGATAACCTCGTCTTCAGGCGCAACCATATCTTCTTCAAGCACAGGATCGTCTTCGCCGCTGTCACTATAACCAAGTTTTTCCTCTTGGTCTTGAAGCTGTTTAGCTGCGTTTTCAATCAATAGACCTAAGCCCTGCTCACCGTCGACCAATTTATAAAGATAGCGCCGCGTATCATCAAGAATTGCATCAATCTTATCATTTGGTGTATCCTGATAAAACTGCGGAATCTCGCCACTCTCTTCTGCCATCGCAACTAGCTCTCCAACAGAATCAACAAAATCCCCACTTTCAGATTTAATCTGACTCGCGGTAAATTTTGCGGATTTCATCAGATTATCATAGACCCTAGACATTTTTTGGAATCCTTCAATATCATTGGCATCTATTAACTGATTGCATTTAAGAGAAGTCTTACATATAAGTTTTAAATAGTCGATATGAGTGGGCGTTTGAATATCAAAAGATTGAGTAACGTCATCATAGAATTTCTCAAGCTGCACCCATTCTGCTGGGGAATATGAGCCTCCCCATTTAAGGAACAGATACTGCTTATCTTCTTCTGTCAGACTTTCCTCTATTGATTTTTCATGCTCTTGAGTTTTTTGGACTTGTTCTAATTCCTTTTCAACCTCTGGATCAATAGGTTCAGGAACATCATAAGTCCCATCAAAAGACAAATCAACATCAGGTTTGCGCGAAGCTAAACTCTTTTTATAGAATTCAGTTTCAATCTCTTCTTCTGACATTCCGCGCTCGCGCATTTTCTGCTCTATAGGTTCCCTAACTTCGCGATTAAGCTGGTCGGTATCTTTCCAACGGTATTGGCGCCATTGCTTTAAGTGCATTTTAGCAACGTAGCGGCCCATGATTGTTGCGCCCGTAACTTTGGACAAATCAACACAATATTTGTCGATTAATTTTACCCATTCTTCTTCAATATAAGGAACATCTAATTCTTCCAAAATCCAAAGAAAAGTAGATGGGTCAAAATTGTCGACGTGCATTGTAAGGCATTTTCGGCATTGTGTTAATCGACCGCCGTCTGGATATTTTTCCATGTTGTTGCTCTTGTAGAATTGCTGTTCGTCAAGCATTCTATGACATTTTTCGCAATAATACTTAGCCATGTTTTTTCATCTCCTTTACGCGTCTGTTGCGGCATTCTTTGCATATTGAATAGAAGCCATCTTTAGACGTTTTATTTAGAGAAAAAAACTTATTATGAGCTAATTTAATTTGGCCGCAACAGGAACAACGCTTCCATTTCCCTTTTTCGACGTTAGTATAATACCAAAGTAAATAATCTTCTTGTGCTTTATCTGTTATTACTTTTGGTATCTTATTGCGCCAAATTGACGAAATATATTCTACGCTATGAGTAACGCCAAAAGTAGAGGTGAGACTTTCGGCAATTTCTTTGTTGGCGTATCCACCTGTTTTAAGTTTGAATATATGTTCGTATATTGGATTCGGCGCGAGCGCGCGTTTGGTCAATTCTTTAAAATCTTCCATTAAGTGCCAAAGGTCTGATTGCGGATTTGCTTCTGCGTCAATACAAAGCGATTCATAATTCAATAGCAAAGAGAGTACAGCCTTTTGATTGCAAAAAGTTAAACCTTCCGCGCTAATTGCGCCGCTCTCGTCTATCGTAACTATGCCCTCGCGCAATGGCGGAATATAGCTATTTCGCGCGATTGAGGTTGTTTGTACTGGCTTGAGACGGTCGTTTTTAACGACGTATTGATCTTTGCGCAACGAGATAATAGTTTTTTTGACGGTGTAGGCGTCGCGTCCTTTGACGCGACGGAGTTTATCTTCCCAGAATTGAATTGCTTCGCGCAATGGAAGGAGTTCTGGAATTTGCGCGAGATCGCGTGGGGTAATTTGTACCTTGGGGCTAAGAAGAGTGTTCTTGTCCGGTTCTTGGGTAATGCGCCAAACTCCGTCTTCTCCTATTTCACTATCTGCGACGAGGGATTCGTAGGAAGTTTCGCGCTTGTTAATTGTTGCTAATCGGTTCTCCGTAAGAATTGATCTATCTTTTTTATCTTTACATAATACTAAATAATCTGCTAAATTTTCTAAGAGAGAAGGGCTTGGAGGCCCTTCTAGTTCGGATAGAATTTTTTCTACTATTGCTTTTCTTTCTTCCGGAGAACTAACTTTGTAGTCGAGTTTCGTTGTGCTCACTGCGTTCGCACCTCAACTCGACTAAATTTTGTAATCATTAATTTGTTCTCCTTTTGTTTTGAGAACGCTGCGACTCGTCCTCTTTAATAATAATATAATATTATATTTTTGACCAAAAAGCAAGGAGAGATTAAATTCAAAATTAGTTTCGGGTTTTCTTCTAATCGTTTTTTGGATTTTAAAAATCGTTTTCGTATTTTTATGGACCAGGCAAAAGTAAATCGTCTTATAATTAAAAAATTATCCTAAAAATACACCCGGGGTAGTCAACTATATTATTATTTAGGATTGCGTGGGTCTTTATCGATGCGCCCCTTTAAAGCACTAAAGTCTCCCAACTACGTAACAATAGCACATGATACAGTTAGTAGCTTGATCGAACATTCGTTTGATAAATCATTTCATTATTCGTTTTCATTCTTTAATTGGTTAAAGTATTAAACTAGTAAAGCGGCGAGATAGTAAGTTCATTTATTATCCTTAGATTGATAATTGCAATAGCAACCCAATCGAACATTTGTTTCCCTACTGTTCTACTAGGAATGCAGCAAGATAGTAGCTTTATTTATTATCCTCTTGTTTACTATCTCTCGAACCTGCGACTTCATCAAGTTAAAGTGCTAAAGAGTTAAAGCGCGCCAGCGGGTCAATAGTAAAGTAAATTATAATTGAGTTTTCTTGCGGTTCCTTTTTGTTCGGCTTTGCCGAACAAAAGTTTCCTTGTCAGCGGGGCAAAAAAGAACATTTGTTCGAACATCAGGGCGGCCGCAACATACTTTGGTACGTTAGCGCTTTACAAGAGTAAAGCAATGAAGTCGATGGCTTTAGCAAGGTAAAGTGCTACAATAGTAAAGAAGTAAAGCGCCAAAGCTTTAAACAACTAAAGCAATAGCATAGTAGATAGATTGCTAGCTATTGATATACTCATTGACTTTATTCTCTTTCTATTGTATAATATATACATAAAGAAAAGAGGTGAACAGAGTGGAAGACTTAAAAGAATTATACTATGCTTTATCTATCCTTGTTGAATACTGCGACGAACAAGAGAGAAAGAGTAAAGCATGTGATGAATGCGCGCTTAAGAATTTAAATATTTGTGATAGAAATCATAATTTATCACGGTTAAATATAAATAATCCTGATGCGCCTAAGTTTTATTTCTAAGTCTCCATTGAATAATGCTAAAAAGAACAGGCTTATTTAAACAAATTGACAAGATGGGCAGAATTAGCGTTCCAGCTAAATTGCGCAAAGACTTATGTATTCCTATTGAACGTGATATGGAAATATTTATTTATGAAGATGAAGATAAGAATAAATATATTTGCTATTTAATTCCAGATGATGAAATAGAAAAGAAAAAGAAACTTGCGCGCGAATTGCTAGTCCAGCTTGACATTGAGATACCTGATGATTTAGCGTGATTTTCAATTGAGCGGCCGAAACCTTCGGGCTTTGGTCGAATTTTGCAAAGTCGCGCTATAGCGCAAATTTTGTGAACATTATGTAAACTTCTTCAAAACCCCTTGATTTCCCGCTCTGACTATGCTATAATATAATCACAAGGAAGAGATAAACCCTCAACCATAAGAAAGGCAGGAAAAGAAAATGAAGTTTACATTTGAAAGATTTTGGGGAACCGCCGCTAAAATGGGCAAGTTAATGAAAGAAGGAAGCCGTCCTTCAAAAGTAAGCAAGTTAGCGCATAGACTTGCGGCGCTGGAAATGGCCGCAATTCGTGACGGCTGGACTTATGAAGCACTTGCAGAAATTGCAGGCGACTGGATTCTGTATGGACAACAAAAAGCAAAAGGATAAAAGGAAGCCTTCCCGAAAAAGGAAGGCTTTAAAAACGGGCTTGAGTTAGTTGAAGCTAACAACCTTTCGCGCAAAAAGAAAAGGCGGCTTTCGCCGCCCGTTCTTAGAACCAGTTTATAATAAACCATTCATCATTTTCGCGCCATGCTTTCGCGCAAATCTCATTCTGCTTGCCTGCGGGGCATCTTGTGAATTCTGCAATAGAAAAGAGGTCGTTCATGACAGCTTTAACGCAAGCTCTTTCCGTTTTGAATTCCTTTGCTTCCCCTGTTGCCCTGTCTATCAGGGTAATCTTGGTGTAAAATCTGGTGCTGATAACAGTACCTTTATCTTCCTGCTCAACGTCGGCGCTTGCATTGAGGTAATACATTCTAGTCATAGTCTATGGCCTTCCTTTCTATTGTTTCCTTTCTTTGATTATATTATACCACAATCGGCGCAAAAGTCAACATGTAAAAGTGCACAAACATTGAACCCGCTCTTTGTGAGTTTTTACCTATTGACTTTCTTCTATTGTTATGATATAATAAAGATACAAAAGGAAGGGCGGCGCAAGCCGCACTAAGAAAGGAAGAATGAAAAATGAATGAAATTTTGTGCGCGATTATCTGGACAATGTGCGGCATTGTTATGCTGACGAAGGGCGAACCTAATGAGAAGTATTCCAAAGAATGGAATATCATTAGAAGGTTCGGTTGGAGCTTCTTTGCTTCTGTATGCTGGCTTATCGTGTTGTATTGCATCACTCGGCTTGTATAAAAGAAGCGGGCCTATTATAGGCCCGCTCTTATATTTCTTGAAGAAGGGGATTAATTTGTTTAATCCTCTTCTTTTTTTGCATGTTGCTTAATCCATTCTTGAGTTTCTTTACTGCAACCGTCAATATGTATAACAGTAATACGAACTACATAATCACATTTTAATGCTTGTGCGGCTGGACACAATAAATCTTCATAAAAATTTTTTTCATAAGTAGCAATTAAATTTTTAAAATCTTGTGTGTCTAATTGATTATTTTTTTTATCCTGAATTAAACCTGCGATTTTCTCTTGAAGGGTTTCTTCTGCGGTTCGATTAAAAAATTTATCTAAACATTCGCGCCAAACTTTTTTTTCTTCATCATTCATCAAATAATAACTTTTGCTAATTTTTTTTACCCAAATTCTTTCATTATATCCCATTGTGCCATAACTTTCAGAACGTCCAAACTTTTCAATCTTTAATTCTTGAAAGACTGAACGTGTTGTGCCTAAAGAAATTCTCTTTATTTGAGGATCTTCTTTTAATATGTTGTAGAATTGTTCAGCTTTCATATCTATTGTCATTAATTCGCCGTCTACTATAATATATAATAGTTTATCATACATTTTTTGTTTAATTAGTTCACGTTGTGGGATAAATTCTGGATAGTAAATCTTGTGAATTATAAAACCGCGTCCATTAGGTGTTCTTTCAAAAGTACAATAATGAGACAATTCTTCTTCTTTTTGTTTACGACTTTTAATTATTGTATTCTTTTTAACTCCAAACCATTCTGCGATTTCTTGATTAGAAAAGTAAGTTTCCTCTGTTAAATACTTCAATATTATCATTCCTTTTTAAAAATTTATAGGCTTGCCGTCTACATATAATATTAAAAACTAAAACGAATAGATTATATTAAAAATTCCAAAAATTTTTTGAAGATATTTTATGGCTGGATATATGAAGAAGTATCCAATTTTTTAAACGGTATATAAATTAGATACGGTTTAAAAAATTGGATACTTTGAATTATAGCTAGGTATTAAAAAATAATCTACTTCTTCTTATAAGGAATTTTTTTGCAGGACTGTTTTCTCACGGAATTTGATTTTTCCAATATCTTTAACTATTTTATTTAATAAGTCGCGTCCGCCTTCTTCCCGAAGGGAAGAAGGTTCGGGCGCTTTTAAAAAGGTTTCCAATGCGGTTTCAGTGCAGGGACGCCCAAAGGGCGGCCCGAAGTGGAACCGTCGTTGGAAACCTTTTCCCCTTCCGAGCTTTTGTTTGCGCAAAGCGCAAACCAACAATAGAGAAAAGAAAAAAAAGAAGTCGTTTAACTTTTAATAAAGCGCGAAACGCGTCCATTGGTAAAACTATCCATAACCCTAAGAAAAATTCTCTTCTTCTTCATTCATTTTGCCTATTGACAAACTTATACTTTTATGCTACAATAGTAATAGGAAGTAGGGGAGTGAAGGGTGTCCGTGCTCGCGCACACAATAGCGAAAAAACTAAAGAAAAGAAAGTTTATATCCTTATTCCATTTTCCTATTGTTCATGCTATAATATACTTGTTCCTAGGGAACAGAAAGAAGGAATGAATTATGAATAAGAAAAAGAAGTACCTTGTAATTGACGTAGAAACCGCGAATTCTATGGACGATCCTCTAGTTTACGATATTGGGCTTGCGGTCTGCGACAATAGCGGCAAAATCTACTGCACGCGTTCATACGTTGTCAAGGAAATCTTCTTCGGTGAAGCGCAGATGATGAAGTCGGCCTATTACGCCGCAAAAATTCCGCAGTACAAGGAAGGGATTCTTCGCGGCGAATATTACGTTGCGCCCTTCCTTCATATTTGGGACAGTATTCGCCGCATTATGAAGCTTTACAATATCAAAACTGTAATGGCTTACAATTGCAACTTCGACCGCAAGGCGCTTAATACAACCCTTCGTTTCATCACGAAAAGCCGCTATCGCTACTTTTTTCCTTTTGAGACAGAATTCAATTGTATCTGGAATATGAGCTGTCAAGTGCTTTACAGTCAAAAGAAGTTTTGTAAAGCGGCGCTCTCTAACGGCTGGATAAGCGAAAAGGGCAATCTTCAAACAAGCGCGGAAGTCGGCAAGCGTTATATTTCTTCTTCGCTCGACTTCGTCGAACGGCATACAGGGCTTGAGGACGTCTTGATTGAAGTGGAACTATTCGCGGCTTGCATTAAGAAGCACAAGGCGATGAACCGCAACATTTCTAGATTATGTTGGAGACTTCCCACTCAAGCGCACAAAAAAGAAATCGCGGCTTATAAGGCCGCAAGAAAGGAAGGATAAACCGCTTGGAAACTAAATAAAAGAAGATAAAAATCCTTATTGCTTTTCCTTCCCTCTTGTGGTACAATATAATTACAGGGAAGGAAAAGCCCTGAACAAAAGAAAGGAAAGTGAAGAACGAACTATGACAAACCGCGAATATATCTTGAGCTTGAACGATAGACAGCTAGCAATATTATTATTGCAATTTGAGAAAGTGTGCTGGAAGTATCGGGACGCAAAAGCAAAGAGAAAGGGCAATATCGGCAAGCCCGAAGAATTCAATCGCTACGGCTGGCAAAATCATTGCTTCCCCGATAAGAATTCATCTAAGACGGAACCTATTCCGTTCTATGCCAATGACCTGCTATCAGTACAGCTTTTTCTAGACGATGAATACGACCCAAAATATTATGAATATAAGTACTGAAGAAAACTGATTGACAAGCCCGCTCTATTGTGCTATAATATAAGCATAGAGAGCGGGAAGCCCTCTAAACAAAAGAAAGAAAGGAAGTATCTATTTATGATTACCTATTGTTTCGACGTTGACGGCACTTTCTACAACCTCTATGCCGTCAAAAATTGGTGTGAAAAATTGCGCGCGAACGACCCGTCCCCCTATACAGAGGGGAACGCCATGGTCAATATGAAGACCTTTGATAAGTGGATTCAAGAGGAAGAAAAAAAGGGGAACCGAGTTCACATTATCACATGGCTTTCTAAGGGCGCGGACGAAGCTTTTAATAAGAAAGCCCGCCTTGCAAAAATCAAGTGGCTTCGCGCGAACTTACCTTCTCTTTCTATTGCGGCAATTCATGCTGTCCCCTATGGAACGCCTAAGCACAAGGTATTGAAGGAACATTCCCGCTCTATGATTTTGATAGACGATAACGAAGAAGTCGGCGCCGCTTGGGAAACACCAAAACAGCGCAAGCACGTTCTGCCGCAAGACTTCTTTTCTTCTATTGGATTGACATGGGGCGCGACTTAAAGGAAAGGAGAGTATATCTATGAATGAAGAAATTTTTGGAGAACTGTTTCACTTTTTTGCCACTACTCATGGATTTTTTGGAAAGCCTTTCAGCCTGAAAAGGATTTACAGAAACTTTACTTTGCTTTACATGGATTACCCTTTTGAAGACGTGAAAAAGGCAATAGCTGAACTGGAAGAACAGTATCTCGTATATACTGTAAAAAGCAAGATTGGTCTAACCTCATATGGTATTAAATACGGATTAAATAAATTTGATTCATTCCTTTACTGGGATTGCTATAAGCGGCAGGCAAAAGAAGTTAAAGAAAAGATAGTGTAAAAACTGATTGACTTTTAATTCCGCCTATGATATAATATAATCACAAGGTAAGGGAAGAACCCCGAACCTTGAAGCAAGAGAAAGGAAGAATGAAAAATGTACATGTTGATGAATGAGTACCACGATGTAGTCACTTTTTCCAATGAACCTATTGGGGGAAACGTCTTCTACCCTGACGCGGGCCTTGAATGGACTGACGAAGCTCTTGAAAAAATGCCTCTCGAAGCGCGCGAAGACTTTGAAAGCAGACTGCGCGACTTGCACAGTGAGGACTGCGGCTACGGAGATTGCGAAGCGTTCGGCGCTACGTTTGAAGAATTAGCGCCCGCTCTTGAATACGTTTCTCTTGAAGAGATTGACGCGCTGAAAGAGCGCTACGGAATTGAGGGGGCGCTTCTTGGGTTAGAATGGGTTGACGAAGACGCTAATGTTACCCTTTGGGAATATGTTTAAAACTAAAGGAAAGTCCCTAAGAAAACTGATTGACACCAGCCAAAATTCATGGTATAATATGGTTACAAGGTTGAGAAACCTTGTAACCGAAAGGGGGAAGACAAAAGAAGAAAGTAATCCACAAGCCGTTAAACCTCTACCAAACCTAAGAAAGGAAGTCTCTATTATGACTAAAAAAGAATGCTTCGTTGCCCTGCTTACTATCGCTGACGTCCAGAACAACCCCGAGCTCAAGTCCTTTGTTGAGAAGGAAATTGACACTCTGTCCAAACCGCGCAAAATGAGCGCCGCCCAGCTTGAAAAAGCGCAAGAGAATGAAGCAATTCGCGAAAAGATTGCGGCCGTTCTCTCTGACGGGGTTGAGCGCACTCTCAAGGAAATCGCCAAAGTCGATGAAGAACTTTCGGTTTATAGCTCTCAGAAGCTTTCGCCTATTGCTTCCAGCCTTGTGAAAATGGGGCGTGCGGTGAAGGAAGTCAAGAAGGGTAAGACTTACTTCAAAGCTTGCTAAACTAGGAAAGGGGCGGTGTAAAAGCCGCCCCGAATACAAGAACGCCCTCAATGAAGCGTTCGGCGCTTTAAATAAAATCGCGCGGAATTTTGAAATGAGCACGGAAGACTTAGTCGAAGCGCTTCACGATGAAATGTAAAAGAAAGGGAAGGTATTTACCTTCCCTTTTTTCTATTGCTCAAGAGGAAACAGAAAAGAACATTTGTTCTCTTGCTTTACTACTTTAAAGCGCGAAACTCCAATACCTTCGCCGCAGGCCGAACACCACTTTAAAGCGCTAAAGCGTTAAAATTTTAAAGCACTAAAGCCTTGCGAACATTTGTTCAAACATCCCGAAAATACAGTCGAACGTTTGTTCGGGAACTAGTAGCCGCGGTTAGTATATGCTAACTACTATTCGTTCGGCGAAGCCGAACATTTGTTCCGTCGAACATTTGTTCGCCAAAACCGAACCGAACATTTATTCTCTACTTGTTCGATAGGATTAACGTGCACATAAGAACATTTGTTTTGTGCATTTTGCCTATTGACATAAACCGATTTATTATGGTATAATAATAATAGAAGGAGAGGGGGAGGGGTTCCATAGGGGAGTGACGAGATGTTGTGCACGTGCACGCCGAGTAACAATTCGTTAGTCGATAGGCAAAAGTAACAAGAATAAGGCGCGAAAAAATATTTATTTTGGTAATTGACAAGCGCGAAACAGGGTAAAATTACTAGTTTTCGCGCCTTGTAAGCGCTTACTTCTGTCTATTACTACAAAACGTTTGTTCGCAAGGTATGGGTCGCGTAACAACTTGTTACTTGCTTTTTTCTTCCATATATGCTATAATATAAGTACAGAAGGGAAGTGATATATTGACAGAAAAGGAAAAGCTTGCCACTATCATGAAATGTTTGGAAGTGGACGAAAAGACGGCGCGTGACGTTATAGAGTATGATAAACTGGTTGACCAGGGGAAACCTACTCCATATGACTTGACGCCCGAACAAAAGAAAGCTGAAAAAAAGGCGCGGTCGACTGGAACTAGAAAAACGGTTTACAATTTTAGCAAGCGTGAACGCAAGGTTGACGCTGGAAAAGTTAACATTGTAAACTTGCTTGCAGAAGCGCTCAAGGCGTACAACCCCACTATTATAAAGGCTGAACGCGAGATTGCTTTTTCTATTGACGGCGTTGAATATTCCGTGACGCTGACCAAACACCGCGCGAAAAAGTGAGGCGATGAAAACTGAATAAAAGATAGCAAAAATCCTGATTGACATTCCCTTCCTTCTATGATATAATAGAAGCATAGAAGGGAGGGGCAAGAGAAAAGAGTAAAGCAAGGCGCAAAAAGTCAAGCGCCGCGACTGGATACTAGGAGGTATCATTTATGGCTATCACGAAAAAACAGGCACTCGAACAGATCATGACCTTTGAAGAGGTTGCGCAGAACCCCGAGATCATGGAAGTCCTTGCGAAAATGCTGGAACAGCTGGAAAAGCCCCGCAAGGAAAACCCCAAAAAGGCGGCCGAGCGTGACGAGCTCACGGAGCGGGTTCTCGCAGTCCTTGCAAGTCAAGATAAGCCGTGCTCGATTAAAGAGCTGCGGGAAATGGAAAACGGTTTAGGACAGTTTTCCAGTCAGAAGCTTTCACCCGTGTTGAAGCGTTTAGTGGAAGCTGGACGCGTTGAAAAGACAACTGAAAAGCGCGTTTCCATGTTCCGCTATATCGGCTGATTTTAAGGGGGAGGGGCGAAAACCCTTCCCCCGCTGGAAGGGAAGTATGTGAATGGTAAATAATAAAGAGTTTCTCTATCTAGGTTACTACCGCGCGGCAAGCGGTAAAATAATCCTTAAGATCGGCACAACGTCCGACTTGAAAAGACGGGCGCAAGAGCACTCCAGCCACTACAAAAAAATCTTGAATGAACCCATTGCAGACGGCGAAAAATTCAATTATTTATGGTATACGCGTTTAACGCGCGCGAATACCTTAAAATTTGAAAAAAGTAATAGGGATTCATTAAAAAACGCGCTGAACGGCGCAAAATTCTTAAAAAATGATAGGTTTATTATGGAAAATATTCCAGAGACAGTAGAAATCACTATTAGAAAACGCTATATTATTCCAGTTTGCGCGAAAATCCATTAAAAAATTAAGGGAAACTGCGAGTTTCCCTTTAATTTTCTCATTATTTACGAACATTTGTTGCGCCGAACATTTGTTTGCATACCTACCTTAAAAATCCTGAAGAAAACACCATCGTTTTCTTCAGGTCAGTCCGAAAATCGACTTTAGCACTTTAAAGCGTAAAAATTTACAGCAACAAAGCGAACATTTGCTCGAACATATTTTTCCCAAAAAAAAGAACATTTGTTTTGTTCACTTTGCCTCTTGTAAGCAAATGATTTATTGTAGTATAATAATATCGGGGGCGGCACTTTTTCGAACATTTGTTTAAACAGAACCTATGTTCGCCGCATATAATCTAAAGAATTCTATACCGTTTTCTTTAGTTTGAGGCCGAAGGCCACTTTAGCGCTTTAAAGCGTAAAAATTTAAAGTGGTAAAGTGATAGCGCTTTAACGTAGTAAAATCCCGAAAAGACGTTCGAACATTTGTGCGTGCGCGAGCGAACGAACGTTTAAACAGACCCCATATGCGAAAAATCTCCTACACCCAGGTCTTCGCTAGAAGACCCTATATGCGCCGATTCTGCTACACCCAGGTTCTATCTATGGAGTGAGCGCAGTGAGTCCTATATGCAAAATTTTTGCTACACCTAGATTAAAAAGCGCTTTCTTCTTCCCAATCATGTCTTAAAGTTGCTTGAGAATAAACCCATTCTTCTCCGTCATTATATTTATTAGTTAAATAGTCTCTCATAGGACGATAAATATATACTCCATAAGTACTGTTTTCCCAATCCTGCATCATGCTATAAACTTGCTCTTTTGTAAGTTCATCATCGGTTTTTAATCTTTCGCTAACATTCTTTAATGTTTGCTTAGTTTTCTTAGCTTTCATTCTATTATCCCAGCACTGCTCAAGATATTTTAAATCTTCTTCATCAAGAGGAACAAAATCATAACAAACATTTTCTCCTCTCCGAGCGCGGCATTCTATAAACTCACACCATCCTTTTTTCCCTCCTCCGTTAATTCCTTCAGAAGCTCTGCCATAATCGTCAACAGAAGCTTTAGAAACAATCTGCGCGAACGAATGAATATCTTTACGAATAGTCTCTTCCATTGTCATAATTTCTTGTTTTCTATTAAGTCTTGGAACGGTAGGACGAGTGTCTGTTTCTTCAATAATAGAATCCGCAATATAGGAATAAGTATTAATCTCATTAGATTTCCAATTTGTTAATTTTTCTGGAATTAACGGAACTCTTTTTGCGTTAACTCCAATATAAGGATAAGTGTCCACATACACTTTTGTTATCTTTACTCCGCCTCTAACGACACTATACTCACAATATAATGTTAGCTCTTTTAGCTTTTTTTCTTTAACGGCTTTATGTTTAAAATAACCATAACTAATTCCAAACCATTTAGCAATAGCTTCAAACTTCATAAAACCAACTAATAATAATTCCAAATGAACATCTCCTTAATAAAAATTAGCACTTTTTTGGTGCTCTCATTGACTAATGAAAAAATAAGATAATGATTATTAAAGAGTTGTCCAAAAAATTTTTTTTCTATTGAATGAGGCTAGCCATAAGACGGAAAAATCTTTAAGAAAAAGGTGCTTAAAATGCGCATTATATATTACAACGTGCAAATTCAGCACCTTTTTCTTAAAGGTAAAATGATATAGAAAATTTAATAGGCGCCTATAAAAAAAGTTACACAAAAAAGCGCACCTTAATATAATATAGTATGGCTTTTTTTGTGTAACTTTCCCTATGGCAAGCCCTTAAAAATTTTACCTTAAAGTCAATAACAAAATGACATAGCAGGGATTGCTTTTCGTTTATATAATCTCATCTACCATTTAATATGTTTTCGACTAACCTTTGCCTTGTAGACGAATTTTGAAACGAAAATTTGAAACGTTCCTTGGTTGGATTTTCAAATGAAAATTCAAAACGTTCCTTAGCCCTGTCTACAATTTAACAAATATAATCCCCTTAGCCCCGATATGTTTTAAGGGGAAAATTTGAGGGTCACTTGACAAAAGCGGAAATTTTTGCAGGTACATCCAAATTCCCAGTAATATGTTCTATATCAACCGTCCTTTACTTTTCCTTCGACTACTAGCGTAATATCAACGCTAGGCTCTTCATCTAAATATTGTTCGATTGCCGCAGCGATATGTAATGGACAAGTTTCATCATTTAAAATGTCTGCTATATTCTTTCTAAATGATTCACGACTAATATAATCATTATCCATTTTATAACCTCCCAATCCATCTTAAATAAAGTGTTACCTTTTTTTCCACCAAAGGGTATATTATATCGTCGAAAAAAGGTAACACTTTTGGTCTCGCCTCGCGAGACCAAAAAAACCTATACCCAAACATTAATTACTCGCGCAACCTTTTTTCACTCATTATAATACTTTCTTGCCTCAAAAAAAGTTGCGCGCTCATTATATATCTACCTATAAGACATTCAATACCTAAAATTTTTGGTCAGCGCAAATAAACTTCTTTTCTTTAATTTTTATATCTAAAAGGAAGGAACAAGTTGCATGACGCAACCCTTCTTAATTTTTAGTAAAGGAGTAAATTTAATTGAAGCAATTACAACTTGGGCATATAATGTATAAAGATATCGCAGACTGGTTCGGTATCTCATCTAAATACTTGCGCCGACCAGAAATAAAAGCAAAAAAGCTAGACGATTTATCTTCCTATTGTTCTTTCTATATAGATCAAGATAATCATTTAATCATAACCGAAATCTATGACGATACCTACCATCCAGAATCTCCCTCTGCAAAATTAAAGCGCAAATGGGCAAAAGAAGAATTGCTAAAAGTAATTAACGAAGACCCTATGATGACTTGCACTCTTGTTTCACGAAATGTTATGGATGATCAAAATTTATTCCCTATTATCCCAAAAAAGGGTATTAATAAAGAAACAGAACAACCATATACTTTACAAGAGACTCAAAAACTCGCGCTCAATTCTTTTAACAACGGTACTACTCTTCCTATATTTCACCAGCTTTTTGGGAATGGCGTTGATAAAAAAACTGGTGAAATATCTATGGGAACTCTTGGATGGTATGAGACAATAGACTGCTCCGCCGAGAACGATGGAATTTGTTGCTATAATTTTATGCGCCTTGACGAAGAAGATACCATATATCTTAAAGAATTGCGCCAAAAATCTCAAAAATCAAAAGAAACAGGTGAATTCATCGAAGATGTTGTCCATGAAGATAAAAAAGATGAAATTGCCAAAAAAGTTAAAAGCTATAAAGAAACCATTTATTACAGAAACGTTATAAAACCAATGGCCGAATATCTAACCAAAAAATATGGAGGCTATCGTTGCCTTGTACGCGCCTCATTGATTCATTTTAACGAAGAAGAAGAAGTCTAACTAGTTTTAATTTGCGCTCGCAAAGAGCGCAAATTAATCAATATACTTTAACAAGATACAATTGCAATTGCCTAACTCTAAAAAAATTCTATACCTTTCCCGAAACCATTGCTCATCAAAATCCTTTACAATATCATCAGAAAAAGCTGTCAAATTCCACATCTCAATATCTTTTGAACCGTTCTTAACTTGAACGTTATCGCAGTAATTTAGCGCCCATTCTTCCGCAGAAATCCCCTCTTCAACACTATCCTCTTTCCTAGTAATCACATAAACTCCATTTCCTTCGCCGGCTTCAATTTCATACCTATCGCCGAAATAATCCCGAAGATCATAGAAAAAATTATCGCCAATAGGATTATAAATTATATATTCAGACTTTCGCGCGCAAACAACCGCGCAATTTTCGCGCAAAAACTTAAATAAATTCTTATCTATCATTTACTCTTACACCAAAGTTCCAATCAGCAACATCTTCTGTTTTATACTTTCCAGGATAAAATAAATCTACAATCTTCTTAAAAGCAATCCTCTCAAAAGACATGTTAAAGGAAACATACAAATCTCCATCATCATTATACGAAACTCTTGCGCCCTCAAAGCAACGCGCTAATTCCTCAATTTCTTTCATTATCTCTATACTCCTTTTTCCTAGTAAGGCAAAATCCCACAATCAACTAAATAGTCATCAACTTCGCTCTTGGAAATAGGAAAATCAATTTCAGTTTCTTGCGCCAATTCATATGCTTCTTCTTGTACATAGCCGCATTCCATCAAATATATTCCTAGTTCTGTTCTATCTTTAACTATCATGCCACACAGTCTCCGTCACAAGATATCCCATATATTCAAGCCATTCGTCCATATCCTCTTCATCAATTGGATAATCTCTATCGCGCACAAAATATTCACCAATTACTTCATCAAGCTCACTTTCAGGACAACCCCATCCGCGCAAATACTCAACAAGCTCATTCCTATCTTTAATCATACATATCCCTCACTTTCTATATATATAATACTATAATTTTTATTCTTTTTCAAATTCTTCCTTCAAGACACCCAATACTCTATCTTTCTCTTGCCACTCAAGATACTTATCCCAATTCGCGCGCAAAAACTCAAAAACTTCTAATACCTCGGCCCAATTCAATTCACTATTGCGCCCGAGCGCGTCATAGACAACTTGCGGCCTACAAAAGCTATCGCCCAAATAGCATCTGCCCATAGAAACAATTTCTTTCTCATTACATTCAATATTATCATGCGCAATAGCAACTAAAAGCGCAATAGCATCAGGATAATCCCAAGGCCAATCTTCTTTTACCTCAACCCTCCCCTTTACTATCTTCTCCACTTCTTCTTTTGTCAGTTTCCAAAAATTTTCAATCATTTCGCGCAACCTCCTTTAATCCTTCTTCTATTGCTTTTGCCGTCTTATAATTATATAAAGGACAATCTTCTTGAAAGCCTTTAAAATAATCTTCTATAACCATTTCAGGCTTCATTTGCTTTGAAGACATTTGCGCCCAAAGCAACAATCTATAAACTTCTTCCATAGTAAAATCAAGCTCCTTAGCAAGATATCTAAAGCCAAGCTCTTCTTTAGGAGTCGTTAAAATTAATCCAGCTAACTCTAAATAACCTATTTCTATTCTATCTATTAAATCTTTAACATGTTCATAAGCAAATCTTTCACATTCATCATCTACTAATCCATAACTTCCTATTGTACAATACCATCTAAGGCATCGAAAATATTCATATGAAGACATACTCATCTTTCATTCATCCTCATATCTTCAAGTTTATTAACAAGAGAAATAAAATGCGCTTGCGTATCTTCATTGATACTATTGCTTTCATAATAAAGATTTAAGGCGTCTTTTACATTATCATTAAGATAATGAGTCCTTGTTAAATATCCTATGCCATATAGCTTAACAAAATTTTGGCTATACCAATATTGAGTATATTCTTTATTATGCAGCATTACCAGTGGGAAGCTATTCATTCTATATAAAATTCTGTAATCTACATTTTCATTACAGAATTCTTCAATAGCTCGATGAACCTTTAACAATTTCGCGGCATATTCTTCACCACAACAGACATAATTACTAATCTTTTTAATCTCTTTATTATCATCCTTCTCTTCTTTAGTGACTTCGCGCCAAGCTTCCCTTAAACTAATCATTCACCCATCTCCTTACTTACCTTTTGATACCATTCAATTAACTCTTCTTTTTCCCTAAACAATCCTTCCTCAATAGTATCAAAATCATAAAGCGCGCACTTAATAATAGGCTTTAAATCATAATAAGTCAAATATTGCGCTTCTTTATTCCATACGACTAAACAATAGTAATAAAGAAATTGCGCAATCATTTCCTTATCTTCTCTATTGATTTCTTTAAAAGAGTGAAATCCAGGAAAGATCTCTTTAAAAATTTCATAATAATTATTTAAATCGGATGGAAGTTCTTCTAACACTTCTCTCGCTTCGTTTTCAGAACAATTGAAATAATGTCTTATATAATCTATAATAATTTTTCCGCTTAAAATCATCCGTTCCGTAACTCCTTCCGTCTCTTGAATCCTTAAGAAAAACGATTATTTTTCCTTTTTAAAAAAATCAATTAACATCTCTTTAAATATCTCTTTGCGCGCTAAATTTAAAATCAGTATAGGAAACTTTTGCCGCTCTTGCTATTAAGTTAAATTCCATTGCATCATGACAATCGGTCAAAAATTCCCAAACTTGGTCTTCCTTCCAAGAGAGAGCTTCTTCCATTTTATTAAATTTTTCTATCTTAGAGATGCGATATAGCCAAAGTACCTTCTCGTCAAGAGAAGATAGAGAATCAATAAAATCAGACACGCATTTATTTTTAATTTCATAGAAAGTATTATCAACCAATACAATTAATTCATGAGGCCAGTCAGATTCATAACTACCGGCATGTTTATTAAATGCTGCAACTGTTGCGAAATTCATACACTATACCTCCATTTGTTTTGCTTTTGCCTCTTGTTTACATCTATAT
>ERZ1090860.775-NODE-776-length-18366-cov-9.296106_pt1 | contig 18366 bp, 17 predicted proteins | sample MGYA00478483_ERZ1090860 | MGnify/ENA primary metagenome ERZ1090860 (study PRJEB33644, sample SAMEA5815741) | chicken gut metagenome | biome: Chicken; feature: Gastrointestinal Tract; material: Caecum | place: Ireland | collected 2019-01-01 | study: A study of the...
AATACAATGAATGTTTCTCTCCGGATAAAAAGAGAGAAAAAATCATGACAAAATACTCTCTCCTATATTAAAGCAAATATCCTTTGAATAGTCAAAAAAAAATTAGGATACAGCCGGAAAAAATTTAGAAAATTTTTGAGAGACGGACAAATGTCTTTTTATCGTTGACATACAGAGAGGAATCAGTTATAATCAGCTTTAGTTTCCCTTTCTTAAAGAAAGGACAGGAAAAGTGGTTTACAAGGAGGATGAAGGATGTATTCATTAGAGGAAATCGAGCAGGTGGACAAAGAAATTGCGGATCTGATCCAGGCGGAGGTACAGCGTCAGAATTCACATATTGAGCTCATTGCTTCTGAGAACTGGGTAAGCAAAGCGGTGATGGCGGCAATGGGAAGCCCCCTTACAAATAAATATGCAGAAGGATATCCGGGAAAAAGATTTTACGGCGGCTGCGGCTGCGTAGACGAAGTGGAGAAGCTGGCTATTGAAAGAGCGAAAGAACTGTTCGGCTGCGAATACGCCAACGTGCAGCCTCACTCCGGAGCCCAGGCAAATATGGCGGTATTTTTTGCCATGTTGAAGCCGGGAGACACGGTAATGGGCATGAACCTGGCCCACGGCGGTCATCTGACACACGGAAGCCCCGCTAATTTTTCCGGCGCGTATTTCCATGTGGTTCCCTACGGCGTAAACGACGACGGCGTGATCGATTACGAGGAAGTGCGCCGGATCGCTCTGGAAAATAAACCGAATCTGATCGTAGCCGGAGCCAGCGCTTACGCGCGTACCATTGATTTCAGGAAATTCCGCGAGATCGCAGATGAAACCGGAGCATATCTGATGGTAGACATGGCTCACATTGCCGGACTGGTAGCGGCGGGATTACATCCAAGTCCCATTCCATATGCAGACGTGGTGACAACTACCACCCACAAGACGCTGAGAGGACCGAGAGGCGGCCTGATCTTAAGCAGCGCGGAAAACGCGAAGAAATTTAACTTCAATAAAGCCGTATTCCCGGGAACTCAGGGCGGCCCGCTGATGCATGTGATCGCCTCCAAGGCGGTATGCTTTAAAGAAGCGCTTCAGCCGGAATTTAAGGAATATGCCCGTATGGTAGTGGAGAACGCCCAGGCTCTCTGCAAAGGCCTTCAGAAAAGAGGCGTGGATATCGTTTCCGGCGGAACGGATAATCATCTGATGCTGGTGGATCTGAGAAATCTGGGCGTGACAGGTAAGGAGATGGAGAACCTTCTGGATGAAGTCAATATTACCTGCAACAAAAACACAATCCCCAATGATCCTCAGTCTCCGTTTATAACCAGCGGCGTGCGTCTGGGAACCCCGGCGGTTACCTCAAGAGGCATGAAGCCGGAAGACATGGAACTGATCGCAGAAGCCATCTCCCTGATGCTGAAGAGTCGCGACAATAAAGAGAAAGCAAAGGAAATTGTAAAAACACTCACGGACAAATATCCTCTTGTTGGATAAGGAAAATTGTGGTATAATTAATTTCAAGCAGTTTAGAGCAAAGTCGCTTTGCAGTTTGCAGAGCGGCTTTCCTTTTAAACAGAAAAAACTGAAGGAGGATTGGAAAGATGAATGACAAAAAGAAAAAAGGAGGAGTCCTTCTGGGAGCGGCGTTTCTGATGGCTACTTCCGCCATAGGTCCCGGTTTCCTGACACAGACATCGAAATTTACCAGCGACTATCAGGCAAGTTTCGGTTTCGTAATTCTCGTTTCCATTATTCTTGCTGCTGTAGCGCAGATGAATATCTGGAGAGTATTGTGTGTAACAGGGCTTCGCGGACAGGATGTAGCGAATAAGATACTTCCGGGGCTTGGATATCTTCTGGCATTCATGATCGTTTTGGGCGGCCTTGTATTTAACATCGGAAATGTGGGAGGCTGTGCTCTTGGATTTAACACTCTTCTGGGGATACCGAACAATGTAGGATATATTCTTTCCGGAATTGCGGCAATTCTGGTATTCCTCTCCAAGAACGCCGGAAGCGTTATGGACAGAGTTACAAAGATCCTGGGAGCGATCATGATCGTGGTGATTTTTATCGTGATCCTGGTAGTGCAGCCGCCGGTAGGCTCTGCAGTGAAAAACACGTTTGTTCCTGACGCAGGTGTTACGAACCTTTTCCCGGCAATCATCACTCTTCTGGGAGGAACCGTAGGAGGTTATATCACTTTTGCAGGCGCTCACCGTCTGATCGACGCAGGTATTACAGGGGAGGAAAATCTGAAAGAAATCAATAAAAGCTCCGTTATGGGAATCGGAATTGCCACAATCGTGAGAGTATTCCTGTTCCTGGCTGTTCTTGGCGTAGTTGTCAAGGGGGCTACCCTGGATCCGGATAACCCGGCAGCAGACGCGTTCCTGCAGGGAGCAGGACAGATCGGGTATCGTTTCGCCGGTCTTGTGCTTTTGTGCGCGGCTGTGACTTCTATCGTCGGCGCGGCGTATACTTCTGTATCCTTCCTGAAAACCTTCCATCCGGCGCTTGCTAAAAATGAAAACTGGATCATCATTGGATTTATTGCAGTTTCTACTTTGATCATGCTTTTCCTTGGAAATCCGGCGACCCTTCTGGTACTGGCAGGCGCTGTCAACGGACTGATTCTTCCCATTTCTCTTGGAATCTGTCTGATCGCGGCAAAGAAGAAATCCATTATGGGTACAAAGTATCATCATCCTACATGGCTCCTTGTATTAGGAATCATTGTTGTAATCCTTTCTGCTTATCTTGGAATTACAACCTTTGTATCCAAGCTGGGAAGTCTGTTTTAAACAGAGTGAGACGGCAAAAGGTGCGATCCCCGGAAGGATTGCACCTTTTTGGGTATCTGGCAGTATGGAAATATATTTTTAAGGAGTAATTATGCAGAATATTCGATTTTTGACAGCGGGAGATTCCTCCCTTCTGATTGAATTCGGAAAAGAGATAAGTCCAAAGATCAATCAGAAAATCACAGCCACTGTACAGTTGATGAGGGAACAGCATATTGAAGGAGTAGTGGACGTGATACCGGCATTCTGTTCTCTTCTGATCAACTACGATCCCCGGGTGGTTTCCTACGATGAGATCAAAGAGCGTATGCAGGCTCTTGTGAAGATAGACGCAAAGGCAGGGGAACAGAAACGCCGTATTTTCGAGATTCCGGTATGTTACGGAGGCGAATACGGACCGGATATCGGAAATATTGCGGAACATGCGGGATTAAGCGAGGAAGAGGTCATCAGGATCCATTCTTCCAGAGATTATCTGATCTATATGCTGGGATTTCTGCCGGGCTTTACATACCTGGGAGGATTGGATGAAAGGATCCATACGCCCCGTCTTGCAAATCCAAGGCTGAAGATCAATGCGGGAAGCGTAGGGATCGCAGGTTCCCAGACGGGAATCTACCCTCTGGATTCACCGGGAGGCTGGCAGCTCATGGGAATGACTCCGGTGAAAACATACGATCCGGACAGAGAAGTGCCCATCCTGGTCCAGGCCGGGGATTACATTCGTTTCGTACCTGTAGATGAAACGGAATATAAGAGAATCAAAGAAGCAGTGGACCGCGGGGAATACCAGTGCGTCGTTCACGAAGGAGAGGTGTAAAATGGGAATTCGTATACTTAAGGGCGGCATGTTTACCACTGTTCAGGATCTGGGACGCACCGGATATCAGAGCCAGGGGTTTCCCGTTGCGGGGGTTATGGACGTCCGTTCTTTTAAAATAGCCAATCTTCTTCTGGATAATCCGGAAAACGAGGCGGTGCTTGAATTTACGCTGATCGGTCCCACACTGGAATTTACTTCCGCCACGATCATTGCCATTACCGGAGGGGATTTTCAGCCGGAGATCAACGGAGAACCTGCGCCTATGTACACAGCGCTTTATATGAATAAAGGAGATATTTTAAAGTTCAGCAGCGCGAGAACGGGAAGCAGGGGATATATTGCTTTTTCCAGTTATCTGGATATTCCTGTGGTGATGGGAAGCCGCTGTACCAATACGAAGAGCAGTATCGGCGGATTCAAGGGACGGAAGCTTCAGGCGGGAGATTACATGAACTTCCGCATTAAAAGACGTTATCTTCCGTTCTTTCTTTCCAGAAAGCTGGAGCTGGACGAATTTGACCAGGAAGAAGCGGAAATCCGGGTGATCATGGGACCCCAGGATGATCTTTTCAGCAAACAGGGAATTGAAACATTCCTGAACAGCGAATATACGGTAACAAGTGATTTTGACAGAATGGGATGCCGCCTGGAGGGACCGTATATCGCGCAGAAGAGCACATCGGATATTATTTCAGACGGAACAGTGTTCGGCTCCGTTCAAGTGCCTTCCCACGGAAAGCCGATCATTCTTCTGGCAGACAGGCAGACCACAGGCGGATACGCGAAGATCGCTACGGTAGCTTCCGTAGATATCCCGAAGGTGGTACAGAGGAAAACAGATCACAAGATCCGGTTCCGGGCTATTTCGGTTCAGGAGGCCCAGGAGCTTTATCTGAAAGAGGTAAGAGAACTGGATGAGATGCGCAGAACGATTCATCAGCCCTGTAAAGAGGTGCTGGACTGCCGCCTTGTGGCGAAACGCCTGCGGAAGCTTTTTGAATAGAACACCGGTGTGAACTGTAACGAGCGCCGTTTCCCTGTCGGGTGAGAAAAAATGCGCGCGGAAAATAAAAGAAAAAACAATAAAATCCCAGATAGAAAAGGAGAAACAGGAATGGATTTAGAAAAGATTGAAGGACTGGTAAAAATCATTGAGAATTCTTCTCTTACAGAGTTTACCTTAAAGGAAGGTGATCTGAAGATCACTATGAGCAAGCTGGATAATCCTCCGGTGGTAGCGGCGGGGGTACCTGTGCCTGCTCCGGCTCCGGCGCCGGCAGCGGCAGAAGCGGCTTCAGAGGAAGCGGAGACGGAGGACGAGACGCTGTTCATCACATCTCCCATTGTGGGAACCTTCTATTCTGCTCCGGCTCCTGACGCGCCGGCCTTTGTAAAAGTCGGAGATCAGGTCAAAAACGGACAGACTGTCTGCATCCTGGAGGCGATGAAGCTGATGAACGAGATCCAGAGCGATTTTGACTGTGAGATCGAGGCGGTGCTTGTAAGCAATGAGCAGAAGGTAGAGTACGGCCAGCCTCTGTTCCGTGTAAAGAAATTATAAGAACCAGAGGGAGGTTGGAACTGTGTTTAACAAAATTTTAATAGCCAACCGGGGAGAGATCGCCGTCCGTATCATCCGGGCCTGCCGCAACATGGGAATCCGCAGTGTAGCAGTTTATTCCAAAGAAGACGCGAAAAGCCTTCATGTACAGCTTGCAGACCAGAGGATCTGCATTGGAGAAGGACCTGCCAAAAACAGCTATCTGAATATGGACCGCATTATACAGGCAGCCAGGAATATGGGAGCGGACGCTATCCATCCCGGCTTTGGATTTTTATCAGAGAATAGCGAATTTGTCCGTCGCTGCAGGGAAAACGGCATCACCTTTATCGGTCCGGAGGCGGATGTCATTGATAAGATGGGAAACAAATCCCATGCAAGAAAGACTATGATGGAAGCCGGAGTTCCTGTGGTTCCCGGCACAAAGGAACCTGTATATGACGCGGAAACAGGGATCATCCTGGCCAGAGAGATCGGTTATCCGGTAATGATCAAGGCCTCCTCCGGAGGCGGCGGAAAGGGTATGCGTGTGGCTGCGTCCGAGGATGAGTTTGAGTTCCAGTTCAATATGGCGCAGAGAGAGTCCGCCAATGCGTTCGGCGACGATACTATGTATATTGAGCGGTTTGTGGAAAATCCACGTCATGTGGAAATCCAGATCATGGCGGACAATTTTGGAAACGTGGTGGCTCTGGGAGAAAGAGACTGTTCCGTACAGAGAAACCATCAGAAACTGATCGAGGAATCACCGTCTCCTGCCATCGGCGAGGAGACCAGGGAGAAGATGAACCAGTACGCAGTGCTGGCCGCAAAAACCGTAAATTATACTAATGCAGGCACCATAGAGTTTATCGTAAGCCCCAAAGGTGAATTCTTCTTTATGGAAATGAACACAAGGATCCAGGTGGAACACGGAGTTACAGAAATGGTAACGGGCACAGATCTGATCATAGAGCAGATCCGCGTGGCTATGGGAGAACCCTTAAGTTTCCGCCAGGAGGACATTCATTTAAAAGGACACGCTATTGAATGCCGTATCAACGCGGAAATTCCGGAGAAAAATTTTATGCCCAGTCCCGGCGTTGTTCAGCATCTTCATCTTCCGGCAGGAAACGGAGTGCGTGTGGATACAGGACTTTATACAGGGTACCGCATTCCTTCTGAGTATGATTCTATGATCGCAAAGGTCATTGTCCATGCGCCGGACCGTGAAGCTGCGCTCCAGAAGATGCGCTCTGCCCTGGACGAAATGCTGATCATGGGAGTGGAAACGAATCTGGATTTCCAGTATCAGATCATGAGACATCCTGTTTTCTGCGAGGGAAAAGCAGATACCGGATTTATTGAAAACTTTATGAATGTTAAATAACCGGAAGCAGATCCTGCTGTATGGATAAATAAAGATATGAGGAGGAATTTCAATGTATCGTGTAGATTTAAACAGTGATCTGGGGGAGAGCTTTGGGCGGTATACGATTGGAAGCGATGATAAGATCATTCCGCTGATCACATCGGCAAATGTGGCCTGCGGTTATCACGCGTCTGATCCTGTAGTAATGGACAAAACGCTGGCTATGGCGCGGGAGGCGGGAATCCGCGTAGGCGCGCATCCGGGTTATCCGGATCTTATGGGATTCGGAAGAAGAAACATGAACGTAACGCCTCAGGAAGCCAGAGCTTATACCCTTTACCAGCTTGGAGCCCTGGATGCTTTCTGCAGGGCGCATGGCCTGAAAATGCAGCATGTAAAACCCCACGGAGCTTTTTACAACATGGCGGCGAAAGATTATGAACTGTCGCAGGCGATCTGCCAGGCAGTAAAGGAATTTGACGACAGCCTGATCGTGCTGGCGCTTTCCGGCGGAGAGCTGGCCCATGCGGCGAAGGATATGGGGCTGCGCACAGCCCTTGAAGTTTTTGCGGACCGCGCCTATGAGGAGGACGGTTCACTTGTAAACAGGCGTAAAGAAGGCGCTATGGTTACAGATGAAAATATTGCCATCGCCCGTGTGGTGCGGATGATCAAGGAAAAGAAAGTAACAGCTATCACCGGAAAGGATATCCCCATCCAGGCGGATTCTGTCTGCGTACACGGAGACGGCACCAAGGCGCTGGCCTTTGTGGAGAAAATCCGCAAAACACTTACGGAAGAAGGCGTGGAAATCTGTTCTCTGGATGAGATTGTCTGAGAAAAACAGGGCTTTCTGGAAATCGGCGGACATTTGCCGGGTTTCAGAAAGCCCTGGCTTGTTTTATAGAGAAAGCCGTGATAAGATAGTGAAAGGTATTTGTGATAAAATCACTGTAATTTTTTATAAAAAGTGTATATTATAAATTAACGAAAAGGCAGGTGGTCAAAGTTGGAAAAAGTGATTATCATCGGAGCAGGTCCCGCAGGGATTTCCGCAGCTTTATATACGGCAAGAGGAAACATGGAGCCGCTGATCATTTATAATGGAATCGGGGATCTGGAAAAAGCAGAGAAGATAGAAAACTATTATGGTCTGGAAGCGCCGCTTTCCGGAAGAGAACTATTTGAAAGAGGAATTTCCCAGGCAAAGGCTCTTGGCGTACGTTTTGTTAAGGCGCAGGTGCTGGGGATTGCAGGTTTTGATACTTTTACGGTAAAAACTACCGCGGGAGATTTTGATACGGAGAGTGTGATCCTGGCTACGGGCGGAAAGCGTTCCGCTCCCAGAATTCCGGGAATCCGTGAATTTGAGGGAAAGGGAGTCAGCTATTGCGCTGTCTGCGACGCGTTTTTCTACAGAGGAAAGGAAGTGGCGGTGCTTGGAAACAGTGATTTCGCTCTTCACGAGGCGGAAGAGCTTAAGAATGTCACACCCTCCGTTACAATTTATACCAACGGCAAGGAACCGGAATTTTCAAAAGAGCATCCTATCGCGGTAAATACCATGAAAATCCAGGCTATTGAGGGCGGAGACAGAGTAGCCGGACTCAGACTGGAGAGCGATGTGAGCGCTCAGGCAGAGGGAGAGGCGCAGCCTTCTTTCTATCCTGCGGAGGGAGTGTTTGTAGCTCTTGGAACTGCAGGAAGTACAGAAATCGCAAGACAGATGGGAGCGGAGCTGACAGAAAAGGGAACCGTCAAAGTAGATGATGAGATGGCCACTACGATCCCGGGACTTTTCGCGGCAGGCGACTGTACAGGAGGGCTTTTGCAGGTGTCCAAAGCGGTGTACGAGGGCAGCATGGCCGGAATCAGCGCAGGGAAGTACGTGCGGCGCAGGAGACAGAGTTCCTGAAAGTTATATTTTCGGACAGCAGAGTTTAACCTGTTTCAAAGAAAGACAGATAAAAACACTGAGACATGAAGACAGAATATCTAATTTAGAAAAGAAAAGGAGTATATACTATGGAAATGACAATTACATCACAGAATTTTGAAGAAGAAGTATTAAAATCAGAGAAACCGGTGCTGATTGATTTCTGGGCTACCTGGTGCGGCCCATGTATGCGTCAGAGCCCTATTGTAGAGGAGCTTGCTGCAGAAGGCTACACTGTAGGAAAAGTCAACGTAGATGAGGAGCCGGGGCTGGCACAGCAGTTCCAGGTGATGAGTATTCCTACTCTTATTATTTTTAGGGATGGAAAAGAAGCAAAGCGCCTTGTGGGACTGACGCCGAAGGATACGCTGAAGGCTCTTCTGGACGCGTAAGATAAAACGGAGTACAGGAAGATGAAGATATTACTGGTAGCCTGTAATGCGAAATATATACATTCCAATCCGGCAGTCTACAATCTTCGGGCTTATGCGTCTGACTGCCGGGATTCCGTGTTTATAAAAGAGTTTACGATCAACCAGCCAAAAGATGAAATCCTGAAGGATATCTACAGAAGCGGGGCCGGGGTGGTATGTTTTTCCTGCTATATCTGGAATATATCCTTTGTAAAAGAAATAATAGAAGATCTTAAGAAACTGCTTCCGGATACGGCCTTCTGGGCCGGAGGTCCGGAGGTTTCTTTTCATGGGGAAGAACTGCTCAGAACCATGCCCCAGCTTACCGGGATCATGGCAGGAGAAGGAGAGGAAACTTTTCGGGAGCTTGCCGGATATTATGTGAAAAACAGAGGACGGCTGGAAGACATCAGGGGAATTCTTTTCCGTCAGGGAGAGGAAATACGGAACAACGGACTGAGAGAGCCGGTGGATCTTAATAAAATTCCCTTTGTGTATGAACATATTGAGGAGTTCTCCAACAGGATCATATATTACGAGAGCAGCAGGGGATGTCCTTTTTCCTGCAGTTACTGCCTGTCGTCCATAGACCGCAGGCTTCGTTTCCGTGATCTTGTACTTGTAAAAAAGGAACTGCAGTTTTTCCTGGATAATAAAGTGCCGCAGGTGAAGTTTGTGGACCGGACGTTTAACTGCCGGCACAGCCATGCCATGGAAATATGGAAATATATTCTGGAGCATGACAATGGAGTGACAAATTTTCATTTTGAAGTATCGGCGGATCTGTTTACGGAGGAGGAGCTTAAGCTTCTGGGACAGATGCGGCCGGGACTTGTACAGCTGGAAATCGGCGTACAGTCCGCGAATCCGCAGACGTTGAAAGCGATCCGAAGAAAAACGGATTTGCAGAAGCTGGAAAATGCTGTGGCAGGAATAAAGGAAAAAGAAAATATCCATCAGCATCTGGACCTGATCGCCGGCCTTCCATGGGAGGATTATGAAAGCTTTCGCCGTTCCTTTAACTGTGTGTATAAGATGAAACCGGATCAGCTCCAGCTTGGCTTTTTGAAGGTACTGAAAGGTTCCGCTATGGAAAAGGAAGCAAAAGAGTACGGAATGATCTTTAAAACACGGGAACCGTATGAGATACTGTCTACAAAATGGCTTTCCTATGAGGAAATTTTAAAGCTCAAAATGGTGGAAAGTATGGTGGAAGTGTATTATAATAGTGGACAGTTCCAGCATACCCTGAACTGGATCATGAGATTTTATGAGGACGCCTTTTCCTTTTTTGAAAGCCTTGGAAGGTTTTATGAAAAAAAAGGATATGGAGAAATTTCTCATTCCAGAATACGCCGTTATGAGATCCTTTTGGAATTTCTCAGAGAAGAAACAAAAATCCCGGAGGCGGAAGCCTCTCAGAAGATGATCTATGATCTGTATCTGAGAGAAAACCTTAAGAAGCGTCCCTGTTTCGCACCGGATCAGAAAGCGTATGAGAAAGCCGTATGGACATACCGGAAAGAACATCAGATTTCCAAAACAGCTCATATCGAGGTGTTTCAGGATGGAACAGCAGTATTGTTTGATTATGACAGGAGAAGTCCCCTGTCTCATAATGCATTAACGGAAGAGATCTGTCTTTCCTATGGCAGATGATAAAGAGGTGAAAAAAGATGGGAATGTTTGACCCGAAGAAAAGAAAAATAATCACAGCAGTGATCGCGGTTGTCCTTGTCGCCGCTATGGTGATTCCGACGATTCTTTCTATTCTTGTGTAATCGGTAAGCCGTTATGAAACTGGGACAGAAAGCGATGGAAGCGCTGAAAGAGGAAATAACCGGAAGCCTTTTGGAGGGGGACGACCTTGTTGTGGCAGGCGCGGTAGCCCTCCAGGGGACAGCGCTTCTTGTAAAATATGAAAAAGAGACTCTGGAGAAAATTTTTTCCGGCGGTTTTTTGTATGACGCGGAAAAATGCATGGAAATGTATGGAATAAACAGAAGTGTTCCGCGAAAAAGCGAGACGTCTGGCCGGAAGGCAGAAACGGCAGAGAAATTTCTGCAGCCATATGGATTTTCAGAAGAGGAAAGCGCACATTGCCATGCTGTTTACGCAATGGGAGACGGAGGCGTTTTGTGCGCGCTCTGGAAAATGGCGGAGGCCTCGGGAACAGGGCTTAAAGCAGACCTGCGGAAGATTCCGATAAGACAGGAGACTATTGAGATCTGTGAGAAATTCGATCTGGATCCCTACCGTCTTTTGTCTTCAGGCTCTGTTCTTTTGGGGACCGACAGAGGAAGGGAGATCGCAGAGGCTTTTCGCCGCATAAAAATACCGGCGGCAGTAATCGGAAGAGCAGTAAAAGGAAATAACAGAATTTTATACAGTGGGAAGATCACCCGGTTTCTGGACCGTCCCGGGCAGGACGAGATCACAAAAATGCCCTGGGGAGATAAATGGAAAAGCCGGGGGCTCTTTCCGGGACAGGAAAGGAAAAATACGGTATGGCAGGACTGAATATCGTACTACATGAGCCGGAAATCCCGTCAAACACAGGGAATATCGGGCGTACCTGCGTCGCTACGGGGACAAGGCTGCATCTGATAGAACCTCTGGGATTCCGTCTGAATGAAAAAGAGATCAAACGGGCGGGAATGGATTACTGGAAAGATCTTGATGTAACGACTTATCTGGACTATGCGGATTTTCTGCGCAGAAATCCGGGGGCGAAAATATATTACGCCACAACAAAGGCTCCTCAGACTTATACGGAGGTCCATTATGAAGAAGACTGTTTTTTGATGTTCGGAAAGGAAAGTGCCGGAATTCCGGAGGAGATCCTTTTGGAAAATCAGGCACAGTGTATCCGGATTCCTATGCTGGAAGATATCCGGTCTCTGAACTTAAGCAATGCAGCGGCTATCGTGCTTTACGAGGCGCTGAGGCAAAATGACTTTTGCCACTTGAAAAGAGAGGGACAGCTTACCAGATATCAATGGAAATAAAAAAGACGGGACAGGCAGATCCGCGGCAGTAAGAAGGATATGACAGAGAAGGAGGGACAGAATGGAACTGGGAAAATATCGTTTATATTCAGAAATGGCAAGAGGCGAAAAAAAGGCGGAGCTTGTATTTAAAGGCGCCCGGGTATTTATGGCGCACACCGGAGAATTTGTGGATGGAGACGTGGCGATTGCGGACGGTATTGTACTTGGAGTAGGGCATTACAGCGGCCGGCGGGAAATCGATCTTACGGGAAAATACCTCTGTCCCGGTTTTATTGACAGTCATCTTCATCTGGAATCCACTTTGGTAACGCCGGGAGAACTGATCCGGCAGGCCGCTCTGTGTGGAACGACTACTTTTATCGTAGACCCTCATGAATCTGCCAATGTGTCCGGCAGCGAGGGAATTGATTATATTTTAAAGCAGACGGAAAATGTTCCGGCAAATGTGTATGTAATGATGCCTTCCTGCGTACCGGCTACCGATGTGGACGACAACGGATGTACGCTTACCGCGGGAAAGATGAAATCATATCTGGATCAACCGCGTATCCTGGGACTTGGAGAAGTAATGGACGCTGTTTCCGTGGTCAACGGAAGTGTTTCCATGCATGAGAAGCTGGCGTTGTTTGAAAACCGCGTCAGGGACGGTCATGCGCCATTTCTGGAACCGGGAGATCTGGCTGCCTATGCTCTGGCCGGGATTTCTACAGATCATGAGTGTGTGGATTATGATTATGCCATGGAGGAATGCCGGAACGGGATGTATGTACTGATCCGGGAAGGAAGCGCCGCAAGGAATCTGGACGCTATTGTAGGAGGAATCGTCAGCCGTCACACGGATACATCTTTTTTCTGCTTTTGTACGGATGATAAGCATATTGAAGAGATCCGGCGGGAAGGCCACATCAATTATAATATCAAAAGAGCGGTTCAGTTAGGGCTTCCTGTGGAAAAAGCTCTGAAAATGGCTACCATCCAGGCGGCGCGCTGTTACGGCCTTTCCCGTCTGGGAGCAATTGCGCCGGGATATCAGGCGGATTTTACTGTTCTGGACAATCTAAAGGATCTGAATGTCCTGGAGGTTTATCATAAGGGCAGGAAGATCCTGGCGGAAAGCCATGGAAACATACCGCCTTGTCCGCCGGATCTGAAACAGACGGTCCATTTAGATCATTTCAGCCAGGAACAGCTTATACTTCCCCACGCAGGAGGCAAAGCCCATGTTCTCCAGATGATCGGCGGTCAGATCGTAACAGAGGATCTCCGTGAGGAAGTGCCTTTTCAGAAGACAGAGAAGGGGAACGTTTTTATTCCGGAAGGCGGTTATCTGAAGATTGCCGCTGTGGAACGGCATAAAAATACGGGAAAGACCGGCGTGGGGATCGTAAAAGGATTCGGGATCAAGGGCGGCGCCATCGCCTCCAGTGTTTCCCACGATTCCCATAATCTGATCGTCATAGGAGATAATGACAGGGATATGTATCTGGCAGTCCGGGAACTGATCCGCACACAGGGAGGCTATACCCTGGTGGAGAATGGAAAAGTTTATGAGACGCTGCCGCTTCCGATAATGGGACTGATGAGCGACGCCGGATATGAGACGGTGAACAAAGTTTTAAAGAAAATGATCGCCAAGGCTTATGAAATGGGGATTCCCAAGGATTTTGATCCCTTTATCACGCTTTCGTTTATGGCGCTTCCGGTTGTTCCGGAAATACGGATCACTCCCCGGGGAGTTTACCTTGTAAAAGAAGAGAGACTTCTGAAAACACCGTTTGAACAGTAAAAGAGAAAAGCAGGATGGAAAACCGGCAGAAGCCGGCTTTCTATCTTGCTTTTTCTAAAGTAAAAATAAACTCTGTCCCCACACCTTCTGTACTGATCACATTGATATTTTCTCCATGAGCGCTGATGATCTCCTTGACAATGGCAAGTCCGAGACCGGTTCCGGTCTGATCCTTTCCCCTTGAGATATCTGTTTTGTAAAAACGCTCCCAGATCCGGTGAAGGCTCTGTTTGGGAATCCCGATTCCATGATCTTTGACGGAGACAAAAATTTTATCATTTTTTTCCGTTGTCTCAATGATGATGGTAGAATTATTGCGGCTGAATTTGATCGCATTATTCAGAAGATTATGAAGCACCTGCTGGATCTGATCTACGTCAGCTTTGGCGTACAGCTCTTTTCCTGAAAGAACAAGTTCCAGGAGAATCTTGCGCCTGGTACAGTCGCCTTCGTATGTGGCGGCTGTTTTTTTGATGACTTCATTGATATCAAAAGTCTGGATCTTCAGCAGCCGTTTATGGATATCCAGTTCGTTTAATGTGAGAAGCCCTTCCGTAAGTTTTTCCAGACGTCCCGCTTCATAAGCGATGATCTTTAAATATTTTTCCTGGCTGTCCGACGGGATCACCCCGTCCAGCATTGCGTCCACATAGCCTTTGATGGAGGTAAGGGGAGAACGGAAATCATGGGAAATATTGGAAATGAACTGTCTTTGATATTCCCCGTTCCTGTTCAGCTTTTCCGCCATATAATTCAGGCTGTTGGCAAGATAGCCGATTTCATCCTCCGAGGAAACCGGGATCTTATAAGCCAGATTTCCATTGGCAAATTCCGAGGCGCCCCGGATGATCTCCTTCAGAGGTTTATGCACATAACGCTGATAGATCAGAAGAAGAAGAAATACCATCAGATATACGGCAAGGAAAAGAAGCTGAATGATAAAAAGAATCTCTCCGCGTTTCTGATACAGATCGCTCATCCGATAGTGAATGGCAACGTATCCCTTGGTAGTCATATTATCGGTAATAGGAGCAAGAACACTGAGGTATGTATCCTGAAAATAGCCGTAAAAATCTCCCACACGGTAATAATTGCTTCCCCAGTCGGAAGGATCGAAGCCTTTTAGCTCGATAGGATGACTGGGGGAAATATCTGTTCTGGTGCTGACGATAATGCCGCCTTCATTGTTTATGATCCATACAATACTGGAAGGATAGTCGGAGATCATATACAGATTCGACTGGATACTGCTTAAATTTGAAGAGGAAATATTGTTCTTGACAGAACTGTTTTCCGCCACATGAGTGGCGTCCAGATAAAGGCTTTCGCTGATATCCTGTTCCAGAGCCGATTCAATCATATAGGAGCCGACCAGAGTGATGAAAAGAAAGCCAAGAATTCCGATCAGTATGTAGCCTTCCAGAAATTTCAGCGAAATTCTCTTCCTCATTTGGTTTTCACCTCAAATTTATACCCGATTCCCCATACAGTAGAGATGCTCCAGTCGGGGTGATCTTTGATCTTTTCACGGAGACGTTTAATATGAACGTCTACGGTTCTGGTATCTCCGATATATTCATATCCCCATATGTGATCCAGAAGCTGTTCCCTGGTAAACACCTGATTGGGAGAGGATGCCAGAAAATAAAGAAGTTCCAGTTCCTTCGGCGGCATATCGATCTGCCTGCCCATATAGGTGACGGAATAGTTTGTCAGGTTAATGGTCAGATCCGGATAGGAAACAGATTTTTCGTTGGATACGGAAGCAGGCTGTTTGACCTTGAAACGGCGGAGTACCGCGCGGACCCGGGCTACCAGTTCCTTAGAATCAAAAGGCTTGATGATATAATCGTCCGCGCCAAGCTCCAGCCCCAGGACCTTGTCAAAGGTTTCTCCCTTGGCGGAGAGCATGATGATAGGAACGTCGGAGGTATGACGGATCTCCCTGCATACCTGGTAGCCGTCAATGCCCGGAAGCATCAGATCCAGGAGAAGAAGATCCGGCTGGAAGCTCTGGAATTCTTTCAGAGCCTGTTCTCCGTCGTTTACGATCTTTGTTTCAAAACACTCCTTTGTAAGATAAAGAGAAATCAGCTCTGCAATATTGTTGTCGTCGTCGATGATCAGTATTTTCTGTTTTGCGGCCATAATAACTCCTCCTTTTACTTTTATTTTTTCAGTTCCACGATAGTAACTCCGGCGTCTCCTTCGCCGAATTCGCCCAGTCGGAAGGAGTCTACATGTTTCTGTCTTCTGAGATAATTGTGGATTCCTTTTCTGAGAGCTCCGGTACCTTTTCCGTGGACAATACGCACAGTTTTCAGATGGGCGATGTAGGCGTCGTCGAGATATTTGTCAAGCTCTGCCACCGCCTCGTCAACAGTTTTTCCAAGAAGATTGATCTCAGTGGAAACACTGGCGGATTTGGACATTCTGATCTTTCCGGCGCCTGTTCTCTGAAGAGAGGGAGCGGTGATCACTGGCTCGTCTATGAGCTCCAGATCGGAGATATGTACCTTGGAACGGATGATCCCCATCTGAACAAAGAGAAAGCCTTTGGAATCCGGACGGCTTCCTACAGTACCCTTGAGGTTCATGCTGAGTACTTTTACGGAATCACCGGGATGCACATCCTTGGCGGTAAGCTGCTTTTTCGGCTGCTTTTTCTCTACAGGACGGGACATTTTCTTTTCCGCCCGGTCCATTCTCTTCCGGAGTTCCTGGCGTTCCCGCTCCACAGAAGCTGTGTCCACATGATCTTTCTGAAATTTGTGGAAAAGCTTCATAGTCTGATCCGCATATTCTTTGGCTTCTTCCAGGATTTTGTGAGCCTCCTCGTTGGCCTGCCGGATGATCCTGTCTTTCTGGGAGTCCAGTTTTTCCTGGCGGGCTTCAAGCTGAGCCTTTAACTGCCGGATCTCTTCTTTATACCGGGCAGCCTCCTGGCGTTCCTTTTCAAGCGTTACTCTATTTTCCTCAAGAGAAGAGATCACATCCTCAAAAGATTCATCCTGCTCGCTGATCTGTTCCCTGGCCTTCTGGATAATTTCATCGGAAAGCCCAAGTCTGGAGGAAATGGCAAAGGCGTTGCTCTTTCCCGGGATTCCGATAAGAAGACGGTAAGTGGGGCGTAAGGTTTCCACATCAAATTCGCAACAGGCATTCTCTACGCCTGGAGTAGAAAGGGCATAAACCTTAAGCTCACTGTAATGTGTGGTAGCCATAGTGCGGATCCCTTTCTGATGCAGGTAGGAAAGAATGGAAATGGCAAGGGCCGCCCCCTCAGTCGGATCTGTACCTGCTCCCAGCTCGTCAAAAAGCACCAGAGAATTTCTGTCCGCTTTGTCAAGAAAAGAAACAATATTTGTCATATGGGAGGAAAAGGTACTGAGGGATTGCTCAATACTCTGTTCATCTCCGATATCTGCGTAAATTTCATGAAAAAGAGCCAGCTCGCTGCGGTCCAGAGCCGGGATATGAAGACCGGACTGTCCCATCAGGGTGAGAAGCCCCGCTGTTTTCAGAGAAACAGTTTTTCCGCCTGTGTTGGGGCCGGTGATAATGAGAAGATCAAATTCATCCCCAAGACGGATATCAATGGGGACCGCTTTCTTTTTAGGGATCAGCGGATGGCGGGCCTGTCTCAGACGGATCCTCCCTTCCTCATTAAAGACGGGTTCGCTTCCGTTCATATCCATGGCAAGAGCTGCCCGGGCAAAAATAAAGTCAAGCTGAACCATTAACGTCAGGTTCAGGGAGACTGCCTCCCGTTCCGCGGCGATCTGTTCGCTTAAAGAGGCAAGAACAGCCTCGATCTCCTTCTGCTCCTGAAGCTCAAGCTCCCGCATATCGTTATTCAGTTTTACAACAGCCATCGGTTCGATAAACAAAGTGGAACCGGTGGAGGACTGGTCGTGGATCATGCCGGGAACCTGACCTTTATATTCGGCTTTTACCGGAATACAGTATCTTCCGTTCCGCATGGTGATCACAGAATCCTGGAGATAATTTCTGGCGCTTCCGTTGACAAGACCGGAAAGCTGGGTATGTATGCGGTCGTTGGTGATCTTCATGTTTCTGCGGACGCTGCGGAGTCCCGGACTTGCGTCGTCGCTGATCTCATCTTCCGAGAGAATGCAGCGGCGGATTTCACTGGAAAGAGGTGTAAGAGGAGAAAGCCCCTCAAACATGGCGTCCAGTGAATCAGCAGGGGCGTCATTTCTGTCTTTCCGGGAATATGCTTTGACCCGGGAAGTGTTTTCCAGAAGAGCGCAGACTGCCAGAATCTCCACAATTCCCAGAGTACTGCCGATCTCCAGCCGTTTCAGAGAGCCGCGTACATCCTTTACACTGCCAAAAGAAACAGAGCCTTTCTGGAAAAGCCGGGTCAGTGCGTCTTTTGTCTGTGTCTGCATCAGCCGGATCTGCTCTATGTCTGTGGAGGGAGTCAGATTGCGGCAAAGTTCCTTCCCCATAGGGGAGGACGCTTTTTCTGTAAGTTTCTCTATGATCTTTGGATATTCCAAAGAAACTAATGCTTTTTGATTCATAAATTCTCCTGTCAGTACAGCGGCGGCGTACAGAAAGACATGCTGGCGCTGTACACGAACGCTGGTTGTTTCACAATAAATTTCTTTCGCAAAGAAAAACAATTCCGTTTAAAATCAGCCTTTTCTTTACT
>ERZ1090860.781-NODE-783-length-18269-cov-5.738443_pt1 | contig 18269 bp, 13 predicted proteins | sample MGYA00478483_ERZ1090860 | MGnify/ENA primary metagenome ERZ1090860 (study PRJEB33644, sample SAMEA5815741) | chicken gut metagenome | biome: Chicken; feature: Gastrointestinal Tract; material: Caecum | place: Ireland | collected 2019-01-01 | study: A study of the...
AAGTCACATGATATTGTCCCGGTTCCAACTGATAACCATCAATATTATAGATTGGACGGTTTCTATCCAAATGGCCCTGATTAACTTCAAATCCACTTCCGCTTCCATCAGCATCACTAAAGGTAATTACCGCAGGATTTCCACATAAGCCATGATCATATCCATCTGGATAAATCGTCAAACCATACCAACTATCGTCATTCAGGTGATAGTCAAAAAAACGCGTTGGCCAAGCGCCGTCACACTCCGTTTTACTCTGTCCCGGAATTGCACACTGAATCGTTCCCGTCACACATGCTGCCACATACTCATTCGGCTCAAATTTCTGCACCATTGTTTTCGGCATTTCCCAATTTTTCTTCATCATTCCATACCTCCATAAAAATCCATGACTCAAAGTTTCCTCAGAAATAGTACTTCATAACCACTGCTGCGTTATCTTTCCCAAATCTAAATTAGCATCTTTTTTTCATGTCTTCTTACGCACGCAGATCTTTCTCTGACCGCTCCGGCGATCGCCCCTCGCTGTCATCCGGCTGCCGGTCACTGAATGATCTTGTACTGTTTCAGCAGTTCCACCCTCTTACTTCCGATCTCAATGCTCTCCCGAACATCGTCTCCTTCGACTCCCCGCGTCTCTTTCACATACTTTCCGATTCTGGAAATCCATGCCACAGGCAGAAGAAACGGATATTTCTTTACATATGGATACGTCCGTTCCATGTACTTCCTGTCCGGAAAAGCCGAGTGAAGCAGCGACGCATTGGCTTTCTTTCCCTTCTTGTCCTCGCTCACCGCCTGCAGCGTGATGTTGCTGCTGTGCTTCCGGCTCATGTTCGAATCACCGAACACTCCGCCATCCAGCAGATCTTCAAGGAGAGCGTCTCCGTTGGCATTCTCTCTCTGCCAGAGTTCCGGGTAACAGGCCTTTTTTCTGTCGAAGTTCAGCGTCTTCTCACCGATATCAAAGAGAGCTGCCGCAAAGTTCTCCGCATGGACCTGCGCACAGGACCGGTACAGATACTCCCAGTCAATCTCGGAACCATATGTATTGGCATACAGCACAATGTCGCAGACCTGACGGATTCCGAAACCGCTGTGAAGGAAATGCTTGAACGCGTGAAAGATCAGATACAGCAGATGGTCGGTATGTCCCATGGTATAAACCTGGACGCCCTGCACCTCCGTCTGAATCTTTCGTCGGAAAACATCCTGAAAAAACTGATTGAAATCTCCATAGGCTGCTGAATGAGAAGGAAAGAGTTCCTTGTGAAGTTCAATATGAAGCGCCCCTCCTGTTTTCAGGTAGGGAACTTCCCCCTCTTTCTCCACCTCTTTTTCCGGTTCCAGATATTCCATTCCATTCTCGCGGAACACGCGATCACAGGCCTGAAACTGTTCCCAGGGAATCAGTACATCCTCATCCCCGGAAATTCTGTAATCCGGATTTCTGTACAGCTTTCTGCAAATCATCCCCTTTACGACCACAGGAGTCAGATTTTCTTCCAGCAGCTTCTGATAGAGATTCAGGAACTCCACTGTTTTTCTCTCCTGCAGCATCACCTGCCGGATCACCTGTTGGCGGATATAACCCTTCTGGTTCTCCGGCAATGAACGAAAGGCCGGACATGTGTAGACTGTCTCAAATACCATAGGAAGAACCTGATGCCGCGCCGCCATGCGGAACAGTTCCATCCATTCCTCCGCGGAGATCTCTGTGTCCCACTCTGCCTTTTTTCCTTCCGGAAAGCATCGTAAAGCCTCCAGTAACCTGTCACTTACCTTGTCTTTCATCTGCATCTTTCATTCCCTGCTTTCGTTTGTGAACAGACTGCTTCTTTCACGCAGCATCCCGTCGGTCAGACGGCTGCCTTCCCTGCTGCGTTAAAAAATTGGCAAACTTCACAGCTTTCTGATTTTCTAATAAAGTATAGCATGTCAAAAAGAATACCGCCTCATACTAAAGTAGGTGGTATTCTCTGTCTTTTAAGAGTTTTTCAATATTTCAGACAATTTTCTTTTATAGTTCCGTCGGGTCTGTGCATTTCCTGCACAAGACATATGAAAACGCAGAACCTGATGGAACCATGCTACAGTTCAGCGGGCTGAACCGTTACGGAATTACAACATTTCCCGATAAAATTACTTGTTTTTTCCACGACCAAATGGTATGATAATAGCTACAAAGGAGAATCTATTCATAAAAAGGAGACGGTTTTTGAGCCGCAGAAGAGTGGGATTCCGCCATATAAAAGGGAGGGAATCCATCCATTGAAACAGAAACACGAAAGCAGCCTAAACGCCCGTGAACGCCGCGTCGCCGAAGCGCGGGCTCTGAATCTGTTCAGCGACACGTTTCTGTCTGTCGCCCTGAACGATGCAGCCGCCTGTCAGCATGTTCTTCGAATTCTGACAGGCATCCCCGATCTCACAGTGAAAGAGATCCGCACCCAGTACCGCATTTCAAACATCACATCTCACGATGCCATTCTTGACGTTTTCGCAGAAGACAGCAAAGGGAAACTGTACAACATTGAAATTCAGCGAAAAGACACCGTCGACCACGCCAGAAGAACCCGCTTTTACACTTCCATGATTGACAGTGAGTCTCTCGCAAAAGGAACAACCTATGCAGAAATGCCTGATGTCTATATCGTTTATATCAGCGAGACCGACCTGTGGCACTCCGGAAAAACTGTTTGCCCGGTGCGGAAGTTTTTTGCCGGAACCCGGATTCCCTATGAGGACGGGATTCACATCCTGTACGTCAACGCAGCTGTCGATGACGGAAGCGACGCGGCAAAACTGATGCGGTACTTCAAAACATCCGATCCCCGTGATATGAGTCAGGGAGCGCTCTCACGGCGGATACATTTTCTGAAGCAGGAGGAAGGAGGTTATCAGATTATGTGTGATATCAGCGAAAAATGGTTTCGGGAAGGAGAAGAAGCCGGATTAAAAGCTGGCAGAGAAGCTGGATTGAAGGCCGGCAGAGAAGCCGGATTGAAGGCCGGCAGAGAAGCTGGTCGAAAGGACGGGTCTGTCAGTCAGGCAAAAAAGACTGTTTATAACATGGCAAAAGCTGGCCTCTCCATTGAAAGCATCGCTTCCTTTGTCGATTTCAGCATTGAGACGGTAACCCGCTGGCTCTCCGAACAGCCAGTTCCGGAAAACGGAAAGTGATAAAGCAGGAACAGTGAAGCGAAAAGAAACCAGAGAGCAGAACAGAGGCAGCAGGCCGGAACATAAATTTCCGGCCTGCTGCCTCTGTTTTCTTATCATAACCATTTCGCCTACGGAACGGTTACTTCTTGTCTTTTCTTATCCTGTCTCTGTCAACTCTCCGGAGCATCATCTTCCGGCATATCCTGAAACAGAGGTTCCAGCATCAATTTCATATCTTCCAGTTCCGGATGTTCTGCTGCAAGCGCATAAACTCCTGCCAGCATAGCCGGCACGTTCTCCGTCTGCCGCATCACCGCAGTCTGGAACATCGCATACTCCATCATTTCTCTCGCGAGCAGAATCTCATATTCCTTTGCATGATCCTTTGCAAGCGTCATGAGGGCAGCCAGGGCGGTTTCATAAAACCAGGAGGCTTTTTCGTTCTCCTTCATTTTCTGACACAGCATAATCGCGTGTGAACAGTCCTCGTAAATGTCATTTCCGATTTCCTGGCTTCGGTCTTCTCCAACAGTTTTCAGCGCTTCCCTCTCTTTCTGCACCGCTTTTTCAAAATAACTGATCGCCCTCCGGTAATCTTCTTCTGTATTTTTGTTAGCATAGTAAGCTGCCAGCTGATTGAAGGCATTATATTCATAGATACGCAGTTTGTCGCTGCGCTGACTGTCCGGCAGCTGCTCCATCTGTTCAAGAAACCGCAGGAAGCTCTGAAGACCGATTTCATCTTTGCCTGTCGCCAGATAATGCTCCGCCCGTTCATAAAGATCCTCAAGTTCTCTGCATTGATCTTTCTGTTTCGGCTCATCTTTCACGATCCGGATCCCAAGGTTTTTCTCAAGATCATTGAACAATGCTTCATATTCCGGATGTTCCTTCAGAATTCCCAGAATCACTTTCAGATAAAGCCATACCTCTTTTTCGTCTGAACCCCTGGACATTCTGCTCTGAAGCTGTCTGATGCAGATGTTGATCAGCTGTTCCTGATACGTCGATTCTTCCGGACATAACTGAATCAGGAGATAAAGAAAGCGAATCGCTTTGTCGGAATATGTCTCTGCCATCGTTGTCTGTCCGGTCACGTAACCGATATCTTCAAGCATCAGAGTATCTTTCACGGTATCTTCCAGAATTTCCATAATCCGGGTCTCGTCTTTGATGTTTTCCAGCGCCTGCTCCTCACACGCAACCGCCTTCCGGAAGTACTCGATTCCCTGTTCCATCTTACCAGATTCAAGATACATAGCGCCAATCCGGTTGTAACTGCTGTACATGCAGATAATCCTTCCCTGGTCCCGCTTTTCTTCCGGAATGCTCAGCGTCAGATCAATGCTTCGCTCGAAGTACCGAATCGCCTCGTCATACCTCCCCATCATCATAGCCGTACAGGCGACAGAATAACAGATTGCGGAAAAATTCGGGGTATATTTGTCATTTCCCGACACAGTGTCAACGGACTCATAGATGTTCAGCGCCCTGTGATACAGATCCAGGCATTTCTCCAGATATTTTTCACGATCTATGTTCTCATAAAAGTCAGCAATTTCCATGTAAATGTCAGGCAGCATCAGCCGGTATGATTCCTCCGGCTCTGTTTTCAGGAATTCTTCCGTCAACGCCAGGGTCGCCTCAAAACAACGCTCCGCCCGGTCATACTGCTTCATGCGAACCGCAAGCTGCGCAGCCCGGAAATATGTACCGATATAATCTGTGTATGCACGATATGTTCGGATTTCTCCGATGATCTCCGGCCAGATCTTTAAAGCATCCTGGTAATACGCTTCCGCTCTGGGCACATATTGAATCTCTGATCTGCCAAGTCTGGCATACTGATCTCCTGTCAATGTGTATGCGTTGGCAAGATCCATCCTGCTTTCGACGGTCTTCTCGTTTTCCGCGATTTCTCTGGAGAGATCGCTGAATTTCTGTGCATAATTTGCCGCCACCGCCCAGTCATGATAGGAAGAGGACCGGCTGTAGACAATGATCAGCTTTTCATAGCTGACTGCCAGGGATTTCCGGCTGGCCAACGTCTTCTGCTTCTCATTCAGACGTTTTCGGATCTCGAATGCTCGGAGATAATAGTTACGGATTTCATCCGGATCTCCTTCAGTCAGCTGAAGCCACTCTGCATAGCGATGGAAGCAGAAAGACAGATCCCACCGATATTTGTCCAGTTCAATCTGCTCCGCCAGACGGACGGCAATATCCATTGCCCGTTCCAGATATGGCCGGGCCTTTTCCAGAGCATCTTTCTCCCATGTGCCGATGCGCATCCACGCATTCCCGACCTTGTTGCAGGAAATCTCAATGTTCCGCTGCCTTTCAGGAGATTCCCCACACTTCTCCATATTCTCTTCTTCCATCTGCAGGGCTTTTTCATAGTAAGGAAGCGCTTTCTTATAATTTAAAACTCCACCGGCTTTTTCGTAAAGATATCCCGTCTGCTCGAGAACCCTTATGATTTCACCGGTTATTGTGACAGATCCGTACTCTGCCTGGAGCAATTTCTCTGCCCAGCGCAGGGATTCATCATAGAAACGTCTTGCCTCTCTTAGCGCCTGGTCTGTTCCAAACGCCTCATAAACTTCTCCCTGATGGCACAGAGAAGCAGTGAGCGTTGAAAGATTCCTCATTGTAAAGTTGGCGGACGTCAGCGAACGGGCATAATCCACGCCCTTATGGGCATAGTCTAGCGCCTGTTCCAGATACCTGTCTTCTGCCAGCCGGATGGATACCGTACAGATTCCATAGCAGACTTTGATCATATTTCTGTAATTGGCGTTGAGACCACGCACCATCGACGCCTCATACGCCAGACGGTATGCCTGTTTGAGAGTCTCCAGGGCGCGAAGCAGTGCATCCTGCCCATCCAACATCGTACACGCAAACGCAATCCGGTACCTGAGATCAATCAGCTCATCCACACAGCCGCTGGTGTATCTCCCGTCATATGCGTTCAGAACCAGTTCGGAAGCCTCTTCGTACAGAGCAATCGCACGCCGGATATTCTCATTACTTTCCATGTCAATGTACGTCCCGGCAATCCGGCGCAGAAGATTGGAAAGGCCAAGCAGATTTTCTCCGGAAGCATGAACCCGGATCAGCCCGTGCAGAATATCCTCTGCCTGCCGATAGTATTTCAGAGCTATCTGAAGCTCTTTCTGCGAACTCATCTGATGATGGACAAACCCGATCCTGCTGCAGAGATTCGCATAATTTCTCATGTATGTCTCATCCCTGTTGACGCTCAGCGCCGCCTCCATCCATATCTCTGCCTGCTCATACAGGGCAAGCGCCGCCTCCATACTTTTGCTGCTTCCGATTTCATCCAGCCAGTCTCCTTTTTCCTGGAAGGCGATCGCGAGCTCCATGGCGTTGAAATCATTTCGCTCCTTTTTCAGCATGCGTTCTCGAAGTCGGATCGCCCGGTCAAAATATTCTCCTGCCTTTGCAAGATCTTCCAGCGATTCCATTTTTACCAGTAGATCCCCCATCTTTGCATATCCAAGAGCCATGACATGGCTCCAGCCTTCCTGATTCAGACTTCCCTTTTCCGCACGTTCCAGAATTTCGATCAGATCTGTCAGAATTTCATAATATTCCTGCAGACCTGCCCTGCTCTCCAGAAATCTCTCTGCTCCTTCCGTCTCAAAATAATAAAGCGCATGAAGGAGATCCTCCGCCGTCTCCTGCCGGAATCGCTTCGCCGAATCCTGCTTATCCGGAGCAAGCGACTGATACGCAAGCTTCAGAATCCAATAGCCATGATCTTCCATACACTGGCGATATAGTTCTTCTCCGAAGAATTCCAGTTCCGGCAGTTTTTTTCTGACTGCTGCGGAAATGCTGCGGATATATTCTTTCCCCATATCGGCCTGGATCAGATGATAGGAAAGCTCCTGCTGGCGAACCGAATCCTCCCCCGGCAGAGTCATCAGATACTCAGCGATTCGTCGGTGCAGAAGCTTCCTCTCATCCTCTGACAGGGATTCCAGGATTCCTTCCCGAAGGGCACGATGGAGGAAATCGTAGCGGCCGTCCAGGCGCAGCGTATACAACTCGTTCATGGAATGAATCACCTGGGAAAAATGCAGAGGGACAAACCGAAGCCCCTCCCGATTCAGAAGCTGTTCCAAATCCATGCTCCTTAAACCATGTCTTGACACAGAGAGATAATCCATGCACCTGTCGACCGCCGCGCTTTGGATTACCCTGGAACTTTTTCTCAGCGTCTCTGCCGCCATCTGCTCCAGATCATCAGGAAACTGATTTACAATTTCGCTCTGACGTCGGTTGGTTCCTTCCATAAAGTCTTCAAACTGACCGATCCAGTTATAGTCTTCCTCATCCATCAGACAAAGATGATTCGCCGCCAGATAAAGGAAAAGCGGATTCCTGGAGTTTTCTTTCTGAAAAAGCACATGACAGACAGCGTCTGACAGCCGTTTTCCATTGTTAAGGAGAACTCTGTCAATCACATCTTTTCTGTCCTCGTCCCCAAGCGGAGGAATCCGGTATTGTGCTGCGTCGGACAGCGAAGAACCACTCTCTGCGACAGTAAGAAGGACCTTTATGTTTTTTTCTTTTTCCTGAGGGAGAAAAAGAAGACTCCGCAGATCCTTTCCGCCCGGAAGCTGATCTGCCGCATCTACCGCAAGCAGCAGACGGCGGCCGGTCTGTCCGTACAGACGATACAGCTGCAGAAGACGTTCCTGAAATCTGCGGTTTTCCGACCGGAAACTGTCCGGCCGGAAAATTCCCATTTTTTCCTCACGCGGCACTCTTTTTCCGGCGTCATCGGCTTCTTTTTTTCTTCGCTCAGATGCGGAACTTCCAACCTTTTCTCCAGAAGCCACACTATGCAGCGAAGAATCTGTTCTTCATCTGTCGACAACGCTGTGTTTCCGCACATGACCGGAAGGACGTCCCAGCCTTTTTTCTCCATCTCCGTACAGATAAAGCTGAAACAGGTGCTTTTGCCTGTCCCCATATCTCCGGTCAGAAAACAGACCGACGTTTCCTCCTGCCCGATCTGCTCCATCACCTCACCGGCAAAAGCTGCACCGACTTTAAAATAACCGGCTTTCTCTCTCACATAATTCCACTGTTTCTGATGATCTTTCTCCTCCGGGCACATCCCGGCAGACAGTTTCCATTCATCCAGGAAAATTTCTTCCAGATGTTTTCGGATGCTCCGGCACAGCTGTTCATATGAAGCATCCGCATCCGGACCGATTCTGTAAAAATGAACATGTTCCCCTGCCAGGGCCAGGATTCTTCGTTTCAGAGCAGACATCTTTTCCCGGTACTGCCTTTCCCCCGGATCCGTCCCCGTCTGAGGATCTTCGATCTCACGGAAATAAAACAGTGTATGGTCGAGCGTATTTCTGTCATGGAAAGCTCCATACTCAATTTCCAGTTGAGTGACACTGATCTCAAGATCCTTCAGCGCCAGTCCCCGCTTCTCCGCTTCCTGACAGATATACTCTTTTCCCGGCACATAACCGTAGCGCTCCCCGAGAAATACAAGCATATAGGGTCTGGAACGGTCGATTTCGTCCAGACACACGGAAAGAACAGTCTGCTCAGGATCTTCGTTTCCGGACGTATCGACGCCCCATCGAAGGTCACACAAATTGACAAACTCTCCGTATTCTTTTGCTGTGTCGTTCACTTCAGGGATAATCCTGCTTCGCAGCAGGTCCCTCTCTCTGTGGAAATCCCTGAACGTACTGGATACGAATATACTTTTCATTCTTTCCTCCTTCCCGACGCACGGACCCTGTTATCCTCGCACAATCGCCGTAACCTTTCACCCGGCCGCCCCGCCGTCAATCGTCAGCACGGCGATCTCCGGCGGATTGTTGAATCTCGGAACCAGCTCCCGGTTTGTTCCCAGGCCGCTGGTGACAAACAGCTGAATCTTTCCAATCTGATACAGCCCGTGAATATAGGGCGGAAACCAGCCCTGATCTCCACCGTACATGCCGCCGAGGAACGGAAGCACCACCTGCCCGCCGTGATCATGGGCGCTGACCACCAGGTCCACGTCCCACACCTCGCTGACGTCTCCGAAAATGAAGCTGTCCGGCCGATGCGACATCATAATCTTCAGGCGATCCGTGTCCTGAAACTCCTGAAGGAACGCCAATGTATCCGCCGGAGCGGCCAGCGCCCTGTTCTCTCCTGTCTTTCTGTCCGGGCCGAAGGCATAAGCGTACATACCGCCCAGACGGATGGAAACTCCGCCCGCCTCCAGATCCACATATTCCTTATCCAGAACCACTGCCCCCGCGGCTGTCAGCTCTTCCGTCAGACGGCTGTCCACCTGTTCCATATATGTGATTTCATGATTTCCCAGCGCATAATAGACCGGCGCCGTCTCTTTCAGACGGGCAATCAGATTTACAGGCACCTCTGCCGATGAGGAATCCCCGTTGAGGATATCGCCGTCCAGCAGGATCAGATCCGGCTCCTGCTCTGCAATTTTTTCCACAAGCTTTTCATTGTCCTCACCGAACTCATGGTCATGCAGATCGCCAATGACGACAACCTTCAGTCCGGCGCCGGCGCTTCCGGCATGTACCTCGTACTTCCGGACCACCAGATAGTTGGCGGATACCCACAGACTCCCCAGAACATAGACAGCCGCCGAAATCATCAAGACTGCAGCGGCTGTCAGAACACGTTTCTTTTTTCTGCTCATGAATCACTTCTCTTTCTCAATTTGCTGCTTCCCTTCCGCCGCATTTCTCTGCCTTCCGGAAGAAGAAAAATCCCACCAGGAACATCAGGGAAAGCACTGCCACGCCATATCGGGAATTTCCCGTGAGCATCGTGGAAACTCCCATCACCGTCGTTCCGATAAACGCAGCGCCTTTTCCGAAGATATCATAGAACCCGAAGTACTCGCTGGACTTCTCCTTGGGAATAATCTTCGCAAAATAGGAACGGGACAGCGCCTGGATCGTTCCCTGGAACACTGCGACGCAGACCGCCAGGAACCAGAATTCCCAGGCCTTGTCCAGCTGCAGGGCAAACACCGCGATACAGAAGTAGGCCAGAATGGATATTTTGATCAGTCTGCCGTTCTCAAATTTCTTCGCGATTTTGCCGAAAGCAATCGCGCAGGGGAACGCAACGATCTGGGTCATGAGCAGCGCCAGAACCAGATCCGTATCGGAGATTCCCACATCGCTTCCGTAAGTGGTTGCAAGATCAATGATCGTATACACACCGTCAATATAAAAGAAAAATCCGATCAGGAAAAACAGAAGCTGCCGGTTTCCCTCGTTTCCGAGGCCTTTTACCACGTCCACGATCCGCGAGAGGCTTTCCTTTACCGGATGCCCGGCTTTTTCCACGTAGTGAATCTGCCGGTAGCTGCGGATCAGCGGGATCGTCATGGCCGCCCACCAGATCGCGTTGAGAAACAGCGCCAGCGTCATCGCCAGGCCGCCGCTGATTCCGATGGTATCGGCGCCGAGAATCAGTACCAGGGATGCGATAAACGGAACGCAGCTTCCGATGTATCCCCAGGCGTAGCCCTGGGATGAGATCTCGTCCATCCGCTCTTCCGTGGTCACATCCGTCAGCATGGAATCATAGAAAATCAGACTCAGCTGATATCCCGTTCTTGCAACGCAGAACACCGCGAGAAAGGCCAGCCATTTGCTCGCAAAAGCCATCGCCATGCATCCGATCGCCCCGACCAGGAAGGAACTGACAAACAACGGTTTTTTATAGTTCTTCGTATCCGCCATCGTGCCAAGCGTCGGCCCCAGAATCGCCACAAGGATCGTGGACAGGGACAGCGTAAAGCTTAGAAATGCGGTGGAATCGCTGTCGGCCAGATTTCCTGCCTCGGCGATATTTTTAAAATAGATCGGGATAATCGTCGTGCACAGCATTGTAAACGCTGAGTTGCCCACATCATACAGAATCCACTGCTTTTCCAGGCGTGTCATTTTTCCAGCCATAAGTTTGTCTCCTTTTTCTTTTATCATGGGCTTCAGTCAAAATTCCGGCGGAACCGTCCGGACAGAGGCGCTCCGGTGAGAATGGACTCGTTCAGTCCCTCCAGCTCTCCCGGCGCCTCGCTCACAGCTTTCCGGTACAGGGTAAGGAGATTTGTCGTCGCCGTCTCGCACTTGGGGTTGGGCTTCTTTCTCATGATCTGTCCCTCCATCGCGTCGTAATGGCCGCTCAGCTTCAGCGCGCCCAGCAGCGCCGCCCGCTTGATTTCATTGCGGCAGATCGGCAGATGGGTATAAAACTTCATTCCCTTCAGGCATTCCAGAATCTCTTCCTGGGAAAGCCGCGGAAAACATCTCTGAATCACATGGTTGCCCGGTGTGTTGGGGCAGATGGACGAGGCCGGTTCGTAGCGGAACGGATCCTTTCCGTCCATCTCCATCAGGGCGCGGTCCAGGTGCGTCTCAATCTCCGCATGGGAGATTCCCGTCTGGTCTTCAAAAGCGTTGATGTAGGGATGACAGGTGGAATCCAGCAGAAAATGACAGGCAAAGCCCAGCAGATAGACGCGCATCGCGTCGTCCGGGTTTTCCTGAAAGACCGCGATCCTCTCGCGGAAAAATTCCTCCGCCGTCCGGCGGTGAAGCTCGGAACCGTATTCGGAAATCGGGTTTTTTGTCAGCGGATGATAGTAAAAGAAAATATCGGGACCGTGCAGGCCGATCAGATATAGCTTTTTATGTTTTCTGATTGTCTCCTTCAGGTCCTTCGGCAGTTTTTTCCAGACCTCTCTGCCAAACCGGTCATGTGCATACGTTGTAGGCATGTCTACCGCCTCCTTCTGATTCTGTATTGTGTCGTTGCAGTTCAGCCGGATCTGTGCATTCGCTGCACAGACTGTGTGAACGCATAGCGCCTGCGGACATCCGGCCATCAGACGTCCAGCCGGATCTGGATTTCCTCCTCGGCTTCCGCCTTGAAATCTTCCAGCTTGACCGGGCTGATGGTCGGAAGATGCTCCGTGGAATCCACGCCGAAGTTTCTCAGAAACTCCTCCGTCGTTCCCAGCAGAATCGGGCGCCCCGGCGCGTCCAGTCGTCCGAGTTCCTGTACCAGGTTATACTCGATCAGCTTGTTGATCGCATGATCGCATTTGACTCCCCGGATCTTCTCGATCTCAATCCTCGTCACCGGTTGCTTGTACGCGATGATCGACAGAGTCTCCATCATCACGTCGCTGAGCACAGCCTTTTTCGGCTGCAGGGCAATATTGACCAGATATTCATAGTATTCCTGTTTTGTACACATCTGATAAGCATTTTCCAGTTCAATAATCTGGATTCCACGGTCTTCTCTCCGGTAGTCGTCCATCATTGTCTGCAGGATCTTCCGGGTGGTTTCCGTGTCATGCCCGATCGCTTTCGCGATCTTCGACAGCTCCAGAGAATCGCCCATCGCAAAGAGTACAGCCTCGATGGCGGCTTTGGTCCGCTCAATGGTTTCCGGACGATGCGTCTCCTGGCTGCCTTCTGTCTTCTGATTCTTTTTCTGTTCCATTATTCCAATTCATCCTCGCTGTCTTCCTCTCCGGCCTCCGTATAGGGAACCACCACAGTCCCCTCGGCCTCCAGAGACTCCACCCGGATCTCCCCGAATGCTTCCTCCTGGACGATCCGGATCTTGCCTGTCTTCATCAGCTCCAGAATCGCCAGAAATGTGACGATAATCTGATTTTTGCCAGGCTGTGCTTCCAGCAGCGCGCGGAAGCTGAAGTTTCTGTGTGCGACTGCATACCGCTCCACATAGGTCATTTTGTCCGGAAGACTGATCTCTTCCTTCTCAATTTTTCCGAACTTGCTCCGGATCGGGTCAATCTTGTTCTCCTGTCTTCGCAGGATCGCCCGGTAGACGGCGTTGAGCCGCTCCAGCGTCACGTTGGAGAGAAGCTCGCTGGTGTCCACCGGTTCCCGGTACTCCAGGACTTCTTCCGGCAGCGTCGGCTTTTTGTATACGGAGCGGGACGCCTCATTCATCCGGTCCCGCAGCTCATAGGACATATATTTGTACATTTTGTATTCCAGAAGCTGCCGTACAAGCTCCTCCCTGGGATCCTGCTCCTCGCCGTCCTCTTTGGTTTCCTTCGGAAGCAGCATCCGGCATTTGATGTCCAGCAGCGTCGCCGCCATGACCATGAACTCGCTCATCACATCCAGGTCTTCCTGCTCCATCTGCTGAATGTATTCCAGATACTGCTCTGTGATCTCCACGATCGGAATGTCATAAATATCTATTTTGTTTTTGTCGATCAGGTGCAGCAGAAGGTCCAGCGGACCCTCAAACACCGGAAGTTTTACAGGAATTCCCATTCCATTTCATTCCTCTCTCCTGCACGTTTCTTTGGGCGGTCCGACGGCCGCAGTTCTGTCATGTGACGTCCAGCACCACCAGTTCTCTGGGATTATGGATGCGGAACGGTACGGTATGTTCTCCGCAGCCGGCGCTGATGATCCGGTACGTCCCGTTCTTTTCAAAACAGCCGTGGCAGTTTTTCGGGAACAGCCGGAAATCCGGGCTGACAAGCCCCCGGGTTCCGAAGCCGACTACTCCGCCGTGATAATGGCCCGACAATGTGATATCCGCCCCGAAACGTTCATAGGTATCCGCGTATCCCGGGTGATGGGCCAGCAAAACCGACAGAGCGTCCTCCGGCGGAGTGCCGAAGACATCCGTCAGTTCCGTCACCGGAAGTTCCCGGCGACTGAAACGTTCATAATATTCTTTCTTCATCTCAAACCCGTAAATCAGCACCCGGAGACCGTTTTTCCGGAAGGAAGCCGTCTGATTTTCCAGATAGACCGCCTTCGTCTTTGCCAGTCCTTCCCGCAGCCTGTCATAGGCGTCTCCGTAAACCTCCGGATACAGCTTCAGGCGGTACTCGTGGTTTCCGCAGGCGTAATAAACGGGAAACTCTTCCGCCAGCATCTTTACGCTCATAAGGCCCGGCTCCAGAGGATAACCGGGCTTCGCCACAATCTGGTCTCCGCCGATCAGCACCGCGTCCGGCTCCTGGCTTCGCACCAGTTCCATCAGCCCCCTGTTGTCCGGGCCGTAAACCCCATTGTGCAGGTCGCTGATAAAAACAAACCCCAGGTTGTTTCCCTGTGGTCCGCACTTTCTGCTTTTCAAATCATATCTTCTTACTTTCAATTTCCCCATGTTCTGATTATACTGCAAATCAAAAATACACACAAGCCCCGGATTTTCGGACAGTTTCTCAGCGCCGCAGCCACTCAGCTGACCGGACGGTCCAGCGCCTCTTTCGCCAGGCGGTCCGCCAGATCGTTCCATCGGTCTCCCGAATGTCCTTTCACCTTCCGGAACGTGATCTTCACCTTCTCCGACGCCTGCCGGTAGAACTCCCGGTAGGCTCTGGTGCCCTCTTTCTTTGCCTCCCACTGGCCCTCGCACCACTTGGAGATTCCCTCATAATCATGATAAATGCAGAGGCTGCGGATTCCGTGTTCCAGGCAGAATTCCATCGCTTTCATCGCCCCTTTGATTTCCCCTGCCACGTTCCGCATGGACGCCAGCTCCGGATCGGACCAGGCCTCCCTGAAATGCAGCTCCTGTCCCTTCCAGAACATGACAACGCCGCAGGAAAATCTCCGGTCCGGATGGTAATAGCTCCCGTCCACATAGGCAACCGCCTCCGGCTCCTCTCCGGTTCCCGGAGTCTCAGCCTGCGCCTCCGGGAGATTCACCACATCCCACGCCGCTGACGAAGGTTCCCCAGAGGCAGGCGTTCCACCGGTCTGCCGGTTTCCCCCGGCGGTTGCAAAGCGTTCCGCCTCTTCCCTGGTTGGAAAGCTTTTAAAGACCGCCCCGGAAAATCCGTCCACCTGTTTCCTGCATTCTTCCCAGGTCAGATACACGCCCGGCACCCGCCCGCTCTGTACTGCATAAAATTTTTTCTTCGCCATTGTCATCTCCTTGTTCTTCTTTTCTGTTCCGGAAGCTGCGTTTACGCGGTGGGCAGAAGCCGTGTCAGAGCTTCTTCCAGATAATCGATAAAATCTGCCTCTTCCACATCCGCCGTATACACAATCGCAACGCTTCCGATTTCTTCGCCGTTCCTGGAATAGACGGCCCTTCCGGCGGTCTCTCCTTTCCGCACGGGCGCCCTGACTTCCTCCGGCAGTTCTATGTATTTTTCCACTCCCGAAAGCTTCTGTCCGCTGCAGTCCAGATAGCGGAATTCATTTTCAAAATCCACAGGCGCTTCCTTTTCCTTTCCCTGGATCACTTCGACAGGCTCCAGCGCCTCCTTGTTTTCATCCACGTATAGACTGCACTTTCCGAAGCCGTAGTTCAGCATCGCCGTGGCGTCCGCAAACCGCACCTTATGGTCCGGGGCTCCCATCACGACCGCAATCAGTGTGATTCCGTCCCTCTGCGCCACCGCGGAAACGCAGTATTTCGCCACAGAAGTACTTCCCGTCTTCAGCCCCACGCAGCCGTCATAGCTGGAAATCAGCTTGTTCGTGTTGGTCAGAGTAAACGGCTTCGTCCCCTGAGCCGTCACATGGGTGATGTCCTCCATCCAGATCGAAGAGTATTCCAGAATCTTCGGATAACGCTCGATCAGCTCTCTCGACACAACCGCCACGTCTCTGGCCGTCGTATAGTGTCCCGCCGAATCCGTCAGGCCGCAGCAGTCCTCGAACTTTGTGTTCTCCATTCCGAGCCCCGCCGCCCGCTCATTCATCCGTGCGACAAACTCGCTCTCCGTTCCGGCGATATGCTCCGCCATCGCCACCGCCGCGTCATTTCCCGACGCGATGACGATGCACTTGATCAGCGTCTCCACCGTCTGTTTCTCCCCTTCCTCCAGAAACACCTGGGAGCCGCCCATACTCTTTGCGTAAGCGCTGGTCGTGACCTCCTCATCCATCGTAAGGTTTCCGTTTTCCAGTTCATCAAAAATCAGAAGAAGCGTCATGATCTTCGTAATGCTGGCGGGACTCCTCTGCTCGTCTGCATTCTGTTCGTAAATCACCTGACCGGTACTGGCCTCCATCAGCAGAGCGGAAGGGGACGAGAGAGATAAGGCCGCAGTCTGGCCCTGTGCATCTGTCTCCGGATCCGCCCGGACAGACTCCGCCGGCCACAGCACGGTCAGAAACAGAAAAAAGGCACAGATTCCACAAAGAAATCGTTTCATACATACACCCCGTTTTGTTTATATGGTAATGTATGAGGAATCCATACCTTGTTATACCTTTTTTTGTACCAGGTGTTACAGTTCAGCCAGGCCTGCGCATTTGCAACAGTTCAGCCAGATGAACTGTTACAGCATCGGCGCAAACAGGCGCAGCACCGACTGTATCATGCGGACCGCCAGATTTCTGGAACGCACCTTCTCCAGCTGCATCTCCTCCGACATCTCAAACGTATTCAGGGCGTCCTGGCGGATCTGCAGCACAGAGCTGTTTTTATAGAGAAATACGCCGCACTCAAAATGCAGGTAAAGGCTGCGGTAATCCACGTTAAAGGTACCGCAGGTCGCCATCTCGTCGTCGCAGACAAAACTCTTCGAGTGGATAAATCCCGGAAGATATTCATAGATCCGCACGCCCGCCTCCATCAGCGGCTCGTAGTAAGACTGCGTCAGAAGGAAAACGGATTTCTTGTCCGGAATTGACGGCGTGACAATCCGCACGTCAACGCCCCGCTTGGCCGCCTGACAGAGGGCGGTGAGGGTTTCGTTATCCGGAATCAGGTAGGGCGTAAAAATGTAGAGATACCGTTTTGCGTAGTTGATGATATTCAGGTATACGCTCTCTCCCACCGTCTCGCTGTCCATCGGCGAATCTCCGTAGGGCTGTACCAGCCCGTCCGCCTCGAACTCTCCGATGTGGTAAATATGCGGACGATACCGGCCGAACTCACAGGCGGTCCCTGTAATGACGCTCCACATCTGCAGGAACATGACCGTGAAAGTCCACACAGCTTCCCCGTACAGCCAGATGCCGGAATCCTTCCAGTGGCCGAATCTCCTTTTCCTGTTGATATACTCGTCCGCAAGATTGATGCCTCCGGTGAACGCGGTGTGACCGTCAATCACTGTGATTTTTCTGTGATCCCTGTTATTCATTACCACGTTCAGCACCGGACGGAACTGATTAAACGCCGCGCAGCGGATTCCGCAGGCCTGAAGCGTCCGGTAGTACTGGGCAGGAAGCGTGTTGACGCATCCCAGATCATCATAAATCAGGCGTACTTCCACGCCCGCCGCGGCCTTTTCCTTCAGCACCTCCAGAATCGAGTCCCACATATAGCCTTCGGCGATGATAAAGTATTCCATGAAAATATAATGTTCGGCCTTCTTCAGTTCCTCCAGGTATTTCGCAAACCAGTCTTCACCCACCGCATAGTACTCGGTCCGCGTGTTCGAATACAGAGGCGCATGGGCATAGTCGCTCAGGTAGCGGCACTGTCCGGCGACCCCTGGATTCTCCTTTTCCAGGTAATCCACCAGGAGACTGTCCTTCTTTATAATATTTTTGTTTTCATCAAGCACCCTGTCGTAGGCTATTCGAAATTTGTGCGCCAGTCTTGAGTGACCGAGCACCGCATACAGAATAATTCCGACAACCGGAAATACCAGGATGCAGAACGTCCACATCAGCTTGTACCCCGGATTCAGGTTCTGACTCACCAGCCACAGCACGGTGATGATCGCAATAAACGTCAGCAGGTAAGTCACATAAATCGATCTTTCATTCAGGATCAGAATCACTCCGATGATCCACGCAAGCTGCAGAGCCAACGCAGCCAGAATAATAAACAGGCGGGTCGACACGATTCTCAGAATTTTCCTGGCCAGCCCGAAGATCTGGTAAAGCATGTTCCAGATTGCTTTCATTTTTCACCATCTTTCCGCCGCCGGATTTCAAAGGTGTCAGAATCATCCCGTTTCCCGCGGCTATGCTGCCGGCTGTTCCGGCGCTATTTTAAAAATCCCCGGAGAGATAGGGTTTCTCACCGGGGATTTTCTGCACAATTAATTATACTTACGTTTTCTGGCAGCTTCAGATTTCTTTTTGCGGCGA
>ERZ1090860.783-NODE-785-length-18228-cov-6.604083_pt1 | contig 18228 bp, 19 predicted proteins | sample MGYA00478483_ERZ1090860 | MGnify/ENA primary metagenome ERZ1090860 (study PRJEB33644, sample SAMEA5815741) | chicken gut metagenome | biome: Chicken; feature: Gastrointestinal Tract; material: Caecum | place: Ireland | collected 2019-01-01 | study: A study of the...
GGAAAGAGCTGCTCCAAGAATGCCGGAAGCTGAACGGCTGTGAAACGGGGGAGGCCAAGATCACCGGTGCTTATGCGATCCGGGATGTGGATCATATTATTCACACTGTGGGGCCAGTTTACAGCGGAAAAAACAGGGACGCCGACCTGCTCTCCGCCTGCTACTGGAACAGCCTGGAAGCAGCGCGCCAAAATGGCTGCGGAAGTATTGCCTTTCCCGGCATTTCAACGGGAGTGTACGGATACCCTTTGGACGAGGCGGCCGTGGTTGCGCTGCGCACGATCGTCCGCTGGTTCGAGGCCCACAAGGAGACCGTGATGAATGTTTATCTCTGCTGCTTTAAAGACGCCGAATACGAAGCGTTCATGAGAGTGCTCCAATAACAGGCGCGGGTATCGGAAGGGAGACGCTGCGGGAGGAGCCCCGTATGCTGCCCTTCGCTGGCCGCTCAACCTGTCTCGTTGTAGTCGTCCTCGGTGCAACGGCGAAGGATCACCTTGGTCTTTTCAATCGGGAAGGGAACATCCGCCGGTGCAAAGTATTCCACTTTGACAATCCTGGCAATGGAAAGGTGATTGTCTCTTCCGGCAGGAACCACCACGTCATCGCCCGCATCGAGAGAATCATCCTCGGTGCGGTAATAGTAGGTTTTCAGGCCATTGTCAAACACCACGCTGCAATAAATCAATTCTCCCTTTTTCCGCCGGCTTTTCTCATATACTTCAGGGAAGATCATCTCGCCGAAGCTGAACTCCTGAATCAGTGAAAAAATGGGCCGCATGAACTGGGGATAATCTGCAGGGAGGCAATTTTTGTCGTAGGAGCCGGAAATCCTTCGCTCCCGATTTCCTCGGTATCGGATGGTAATCAGATACGCGGTCGAACGCTTTAGATCCTGTACAAGGCATTCTTCCCCGCCAGTTTGCTCTACACCCGATTCGGTTTGGGGATAGCTGTCCGCAAACAGAGCCTCCTGGGAAAAACGATCAAGGAGTTCGGTCACCTGCTCTTTCAGTTGGTATTTATGGGTGACAGAGCATCCAGGGGCAAGCTCAAACTGCAGTTCCAGAGTTCCCGAAAAGCGATCAAGGATCAGATGCTCCGAGTGAGAGCGGGTAAAGGATTGCCAATGTGCTCGTTCCTCGGCCGTTCGGGGATACACAGTGGTGGTGCGGCAGTAATCCACCTGGATGCGGTCAATTTCAGGTCCGTGGGTCGTCGAACAACTCATATCCGCTTTGCCCCTTTCCAAAAAGCTTTACCGTGATGCCAGCCCCCGGTAAAACGCCCGCGCCTTCTCCAGGTCCTTCTCGTCGGGGCGGCCCTTTGCAATGCCGCCCACCAGTTTGAAGGGGCCGAAGGTGTCGTAGCCCTTGCAGCTGAATTCGCCCAGCACCGGGCAGCCTTTTTCCGCGGCGATCTGAGCCAGCACTTTTGCGCCGGTGCCCTTTGCGCCGCCGTAGGTGTAGACGAAGAACACCGGCTTGCCCGCGGGCAGATACTGCCGGGCGAAGGCGGCCACCGCCTTGTGCATCTCAAAGCCGTAGATGCCGGAGGCGAATCCCACGCGGTCGTATTCCTCCAGCCGCACCATCTGGCGGGTGCGCACGTCGATGAGGTCAACGCCGCCCGCCTCGGCCATGGCCTCCACCACCTTGCGGGTATTCCCGTGATGGCAGGAAAGATAGCAAATTGCCGTTTTCATGCGTTGCTCCCTCCTTGAAAGGTCCAGCCGAAGTCGTTGTGGTAGATCATCTGGTGGGTCATGCCGCCGTCGATGCAGATGTTTTCGCCGGTGATGAAGCCCGCCTTGTCCGAGCAGAGGAACAGCACCATGTGGGCGATGTCCAGCGGATCGCCCACCCGCTCGGCGGGCTGCTGGGCGGCGTCCGGGCCGTTCCACACCGTATCGCCGGTCTCGATCCAGCCGGGCGAGATGCTGTTCACCCGCACCTTGCCCGCAAGGCTCACCGCCAGAGCGTGGGTCAGGGCCGAGATGCCGCCCTTGGCCGCCGTGTAGCTCTCGGTCTGGGGCTGGCTCATCCGGTCCCGGGAGGAGGAGATATTCACCACCGCCGCCTCCGGCGCAAAATGGGGCGCGAACAGTTTGGTCAGATAGAAGGGGGCGGTCACCCCCACCCGCAGGGCATAGTTGAACTCCTCCCAGCTGCACTCGTCGATGCCCTTCATCAGCGGAAGGGCGTTGTTGATGAGATAGTCCACATGGCCGTGCTCCGCGATGACCTTGCGGGCAAACGTTTCCAGCACCGCCTGGTCGGATACATCGCCCACAAAATACTCATTCGGCAGCAGGTCGATGACGCACACCGCCGCCCCGGCTTTGCGGAACTCCTGGACAATGGCTCTGCCGATGCCTTTGGCGCCGCCGGTCACGACGGCAACTTTGTTCGTAAACATGGTGGTTCCTCCTTAGTCCGCATCTTCATTCAGCGCCTCCACCAGAAAGCTCACCGGACGGAATCCGTCGTTGCATGATAGCATGGCGGAACGGGGATTTTTCATCCAGCCCTCGTAGAAGTCCTCCGCGCCGTGGCTCAGGGCCAGCACGAAGGGGGAGAGGGTATCCCAGGCACTGGGGCAAAAGCCCTCCGGCCGCTCCCAGCCGTTGGCGATGAACACCTGCCCCTCCTGCATCTCACAGGCGTGCTCGATGGGATTTTCGTAGCGTGCCATCAAATCTTCGTACCGGGTGATGCGCATGACGGTGATCCTGCATTTTTTCATATAATGATCCCCTCGCAGTGGTCGATCTCATGCTGGATGATCTGGGCGGACCAGCCGTTCCAGGTCTTGAACCGCTGGCGGAACTGTTCGTCCTGGTATTTCACCTTGATGCTCTTCCAGCGCTTTGTCTTGCGGGTGCCAGTCAGGGACAGGCAGCCCTCTTCCGCCTCATAGGGCCCGCTTTTCTTGACGATCTCCGGGTTGAACAGCACCCGGCAGACCCCCTCGTCGTCAAAGGCGATGATGCGTTTGGCCACGCCGATCATGTTGGCGGCCATGCCCACACAGCCGTCGGCGTGGGCTTCGAGCGTCTCCAGCAGGTCCGCCGCCACCGGCAGGTCGTCCGGCGTGGCAGGCTCAGATTTCCGCGCCAGAAACAGCACGTCTTTGCAGATGGCTCGTACCATGTTCGTTCTCCTTATGGGTTTGAATGGCGGTCTCGATGACCTGGGCGGCGAGGCGGGAACCCGCTTCGGTGGGGTGTACGCCGTCGGGGGCGTAGAGGTTCTGGGTGTCGGCCAGTTCGTAAAAGTGCCGGCCGACGTCCGCCAGCAGCGCGTGGTTCTCCCGGGCCGCCTGCCGATATGCGTCGGACAGAGCCCGGCTCATTTCATCGTAGTTCCAGCCCTTGGCGGCAAGTTTGGCGCTGCCCTTTTGGTAGGCCCAGGTGGCATAGAGGACCGGCGCTGCGCCGCTCGCCCGGATCTGTTCACAGAGCTGTGCCACGCTGGAAAAGAAGCTTCTTGGCGAGGAGATGGGGCCGTGGCTCATCTCCTGCAGCACCACATAATCCCAGTGTTCCCTGGCGAGTGCGGCCTGCGTTTGGGCTCCCAGCCGTGTAGCCGGGTTCAGCTGCTCCGACAGACGCGCCCCGCCCCGGGTATGGTGGACCACCTCCGCGCCGGTCCGTGCGGCCAGCATGTGGGGCATATCGTTGGCAAAGGTCAGGCTGTTGCCCAGCATGAGGATGCGCATAGGAAAAACTCCTTTCAGCGGCTGCCGCCCAGCACAGCCCTGAGGGCCTTGTCCGTGGCGGCGGGGAAGCAGGCCTGCACCTGCTGAAGCACGAGTTCGCGGGACCGGGCCGGGTCGGTGGAATAGGCGGAGGCAATGTGGTCGCTGCCCCAGAGCGCCTCCGGCGTGGCGTAGACAGAACGGGGCCAGCCGTAGAGCTGACCGCGCTTGTTCCGGCGCTGGCGAAAGTCCCGGATCAGCAGATACCCCTCCATCTGCAGGTCGGTGACCGTGCCCTCAAAGTTTTTCTCGCCGCCCTTGCCAAAGCCGGCCAATTGCTTCAGGTCAAAGGAGAGCAGTTCGTCCCGCTCAAGGAATTGATCCATGATCTTTTTCTGGCGGGAGGTGGCCAGCTCATCCTCCCAGCGGCTGTCGAAGTCATAGCCGTCCCGCCGCCAGTTGGCAAAGTGAGGGAACCATCTGCGGGAGATGAAGCCGGCTTTTTTGCCGAAGAATTTGCCATAGGCTACCCGTCCGCTGCGGGCGATGACCTGCCGCCATTCCCAGGGATCACGGGCCGCATCGCCGCTCCACCAGTCGAAGGGGCAGGTGCGTTCCTCGGCGGAAAAGCCCTCGATCTCGTTGCGGAACAGAGGGAGAAAGCCCACCTGGTCGATCCAATCCACTAGCGCTTCCCAGCTGCGGATACAGGCCGGATCGTCCCGATCTGGCCCACGCATGATCCATTCGCCGTTCTCTACCGCCATACACTCACCCCGCTTTTCTGACGCATTGAAACGCTATTGAAATTATAGCACAATGGTGAGGGAGAAAGCCATGTGATATAGTATGAAAGGGATCGACCGTAGTCGATCCCCAACAAAATAGTTCTTGTTTGCGATTTAAGCATGGACAACTATCGTCAAAAGATTTATCAGTTTTCTGCTTTTTGGAGATCTTCCAAATATTCCTCAGCCAAGGCCTCCTGATATCCAGGCCGTTTTGTCTGCAAAATGGCCTGGGCTGTGGGCTGCAGAAGAGGACAGGATATTTGTTCTAACTGCCGCAAGCGTTCCGCGTTAATTTGTTTTTCAGAAATTGCTTTGTAGTAGTCTTGTGGATCCATATGCCAGAAATGCACGCGATCTCCATACTCTTTCCATAGCCGATCGGCGATTAAAAGCCCTTCCGGATCGAAGTCTCCGGCATAATAGAATTGGCAATTGGTTTGTGCCAATAGATCCAGCAGCTGCCAAGATGCTTCTTTTAGCTGGCCAGAAGTACAAATGAGAGGATGACACAGGTGACTTTTTCTGCACAAGGAAGAAAAAAGCATCTGATTTTCCAGCAGGTACACTCGTCCAGTTGGACTGACGGCACCATTCAATTCAGCTAGTTGGGAAGAAGTCAGCAGGGAGAATTTCCCTTTCAGGCGAAGCTGCCCATAAGCAGAATGTTCATTGCCATTGCCTAACGACAGGATTAGACCGCTCTGCACGGTAAAATCCGAGATGTCATCCAACATCAGGCCGCAACGGCGTAATAGCGACAGCCGTTGGCGCGCACGGGTTGGCATCGGTACCCGTTGCCAGAATGCGAGCGCATGGAGCAACAGGTTGCCAGCCACATTCTTTCCATCTAGTGCATGAGGATCGGTAGAAACTGCATAACTACAAAGTGCCAGCTCCTCCGGCTCTGAATGTTGCTCCCGACGATCCAATGTGCAGCAAACCCAATGAAGCCACTGGGCGGCTTTCTCCTGCCCAATATAAGGCTGCAAAAGCTGAAAACCATATTTTCTTTCCTGTTCCATTGCCAGCAGCCAACTGTTGGATGCTGCTCCATGCGAAAGTACTGCTTCTGCGGCAAAGAAGCGATGGACTTCCGCCAGACGGTCAGCCTTCTGCTGCTGGTTAGAACGCAGGGGTATTCCGTCCAGCCGCTGCCAGAAATCTGCCATGTTGATTACCGAAAAGCGGCTGGACTGTAGCGCTTTCTCAAAATCTGACATCTTATAGCGCAACTGTGGCGGTACAAAATGACGCCCCAGCAGCCCCTCGGCCGCACAGCATTCTTCTTTGGAAGCGTCCCGTAAGCAAATCACACCGTCGGCATAGCCGGCCAGACATTTTTTGCGAAGTTGAGCCAACTGGCGCTGCCAGCCTGGGGCATCGGTAAAATAGCGGCACAAAAACGCGTCTTTCATTATTCCTCCAGTTTTCGGACATGTCCATCCCAGTGATAGCGCAGCACGGTAACGACTTGAGCATTCTGCGGACGCCACAGTTCTGCAATGTTCAAGGAAGCTACGGAAGGGTAGCAGCCCCACAGCGCCTGGGAATTCATGATGTAATCAAATCCCAGTTCGTGTGCCAGCACAAACATGCTTTCAATATTGGTCTCATCTACCCCGGCGAACGCTTCATCCAGTGCCATCAAATGGGGCGCGTCCGCATTGCCGGCTGCCTCATATTGAGCTGCCAGAGCTGCAAAAAGAGGTACATACATGGCCATCGCCTTTTCACCGCCGCTGAAGCTGTTAAAAGCGGAATCCGTCAATTCCTTTTTGGCCGCGTCTCCTCTTTGGTAAAAGAGACGGAAGGTGAACCAGTTGCGAAAATCCAGCGCCTCACGCATCAGTTCCGAGTAGGTGGCCGGGGCGGCGTCCATCTGGGAACGTTCCCGTGCCCGGCTGATTTTGGCGCGGAAGTGAGCCGTGATTTTTTCTCTGTCGGCATCTCCCATTACGGCAGGATCTTTGCGCAAGAGGGCAATCAGATCCCGCGTATCCAATTCATCCTGCTGGTCTGCCGGTTTCCCTTTCCAGAGCAGGCTGAACCGCAGGCCCATCGATGTATTCAGCCGTTCCATGATGCTGCTCATCTTTTGCGCCCAATCCTGGCTGTCGTTAACGCGGTGGCGCAACTTAGTAATAATGGTCTGGTTCAGGATCGTTTCAAACAAGCGCCGGTCTTCCTGGGAAAGGAGCTGCTCCTCCACGTCCATCTGGCTTTCCAGACGGCGGATGAAGTCCAACAAGTCCAGTCGCTGCCCATCGAGGTACAGTTCGATGCAGACGCGACTGCGCAGCACGCCTTCCTCGCTCTGGAACAGCGGATGGATCCCAATGCGGTAGGTGTTCAGCACACTGGCGGCCCGCATGTTTTTTTCCAGGGAATTTCTCAGGTCATCCGCACCCAGATTTCGGTCATTTTGGCGAATGTGATCCCGGGCGGATTCGGCAATCTTCCACAGGGGGCTATCCTGCCGCCCCGGTTGACCGGGCCCGCGGCAAAGCTCTTCCTCAAAGATTTGGCGCAGATGTTCCTCATTCCCTATGGCATTCTGCAAATCAGTTTTTTTCTTTGAAAGCTCAGGGCGATAGTGATCCAGATTGCTCTGCTGCACCTGAATCTGCACATCGGTACTGTGGGACTTTTCCTGTGCCTGTTTTAAATCCTCCGAAAGTTTCTCTATTTTTTGTGATAAGGCTCGAGTTTCCGGCCTGGTCAAATACGCTTCCAATTCTGCCAGCTCAGCTCTGACCTTCCGCTGCTCTGCCTGTTGGCGACGGATCCGGTCAGTGCAGGCCAACAAGTCTTCCTGCAAAGAATCCAACTGTTGCTCGAGATCCAACACCCGGCTCTGAAGCAAATTCAGGCTGTTTATTTCAGAGGAAAGTGTCTGGTATTGCTCTCGGTATTCATCGCACAGGATTGCCATTTCCCCATATGCATCGGCGCTTGGTTCGTAGGACAGTCCTTGTGTTAGCGGTAAAATCTCTGCACGAAGTGTGGCAAGCTGTTCTTTCTGGCGACGGACTTGTTGTGCGCAGTCTTCGCGGGTGCGTTCTTTTCGTTCCACGTTGTCTCTCTGCCGGGCAGCCAGCTCCATCGCCATAGCCAGATCAGCAGATTTAGGACGGGCGGTGTACTCTTGTTGAAGCTGTCGCTGGGCCGCTTCTGTCTGCTGCAAACCGATCCGGATCCCGGCCATTTCGTTTTGCTTTTCTTCTATCTGCTGCGTGAACAAAGCAATCTGTCGTTCCCGATGAGAGCGCCGTGCGGAAGCACCAATATAACTGGCCGGCTGCTGCGCTACACTGTGCCCTTGCAATACGCCCTGACGATAGCTGCCGTCGGCAGTAAACCATGTGTTGCCTTCTTGCCGCGCCGAAAGGCAGGACAGTACAGAACCAATGTCTGCCCACGCAGGAAGATCTTGTTCAGGACGAAGAGGAAGTGGTGTGGTAACGGGAGAGAATTCTTTCGGACAAAGAAAGTGGTCAGGGTGTTCAGATAGTATTTCTGAGATTTGTGACAGCTTTTCTGGAGGCAGTACCAGGGCATCCAGAATACCAGCATCGGCCAGCTGCGCTTCTATTAAAGCGCAACGTTCCGGTGGCAGATCCGGCACAAAATCCACCAGTTCATAAAAGGAGGCGTGGGGCACACCTTGTTTTCGCAGATACGAACGTGTAACTTGAACTGCTTCGCTGCGCTCTGGGGGCACTTCTTTTTGCGTTTCCAGCTCCTTACGGCGAGCAGCCAGTTCATTTAGAAGCTGCTGCTGGTCTGCCAGTTGTTGCTTTTGACGAGCATACTTCTGCTCTAGCGGGAAGGAAAGCCGGCGGAGGGCCTGATTCAGAATATCCTGCATGGCCTGATCTTGTGACAGTCCTTCGTAGGAGGCAATTTGTGCGAACAGGGCCTTGACCTCCTCGTGTTGCAGAGAAAACGCACGAGCAGGATCTTCCATTGCTGCAAAGGCTTCGCTTAGCGTGTCTCGCTCGGTGCCAACGGTCCGTTCGGCCTCTTCTAACTCGCTTCGAGCATGGCGCAGGGATTGCTCGGCGGCGTCCTGTCCCTGTTGATACTGATCCAGCAGCTCCAGCCCTTCTTGATAGCGGCGCAGAAGCCCTTCTGCCTTGTGGAGACGCGAGGAAAACAGGGAAAGAGCGGCTTGCTCCTGACGAAAGTTCAATTCTTGCAAAGAGGCAGGGTGACCGGGATAGCACAGCGTTTCATTCTGATCGGCAAGTTTTGCAAAGCCTTGTTCCAGAACTTCCTGCTGGTCTGTATAGCGGCGCTCCGCCTGGCGAAGGTCACGCTCTTTTGTGTTCCACTCCGACTGCTTTCTGTGTTCTTCCTGCTTTTCTCGGTCGATGGCTTCCTGCTGCTGTTGCTCCTGCCGCAGGCAATTCTCTTTTCGTTGGATTGCACTGTCCAGATCACTGGTCTCGCGCAGCGCATCCAGTTGACGGGAAATTTCGCCTGCCTTTTGCTCCGCATCCTGGTGGCCGGTGCGGGCCTCATCCAGAGAGCGCTGTGCCAAAGCCACCTGATCTTCCAGCTTTTGCACCGCTGCCTGTTGCTCTTGTGTGAACAGGCGGGCGACCAGATAATATTTTCCTTTTTTTCCCAGAAGATACTGATTGTAACGAGTATATTCGTTGCGCAGCTGCCGGGCAGCCTGCAAACTTTGATGCATTGCCTCCAGCCGCTGCTGGATGGTGTCCATCTTTTCCATGGAGTTGACCATCGGGGCAATATCGTCTTCGCTCAGCGGTTGCAACGAGCTGTTCAAAATTTCCTGGACCAGGCGGGGAGAAAAATCCTTGCTCAATTTGGGCTTGCGCAGTTGGATCAACAGGCGCAGGAGACCATTATATTGTTCCATTTCCGCACAACCGAAAAGCATGCGGTTGACCATCTGCTTGTAATCAACGCTCCGCTCAACCCAGTTTTCTCCGTTGCCAAATCGGTTATGTACCTCCTGCCGGGTAAGGGAGATATGCTGGGCTCCTCTGGTTTCAAACAGTGCAAGGTCTTCCGGCCCGGTTCCGATACGTCGCCCATCACTCAGGCAAAAACCCCAGAATTCTATGGAGCTGCTGCTGCGCCGGGCTCGCAACCCCACCACGAGGGTGCGAAAAATGTGACTTTCTGGTTTGATAAATTCCAAATAGAGATAGCCGGTGCTCTCTTCTTTTTCTTCGCCCAAAAGGTAGTAGGACATTTTGCGATCCTTGCTGCCGAAGGAATCCAAACGATAAGGACGAAGATCACCATCCAGCATAAAAGGAATAAAGCTCTGGGTGGTAACAGATTTTCCTGCGCCGTTCTCGCCACGCAGCAAAAGACGCCCCTGGCTGAAGAGAAACTCTTCCCAGTCATAGAGCCAGAAATTCACGAATCCCAGTTTGTTCATCTGCCAGCGTTCTTGCACAAGTGTCCCTCCTCAGTTCTTTTTGGGATACACTCCCTGCCATAAGGAAAAGCCCGGCTGTAGAGTGACAACTTCTGCCTGTACAGAAGCAAAATCCCAATAGAGCAATTCATCCAAAACATCCTGGGTAAGGGCCGAAAGGTCTTTTTCGGCAACGGTTTTCCCCCATAGGGCTCCGTATTCCTGACGCAATGCGTCCAGCTCTTCGGCAAAAACGGTACGTGGTAGGTGCACTCTATCGTCAGGATCCCGTACAAAGGCACCGCAGTTGACCTTTTCACTGAGCCGCTCAGAGAGCAACAGCAGGATATCACTGAGCATTTGATCCCTCGGAAAAGAGTCGCCGCAGGAAACTCCCGCCTCCGGAAGGAAAAAAGCACCATTGTGATAGATCTGTAATTTACCGCCGATAGCTTCGTCCAGGTTCCGCTGCAGGATGCTGCGTTGATTTTTGATATATGCATAAATCGAATCGGCAGGATCATCCCAATATGCAGCAGGAGCCAACGCCAGTTGTCGGTAGACACGCCATGTGCGGAATGTTCCGCGGTCCTGGTCAGGGCCGTCTTCGGGAGGTGCCTCAAAATCTTTCACGGAAGTGTACCCGGTGATGTCCCGATGAAAGTGCACGCTGAAATGCCGGGATAACCCAGTATTCTCATAAAGCACTTCCTGGTCCTGGTGTGCGGCAAAACCATCGCTTTCTCCCTCAAAACTACGCAGCAAGCCCAAGTGCTCTGCATACAGCAGCACACGCACCAGTGATGTGCGGCACTGGTATCGTTCCCAGGACAGGTCTGGCATGTGAGGTTTCACATAGGCCAGCAAGGCCTGGGTCAGCTCCGAAAGCAAAAAACGTTGGCCATCGTCTTTATCTTCCAACAGGAGCAAAACGCCGCACAAAAGACAATAATCCTGAACTTCACTGAATTCCGAAATACCGAATGCTGGCTGTGCTCTAGCTGGTTCTTTGACGAGTCGAATGACTTGTTCTGTGCAGATTACTTCCCAGCCAAATTGCTCCTGCGCTGCCCGCCGGATTGCGGGCAGTTTGTGTCGTACCTGATAAAACAGCTCTCGGTCTTCGTCCCGGCGAATCCAGAAGCGATCCAACAATACGCGAAATTCATCCATGCGGGGGCGCCTCCTCAAATTCCAGGCAGTAAGCGGGCATTGTCAAGTCCCCATCGGTACAATGAAGTACACAGGACTGACCGGTGGCGCAGGTCAGGCGATACGCCTGCCCAAATTCCGTGCGTGCACATTTGCTTGTGTTGGCGTTGGCTTTCACTACCCAATTCAAAAGGATCATCCGTATTTCAGGTGTGATCGGTTCGTCCAGCATGGAAAAATCAAGACGTTTTTTTTGAATCAGTTTTTGCAGTTGGGTCAACAAGGCTTGCTTCTTTTGCAGATATGCTTGCCGCTGCGCCGCTTTCTGGATGCTTTTGTCTTCGAAAAAACTTTTCTCTCGCGGAGGGCGGCCTGGTCGACGCCGGTTTCGAAGCTGGTATAAAAAGGGCTGCACATCATAGCAACTGCTTGTTTCATAGATATCTTCCGGTTCGATGCCGGTAAGATGGGCTGCTCTTTGCGCACCGAATACCATCCCGGAAAGGCACTGGGCATCCTTGATTGTGGGACATGCTGCAAACAGTTCCAAAAACTTTTTGTATTCTACTTTTCGGTTAGCACCGCCACTATGTGCCTGCAGGATCAATTCTGCATTCATCAGGATCCGCTGAATGATCTCATTGGCAAGTTCCAGCACATGCTGGCTGTCACTATGCCCGTTTTCAGCGGGAACAAACCAGTGATAAAATCCCGCCCAGAAACCATAGACTTCCTCCCGCAACTGTTCAGGATAGTCTGCAGTGCGCTGAATCAGGCGGCCTTCCCCTTCCTGTAACTGGGTTGTATACACCTCTTGCAGAATCCTCTCCACTTGCTCTGGCGGTAGAGCCATCAGCACACGACGTATTTTTTCAGCGTATCGCTGCAACTCCAGTACAAATTCCTGGAGGTAACGAACAACTTTATCCTTATAGGGCAAAAATTCCGTTGTCTGCAAAATGTGCTTAGCATGGGAGGAATAGAAATCTCGCAGATAATCCTGATATCGATTGGTCAGACGCCGGAAGTCCTGCTGCAACTGATCCCACAGCTGGTTCAGCGTACGGGAGTCCTGATTAGCCTGCCGGGCTATGCGGTCGAGCGTGTCTAAAATTCGCTCAAACAGCTGAGAAGACAAAATGGATGTGCGCAGATTGAGATTTTCCAGCGAAAGGGTCATTCGTTCAATTTCGGTGGCCGTCTGCGACATGGAATAACTGAACTGTTTGTTTTTGTATTCAGCAATGCTGGTGGGCCGGTGGGGATCCTGGATCGGCACCAGGTTTCGCCAGTTGCACAGCGCATTTAGGTCCTGTTCCAGCTGTTCCATTGTGTATTCCATAAAATGTGAATCCGCACGGAGCAGCGCCAGCAATTCTGTCTTATTCAACCGAATGTGAGCCTTTTGAGATTCCAGATAAAAGGTTCGCATGATGGCACGGTAGCGCCAAGCATTTTCGGCTGTCAGATAACTTGCTTCGGGAACACTATTCAATGTTATGGTGTGAAATTGCATAATAACTTCATTCCTTTCCCATAACAAAAGTGCAGGGCCTCTATTTGATTACATTCAGTGTACCAAATGCTTTGTACGATAAAAAGGACTTCTAAAGTTTTCGGGAGAAAATCGTTGCTTTATCTAATAGAAAGTAAAGCAAATTGTGCAAAATGAAGACCATACATTAAGCTTAGTGGTCGATAGTGGCTCGTATGAAGCGGTTTCTTTACGAAAGGTTGCAGATGTACTTGATCCCCGCCGCTGTCCGCTGTGCCGGATGGCCGTGATGGCCGCCGGGGTTCAGCTGAAAGACAGTGCGGATGCCCTGGCCCCGGTAAAATTCGCAGAGGGCCTCGGTATTTTCCTGTACCGTCCGGAGCACCGGATTCCGTGTTTTGCTTTCCCGGTCACCCAGCGAGAAAAAGACACAGTCCGGCTGGCGCAGGGGTGCGTGGGAAAGTACATACTCCCTGAACCCGGGAAACCAGAGCGAGCCGGACACGCTGGCCACCCGGGAGAACACATCCGTACGATAGAGAGCGTACACCGCGAACAGCCCGGCCAGGGAATACCCCGCGATGCCGCGCCAGATGGGCGGGGCAGGTAGCTGCCGTTCCACGGCGGGGATGATTTCCTCAGCCAGAAGCCGCAGATAATCATCCGCTCCGCCGGCGAAGGGCGCGGCGCTTTTGAACACCGCCGGGCTGTCCCAGGGGGACATGTCCCGGTCCCAGTCCAGGCCGCTGATCGTCACCAGGGTCAGCGCCGGGCCGCCTGCAGCCGTCAGGGCGTCAAAGACAGCCTGTCCTTCTTCGCCAAAGGTGTTCAGGTACACCACCGGAGCGCCCGGCTCGGCAGCGGAGAACACAGACACGGTTTTGCCGTCTGCCACAAAGGTATCCACTTCGCAACTCTTCCTTTCTGCAATGTCGACGCATGCCTTTACAGCGGCGTGCTTTCTGCCAGCAGTTTTGCCAGTGCTTTCGCGAACGCCTCATCCTGCTCCCTCGTCCGCTTGGCAGGCCCTTTCGGATGCTTGCCGGCCCGGAGGAGCTTTTTGTTTTGCCATCGGCGCTCCAAAAGCGCGTCGATGTTGTCGGTGGTATATTCCAGGCCGTTCTGGTTCAGCACCCGGGCCCGACGGGCCAAGCACATACTGGCCAGACCGTAGTCCTGGGTCACTACGATGTCACCAGGGCACACGCGGTTGACCAGAGCGAAGTCCACGCTGTCTGCGCCCTTGTCAAACACCAGTGTCTGTGCGCCCTCCCGCTCTATGCGGTGGGCGGTATCGCAAAGGATGAGCACCGGTGTTTCCCGGCTGTGGCAGAGGCGGACGGTCAGATCCACCACCGGACAGCCGTCTGCGTCGATCAATACGGTGGGCATAGCGTCCTCTCCTTTCGTCTCTATTGTAGTATGAAATCGCGGCCACAACAAGCGGCTGCGCCCACAGGGCCGGCAATACCGCACACTCAACCAGCGGTTGGGTGCGGGAAAGATGGCCGCAGGCTATAATAGAGACAAAAGGAGGGGGCGGAAGATGAACAACGAAGCCACCGGCGCGCTGATCCGGGAACTGAGAAGGGAGAAGCGGCTGACCCAGAAGGAGTTGGCGCAGCGCCTGCATGTGACCGACCGGGCGGTGTCCAAATGGGAGCGTGGATTGTGCGCCCCGGACATCGCCTTGCTGGAACCGCTGGCGCAGGCGCTGGACACCACCGTGCTGGAACTTGTCTCCGGCAAGAGAACGGAACAACAGACGCATTCAGAACAGATAGAGGGCGCCGTGAAAGAGGTGCTCCGGTACTCGGAACAGGAGATCGACCGAAGGGGAAAAACCCTGCGCAGGCGAAGCTTGCTGGCGGTGCTGGGGGCGTGCCTTGCGCTGCTTATACTGCCCGCGCTGAACGGGACCATTTTCGGGGAGGGGTTCGCCTGGCGGTGTATCCCCGCCTGGCTGTGTGCCCGCAACTCCGCCGAGGCGCTGGAGAACTACGACGGGGACGGGATCGACCGGTATATCGCCCGTGCGGACGGCGTGTATGAAGCGCTGACGGAACTCAAAGAGCAGGGCGTGGTCATCCGGAACGCCAGGGCACGTTTGAGCCGCACGCGGCTGGATGATATGTTCCTCTTCACCGAGCTGGAATTGACGGTGGAGCAGGAGCACATCACCTATCTGTTCACCTGCCAGGGCACATGGCGAAACGGGAAGATGGAGTGGATGCAGATCTATGTCCCCAGCGTGGGCTATGACGGCCCCGCATGGCTGCCGCAGCTGAGCGAGGCCATTGCCACATATGATCCCGGATGAGTGACGGGCAAAATGTTTTCAGCCTGCACGGTCATGATCGGTCTATGCCCGATCGCGCGCAGTTCGAACGGGATGCGGTGGGGTAATACACAGAGGAGGCCCCCGGCGAAAGCCGGGGGCTCTCATTTCCGCGGCTTGGACAGAGCGATCGACCTTAGGCTGAAACGGCCCTAAACGCCGCTGCAGCAGAATTGACGGGAGATTTCTGCTGCGGGGGATTGACACGCAAGCTATCTTGCATTACAATATAGCTGACACCTACCTTGCAAAACAAGATAGCGGAACGGAGATGATTTTTTGATCCCATCTCAAATGCTGAAAGGGACGCTGGAAGGCTGTGTGCTGGCCATTCTCCGCCAGGAGGAGCGCTATGGCTATGAGATCTCACAGACCCTGGAACGTTACGGATTCGGCAGGATCCCGGAGGGGACTGTATACCCGTTGTTGCTGCGGCTGGAAAAGCGAGGCTCTATTATCGCCAGTTTCCGGGCTTCGCCGGAGGGACCGCAGCGAAAGTACTATGCGTTGACCGAGCTTGGTCAAAAGGAACTGGCGGAATTTTTTCGCAACTACCGGGAGCTGACTGGGGCTGTGGATCAACTGATTGAAATGACAGGAGGGCATTCCCATGCGCAAGAAGACGAAGCGGCTGTTAGAGGAGAATAATCAGGCGGAAGCGGCTCTGAACGAGCAAGGGAAGAAGCTGCTGACCGATATTGTGGTGTATCTTCGAGGTTCCCGGATTACCACCTGGGAACAGGAACAGGTGCGCCGGGACATCACCCAGATGCTGTTGGACGCGCAGGCGAGGGGAGAGCAGGCTGAGGCGGTGATCGGGCCGGATCCCAAGGAATTCTGCGACAGCATTCTTGCGGAGCTGCCGCCAATGCCCCATTGGGAGAGTGCACTGTGCGCCCTCCGGGATGGCCTGCTGGCAGCGGCCATTCTCACGGCCATCTGGTTCGCCTCTGGCGTTCTGGAAGGATTGCTGGGCGTGGGAAGCTGGCCGGAACTGACGCTGACAGTTGGACAGTTGGTTTCCGGCGCAGGAATCTGGCTCACCGCCTGCGGCGTGGTTTACTGGATCTGTCGGCGCTCTTTTTCCGTCGGGCAAAAAAAGGGACCCTGGCTGCTGCTCTTCCTGGTACTCTTTGCGGTACTCTGTGCAGGGGTCTTTCTTCGACAGCCGGTCGCTGCTCTGCCGGTTCCGGCGGCAGTCGGTGTGGTGGTTGGCCTGTTTGTCGTCTACAAGCTTATAGACCTCCGTCTGGATTGACCGCTTTAAGAGAAATGAAAAAGGCCATGGCTGCCTCATGAGGGATGCGGCCATCTGCAGGACAAAGCAAAATATAGAGGAGACCCCCGGCGAAAGCCGGGGGCCTCTCCCTGTCTCAGGTCTTTTTTCGTGTCAGAAAAACGCCTGCCAGTGCCGCCGCCAGGGCGAAGGGAGCAAGGCGGACAAAGCCCCATTCAAAGGCGTGGACGACCACCCCCATAACAGCAGTTTCCGGAGCGCTGTAATCCCAGCTCAGATAGGGGCTGTTCACCACAGCAAGGGCCGCTGCGATGACCAGGATCCCCGCGCACACGGCCACAAGCCCCCAGTGAAGGGCAGAGCGCCACATGGCCTTTCGCCGGGCAAACAGGGCGATAAGCAGGTCGGAGTCCGGGACGGACAAACCCTGCTCCCATTTTGAGATGGTCTGCCGTACCACATTCACCTTGACGGCCAGCTCCTGCTGGGAGAGGCCCTTGGATTTTCGCAGGGCTTTGATGTTTTCATTGAGCATAGAAACCCACTCCTTTCGCCCCCATTGTAAGGCGGACAGCTCGTTGCCGCAAGCAACGGAGAGTAACACAGCCTTATGTTTGCAGTTTCCGCTGCAAATCCTCCAGGTAGAGCGTTTGCTGCCGTTTCAGGTATCCGGGAACAAAGGGTCGCATCCACCAGCGCTTTGCGTTGACCGTCTCGATGCAGACAAGACGGGAACCGCCCGCTGTTTCCTCAAAGCGCCCTTCCCAGAAGCCGGACATATTGCCGTTCTCCATGGTGAAGGCCCAATAGCGGAGCGGGTCACAGGCGGTGACTGTGAAGCTGGTGGCATAGCCGCTTTTGGTATGCTCCACGAAGTGGGCCTCACCTAAAATCTCCACCCGTTTGAGGTCGCTTCGCCAGGCGGTGTGTTCCAGGTCGGTCACAGTGCGCCATAATGTTTCCAACGGACAGGAAAACTCCGCAGTCGCCCGTGAGGTTGCCATCCGCTTCACTCCTTTCGCTTATTCAGTTTTAAGCTCATACCTGCCTGTTCCGCCTCCGCCTGCAGCAGCGCGGCGGCGGCCCGGGCTTTATCTTTGACCGGTGCGGTGGCCAGATCGCTTTGAGCGGCCAGCGCCTCCATCACCCGGTGCAGGGCCTCCGGTTCCAGCAGATAGGCCGCAACGCAGTAGAGAGACTTGCGGCGGCCGTCATTCCAGTCTGCAAGAAGCTCGTCCAGAATCGCGCGCTTTTGCCGCAGCCGGGCCAGCCAGGCATCCGGCCCCATCTCTTTGGCAAGGGCCACATCGGCGGCCCGGCGACTGTGAGGCACAAAGGAATCCGCCGCGTCGAACCCGTCGTAGCGGGGGCAGGGATACAAGGCGCAGTCGCTGCAAAACGCCAGCCCGCCCTGTTCCAGCGAGCATCGGGCGATGGCGCAGCTCTGGTTGCCCGCCCCGCCGCCGCAGCCCGGGCAGTATCTGCCCACCTGCATGGGGCAGAGCAGGCAGGCCAGGCCGCAGAGGGAAAATTCTGTGTGCTTGCGGGTAAATCCCTTCACGGCTGCCCCTCCTTTCGTACTGGCTGCCGGATGACCGTTTTCAATTTTTCCGGCTTGCAGCGTCGCACGTCGCTCAGGTAGATCTCGTGGTGGAACCGGCCGGGGCCAAAGTCCGGCACATATCCTTTCGCACGGGCGTATTCGTCCATGGCGGCCACGGTGGCGGGTTCGTTGTCGTAGGGGCCCAGGTGCATGCACTGAACGCTAAGGCCTTCTTCCCAAGAGAAGAACTCCACCTTGGAAAAGTCCTGTTTCTTCTTTTCTGTGGCTTCGCTCACAGCCCAGTGAAATACCTCTTCGGTCACGAATTCCGGCAGGCGGATGAGGCTGATCCAGTGAAAATCCGCCTTGCGGGCGTAGTCCACGCCCCGCACGCCCTCCTGCCACCACAGGCCCTCAAGCGGCGGGACCACATAGTCAAAATAGCCTTCCAGCTTGTGTTTGCCCAGTTTGCTCATCTTGATGGTGAAGGCCACGGCGTAGAGCAGACCCAGCGCCTCCTTGTAAGCCCTGTCTCTTATACACATCTGACGCTGCCGACGACTTAATAGGTGTAG
>ERZ1090860.784-NODE-786-length-18225-cov-29.025261_pt1 | contig 18225 bp, 15 predicted proteins | sample MGYA00478483_ERZ1090860 | MGnify/ENA primary metagenome ERZ1090860 (study PRJEB33644, sample SAMEA5815741) | chicken gut metagenome | biome: Chicken; feature: Gastrointestinal Tract; material: Caecum | place: Ireland | collected 2019-01-01 | study: A study of the...
GCATGGGGGCCGGCGCGGCGCCGGGGGCAGCGCCGGACTCCGGAGCACTGAACCCCCGGTCCGCCGCCTGTTCCAGGGCCGGCGTTTCGTTGATCTGGCCCGCGAAGTTGGGGCGCACCTCTCCCCTGGCCTGCTGCACCGTATGGCTCAGTTCGTGCATGAGCACCCGGCGGCCTTCCGCATCGGCGGGGTGATAGCCGCCCCGGGGGAAATGGATGGTGCTGCCCTGGGTGACCGCGTTGGCATAGGTTGCCTGGGGCAGATCGGATTCCACCACCCGCACATTCCGGGCGGAGTACCCGCTGCGGGATTCAAAGTCCGAGCGAACATCCTCCGGCAGGCTTTTTTCGGTCACAGGGCCCCGGGCATCGGCGATGCGGGACCTGAGCAGATCCTCCAGCTGTTCCGACTGCGACTGTTTTCGTCTGGTATATTCCGGCATAGGGTTCTCCTCCTTTTCGGTACGGGTCCGGCAGCGCCGATCATCCGATGGTAAAGTATCCGCCCAGGGTCACGCCGTCCACCGCCGCCATTTCGGGCGTGGACAGGCAGCTGTTCACGTCCAGGTAGCAGTGGGTGTCGGTGTAGCTGCACCGGCGCAGAAACACCAGACGGTGTTTCGTTCCCAGCATGCTGTATGCTTCCACCAGCCGGTCCAGCTGGGCCTCGCTGACCGGCAGGGGACCGGGATGGGCCGTCATGTTCAGAATGACGCAGAAGGTGTTGCCGTCACCGCCGTACAGGGTCTCATACAGCCGGCGGCGGGCGGCAGGCATGGGCAGGCGGCTCCACTGGAAATACTCCACGATCTGCGGGCGGATGCCGCAGACCAGCTCCACCACCTTTTCCAGGGCGGTCCGGGTCCCCTTGCCGCCCTGGTAGAGCTGGCTGTCCCGGATCAGGCTGCGCAGCTGGTCCGGCCCGAACAGCCCGCCGGCGGTGTCGATGCCCAGCCACCCGGCCAGGGTCTCCACCTGATCGTCAGCGGCGCTCTCATAATCCAGCAGGCGGGGCACCTCATCCACCCGGCTTTCCAGGTCCAGGTACAGCGACTGAAACACCGCGATATAACGGCGGAAAAAGTCGTCCTGCTGATAGATCTCGGGGAAGTACTGGGTGAAGCTGTACCGGGGAAATTCCAGCCGCAGCCCCTGCAGCACACAGTCGGCGCTGTCCTGGGGCAAAGCGCAGATGCCAAGGTACACCCACCGCCCCTGCAGGCTGTGCAGCAGGATGTCCTGCCGGTCCACCGCCCGCAGATGCCGCAGGGCGGTGAGGCGGGCCAGCTTTTCCGCCGGGGAGGCTGCCGATGCCAGAAAGGCCGCCAGACTTTCCCCCGTGGGCTCAGTGTCCGTGGGGCTGACCGCCACCAGGATCTCCAGCTTGCTGCCCCCGAAGTCGCCTTCCACCACCAAACGGTTGTAGGTACTGTCCGCATCGGCGGTGTCAAAGGCGGCGAACCAGGCGCCGCCCCCGGCGTCCTGCAGATGCAGGCACAGTTCCGCATCCGGCGTAAAGCCGTGGAAACAGCCCGCCATCAGCGCGCGCTTATAGAAGTTGACTTGTTTCAGCGGCTGCTTCACGCGGCACGCCCCCTTTTACATGTATTCGATGCCGGTCTCCAGCAGATAGGTCAGGCAATCCGGTCCGGCGGTGATGTCCCCGTGTTCGTTCTTGCCGCCGCCCCGTCCGATGTATTCCAGAGAGAGGCGTTCCACCCGCTGTACGCAGGGTTCCAGTTCCAGGGCCGAGAACAGCCGTCCGCAGTCCACCCCGCGGCCGTATTCTCCCGTATGCAGGGTCTCCACCGCCGCCCGGATGACCGCTTCCACCCGGGCACGGCCTCCGGTCTCCCCGGGGCGCAGCCAGAGCCGGCCGTATACGCTGACGCCGATGTACTGGGCGGGTACCACCCGGACATCAGTGGTCAGGATGCGGCAGCGTTCCAGCTGGGCTTCCACCGCCCTGCGGTAGACCTCGCTGAGTACCGGCAGACGCTGTTCCCAGCGGGGCTTCACCGCCACCACCACCGTGTTGATGGCGTCGGGCAGGCCGTAGGTGCGGCTGTATGCGGCCATGGGGATGACCGCCACGCTGTCCAGCATCAGGCCGGGTGTGGCCATGGCAATGGCCCGGTAATCCTCCGCCGTGACGGCGCGGGTGGGGCGGGTCATCTTTTCATCCAGTTCGGTCTGGAGCTGGGCGGCGGTCTTGCGGCAGCAGCCTCCCGCCGCGGGGGCCGGGTTGTACACCCGCTCCACGCCGGTCATGGGGTCCTGGGGCTGGGTGACGCTGCCCGCCACCACGTTGCCGCCCTCAAACCGGGAGGTACAGAGTTCCACGGCCCACACATCCCAGCCGGCTTCCGGCTGGCGGCCCCGGCGGCTGTCCCCGAAAACCACCTGCCGCTGCTGCTCATCCAGCCAGAAAACGCAGTCGTCCCAGCCGGCTTCCATCAGGTCATCACAGGCATGCCACAGCCGGCAGACCGGCCGTCCGTCCGGGCCGGGGCGGACCAGCGCCAGGGTCAACGCGCTGATGTTCTCCGCGTTGATATCCAGCCGCAGGCCGGAGCAGCCGTCGGTGCGGCCCAGGTACGCCATCTCCGCCGCCTGGGGGGACAGGGCGGTGACCAGGATGCGGTCCCCCGCCCGGGGCGCAGTTTCAAACCGGATGCGCGGCCGTCCGCTGACCGCAGGCAGTTCCACCCGGGCCAGGGCATCTGCCCCGGCATGTATCCCCGCCCACTGGGTATAGGCGTCTTCCCCTTCCCGCCGGACATAGACCGAAATCAGCGTATCCCGGCGCACCTGGAAGTCTGGTTCCAGAACGTCGGACCCGTCACTGACGAACATCTCCGTGCGGGCCCAGGTCCTGGTCTGCACAGCCCGCACACAGGCGGGCAGGACCCGCCCCAGACGCGGGGTCAGGTCATACTGATTTTTCACAAGCCGGCAGCGCAGGCAGCAGCCTTCGGCAGTGCCGGCAGGCTCCGGCAGGGTCAGGGTCAGAAAACCGCTGCGCAGAAAACCGCAGGTCTCGTCCCCTTCCGGCTGCACGGCCTGCCATGCGCGGCCGTCAAAGGCCTCCCACGCCAGTTCCGCCAGCCGGAAATCCTGTTCAAAGGGGGTACGGGGCTGGGGGGCCAGTTCCAGGTACAGCCGCACCCTGCCGGACAGCGGCTGTGCAAATCCCAGATACAGACAGGTCCCCGCCGGACTGGCAGGGCTGAACAGCGGGGCAAATCCGCCGTCCACACCGGCCCGGGGGAACAGATCCACCCGCCGGCCCTGCTCTTCCAGGTAAAGGGCCGTCAGGCGGTTGGCCTGTCCCCGCAGGGATTCCACGGTTTCAAAGGAGATATCCCCCGCGTACACCCGGGTGCCTTTGGGCAGATCAAGGGGGCCGGGGCCTTCCAGTGCCAGCACACATTCCGCTTCCCGGCGGACAGGGCGGATGCCCAGCAGTTTGAAATATTTGAGCCGGTGCACCTCCCCCGAAGCATTCATGTAATAATGCAGGGTATCAAACAACCAGGCAAAGGTCTCCAGGGTGGTGATGCCGGGGTCCGCCGCGTTGAAGTTGGTCCATTCTTCGGTGAGAGTGGGGATGCGGGCCTTGGCACGCTCAAAGATGGATTCGTAATCGTCGCCGTCCAGGCGCGGCACTTGCAGCATAAAACACCTCCGGGGCGTCCGCCCGTTGATTTTGCCGGCGGCGGTCCGCCCGCCTTCAGCTCAGGTCCACATACACCGTATGGGTACCGTTGATGGCCATGACAAAGGGATCATTCATGCGGGTCAGGAAATCATCGTCCACCGCATATTCCCGGCCGCCGGCCCTGGCCACCATGGCCATGCGCTCCACACGCAGGGCGCTGTCCCGCATTTTCAGGCAGGCCAGCAGCTGCTGGGGCGTGGGCAGGGAGCCGATTTTCCAGCCCCGGCCGTCAAATCCGCCTTCCAGCGGGTCCAGGAACCGGCGGATGGTCTGTTCGGTACGGCGCTGTATCTCGTACACCTTTTCCATATCGGAGCAGCGCAGCCAGATGCGCACCGAAAACCGCACAAACCGGGGCTGGCAGAGCACCAGGGTCTTGCCCAGGGGCACCATGCCGCCCGCGTCGGTCAGGGCCTGACGCACAGCATCCTTGACGGCGGAAAAGATGTGGCTTCCTTTTTCGTATTCGTCGATGAGCAGGGCCACCGTGATGGTGTCGGCGGCGGGGCGGCCCTGGCGGTCGATGCCGCTGCAGCATTTGATCTGCCGCACGCCGCAGCCCAGCTGGGCGATGATATCAAAGTAATCCCGCTCGCTGACAGCCCTGCCCCGGGTACGCAGCAGGTTGGAGACCAGTCCGGCGGCCACCTGTTCATCCCCCGCGTCGGTACCGCCGTACGCTGCCATGGGGTTGCTCACATGGCTGATATACCGGATGGGCTCCGCCATGGTATGGATGGCCCCCGCCGCCACATTGCCCTGGGTGCCCTGGTAGCTCTGGTATTCCACCCGCACGGCGGGAGCGCCTTCGGGCGGGGCGTAGACCGAGAAAGTATGCCGGTCAAAGAGCACCGCACCGGCGGCGGTGTCCAGTTCATAGAACCGCCCCCGCTGGGCGGCGTAGGTGCGGCGCTGCCACAGGACCCAGTGATCCCGGCCGGGGTCTTCCGGCTGTTCCTCATTCACATAGACCCGGGCCATGAGGATGTGATTTTCCCCCAGTTTGAACCGCACCGCCGCCCGGGGATCGTCCACAAAGAAGGTCTCGGTGCGGGTGCTGCGGTTTTCCACCCGGGCCATGTTCAGGGTGATGCCGCGCACCACCGGCAGACCGGAGCGCTGGGTGAGATCCCCCCCGCACACCATCCGCAGCCAGTAGCGGTCCTTGCCGTACAGCACGGCGCGGGCGGCATCGGCCGGGATCAGGGCCAGCAGGGAGCCGGAGTACAGCAGGCCTCCGGTACCGTCCTGGGCCTGCACCGGCACGAAACCCGTGGGGGAAAGATATTCCACCCCGTAGTTCAGGGGCAGGTCCTCATGGTTTTCCACCTCAAAGTAGAGGCTCAGCGGGCTGCCCTGGGGACAGGCGTCAAATCCCAGATACAGGCAGGCGCCCCGCCGTTCGCTGCAGGTAAAAAGAGGGGTGCCCCGGCCCTGACGCCACAGGGGCAGCAGGTCCTGCTCCGCGAAGTTGTTGCGGGTTTGCACCGCGCAGGGTTCCAGGGGCGCGGATGCATAGCTGTAGGAGAAACACAGGCCGGTGATGACCGGCACATGCTGCCGGCAGGGCAGCTGGTACAGACCGTCCGCCCGCAGCAGGCGCAGGCGCAGGCGGTATCCTTCCGGAAGCTGGTCGGCGGGAAGCAGGTCCCCGGGACAGCAGAAGGAAAGCGCCAGATGGCCCCGGGCTGACCCGTTGAAGAGCAGGGCCGCGTGTTCATCCGGCAGCAGCCGTTTCCAGCCGCGGGTGCTCAGGTATTCGATCAGGACGTAGTCCGGCTGCACATCCCGCATTTCCGGGCGGGGGGTCTGGGTGACCTTGCGCATGATCACCTTGTAATCCACCTCGACCTCCACCTCGGGCAGGGTCTGTTCCACCGTCTCGAAGTCCAGGTCGAATTCCATGGTCACATCGGCGCCGGGACGTTCCATCGCTGCCGGACACTCGATGCCGCATTCGGTATACAGTTCCAGCGGCGTCCCGAAGGGATAGAACCGGCCGGGAGACTGGGTGATATCCGCGCTGCGGACCTCCTGGGGGACCAGCCCGGTGCGGGAAAAGACCAGGGCCGCGCCGCACACGCTCAGTTCCATGGCATGGCGTGCCCGGGCGCACAGCCGCCAGCGCGGGGCGGTCTCGGGCGGTGTACAGGCGGGCCAGCTTTCCTCCAGACGGAACCACAGGATGTCCTCCTGCACCCGGGGACGGGGCAGGGGCAGCTCGGTTCCCCCTTGTCCGGACAGGGTGAAGGATACGTCCTCCTCCCCCAGCCGCTGGGCGGCCGCCGGGGCATCCTGCGGGTCCGGGGTACGGATCTGCAGGCCCAGCTCCCCTGCCTCCAGGGTACTGAGCCCCCGGTCAAATTCCAGTGTCAGCAGATGGTGAGCTTCACTTTCCGGTTCCGGGTCAAAGGCGGTGAAGACACAGTGTTCGGCGTCATCCCCGTCCAGCACCGTGACAATGTGATCCTGTTCCCGCCGTGCCGCCACGATGGCCGTCAGACGGGCGGGCGTTGCGGTGATGCCCTCCGTGGTTTCAAATACCAGGGAGGGGCTGCCCTGGGCGTCCTCCGCCAGAAGCGCGGTGCCCCGGGGCACATAGACAGGCTGTTCCACCCCGGCCACCGGGTCGAACCGCACATAGCTGCGGGCCGAGAGGGCCGGGTCCGGCCGCAGGCGGTCAAACAGGTTCAGGTAATGCACCTTATGCATGCGCAGCACATCGGCGAAGCGTTTTTCACTGTCGGCCAGCATATCTTCCAGCAGCAGCGCCGCCGCCGAGCCCGGGTCCGGGTCCTGCGGGTCGAAGCGCCATTCGGGCACGTAGGCGCCGGCCAGCTGCTGCAGCCTGCGGCGCAGTGCCTGGTTCTCCTGTTTCATACGCGCTTCCTCCCTTGCGGTCACAGTTCGTCCCCCACGCCCTCATACAGATAATAGGGGAACACCAGATTGTTGGGGTTGTTGGTGGAACGCACGGTGTAGCCGATGGTGAAGGTGAGCACGCCGCGGCCCAGGTCGTGCATGTCCACATCCACCGCAATATCCATGATCCGCGGTTCCCACAGAGTCAGGGCCTCCACCACCTCCGCCTTGATGCGGGTCAGGGCCGAGAGGTCGGGCAGTTCGAACACATAATTATGCAGGTTGCAGCCGAAATCCGGGCGCATGGCGCGCTCCCCGCAGCGGGTGGTCAGGATGATGAGCACCGACTGGCGGATGTTTTCCTCCTCGCTGCTGGTGGCCAGACGGCCGGTCGCCGCGTCCACCCGGGGGGGAAATGCCCATCCCGTCCCCAGAAAATCCCGTGTGCCTGCCATGTTCGGCTCCTTCCTCCGGTCCCGGCGGGGCCGGTTTTTCTCAGTTGATCTTGACCATGCCGCCGGAAATTTCGGTCATGGCGCCGCCCTTGACCTGGACGGTCTGTTTGCCTTCGGCCTTGAGCATCCCGCCGGACAGCTGCATCATCTGGTTGGCCGACACGTTGGCCTGCTGGGTGGCTTTGGCCGTCAGGCGGTCACATTCCAGCTTGAGTTCCCCGCCCCGGCCGTCCAGGGTGACGGTGCATTTGCCGGTCTTGAGAACGATTTTGGCATCGGCGTTGAGCTGGGCTTCCCCGGATTTGCAATCCAGACGCAGCAGGTTTTTTCCGTTTTTGTCCGAAAGGGTGATGCACTGCTTTTCATCGTCCAGACAGGCGGTCAGCCCTTTGGGCGTGGTGAAGGTGCAGCTTTCCTTGCCCTGCTCGTCCCGCAGCACGACCTCGTGTCCGCCCTTGGTGCGCAGGGCCTTGACATTGTTCTTCTTGTCAAAACAGCGGCCGGGATACTGGGCTCCCGCCGGATACAGCACCCCCAGAACAAAGGGGCGGCGCATCTCGGCACCCATAAATCCCACCAGGACCACGTCCCCGATTTCGGGCACGGCGTAGGCGCCGTAGGCTTTTCCGGCATACGGGTGCAGCAGGGGCATCCATTCGCAGATGTTGCTGCCGCTTTTCCAGGAAAGGAACTCCACCTTGACCATGCCGGGGTTGTTTTTGTCTGCGTTGTCGGTCACCTTGCCCTGCACAAACTGAGGCGGACGGCGCAGGGTCGGGTCCCGGGCGAATTCCCCGCCGGGTTCCAGAAGTTGGGTAATCTCACTCATAGGCTGCTGATCCTCGCATCAAAGGTGGTGGTAAAGCCGTTCTGGGAATAGACATGCCGCACATCGGTGATATAAAAGCCGGTGTCGGCTTCGGGGACAAGCCCCTTGATGTTGATCCAGCGGCCCGGTACCAGCTCCGGCAGACCGATGCACCGGCAGCTGAGGACCCCGAACTGCTGCTGGATGCCGCCCATCAGGACCTTGGCCCGGTCTGCGGCATCCCGGGCACTGGCTGTGCGGGGATCAAAGTAGGTGCGCTCGGTGCCGGAGAGCATCCGGTTGGGGCCTGCGCCCTTGCCGAAGCTGCCCTGGGCCGTGGCGCTGCCGGATACCGGTTCGTCGCTGGTGGGGTCCACCCCCACCACCGTCACCTTTTTGACCAGCGGCGCGCCCCGCAGCGAGAAGCTGGCCCGGGAGATGCCCTGCCGGGGTTCCAGGGTCATGATGGGCGTGGAAGCGGCAGGCGGGCGGCGGAAGTAGGCCTTGCCCGCAAAGATGAAAAACTCACATCCGGTGTACTGGGCCTGCCGCACCAGAAAGTCGTAATCGCTTTCCATATTGAAGGGCAGCGGCTCCCGTTCGGCTTCCTGCAGCTGGACGGTCCGCCCGCTCAGATAGGTGCTGACAGGCTGGGCCCCCAACAAGGCATTGACCACGGGCGCGATCTTTTTTTCGCTGCGGATCTCCAGGCGCTGCATCTTCATGAGCAGGCATTTGGCGTCCATACATTCGATATGGATGTAGGGGGCGTCGTCCTCCTCGAACTCATACCGGACCTCGGCAATGAGGCCGCTGAACACCGTTTCGGTACGGATGTACCCCAGCTGCAGTTCCACCCGCGCGCCCAGCTGCAGCACCTTCACCGCGCCTTTGGCGGAAAAGGAGGTCTGCTCATAGTCGTATTCCCCCATCACATCAAAGGAGACCCCCGATGCGGCATACCCGCAGGTAAGATCGGCGGTGACCCGGGACAGGCGGGTCTTGAGGCTTTCGGTGATATCGGTGCCATCCACCAGGATCCGCACGGTGGGGGCGCGGAAATCCTGATACTTGCTCTTGAGCTGCTGGTAACTGGTGCCGGCTGTCATCAGGTCCATGGGGCGCCCCCTTTCCGGGTGTTATTTGATGGACGGTACCTTAAGCACCACCGCCCGTTCCAGCCGGCGGGGGTTGAGGATGCCGTTGGCTTCGGCAATGACCTTCCACTGGCCGGGATCATCGTATTCCTGGCCGGCGATCATCCAGAGCTGGTCCCCCTGGGCCAGGGTCCGTTCCTTGGTGCGGTTGGGGGATTCATTGGGCTGCTGGGTGCTCTGCTGGATCACCGCCCGTTCCTCCCCCACAATGACCAGCTGGACCCGGGCCTGCACCGGCGTGCCGCCCGGTGCGAACATGGTATACTGCGCGGTGGCATTTTCCACCACCCCGATGAAATCCAGGGTACCCCACAGGAAATTCACCTTGGGGGGCTGGTGGCACTGGCGCACGAATTTCACCAGCTGCATGATTTCGGCACAGGCAGCGGCCGGGTTCTCCTTGGAGCCGGCTGTGGCGGATTCCCGCAGGAGCGGCACCAGGCCTTCGGCACCGCTGGCCGAGCTCTTTGCCTCCGACGTGCCCAGGGCCGGCAGTTCGGTCACTGTATCAAAATACAGGGGCACGATGAGGCGGGCCGGCTCTCCCGCCGGGACCTGGCCCTGGTCCGGGCTGCCGTTGTTGCCCAGGCTCTGCCGGCGGGACAGATGCGCATGCCGCTCAATGGTATATTCCGAAGGGTTGAACTGCACCGTTACCGTCTTTTTTTCGGTGGTGGTGCGGGCGTTGGACCCGGCTATGATTTCCAGGCGTGCCTTTTCCAGTTTGGCGGGGGTCAGGGTGTTGGACCCTTTGGTGTTGTTGTTGGCCGCAGGTTTGGCGGCGTCCGGTGTCAGCATGGGTCACATCCCCCTTCTCATCTTTTCACTGCGCAGGCGTTCTTCGATCTGCCGGTAGACCTTGTCGGCGATCCGCTCCACCTCGGCGGGGCCCAGGGTCCGGGATACCGGAGCGGAGAGGGTCTCTCCCGGAAGGCGGACCGTGGCATCGGTCGTGGGCTGCTGTATGGTCTCCCGGTGTACCGTCCGGGTGCGGTGCACCGTCCGGATGCCGTCGGATTGCCATTCTGCACTGCCCGTCGGGGCCGTGCCTTGGGCAGGGACCGGGGTGCGGCGCAATTCCATGGGCGCCGGACTGCCCGCCGGTATGGCGGGCGGCATGCCGGTTCCTGCTTTCCCCTGCGGCAGGGGCATCAAAGGTGCCTTGTCTGCCGGGGTCCGGCCGGCCGGGATCACCGGGGAGGCGGCGGCCAGCGGCGCCATCGGCACCGCCGGAGGGGTGAAGCCCGCCGTTGTACGAACCAGGGCTGGTCCGGCGGCTGCCTCTGCGGGCAACCCATATCCGGCTTCCGGCCGGGTGACAGTACCGTTCCCGGAAAGGACCGATGCCATCCCCCCGCGGGGGATCATGGGCGTGCGCACAAAATCCGGCAGGGTGCGCAGCGGGGCGGCATCCCACCGGGCGGCGGGCCGGTTGTTCTCTTCCGTTGGGGAAACGGTACTGCCTTCTTCCGCCTTCCGCCCGTCGGGGGAAGGGGCGCGGGACATCCCGCGGGAAGCAGCCGGCGCAGAGACAGCCGGCACCCGCTCCGGCATCGGAAAGGACATTGCCGCCGGGGCGCGGACATCCGGTGCCTTCCCCGCGGCGGATTCCCGGGCACCGGCCGCTTTTTCCTCCGCCGGTGAGAGGCGGTGGAGCAGCGGTGCGGCTGTCATGGCGGGAACGGAAGCAGTGCGGGCAGGCAGGTCGGTTTCCGGGGCCGCCGCCTTTTCCGGGCGGATGGACCGGTCCGGGGTCCGGGCCTCTGCCGTCCGGGTGCGGACGAACTCCTCATTTTTAGGGGTTCTGGGGGCTTCCGTTTTCCGGAGACTGTCGGGGGTCTTTCCCCCGCCCTCCCGGAGCCCGGATGCAGGCGCCGGCAGAGGTTCCGGGGCCCGGATCTGTCGGGTTTCAGCGGTCTGTTCCGGCGGCATTTGCTGCCGGGGCAGTACCCGCTGTGCGGCAGGGATGCCGGCTGAGGATGCCGGCGTGGGTGCCCGCAAAGGCGTCCGGCCGGTCTCTCCTGCGGAGAAACCCACCGACGGATCTCCGGGAACCGGCAACGAAGCGGCCGGCACAGCGGAAGGCCGGGGAGAAATCTTCTGCCCGGGCCGTTGTTCCCATACCGTGGGCATCGGTGCGGCGTGCACCAGCGATGCCGCCTCCGCCGGAGTCGCCGCGGAACGGACCGGCTGCACCGGGACCGACAGGCTTTCTTTTTCCTGCCGGGGTGCGGCAAGTCCGTCCCGCCGGTCACTGTGCCGGGGTTCCGCCTGTGACGCAGAGGGTGCGGCCGTGGAAAGGGCCGGTGCGGCATGGACCAGCGGCGCGGTGCGGATGGCAACCCCTTCCCGGGGTTCCGGGCTTTCCGACAAAGCCTGGTCTTGCGCCGCTGCCGACGGCTGCTGCCGGAGGGTCGGAAGCGATCGGCTTTCGGGTTTGGGCATTGGCACCGGACTGTCCGTCCGGGCTGCGGAAGCGGAAACGGCGTGCGCTGTTTCCGGGGTCTGGCGGGGTCCGTCCGCCCGCACGGGGGCCGGCGGCCGGGTAGCTGCGGGCGCGTCCTGCCGGGTTGACGCCCGTTCCGTCACGTCTGTGCGCAGGATGCGTCGGGCCGGTTCCGGCCGCTGCAGACGTGCGGGACGGGGATCGGGCAGGGGCGCCTTCCAGGCGTCCCGCTCATCGGGTTCTGTATGTCCCAGAGGGACGCGGGGAGAAGCCGCGGCGGCGGATTCCGGAAACGGGGCTTTTTCCCCGGGAGCCGGGGCGGAGGGGGCCACCTCCGGCGCGGAAGCCCTGCCCTGGGAATCGGCGGACAGGGGCTGCCGGCGGCTTTCCTGCGCTGCGTTGTTTTCCGGTGTCGGCGGTTCCTGCCGGGGCAGTACCCGCTGTGCCGGCATCATGGGAGATACCGCCGCCTTGGGCTCCCCCGGGGGAAGGACACCCGCCGGGGCAGACTCCGCCGCCGGGACCGGCAGCGGACCGCCCTGCGGGGCGGAGGAAGTACGGACTTCCGTCACCGCCGTGCCGGATACCGGCATGCGGCCAGGGTGGGGAAAAACCGTTTCCGCCGGGACAGGCGTCCGACCCGATGCCGGGGTCGTCCCCTGCTTTTCCGGTGTTTCCGGCTGGGGCAGCAGCGGCCAGGGGGCTTTTGCCGCCAGACGGGCGTTCTCTACCACAGACCGGACATCGGCGGGCCGTGCGGCCAGGTCCGGTCCGCGGGAGCGGCCCCCTTGGCGGCGGGGGGCGGTGCGGAGGGCGGCTTTCAGCCGGCCGCTCTCCTCCCGCAGGACGGTGACCTGCTGTTCCAGCATCTGCATTCGCCGGGATTCGGTCTGGCTTTCCTGTTCCACAGCCGAAGCCAGCTGCAGGGCCAGGAACCGCAGATCCAGCTGCAGGTTGATCAGATAGTTTTTGCGGATGGCCTGTGTGACCTGGTGCAGGTTTTCCACATAGGTCTCATACCGGGCAGGCTGTGCCGCCGCGGCGGGGGCCAGGTGTTCCATGGGAGCGGGTGCCCCCACCGAACCGGCAAAGGTGGTATAGCGGGCAAGGATCTCCCTGCTCAGAACAGGGTCCAGCACAGGCCGCAGCATATCCCCACCTCCATTTCAATCCTGCCGGGTCACACATCCCCCGCCCTGACCGAGGCCAGGGACCGTCCGGCCAGATTTTTGCTGACGGGACAGGTTTCCAGGGTTTCGTAGGTCAGTTCGAACCGCTCGATGACCACCTGGCTGTTCAGGGCATCCAGTTCCCCCAGGCTCCAGCGCTTGATGACCGCACCGTGCACCTGATAAATGTTGCTGACAGCGCCGCCGCGTCCGCCCACCATGATTAGGATATCGGGCAGGATGCGCCGGCCCACGGCGGAACGCGGGCTGAGCAGGTCGGTCACCTGACCGCTGTTGCCCAGTCCCCGTTCCAGCACAAGGGTCCGCTCGGCGGAGGCGGGACGGCACAGGGAGTACACGCGGTCGTTGACGCCGCCTTCCTGAAACGCCTGGGTCTCGATGGATTCCTCGATGTTGGTCACTTTGGAAAAACCCATGCGGATATTGCTGACAAAAACCTGAAACTGATAGCCCGAAACCGGTTCCGGCCGTTTGTTCGGTGTGTTGGCATTCCCCATGGTTTATACCTCAAAGATGTTTTTGGGCGTCTGGTTCAGTTCCTTGTGGATGGCGGAGATCTCCGCACAGAACCGGCGCCGGGTCTGATGGTCCAGCGTCATAACCGTCTTGTAATCCCAGTGGTAGTAGTAGGCCAGGAAGGAGACCTCCTTGTACAGTTCCTGCTCGGGATAGAGGGTTACTCCGCTGAAGTAAAATTTACCTGATGCTCAAAGGTATGGCCGCACTCCGGGCAGACACAGGTCTCCACGATGGGCTCCACGGCGTTGATGCGCTGGTACATGCTCTGCAAGAACGCCAGGTCGGAGGAGTAGAGCCGCTCGATGACGCGGGGGTCGATCTTGGGAACGGTGCCCAGACTGGTGATGACCCGGGAAAGCAGGATGATGGTCAGGTAACCGGGATTCTGCACCACCCGGGGGTCCCGCAAAGGCAGGATCTCGTCCGCCGCCGTGGCCAGACGCATGACCCCGTGCTTGTGCAGGGTGCCGGCCGCATCGATGTACCCTTTGGGCAGATCGAACTCAAATTCGGTGGCAAAATCTTCCATGGTATCTTCCTTTCAGTCCCGCACCCGCGCGGCACCGGGGCCGCGCGGGGATCCGGGACGCAGTGGCGCAGGCCGGTTACTGGTCTCTGCGCATTTCCTCAAAGGCCAGTTCCACGCTCTCGAAGGCGATCTCGCTGGAGGAGGCATTGAAGTCGGGGGCGGTGTACTTGCAGGGCCAGGCATTGACCAGGGTCCAGCTGGCGATGTCGTTGTGGGCGTCATCCTGCAGGTAGATGGTGATGTCCTGGACACGGTCCTCGGCGGCGGCCTTGGAACCGTCGGAGATGCCCGCCACCCATTCATAGAAGGACAGGTTTTCGGTCATGCCCCATTTCAGGGTGACGTTGCCGTACTTGGTCAGACCGGGCATCTTGCGGGGGGAGTTGATGGGATCGGTGCCTTCGCGGTATTCGATGACGTCCACGCTGGCATCAAAGCCGCTGACCTCCGAGAAGGCCGCCACGTCGATGCTGTCGATCTCCACGCGGTAGTTGTATTTCTTAAAGGGATAGGTATTGACTGCCATGGTTATGTTCCATCCTTTCGTTCAGCTTGCCCGGGGGCGTCACTCTTTCATGTTCTGGGTGATGCGGAAGATGACGAATTCGGCAGGACGGCTGGGCGCGGCACCGATCACGCAGATCAGGCGGCCGTTGGCGATATCCTGCTCGGTCATGGTGTCGCGGCCGATGTTGACGAAGAAGGCCTCGTCCTCGGTGGCACCGACCAGCGCGCCGGAGCGGTACATATCCCGCAGGAAGGAAACGATGGTGCGCTGCACGCGCAGCCACAGGACCTCGTCATTGGGCTCGAACACCGCCCAGCTGGTCTGGGTGCGGATGGTCTCTTCCAGATAGATGAACAGACGGCGGACGTTGACATACTTCCACAGGCTGTTGCTGGAGCAGGTGCGGGCGCCCCACACCCGGATGCCCTGGCCGGGCAGCGCCCGGATCAGGTTGACGCCGGCGGGATTGAGCAGGTCCTGCTCGCCCTTGTTGTACATGCAGGACAGGCCGATGCAGTTGTTGACCACCTCATTGGCGGGCGCCTTGTGCACGCCGCGGGTGTTGTCGCTGCGGGCATAGATGCCGCACACGGCCCCCGAAGGCGGAATGTAGGCAGGACGCTTGGCCGCCATATCGTACACTTCCAGCCAGGGATGGTACATGGCTGCGTAGTCGGAATCCACGATCTCCCGGTGGGTCAGCAGATCCTGGGGTTTGGTCAGTTCCAGGGGCATGTCCAGCACGGCAAACCGGCTGGCCAGGTTCTGGCAGTGGGCCACCAGCGCCAGCTGCACGGCAGGGCTGGTGATGCCGGGGATGGCCATGATGCTCACGTTGCTGACTTCCTCAAAGGCAGCCAGACCGGTGCGCTTGCCGGGGGCGTCGCCGCCGCCGATGTAGATGGCGTCTTCCATCTTCCGGCAGTCGCCGTCGGTGCCGCCGGACAGGGTGAAGACCGCCTTTTCCCCGGCTGCGTCGCCGGTGAGGGCCAGCATGGGCGGGCAGACATCCTCCACCGGGGTGACCTTGACCGAGACCAGGGCCGACCGGGCCAGCTTGTTTTCGATGTAGCTGGCATCCTGGGGATTCAGGGAAACGTTCTCATAGGTTTCGGCCACGTCTTCGCAGCTGATCTCGATGTTCACTTCGCAGCTGGCCAGGATACGGCGGGGCACCAGACCGGTGTCCACGATGTCCTGCTCGAACTCGTTTTCAAAGGAGACTTCGTTGCCCTGGACGCGGGCCACCCGGTTGTGACCGGCCAGACGGCCGCTCTCATACAGGGCCACCACATCGCCCACGCTGAAGACGGAGGCATTCTTGAGGGTGTAGGTCTTGGCGGCGGCCGCATCCTCGGTCACGGCCACGGCCTGGGTCTTGCCCTTGGAGGCCGCGGTGACGGTGACCCGGATGCCGTTGCCCCACTTGCCGGGGTTCTTGGCGGTGAGCACCACGCAGCTCATCACCGCACTGGCGGCCTTGGCGTCGGCGGGGGCCACGCGCATGACATAGCAGCGGGCGCCGCCATTGGCAAAGAACTGCTCCACCGCGTAGGGCAGGAAACGGTTGCCGCCATGGGTGTTTTCGGACAAATAGCCGCCGAACTTGCGTTTGTAGTCGGCAAAGCTGGTGAGGAATTCCGGCGTGCCGACCACGGGGCCGCGCTCCGCCATGCCCACGAAACCGGCGGTGCTGGTACTGACGCCTTCCATGGCGCGCATGCCGGATTCAAATTCTTCCACGTACACTCCGGGGGATAAATACTCAGCCATAATCTGTCTGGGTCCGGTCGGTCATGCGCCGGACCACTCCTCCTTTTCGATTTGTTTTTTGTTGCGTGGGTCAGTTGCCTACGGTCGTTTTTATCTGCCCGGGGGATACGATCTGGATCACTCCCCCGTAAGCGCACATCAGTTTGCAGGTACTGTTCAGTGCCGGCATGCCGCCCAGCAGCACGGTGGTGCTGCCCGGTACCCAGGGTCCGGTGATGACCGGCACGCAGGGCATGGGCGTGAGCACGCCCATGGCGGCAGAAGTGGCCGAGGCCACCGTGGGATTGGCCATTGAGCTGCACATGCCAAAGGGCACGATGTTGGTCATGGGTTTCATATCCATGATGTTGGCTGCGGGCGGACCGCCGCACAGGACCTTGTTCTGCGGGGTGACCACCAGCGCGGACGGCGCCATGCCGAAGCTGCACATCAGCTGGGCACCGGCGCAGACTAGATTTCCTGCCATCGCATCGCCTCCTCATCATACCAGCGGACAACGGGGTCCCTGTCCGCCCATCCCGGCGGGATGGGAACACTGCAGCGTCCGTCAGGCTGGGCCGGAGCGCAGGCCGTCAGATAGACGGGCGCCCCTTCCTTCCAGCGCTTCCGGGCAGGATGATCCACCCGGTATCCGCCGTCCGGCCGGCGGGCCGTCAGGGTAAACAGCTCCGCTTTGGAGCCGCTGCCCACGCAGATACGCCGCCAAACCAGATTGGCCGCCATGTACCCGCGCAGGCTGATGGCCTCTCCGTTGCCGGAAAAAGCTTTCAGCGCCAGGGGCGGGTCCTCCCGGAACAGGAGCGCGGCCAGCCTTCCCGGTGGGCCCTTGGCCTCAAACCAGTCACAGTCGGCAAACCCGCTGTGGGGCCGGCGGTACATCTGGACCAGGCGCAGGGGCATGTCCGGGGGCAGCTGGTCCGACCGGACGGACAACGTCCTGGCAAAATAGCGGGTGCTTTCGATCCGCACTTCCCAGCCGTCGGCCGGTTCCGGTCCGGGGGCGGACTCTGCGGTGAACACAAAGAATCCTTCCGGCTTGCGGATGGGACGGACGGGCCGGCCGTTGACAAAGAACCGCTGCCCGCCGTCCGCTATGGTCGCACCGCTGAAATCGTCTTTCAGCAGCAACGCGAAACGCAGGGAAATATGAATCAAAACACATCACCTTCTTTCGGCGGACGCCTTGCGGCGCGCCGCCCTCACAGAGGACGTTTGCCCCGTATCTCCACCTCACGCACACGGGCGAAGGATTCCTCCCGGCGGGAGGAGAGCATCAGCGGCGACACGGAAAAGTAGATTCCCAGCTGATAGGGGGTGGACAAGGCCGCCCAGATCTTGGTTTTTTCCTCAAAGGTCAGGGTCAGCAGGGAGATGGCGGCGGCCTCCTCCGGTTCCGGGGAATAGGGATGGAGTTCGTTCACATCCACGGCGGGGTAGTCCGACAGCACCTGCAGCGCCCTGCCCAGGATGCGCTGTTCCGCCTCGGCACCGGTGGCCATCTGCGCCTTGCTGTTGAGGAACAGCATGTAATGCAGCGTCAGCGGACGGGGCGGACGGCGGCGGATGTTGTCCGCCCCGCGCTGCAGGGCCCCGGCCCGGTATTCGCCCAGTTCCCGCAGATCGTACAGGTACAGCCCCAGCTGAAAGTCCCCGTTTTTGTCGGTGGGGGCCGCCAGCCGGATGGACTCCGGGGCACTGACCGGGGAGGGGCACATCTGCGCCCGCAGCAGCCGGAGCAGGCCGGCGCTCACATCGGCCACAACGGAAAAATCTGCCATGGACGCATCACCCCTTTCGGATGGAATAATACATGGGCGCAGTGCCGGCGGTGTCGGTATCCAGCACGGTGCCGGTGTCGTAGGGATAGCAGTATTCGTATACCAGACCATCCTTTTCCAGCCCGTAGCGCTGGATCTGGTTGGCATAACTCACGCCGCTGACCTCCACAAACAGCTTGTTCTGCTGGTCCAGCTGGAAGGTCACATTGGAAAATGCCGTGGCCTCGTCCCGGCGCAGGCGCTCAATGGCCACGCAATCCTGGATGGCCGGAGGCCGGTCCTCCTCATACACGTCCGCGGAAAGAGTTTCCAGCGGGATGTTGTCCGCACATACCGTGACCTCGCTGACAAAGACCTTGGTCTTGTCCAGGTCGGCCTCCGCCTGCCAGATGTTGCTGTCGATCTCAAAATACAGGGTCAGGTTTTTCTGGATGAAATCCGGGGCCGCAGCGGCCGACGGCACAGGCGACGGGGTGGGCG
>ERZ1090860.786-NODE-788-length-18189-cov-26.381769_pt1 | contig 18189 bp, 16 predicted proteins | sample MGYA00478483_ERZ1090860 | MGnify/ENA primary metagenome ERZ1090860 (study PRJEB33644, sample SAMEA5815741) | chicken gut metagenome | biome: Chicken; feature: Gastrointestinal Tract; material: Caecum | place: Ireland | collected 2019-01-01 | study: A study of the...
GGGAACCCTGACGGTTCCCTTTCACACTATCCTTCCCTCCGAATCCTTTGGCTGGGAGGGGCTATCGACAGCCTCAAATTTATCCCGCCCGGACGGTAAAATGGGGGGAGCGCCTCGGCGCTCCCCCCTGCAAGGGACATTCAGATGGAAACGATTAGATGATGTTCAGGTTGACGTTGCTCCAGTTGGTAGCGGTCTCGGGGTTGTCCAGAACGGTGTAGTCGTCGTCCACAACCAGGGTGCCGTCCACCATCTCCTGGTACAGAGCCTTGTAATCCTCAACGGAGAATTCCTCGAAGCGCCAGGCCTCGTCGGTGGTGGGCAGGGCAACGGCGTTGTCGGCCACGCCCAGGGAGGTGGCGGTGCCGCCGATCTCGTCCCAGGTGTCGTCATAGACATGGCCCACAGCCCACTGCACCGCGTCGGACAGGCCCTTCATGGCGGAGGTCACGACGGTGTCGGACTCGCCGGACTGATCCACGTCCACGCCGATGACATAGCCGTCATTGGCGGAGGCGGCGGCGGAGATGGACTGGAACATGGAGCCGCCGCAGGCGAACACGATCTCGGTGCCGTTGGCGTACCAGCCGCTGATCATGGTCTGCAGCTCGGTGGAGGCGGTGAAGGTATCACCGTACTCCCAGGAGTAGTTCATGTCAACGGTGACGTTCTCCTCGGCAGCCGCGGCGTTGGCGCCCTGGACATAGCCATAGCCGAACCGGCAGCAGGCGGGGTTGGTGCCGCCGCCGCCGCCGGAGAAGCCCAGCTTGGTGAAGCCGTCCTTCACGGCGGCGTAGCCGGCCAGGTAACCGGCCTGCTCCTCCTTGAAGGCGATGCCGGCCACGTTGGTCAGCACGTTGCCGCTTTCGTCGCTCAGGGGATAGCCGTCCACAAAGACGAACTTGGTGTCGGGGTTGGCAATGGCGGCGCGGGTCAGGGCAGCCTCCTGCAGGTAACCGGCGCACACCACCACGTCGGCGCCACCGTTCACGGCGGCCTGCATGGCGTCAAAGCGGTCGTCGTCGGTGGCCTCGTTGCCGTTGGCGGGCTGATAGTACTTGTAGCTCAGGCCGTTGGCGGCGGCGTACAGCTTCACGCCGTCATAGGTGCCCTGGTTGAAGGACTTGTCCTTCAGCTGGCCCACGTCGGTGACGAAAGCCACCTGATAGGTGCCGTCGGCGGAGGTCATGTTGTCGTCGATGGAATCGGGGTCGGTGGCAGCCTCACCGGCGGGCTCCTCCGTATCGGCGGGAGTGGTCTCACCCGCGGGCGCGGTGCTCTCAGGCGCGGGGGAATCGCTGGTGCCCTGAGTGCCGCCGCCGCAGGCGGCCAGACCGGCCACCATGCCCAGGCACAGCAGCAGGGCAAGGAGCTTCTTTGTCTGCTTCAATGTAATCTACCTTCCTTTCGCAAAAATAGCACAGTTTGGTTCAGACATGTGATCCGCTCCGCCCTGCGCTTACGGCACCATTATACCTTATCCCCTCTCAAAGGGCAACCATCTTTTACGTAAAATCACAAATTTTTTTACAAAAGTGTTACATGCAAACAAGAGGACTGGCCCCAGGGGCCAGTCCTCTTGTTATAGATGGATGCTGTTTCCCGGGCCGCCGGGCTCAATACCCGCTGGCCTGCTCCCCACGAGCCAGCTTCACAATCCGGGAGGTGCCCAGGCGGTCGGCGCCCAGATCCAGGAAATCCTGGGCGTCCTGGAGGGTGGCGATGCCGCCGGCGGCCTTGATCTTTACGCCGGGCCCGATGTGCTGGGCAAAGAGGGCCACGTCCTCCTTGGTGGCGCCGCCGGTGGAGAAGCCGGTGGAGGTCTTGATGTAGTCCGCGCCGGACTCGCTGACCAGCTGGCACATCTTGATCTTCTCCTCCTGGGTGAGCAGGCAGGCCTCCACGATCACCTTGAGGATACGCCCCTGGCAGGACTCCTTGATGGTCTTGATCTCCCCCAGCACGTCGTCCCAGCGCTTGTCCTTCACCCAGCCGATGTTGATGACCATGTCGATCTCGTCGGCGCCGTTGCGGATGGCGTCCTCGGTCTCAAACACCTTCACCTCGGTGGTGGAGTAGCCGTTGGGGAAGCCGATGACGGTGCAGATCTTGAGATCGCTGCCCACGTAGTCGTTGGCCTGCTTCACGTAAGAGGCGGGGATGCACACGCTGGCGCAGCCGTACTCCAGCCCCTCGTCGCAGATGGCCTTGATCTGCTCCCAGGTGCTCTCCGGCTTGAGCAGGGTGTGGTCGCAGTGGGCCAGGATGTTCTTCACGTCCATTTGAATCCTCCCTTTCGATTTCTATGGGTTATTTTACCTCAATCAGCTCGTAGGTGCGGCTGCCGACGCCGATCTTCTCACAGTGGGCCAGGCACACCCGCCAGTCGGTGTCGGGCATGCTGTTGATGAAGGGGTCGTGGTGGTCGCAGAAGCCCTCCCGGCGGAGCTGCTCGTCCAGATGGGAGCCGGGGATGGGCTGCTGCCGCAGGCAGGCGTCGGCGCAGGCCTGATCCAAAGCCACCGGGTCGGCGGAGGCGAACATGCCCACATCGGGCAGGATGGGCACATCGTTCTCCCCGTGGCAGTCGCAGTAGGGGGACACGTCGATGACCAGGCTGATGTGGAACTGGGGCCGGCCGTCCACCACCGCCTTGGCGTACTCCGCCATGCGGCAGCCCAGCTCCTCCATGGCCGCGTCGCTGCCCGGGTGGATGGCATCGGTGTTGCACACGGCGATGCACCGGCCGCAGCCCACGCACTTGTTCCAGTTGATGGAGGCCTTCCCCCCGTCGTCGAAGGCAATAGCGTCGTGGGCGCACTGGGTGGCGCACTTGCGGCAGCCCACGCAGCGGCTGGCCTTCACCTTGGGCTTGCCCTCGGCGTGCTGCTCCATCTTCCCCCGGCGGGAGCCGCAGCCCATGCCCAAGTTCTTGATGGCGCCGCCGAAGCCGGTCTGCTCGTGGCCCTTGAAGTGGGACAGGGAGATCACCACGTCCGCCTCCATAATGGCCTTGCCGATCTTGGCGGTCTGGATGTACTCCGCCCCCGCCACGGGCACCTCCACGTCGTCGTTGCCCCGCAGGCCGTCGCCGATGATCACCTGGCAGCCCGTGGACAGGGGGGTGAAGCCGTTTTCATAGGCGGCGTCCAGGTGCTCCAGGGCGTTCTTCCGCCGGCCGGGGTAGAGGGTGTTGCAGTCGGTGAGAAAGGGGATGCCCCCCAGCTCCTTCACCACGTCGGCCACCGCCTTGGCGTAGTTGGGCCGCAGGAACGCCAGGTTCCCCGGCTCGCCGAAGTGCATCTTGATGGCCACCAGCTTGTGGTCAAAATCGATCTCCCCGATGCCCGCCCTGCGGATGAGCTTTTTCAGCTTGTCCAGCAGGCTCACGCCCGGACGGCACCGGAGGTCGGAGTAGTAGACCTTCGCCTGTTCTGACATGTGTGTATGCCTCCCGTGAAACAGAGTTGTTAAGCGGGTCTTATTTTATACCGCTTTTGTCCCTGCCGCAAGTGTTTTTCCGCCGGAACATCAGCAAAAATGCCGCAAAAAGCAGCAGACTGGCGGCCAGCACCGCGCGCCGGCCCCACGCCCCGCTGCACCAGGCCCCCAGGGCCGCCCCGGCGCAGAAGAACACGATGATGCCGTAATACCGCCCCGCCCGGCGGAGGTGTTCCCGCTCCCCGGTGAGCCAGCCGCGGTAGAGGGCCTCGGTGCCGCTGCGCAGGTTGCCGGTGCACATGGTGGTGGCAAATGCGCTGCCCGCCACCTTCCGGAAGCTCTGCACCTGGACGGCACACACGTAGGACACCAGCACGTTGGCCCCGCTGTCCGCCCACCCGGGCAGAAGGGCCACCGCCACCAGCAGGATCATCTCCGCCGCCACGGTGAGCTGCCGCCAGTGGAGCCGCTCCCACCTGCCGCAGCGGGCGTGCACCAGCTCGGCGGTCAGCACCCCGGCGGCAAAGGCCAGGATGGGCACCAGGTAGTGGCCCGCGCCGGCCCAGTCCCCCTCCATCAGCCGTACGCCCAGCAGGACGATGTTGCCGGTCTGGGCGTTGGCGAACACCCCGCCCCGCACACCAGATAGGTGTAGGCGTCCAGAAAGCCGCCGGCCAGGGCCAGGATGGCCCCCAGCCGGAAGCTCTCCGACATCTGCCGGGTTTCCACCTGCTCCATACGCCTCCTCCTTTCTCCCGCGAAACAGCCTCGCAGAGTTCGTGCGGCCGCAGCCGCGCGAATCCAGTTCAAATCGTTTTCCCCGGGGACATGCGCCTCGGGGAAAACACTGCTCGGCCCGCAAGTGTGAGGCCCGCCCGTCTCAGACGGGCAGGCCTTGCGCGCGGCGGGTCGCAGCTCTTTTCAAACCGGACGGCGGAGCCTTTAAGGAAGGCCCCGCCGTCCGGTTTGAGTTTGATTAAAAGGGCAGGTTCAGCCCGCCGGTGAGCTGCTGCATGGAGGAGGCGGAGTCGCTCTCCGCCGCCCGCAGGGCCTCGTTCACCGCCGCCACGATCATGTCCTGGAGCATCTCCACGTCCTCCGGATCCACAGCGTCGGGGTCGATGACGACCTCCTTGACCTCCCGCTTGCCGGTGACGGTGGCGGACACCACGCCGCCCCCCGCCGCGGCGGTATAGGTCTTGTTCTCCAGCTCCTGCTGCATCTTCATCATGTCCTGCTGCATCTTCTGCACCTGTTTCATCATGTTCATGTTCATGCCGCCGCCGAAGCCGCCCATGCCGCGGCTGTTGAATCCCTTTGCCATCGGTCGCACTCCTTTTATTCCTGAATAATAATGTTGTCAAACTGCCTGCCGAAGGCCAGCAGATCGTCCAAGTTGTCGTGTTCCGCCGGGGCCGGCGCCGCCTGGCCCGCCTGCGGCGGCGGGGCCTTGCCCACCTTCACCGCGCAGCGCACCTCCCCGCCGGTCTGGGCCGAGGCCAGCCGCCCCAGCTCCTCCAGAATGTGGGGGCCGCCCACCATGGTCTTGGTGAACTCGTCCTTCACCCACAGGGTGAGCACGCCCCCCTCCAGCCGTCCCTCCACCGCGGAGGGGTTGCACAGAAAGGGGTAGACCGCCGGGAACTTCTTCCGCACCGCCGCCACCAGCCCGGGCCACAGGTTTATGGAGACTCCGGTGTCAGCCGTACCAAAATCCCCGCCGGGAGGCCGGAGGGGGGCCTCCGGGGGGAGCTGGTTCCCCCCGGAAGGCGCATCGCCGGACGCAGTCCGGCCCGTTGTTTCCGCAGAAACAACATGCGCCTTTGGCCCCGGCTCGTACCCCACCGGCTCGCCCGGTTCGTCGGGCAGGGGCGGGCGCTCCTCCTCCCAGGGGGGGCGCTCCTCCGCCCTGGCCGGGGCGGACGGAGCCGCCGCAGGGAGCGGCGCCTGGGTCTGGGCCTGGGCCGGCCGCTTCAGGGGCTTCTCCGGCACCGCGCAGGCGGCGGGGATGCCCCCCGCCAGAAGCTCCTCCACCCGGCTCAGCCGGGCGTTGAGGGCCGCCGTGCTCTCGTCCAGCGCCGGGTCGCACAGGCGGATCAGGCACAGCTCCGCATCGGTGCGGCGGCTGCCGCTGCGGGCCAGATCGGCGATGGTGGTCTGGAGCAGGCCCAGCATCTGCACCAGGCGGACGGTCTGAAACTGGTTGGACAGGCGGCGCATGGTGGTCTCGTCATAGCCGCCGGTGAGCAGGGCCGCGCCCCCCTGGGGGGCGGTCTTGCGCACCAGGAGATCCCGGGTGAGAGCGGACAGCTCCCCCAGCAGGCTCCCCACGTCCTTGCCCGCGCTGTACAGCCGGGCCAGGGTCTCCAGGGCGCCGGCGGTGTCGCCGCCGCCGATGCGCTCCATCAGGCCGGCGGTCTCCAGGTTGCCCGCCAGGCCCAGAGCGTCCAGCACCTCCTGCTCCCCGATGGGGCGGTCGGGCCCGGCGCACTGATCCAGCAGGGACAGGGCGTCCCGCAGGCCGCCGTCGGCCAGCCGGGCCAGCAGCTCCGCCGCATCCCCCCGCAGCTCCATCCCCTCCTGCCGGGCCACGTAGGCCAGGCGGGCGGCGATGTCGCCGGTGGAGATGCGCTTGAAGGAGAACTGCTGGCACCGGGACTTGATGGTGGCCGGCACCTTGTGCAGCTCGGTGGTGGCCAGGATGAACATCAGGTGCTCCGGCGGCTCCTCCAGGATCTTCAGCAGGGCGTTGAAGGCGGCGGTGGACAGCATGTGAACCTCGTCCACGATGTACACCCGCTTGCGCACGGCGGCGGGGGTGTACACCGCCTCGTCCCGCAGGGCCCGAACCTGATCCACGCCGTTGTTGGAGGCGGCGTCCAGCTCCAGCACGTCCAGGATGGAGCCGCTCTCAATGCCCAGGCAGGAGGGACAGGCGTTGCAGGGGTTGCCGTCCACCGGGTGCTCGCAGTTCACCGCCCTGGCCAGGATCTTGGCGCAGGTGGTCTTGCCGGTGCCCCGGGTGCCGGTGAAGAGATAGGCGTGGCTCAGACGGCCGGTGGCCACCTGCCGCTTGAGCGTCTCGGTAATATGGGCCTGGCCCACCACATCGTCAAAGGTGCGGGGCCGCCATTTGCGGTACAGGGCCTGGTACAAGCCGGTCACCTCACATACAAATGAAAAATGGAGAGGGGCGGAGGATGCGGAAACGCCGCGTCGCTTCGCCCCTCTCCCGCCGCGTCCGGCGCGTGGCAAGACCGCACACCGGCCTTTGGAGACTGCGCTATGCCCGTTACCCAGGCAGCCGGCTCAGGAGCGGGAACCCCGCGGCACAGGTCGCGGTCCGCTTAGTGCTGCTCGGTTCCCCGCCTGACACGGTTCACGGTGCGGCCTTGCGCGGGACCGATCCATCATCGCTGCTTACCTGGGTCAGACGGCACAACGCAGTTCCGGGGGCCGGGATTCATCCCTGCTGTAGCGGGTTGCAGGTACAGGGCACCGCTAACTCCCCGACTAGTGCGGCCTTGCCGCGGGCCGGGCGCATTCGCGCCGTCCCCGGAAGGCTGGTTTTATTATCATACATCATTTTCGCCCGATTATCAATCCTGTTTTTTGATTTTCTGAAATCCGCAGGGGAGCGGGCGGCCCCTCCCCCGCCCCGCAAGACAGGAGGGGAGCGCCGCCCCGGGGCGGCACTCCCCTCCTCAGGATTCACTGTTACGCGTCCGTGGACTCGGGCGCAATGCCCGCCCGCTCCTGGGCGATATTGAGGGCGTGGTCGCCGATGCGCTCAAAGTCGGTGAGCAGCTCGGAGAAGATGATGCACGCCTCATCGGAGCAGGAGCCCTGCCGCATGCGCTCCAGCTGCTTGCGGCGGAACTCGTCGGTCATGTCGTCGATGCGCTGCTCCATGGCGGAGACCTTGGTCAGCCACTCGGTGGGCTGGATGCCCTCCTGCTCCAGCAGATCCAGGGTGTCCAGGCAGACCTGCTCCATGGCGCGGATCTCGTCCTGGGCCTCCTCGGAAAAGCGGATGTGCTTGTCCGCCAGCTTCTGGGTGTACTCGCAGATGTTCATGGCGTGGTCGCCGATGCGCTCAATGTTGCCGGTGATCTTAAAATAGGAGCTCATGGCGGAGGAGTCCTTGGCGTTGGTCTCCCGCACCATGCCCTTGGAGATGTACTGGGAGATCTCCTTGTTCAGGAAGTCGATGTACTCCTCGGTGGCCTGGGCCTTCTCCACCTCCTTGGGATCCCGCTCCAGCACCGCCTGGAAGGCCGTGGCGATGTTGTCCTTGGCCATGCCCAGCATGCGGTTGAGCTCCTGGCGCAGCTGGGTCAGGTACATGGCGGACAGGCCGATGGGATGCTCCTGCTTGGTGCGGGCCGGCTCGGGCACCAGGAAGGCCAGGTGCATGCCCTCCTTCTTGTCCTCCTCCCGGTCGGGCAGGATGCGCATGGCCAGCTTCACCAGCAGCCCGCCGCAGGGCAGCAGGAGCAGGGTGGTGACCACGTTGAAGAGGGTGTGCATGTTGGCAATCTGCGCCGCCGGGTTGTCGGTCAGGGATTGCATGAAGGGCACCAGGGGGGTTACCTGGCACAGGATGGTAAAGAGAATGGTGCCGATGATGTTGAAGGACAGGTGCACCACGGTGGTGCGCTTGGCATTGCGGCTGGTGCCGATGGCGGCCAGCACGGCGGTGATGCAGGTGCCGATGTTCTGGCCGAAGAGGACATAGACCGAGGTGTCCAGGCCCACCACGCCGCTGACCGCCAGGGCCTGCAGGATGCCCACGGAGGCAGAGGAGGACTGGATGATGGCGGTAAAGATGGCGCCTACGGCGATGCCCACCAGGGGGTTGGAGAAGGTGCTCACCATGTTCACAAAGGCGGGCATCTCACGCAGGGGCTCCATGGAGGTGCCCATCATCTCCATGCCGATGAAGAGCACGCCCAGGCCCGCCAGAATGCTGCCGTAGTGGTGGAGCTGGGGCTTTTTCAGGAAGACGATCATCGCCACGCCCACAAACGCGAACAGGGGGGCAATGGCGCCCACATCCAGGGCGATGAGCTGGCCGGTGATGGTGGTGCCGATGTTGGCGCCCATAATGACCCACACAGCCTGCTTCAGGGACATCATGCCGGAGTTGACGAAGCCCACCACCATGACGGTGGTGGCGGAGGAGGACTGGATCACCGCAGTGATGACGGCACCCACGGCCACACCCAGGAGGCGGTTGGAGGTCAGCCGCTCCAGGATGCCCTTCATCCGGTTGCCGGCCGCGGCCTCCAGGCCGGAGCTCATCATCTGCATGCCGTAGAGGAACAGGGCAAGGCCGCCCAGCAGCCCGAGCACGATACTCGCGTTCATATTTTATTCCCTCATCTTTACATTCTTTTTTCAGATCCTTTACAATTTCCAGACTAAGTATATCGAATGTAAATTACCCCGTCAATGAGAATTTACGTGAATTTTACAAAATTCCCCTCACCCTTTCCCGTCAAATCGCCGTCCTTCACCGACAGACAATCTTTTCCCTTGACAAAGGCCGGCCGGTCGGATAGAATAATTGAAACAGCATCCCAGAACAGGCGATGATGGGAAGAAGGCGCGGCCCCTCCCGGGCAGAGAGCCGGTGGTTGGTGCAAACCGGTGCGGGAGCCCGCGCGCATCCTGATCCCGGAGCCGTCCGCCTGAACCGCAAGCAGTAGGGCGAACCGTCACGGCCACGTTACCGGCCGCGGCCTTGTTGGAGGCCATGAGCGCCGCATGGGCAACCGGCGGCGGAAGCAGGGTGGTACCGCGTAAACATACGCCCCTGACCAGATGATTGGTCAGGGGCGTTTTTTCGTACCCTGACCCCAGTGAACAGGAGGAATTTTCATGAAGCCCGCACAGGAAAAGTACATCCCCTTCGTCCCCCTCAAGATGGAAAAGCGCGCCTGGCCCGAAAAGCAGCTGACGGCGCCCCCCATCTGGTGCTCGGTGGATCTCCGGGACGGCAACCAGGCGCTGATCGACCCCATGAACGTGGAGGAAAAGCTGGAGCTGTTCCACACCCTGGTGGACATCGGCGTGAAGGAGATTGAGGTGGGGTTCCCCTCCGCCTCGGAGACGGAGTATGAGTTTCTCCGCGCCCTCATCGACGGGAACCACATTCCCGACGACGTGACCATCCAGGTGCTGGTGCAGGCCAGAGAGCATCTGATCCGCAAGACCTTTGAGGCCATTGACGGCGCCAGGCACGTGATCTTCCACTTCTACAACTCCACCTCCACCCTCCAGCGGAAGGTGGTGTTCCACACCGACGTGGAGGGGGTCAAGAAGATCGCCGTGGACGCCGCCCACCTGATCCGGGAGCTGAGCCAGCCCGCCATCGACGCGGGCATGGATCTCCGGTATGAGTACTCCCCCGAGTCCTTCATGGGCACGGAGATGGACGCGGCGGTGGAGATCTGCCAGGCGGTGATCGAGGCCCTCCACGCCACGCCGGAGCACAAGGTGATCCTCAACCTGCCCACCACGGTGGAGAACTGCATGCCCAACTACTTTGCCGACGAGATCGAGTATTTCATCTCCAAGCTGCCCAGCCGGGAGAGCGCCATCATCTCCCTGCACCCCCACAACGACCGGGGCGAGGGCGTGGCCACCGCCGAGCTGGGCCAGCTGGCCGGCGCGGAGCGGGTGGAGGCCACCCTGTTCGGCAACGGCGAGCGCACCGGCAACGTGGACATGGTGACCCTGGCCCTGAACCTGTACACCCAGGGGGTGGATCCGGGCCTGGACTTCTCCAACATCAACAAGATCCGGGACGTGTACGAGAAGGTCACCAAGATGAAGATCGGCGAGCGGCAGCCCTATGTGGGCGAGCTGGTGTTCACCGCCTTCTCCGGCTCCCACCAGGACGCCATCAACAAGGGCGTGCGCTACATGGAGGAGAGCGGCACCGAGTACTGGGAGGTGCCCTATCTGCCCATCGATCCGGCGGACGTGGGGCGGCAGTATGAGCCCATCATCCGCATCAACTCCCAGTCGGGCAAGGGCGGCGCGGCCTTCGTCATGCAGCACTCCTTCGGCTTCGACCTTCCCAAGGCCATGCACCCCGAGTTCGGCCACATCGTCCAGGTGGAGACCGACCGGGTGGGCAAGGAGCTCAAGCCCGAGGCCATCTACGACCTGTTCAAGACCCACTATATTGACGCGGCGAAGCCCTACGAGCTGGTGCGCCACTCCTTCGCCGAGTTCACCGACGAGGAGGGCCACTCCCACGTCACCTTTGCCGGCACCCTCCGCCACACCGACACCGTGTTCCAGGTGCAGGGCTCCGGCAACGGCCCCATCGACGCCTTCTTCAACGCCATCCACGGCCAGAAGATGGATCGCTTTACCTTTATCGACTACAGCGAGCACGCCATCAAGCAGGGCTCCGACTCCCAGGCCGTGTCCTACATCCACCTGCAGGATCAGAACGGCAGGGACTGGTTCGGCGTGGGCATGAGCCACAACATCAACCTGGCCCCCCTGAAGGGCATCCTCTCCGCCATCAACCGGGCGGTGAACCACGACGCCGAGTAAGGCCAATTCCCGGCTTGCGTCCCGGCGGCAAATCCGTTATAATATGGTGGCAACTATGTAAGAGAGGACGCGGACGGCTATGGAAGACCAGCGCGAGGCCCTGCTCCGGCAGATCTGGGCGGCCCAGGACGAGGCCTACGACCTGATGTATGAATATGACTCCCTCCCCCACCAGTACGGGGAAAATACCCTCTACCAGTCGGAGGCCCATATCATCGACCTGATCGGCGAACACCCGGAGATCACCGTCACCGAGCTGGCCGCCATCCTGAAAAAGACCCCCAGCGCCTGCTCCCAGATCGTGCGGAAGCTGCGGGCCAAGGGCTGGGTGGAGCAAGTGCGCAACGAGGAAAACAACCGGATCTTCAACCTCTATCTCACCGACAGCGGCCAGCGGGTCTACCAGGATCACACCTCCTTCAACCGCTCCTGCCAGGAGGCCACCTTCCGGCTCCTGGATACCTTCTCCACCCAGGAGCTGGAGCACCATTTGATGGTGCAGAAGAAGCTCAACGAGGCGTACCAGGAGGATGTACAGCACAGCAAAGCGCATAACCAATAGGCGCCAACGGGGGCGCGGCAGTTGCCGCGCCCCCCGTTTTTTGTCGAATCTAACAAAATCAAACTCCACATTTTGTGCGCAGTATAGAATTGTGCGAATCACACAAAAACGTCCTTGACTTCCCCGCCTATTGTGATATTATTATTACAGTTAATGATTAAGCTATTTAATCATTAAATCAATAAAATAGAAAGGTGTAAAAACGTGTAGGAAAAAGGAGGAATTTTTGTGGAAGGATCAAAAAAGAAGCTAAATCTATTTGACCTGTTTACCCTCGGGCTTGGTGGGGCATTGGGTTCCGGCATTTTTGTGATGATGGGAATGGGGATCAGCATGACAGGCCGCTCTATTTTTCTGGCCGTCACCATCGGGTGCCTGTATATGACTCTCGCCTATTTCTATCAGGTGGTCACCGCCTCCATGTTTGTGGTGCCGGGTGGCTACTATGATATGCAGGCCATGCTGTTTACCCCCACACTGGCAGGTGTTAGCGGCATTTTTGTCTATTTTTCCGGTCTGGCACTGGCTATGAGTGCCATTGCTATGGTAGAATATGCAGGGATGGTCTTCCCCGTCCTTCTAAACTTTACCAAGCCGATTGCAGCCGCTATTGTTCTGTTGTTCTTTGCGGCCACCGTTCGCGGCTCGAAGTTTCTGGCCAAACTCAGCGATATTATGGTTATCATCCTGCTCATTTCCATCGCCTTGTTTGTGATTTTTGGCTTGCCCCGTGTCCAGCCGGGCTACTTCTCCAACTCCGATGGCGGCTTCTTTCTGAATGGCGTGGGGGGCTTCTTTGGTGCCATCTCCATCATGTCTTGGGCTTGTCAAGGCGCTACCGGTGCACCCTGTTCCATGATGCTTGCCACCAAAAATGCCAGGCGCACTGCCCCCCTGGCGGTGATTCTGGTCACGATTGGCATTGCAGTTATTTATGGTCTGATGTCCATCGTGTCTGCCGGCGTGCTGCCTTTTGAGCAGATTGACGGCCAGAACCTCTCTGTGGTGGCCCAGGCTATCTTCCCCCGTCCTCTGTATGTGATGTTCATTCTGGGCGGCGCAGTGCTGGCCATCGCCACTACCCTGCTGAGTACCATTGCTATGCTCAAAGAGCCCTGTATGCAGGTCGCCAACGATGGCTGGCTCCCTGCCGTGTTCAAGAAGACTACCAAAAACGGCTATCCCTATGTTGTACAGGGCTTCTTCCTGCTGATTGCTTTGGTGAGCATCTTCTCTGGGCTCTCCCTGGAGTCTCTGGTTTCCCTGACCATGATTCCCCAAATGCTGATGAGCATTTACCTGAATCTGGCTGTCATCTCCTTGGTGAAAAAGCATCCGGAGCAGTGGAAAACCAGCATTCTCCATATGCCTATGCCCTTACTCTGCATCCTTTGCGGTATTGCGTCTATTTGCTCTCTAATTGTGTCTTATAACCTGTTCATTGGCCTGGATACCGTCAGCATGATCGCCTGTGTCGGCATTGTGGCCCTCTGCGTCATTGTAGCGGTTGTCCGGCTGAAGACCGGTGCTGTGGATCGCAACGAAATCCTTCGCAAGCAGGCGGCTATGGTAGAACGAGCTGTGGAGTTTACCGCAGAGGAAAATAGCTGAAATTGAATCTCCAAATTCTCATATAGTAAAGGACCTAAATATCATGAAATACGATTTTACATCCATCATCGACCGTCACGGAAAGGACGCATCCGCAGTGGAGAGCATCGGGCACAAGGAACTGTGGCCTGTCATACCCGACGCCCCCAAGGAAGGCTTCGACCCCATCCCCATGTGGGTGGCCGACATGAACTTCGCCACCTGCCCCACTATTCCCGCCGCCATGATTGAGCGGGCCAAGCATCCCCTGTACGGCTACTTCTTCCCCAGCGACGCATACTACAACGCCATCATCGGCTGGCAGACGGAGTGCCACGGCTTCCGGGAGCTGAAGCGGGAATACATCGGCTATGAGAACGGCGTCCACGGCTGTGTCACCAGCGCGGTGCAGACCCTGACCGCCCCCGGCGACAAGGTTTTGCTTCACAGCCCCACCTATGTGGGCTTCGCCGCCGATGTGGAATATCTGGGCCGAACCTCGGTGTACAGCCCTCTGAAAAAGGATGAAAACGGCATCTGGCGCATGGACTACGAGGACATGGACGCCAAGCTGAAGGCCAACAACATCCATCTGGCGATCTTCTGCTCCCCCCACAACCCCGCCGGGCGGGTTTGGGAGCGCTGGGAGCTGGAAAAGGCCATGGAGGTCTTTGAGGCCAACCAGTGCTACGTCATCAGCGACGAGATCTGGGCCGACATCACCTATACGGGCCACCAGCACACTCCCACCCTCATGGTCAACGACTGGGCCCGGGAGCACACCGTGGCCGTCTACGCCCCCTCCAAGACCTTCAACCTGGCGGGCCTGATCGGCAGCTATCACATCATCTATAACAAATATCTGCGCGACCGGGTCACCGCCCACGGCGACGCCACCCACTACAACGAGATGAACGTGCTGTCCATGCACGCCCTGATCGGCGCCTACTCCCAGGAGGGCCGCGCATGGGCCGACGAGCTGCGTCAGGTGCTGGAGGGCAACTGCAAATACGCCTGTGACCACATCCGGCAGCACTATGACGGGGTGGACGTGTCCATGCCCCAGGGCACCTATATGCTCTTCCTGGATCTGACGGACTACTGCCGGCGCACCGGCAAGACCCTGGATCAGGTTCTCAAGGCCGGCTGGGACGTGGGCGTGGGCTGGCAGGACGGCCGGATGTTCCACGGCCCCTGTCACATCCGCATGAACCTGGCCTCCCCCCTCTCCCGCATTCAGGAGGCCTTCCACCGCCTGGACAAGTACGTATTCAACGCCTGAGCACATAAAAACGGAGCCGGTTCCCGATGGGAACCGGCTCCGCGCTTTTTCGGTTTACTGCACGCCCACCTCGTGGAAGAAGCGGTCGTGGATGACCTGGGCCGCCCGGTCGGCCTCGCTGAGATCCACCAGCACGGAGATCTTGATCTCGCTGGTGGCGATCATGTGGATGTTGATGGCCGCATTGTACAGGGCCTCGAACATCTTGGCGGCCACGCCGGGGTTGTGGATCATGCCCGCGCCCACGATGGACACCTTGGCGATGGCGTCGTTCACGTCCACGTGGTCGAAGCCCAGAGCCTCCTTCCGGGCCTCCAGGGCCTGCTTGGCCCGCTCCATGTCCTGCTTGCCCACGGTGAAGCTGATGTCCTTGGTGTTGTGGCGGCCGATGGACTGGAGAATGATGTCCACGTTCACGTTCTCCTTGGCCATGAGGGAGAAGATCTTGAAGGCGATGCCGGGCTCGTCGGGCAGGCCCACCACGGCCAGCCGGGCCACGTTCTTGTCGCAGGCAACGCCGCTGACATGCAGTTTTTCCATGGTTTTCGCAACCTCCTTGACTTTGGTGCCGGGCTTGCCGGAAAAGCTGGAGAGCACCTCCAGATTGACGCCGTAGCGCTTGGCCATCTCCACCGAGCGGTTGTGGAGCACCTGGGCCCCCAGGGTGGCCAGCTCCAGCATCTCGTCGTAGGTGATCTCCTCCAGCATCCGCGCCCCCGTCACGTGGCGGGGGTCGGCGGTGTACACGCCGTCCACATCTGTGAAGATCTGGCACAAATCCGCCTGGAGCACCGCGGCCAGGGCCACCGCCGAGGTGTCCGAGCCGCCCCGGCCCAGGGTGGTGATGTCGTCATACTTGTTGATGCCCTGGAAGCCGGTGACGATCACAATGGTGTTCTTGTCCAGCTCGGTGAGCACCCGCTCCACGTCCACCCGCTTGATGCGGGCGTCGCCGTAGGCCGAGTTGGTGCGGAAGCCCGCCTGCCACCCGGTCAGGGAGATCACCGGATAGCCCATGGCCTCGATGGCCATGGCGCACAGGGAGCAGGAGATCTGCTCCCCGGTGGACAGCAGCATATCCATCTCCCGCTTGGAGGCGTTGGGGTTGATCTCCGCCGCCTTGGCGATGAGATCGTCGGTGGTGTCCCCCTGGGCGGAGAGCACCGCCACCACCTTATGCCCCCGGCGGTAGGTCTCGGTGATGATGCGGGCCACGTTGCGGATGCGGTCGGCGTCCGCAACCGAGCTCCCGCCAAATTTCTGTACAATCAGTCCCATTGGTATATGTACCCCCTACAAAGGAAAAAGTCAGGACAGGCCGGGGCATGGCGCCCCAGGCCATCCTATGCCCTCAGTCCAGCACCCGGAACACGGACAGGGGCTTCACGCAGGCCAGCTTCCCGTCCAGCTCCGGGCGGGTCATGGGGCCGGTGAGGAGGGCGAACTCGCCCGCCGGGGCGTCCGCCCGCGCCAGCAGCCTGGCCCCGGGCAGGGCGGCCTGCACGGCCCCGGCATCCCCGGAGCCCCGGACGTACCAGGCGGAGGCCAGGCCGTCGGGGGACACGGTGGTGTCCTCGCCGCCCTCGGCCCAGAACACCCGCTTCTTCTCGTCCCGGTGCTTGGCCGCGTCGATCACGTCTGCCACCACGGCGGAGGCGGTGGGCAGCTTGCCCGCCCCCCGGCCGTAAAACATCACGTCGCCGATGGCGTTGCCCTTCACGGCGATGGCGTTGAACACGTCCTCCACCCCGGCCAAGGGGTTCTCCACGTCCACCAGGTGGGGGGACACATAGGCGCACACCCTGCCGTCGGCCTGCCGGATGGCCCGGCCCAGCAGTTTGAGCTTCTTCCCGCAGGCTTCCGCCCATGCCACGTCGGACAGGGTGACGCCGGTGATGCCCTCGGCGGGCACCTGACGGGGATAGATGTGCCGCCCGAAGGCCAGGGAGGCCAGGATGCAGATCTTGCGGCAGGCGTCGTGTCCCTCGATGTCGGCGGTGGGATCCTGCTCGGCATAGCCGTTGGCCTGGGCCTCCTTCAGCGCCGCGTCAAAGCTCAGCCCGCCCCGGATCATCCGGGTGAGGATATAGTTGGTGGTGCCGTTGAGGATGCCGGTGATCTCCTCGATCTCATTGGCCGCCAGGCACTGGTTCAGGGGGCGCAGGATGGGGATGCCGCCGCCCACGCTGGCCTCGAACAGGTAGCTGACCCCCTGCTCCGCAGCCAGCTTCAGCAGCTCACAGCCGTGCTCGGCCACCAGCTCCTTGTTGGAGGTGACCACGCTCTTGCCCGCCCGCAGCGCCCGGCGGGTGAAGTCCAGGGCCGCCTTCGCCCCGCCGATGGTCTCCACCACGATGGACACCTCGGGGTCGTTCTCGATCACCGAGAAGTCGTGCACCACCTTGTCGGCAAAGGGGCTGTCGGGAAAGTCCCGCACGTCCAGGATGTATTTCAGGCGGATCAGATCGTCCACCTTCTGATCAATATGGGGGCCGTTGGTGGCCAGCACCTCGGCCACACCGGAGCCCACCACGCCAAAGCCCAGAATTGCCACGTTCACCATACTCTGTCTCTCCTCCTCACATCCGGGCACTCAGCCCGCCAGAATCTCACAGCGCAGCACGCCCTCCATCCGCAGGGCCCGCTCCATCAGCTCCTCCACCGGCAGGGACAGGCCGGAGGTCTCCGCCCCCACCGTCACCGCCGCGCAGCCGTTGGCCGGGATGGACTGGTTGATGGTGAGAATATTTCCGCCCGTCTGGGCAAAGATATTCAGGACGGCGGACAATACCCCCGGTTCGTCCTTCAGCAGGAACTGAAAGGTGACGATCCGCCCGTGGAGCATGTCGTTGAAGGGCCGCACCGCGTCCTTATACTTGTAAAAGGCGCTGCGGCTGATGCCCACCTGCTGGGCCGCCTGGTGGACGGTCTCGGCCTCACCGGTCTCCAGGAGCCGCTTGGCCTCCGCCACCTTCAGGAAAATCTCGGGCAGCGCGCCGGCCTCCACAATAAAATAGCCCGGCGTTTTTCCCATACTATGCACCTCCCGCTTCATATGTCCACAGCGGAAGGCCATTTGTTTTCCGCTTGTGGTCTATTGTAGCACATCCACCCGCCCCGCCGCAAGGGCCAACCTCCGCCAATCCCGCCGATTTCTTCCAGATCTGTCCGCGCTTTTTTGTGGAATCCTACATATTCTCGGGGAAGGGGGCGTCTTTTTGCCGGAAAACAGGCACCTGCGCTTCCTGCTCCGCCTCCTCTACGCCGCCCTGGCCCTGGCCGGGCTGTGGCTGTGCATCCGCTTCCTGCTGCCCTGGCTGCTCCCCTTTCTGCTGGCCTGGGGGCTGGCCGCCCTGCTGGAGCCCGCCGTGGGCCTTCTCATGCGCCGGCTCCGCCTGCCCCGGTGGGGGGCCGCCGCCCTGTGCACCGCCGCGCTGGCCGCCGCCCTGCTGGGCCTGCTGGCCCTGGCACTTTGGCGGGCCTGGTATGAGCTGACCCGGCTGGTGACCCGCCTGCCCGTGCTGCTCTCCGGGCTTCCCGCCCTGGCGGAGGAGCTGGAGGGGTGGGCCTACCGCTTCCTGGTGGCCCTGCCCCTCCCCCTCCAGGACGCCGCCCGGGAGGGGCTGGAGAACCTGGCCCAACAGGGGGCCGCCCTGCCCGGCCGGCTCTCCCAGGCCCTGGCGGCTGTCTCTTATACACATCTGACGCTGCCGACGACTTAATAGTTGTAGATATCGGT
>ERZ1090860.791-NODE-793-length-18103-cov-10.393451_pt1 | contig 18103 bp, 10 predicted proteins | sample MGYA00478483_ERZ1090860 | MGnify/ENA primary metagenome ERZ1090860 (study PRJEB33644, sample SAMEA5815741) | chicken gut metagenome | biome: Chicken; feature: Gastrointestinal Tract; material: Caecum | place: Ireland | collected 2019-01-01 | study: A study of the...
GTATTCAGCGATCAGTTGATTGATGTGAATCGCAAAATTTCTATTCAAGTGAAAGATGCCAGTCTGGATGAAGCATTGTCTAAACTGTTGGCAGGAACGAAGGTAACTTTTGAAATAAAAAACAATAAGATTTATTTTATTGAAAAAAAAACGGACCAACAGTCCGGTTCCCGAAAGAAAAAAGTATCCGGAGTGGTGAAGGATGCTACAGGCGAACCGATTATTGGTGCGAATGTCGTGGAAAAAGGAGTCGGTACCAATGGGGTGATAACAAATCTGGATGGGGAATTCACACTGGAAGTTCCGGAAAATGCTTCTTTGATTATCAGTTATATCGGTTATCTCCAACAAGATGTGTCGACAAAAGGAAAAGATGCGTTTAACATCATCATGAAGGAAGATACGAAGACCCTGGATGAGGTGGTTGTAGTAGGATATGGGGTTCAAAAGAAAGTAAACTTAACGGGAGCTGTCGCTGCTGTCGATTCCAAGTCGTTGCAGAATCGTCCGGTAACAAACGTTTCGAATGCGATTCAGGGACTTTTGCCCGGAGTAACGGTTATCTCCGGGACGGGGCAGCCGGGAAGTGATAATACAACCATACGGGTACGTGGTGTCGGGACTCTGAATAATTCTAATCCGATGTATGTGGTAGACGGTTTGCCGGTATCCAGCATAAATGAAGTGGATCCCAGCGATATCGAGAACATCTCGGTACTGAAAGATGCTTCTTCAGCTGCTATCTATGGTTCGCGTGCGGCAAATGGAGTAATCTTGATTACTACTAAAAAAGGAGGAGATAAAGTTCCCACGCTTCGTTATGATGGCTATGTGGGGTGGCAGAAACCTACGGCTCTTCCTGAATATCTGCACTCGTGGGAATATGCGAAGTTATATAACAAAGCTATGGTTAACGAAGGAAAGAATCCGATCTATACAGATGAAGAGATCGAAAAGTTCAGAAATGGTTCGGATCTTGACAATTATCCGGATACAGACTGGCAGGGATTATTTTATAAGACCGGTTTGCAGCATAGCCACCGCGCTGAAATTTCAGGTGGTACGGATAAAATGACCTATATGTTTTCTGCTGGTTACTTGGGACAGGACGGTATTATAGATATTGCTAAATATGACCGTTATTCGGTGCGAGGCAATATGAATGCCAAGATGGGCAAGTTCACGGCAGGTATGAATCTTTCTTTTACTTATGGGGAGGCACAAGAACCGGTGAGTGGTTTTACCGGTGAAATGTCTAACATCTTTTCGCAGATCAATCAGATAGCTCCTTTCATTCCTTATAAATATTCAAATGGATATTATGGATATGCCAATGATGGTAATCCACTTGCATTTATTGAAGAAGGTAATTTACGTACTACCAAACAGCATATTACCAGAGCCATCGGAAATGTAAGTTATGAACCGATTAAAGGGTTGAAAATTCAGGAAATCGTGGGTTACGAATATAAATCGATTTCTGATGAAAAATTCATTAAGGATATTCAATATTATAACTGGAAAACAGGTGAGCCTACAAAGTATCAGGGACCTAACAATCAAACTGATGAACGTAAAAATGGTCTGAAATTGAACTTACAGACTTTGGTCAGCTATAACAATACGTTTGGAAAACATACTGTAGGTGCATTGGCAGGATACGAACAGGAATATTATCGTGAAGACTGGACAAAAGGATATCGAAAAAACTTTCTGAACAATGATCTTTGGGAGTTGAATGCCGGTTCACCTGATGGTCAGACTGCAGATGGTTCGGCTAATGAATATGCTTTGCGTTCATTCTTCGGACGCTTGACTTACGACTATGATAATCGTTATTTGGTTGAGGCAAATATCCGTCGTGACGGAACTTCACGTATCTTTAAGGACTCACGTTGGGGAGTATTCCCATCTTTCTCTGGTGCATGGCGAATTATTAATGAGCCTTTCATGGAAGGAACCCGTAATGTGTTGTCAGATCTTAAGCTGAGAGGCGGCTGGGGAGTTTTGGGTAATCAGGCTATTTCTTACTATTCTTACCAATCTGTACTTGATCAGGCTAATTATTCGTTTGGCGGAACTGTTGTACAGGGGGTAGCACCGGTCGATGGAGCTAACCGCGATTTGATCTGGGAGACTACCGAGACTTTGAACTTTGGACTTGACATGGGGTTTCTGGGCAATCAATATACTTTATCTATCGAAGGATACCGCAAATTGACGTATGATATTCTGATGAAATTACCCGTAAGTACCTTATATGGTTTAAATGCACCTTATCAAAATGCAGGTAAAGTAAAGAATACCGGTTTGGAGATAACGGCAGGTTATAAATTGAATACTCATGGTTGGAATTTCCAGGTATCGGCAAATGCCGCATATAATAAGAATGAAGTGATGGACCTGAAGAATGGTGGTGCACGCATTTGGAGTGGTAAATATTTCAACCAGGAAGGATATGCCATCAACTCTATCGGAGGATACATTGCCGAAGGACTTTTTAAAACTGAAGAAGAGGTTGCTAATAGCGCAACGATTCCCGGCACTGATACAGCACCGGGCGACATCAAGTACCGTGATATTAATAACGATGGAAAAATCGATGGAGAAGACCGTGTCTACATTGGTAACACCATGCCTAAGTGGACATTTGGCTTGAATCTGTTTGCCGAATGGAAAGGACTCGATGCTACTTTTCTGTTCCAGGGAGCAGCTGATGTGCAAGGCTATCTTGCAGGTCCGGGTGTAGTAGGTGAAATGATTGGAGCTAAGGGAAAGCCTTCTTATATGTATCGTGATTGTTGGGATGCTGAAACCAATCCGAATGGTAAGTTTCCGAGAGCATTCTCTTCTTATCGCCAGAACAACAGTATTTATAATCCCTCTTCTTTCTGGATTGTCAACTCTTCATATTTACGTTTGAAGAACTTCCAGTTGGGATATACACTTCCAAAAGAGTGGTGTAATATGATGGGAATTTCACGAATCAGAGTTTATTATAGCGGGCAGAATCTGCTTACCTTTACCAAATTTGATAAAGGGTTCGATCCGGAATCACCCGAAGGAGGAAGCTCTTATCCTCAGGTCAAAACAAATACATTTGGTTTAAACATTACTTTCTGATAGATAATACATATGAAAAAGATAATATATAGTTTGTTGTTTGCCGCTTTGTTCTCGGCATGTAGTACCGATTTTTTAGATCGGAATCCTTTGGACAAACCTTCAAACGAAGCCTTTTGGAGAACTGAAAAAGATGCCATGGCCGCAGCTACAGGGTGTTATAATGGTTGGTTTTCTATGGATGAAGTGATTTATGCCGACTGTGCGTCGGATAATGCTTATAATCCTTTTACTTGGGAAGGCTGGGCAGTACAGGCTGCAGGTACAGCGACCCCGACCGATCCGGGTTATAGCTATATGGGGTATGGAAACATGGTTCGCTATAATAATTTCCTGGAGAATATCCATCGCCCCGAAATGAATGAAGATTTACGCAAACGCTTGACAGCCGAAGTACGTTTTCTGCGTGCATGGGATTATTTTCAGAAAGTGACGCATTATGGTGATGTGCCCTTGGTAACTTCCGTTCTTGAAATTAAAAACGCCAATTTGCCACGTACTGAGAAAGCGAAAGTGGTTGAGTTTATCTTGAATGAACTGAAAGAGATCGCTCCGCAACTTCCCGAATCTTACTCCGGAAGTGATGTCGGACGTATAACTCGTGGTGCAGCTTTGACACTGAAAGCTCGTCTGGAACTGTTCGAACATCAGTATGATGATTGTATGGCTACTTGTAGCGAAGTAATGGGATTGGGCTACGAACTGTTTCCTGATTATAAAGGTTTGTTTAAGATTGCGAATGAAAATAATTCGGAAGTTATTCTGGATGTACAATATGTAGAAAGCCTGTACGGTAACTGGGTTTTGGGAGTATTGCCTCCGGCCAGTGTGGGCGGATGGTGTTCTATCAATCCTACTCAATCACTGGTAGATGCTTTTGAGTGTGAAGATGGAAAAACAATCGAAGAGTCTGAGGTATATGATCCGAAAGAACCTTACCTGCACAGAGACCCTCGTTTGGCTGTTACCGTATTAGCTCCGGGAAATCTATACGAAGGAAAACGTTACGACCCAATCGATGTGAAAGATCCGAATGGAGATTATTATGCTCCCTACGGACGTTCTAAAACAGGATATCTAGTTCGTAAATATGTGGACGATTTGTCTGATTATGCAGATATGTGGGATTGTGGTATGAATGCCATTGTTATGCGTTATGCAGAAGTGCTGTTGATGTATGCCGAATGTAAAATAGAGCTGAATCAGATTGATAATTCCGTTTACGATATTTTGGACGACATACGTACCCGTGCTAAAATGCCGGTTGTAGACAGGACCCGATATACCGGTCAGGAGAAATTGCGTGAATTACTCAGAAGAGAAAGACGTGTGGAGCTTGCTATGGAAGGACTTCGGTGGTTCGATATTTGCCGTTGGAAAATCGGTGAACAAGTGTTGAACGGGAAGGTATATGGTTGTTTACTTGGAACGGTCGATCCTGTAACCGGTGCCCTTTCATTGACAAATGAACGAATTTTTGTTGAGAACCGGAAATTTGATCCGGCAAAGCATTATCTGTGGCCTATTCCGCAGACAGTGATTGATGCCACTCCGGCAATTGTACAAAATCCCCATTATTAATTTCTCTCTATTTGATATATGGTTAAGGTAACAGAGATGTTTTTCAGGATATTTTTTTTCTGTAGTATGCTTGTATTCTGCTCCTTCCCTGCATTGGCAGGGGAGGCAGAGGCAAGAGTGGTGTTGAACATGAATACCGGTTGGGCTTTTCATCGGGGAGAAGTTGAAAGCGGTGGGCAGCCCGGTTTGGATGATTCCGGTTGGATAGCAGCTATCATCCCTCATATTATGCAATTAGAGAAGAAGCATTGTGGAGGAGATATTATTTATGATGGAGTCGGGTGGTATCGACGTACTTTCAGAGTACCGTCACAATACAAAGACAAACAAATAAAAATTTCGTTTGAAGGAGTCATGAATGCTTGTGAAGTCTATTTGAACGGACAGAAGATTAGTGCTCATCGGGGAGGTTATGTCGGTTTTGTAACAGATATTACTACTCGGATAAACTGGGACCGGGACAATCTGCTGGCAGTTCGGGTTTCTGCCGAATATGATCCACTTACACCTCCTGGAAAACCACAGGCAGGTATGGACTTCTATTACTATAGCGGGATTTATAGAGATGTGGAAATGGTTATCAGTGATCCGTTACATATCACTCATGCTTTAGAAGAGGAAGAGGTAGCTGGAGGAGGCATCTTTGTTACTTATCCGGTAGTCGGAAAAGAAAAAGCCGTGACCCATGTTAAGGCTCATGTCAGAAACGAAGGGAAACGAAAGAGGAAAGCCCAACTTCGTACGCAACTGATAGATAAGAGTGGAAAAATAGTGGCCTGTCAATTGACTCCTTTTCGGTTGTCAGCCGGTGAGGCCATTCATCTGGAGCAAAATCTGGAAATAGTACATCCATCGTTATGGCATCCCTATGATCCAAACTTGTATACGTTGCAAAATGAGATTGTTGAAAACGGTAAGGTTGTAGATTGTCATACTGAATCCATAGGTATACGTACTATTGCTTATACCCGCGACGGAGGTTTCTATATTAATGGCGAATCACTTTATCTGCGTGGAGCCAATCGCCATCAGGCATTTGCACATATAGGAGATGCAGCTGCTAATTCTATGCAAGAAAGAGATGTGATCGATTTGAAGCGGGGCGGATGCAATGCCGTCAGAGCAGCTCATTATCCGCAGGATCCTGCATTTTTGGCTGCTTGTGATAAGTACGGGTTGCTGGTAGTGGAGTGTATCCCCGGATGGCAGTATTTCAAGAACGATTCTACATTCATTTCCCGTCTTTATGAAGTTGGGAAGCAAATGATTCGTCGGGATAGGAATCACCCTTCCGTCATACTATGGGAAACAGCGCTTAATGAAAGCCGCTATCCGGCAGAGATAGCCCGGAATCTATATGCTATAGCACATACCGAATATCCCGGAGATCAGATGTACACTGCCGGCGACTACTTTGGACATGCAGACCGGGTAGACTGTTTCGATGTTTTTTATAAACAGGTATCCCGTTTTCCAAAAGACGGTGATGTGATGAGTAATTATCCGGAGGACCAGATCGCAGTGAAACCTTTGTTTTGTCGTGAGTGGGGTGACGGAGTAGGAGAAAAACCTAGGGTAAGCCTGATGGAAAATGAAGAAGAGCAATTGAAACAGTGCAGAGGGCGTTTTTTGCAACTTAACGGGCATGGATATTTCGACTGGTGCATGCTTGATGCTAATCCCAGAATGGGAGGACATTTTTTGTGGAGTTATAATGATTATGCACGTGGAGCAGAGCAGGAAACCATGTTTTGTGGGATAGTCGATATAAACAGATATCCCAAGTTCAGTTACTATATGATGCAGAGCATGCGTGATAAAGAAATATCCCAACCGGGATTATATGATGGGCCGATGGTATTTATTGCATCACAAAACACTGCTTCACGTTATGTTTCGTCAGTAAATGAGATCACCGTATTTTCCAATTGTGACGAAGTACGCCTTTTCCGTAATCATCATTTGATTGGAAAACAGATGCGTAAGGAGCGTACTCCTCTCTATCGTTCCATTGTAGAAAAAGGTGGGAGTCCCTGTTATGTTTTTAATGCCGGTACTTATGAGGCCGGTGAATTAGTGGCAGAAGGGATAGTAGATGGAAAAGTCGTTGCTACCCACAGTGTACGCACTCCGGAACAACCTCGACAGGTCAAAATCTGGTTGAAGGAAGAGAATATACAACCTGTGGCGGACGGATCGGATATGATTCCTGTCTACTTTAAGGTCTGTGATTCAAATGGTACTCTTGTCAATACATCGGATGTCCGGATACATATTTCCGTATCCGGTGAGGGAAGTCTGATCGGGGATGGAATAGAGCGTATCGGGATTAATCCCCAGTTGGTGGAAGGCGGAGTAGGATATGCGCTGATACGAACGACTTGTCGTCCCGGTAAAATTCATATTTCGGTTACGGCAGACGGACTCCGGGGGGACACCCGGGAAATTGTAACCCGGAAATACGACGGGGTATTTGTACCTGAAGGGTATCACGTTCCCTATTCCGGAGATGAAGAAGAGGGAGTTGTTGTAAAGGCTACTGCCTGGGAAAACGTCATCTGTACAAAAACTCCGTTAAAAGTGGTTCGGGTTGAGGCTACTTCGGAACAGAAACGCTATGAGGCTTCTCATATTACAGATGGAGATGATTTTTCATGGTGGATTGCTGATGATGAATCTCAGCCCCAGATCGTTCTACTTGAATTGGAACGATCTGTGAATGTGTTTGCCAGTCGGATTCGTTTTCAGAAGGATAGTTCTACTTATACCCATAAGGTCGAAATTTCTATCGACGGAAAGAGTTGGGAGACTCTATACGAACGAGAATGTACCGGATGGGATTTTAAGCCTGTGCAGATCGGTAAGGAACTGAAATATATGCGCCTTACCATTGAGAAAAGCTCGGAGGGAGCAGCCGGATTGGCTGAAGTTACATTGTATCAATAAATGAAAAAAGTAATGAATATGAATTATCGAAGTTTGACTCTATCCATTCTGTTAGGAATGATAGTACATTTCGCTGTGGAGGCACAGACCTTGCCGGAGAAGCAATTTTTCCATCCCGACCGGGTGAAATATGATAAAGATTGTTTTACTATCGAAGGAAAGGATATTTTTATACTCAGTGCTGCGTTCCATTACTTCCGTTGCCCGCAGGAATTGTGGCGTGACCGCTTCCGGAAGATAAAAGAAGCCGGATTCAATACTGTGGAAACCTATGTCCCCTGGAATTGGCATGAACGGAATATGCCGAAGAGTGTGGACGACTATTCGCAATGCAATTTTGATGATCTGAAAGCATGGCTGCATATGGCACATGAAGAGTTCGGATTGTATACCATTGTTCGTCCCGGTCCTTTTATTTGTGCCGAGTGGGCCGGTGGTGCTTATCCGCGCTGGCTTGCCAAATTTTGCCCGGACAGCTATGATACCAGTTTCTGGCTTCGGAGCAACCATCCTGAGCACATGAAATGGTCGGAGCATTGGTACAATGCTGTTTGCCGGGTATTTAGTGAGGAACAACTCACTCGTAAGCAACCGGGTGAGAAGGGTATCATAATGGTACAATTGGAGAATGAATACATTTACTTTGATATGGAGTCCGAGAAAAAGGAAGAATTTCTGCGGGTACTTTCGGATGCTTGCATCCGAAATGGCATTGATGTCCCTCTTTTTACTTGTGTGACTCCCGAAGTGCGCGGTTCTCATGATCCGGTGATCAGCCAGCTGTTTGACATGGATAATCAATATGTATGGTGGAATATGCACGAGGCTAAATCGCGTATAGAGAAGTTAAAGGCCGAACAACCCAATGCACCTGCATTTGTGTGCGAGTTGCAAGGTGGCTGGTTCTCTACCGTCGGTGGGCGTCTGAGTGAAGACAGTTATCTGGACGGACGTCATGCTCGGGGGATGGCTTTGATGGCTATGGCGGGTGGTTCTACCGGATTGAATTATTATATGTTCTTTGGCGGTACTCATTTTGCCGGATGGGGAGCCCGTCGTATGACTACTACTTATGATTATGGAGCTCCGCTAAAGGAAAACGGAGGGGTCGGTGAGAAATACGCTGCAGTGAAAGGAATTGGTGAGGTGGTCGATAAGTTCGGGGGACTGCTTGTCAGAAGTCGGCCTGTCCGGTTCGATGTGCAAGGAGCCGATAACCTGACTATTGGGATTCGCCGGGCTGCCGACGGAACTTTGTTTGTCTTTCTGTTGAATCGTGATAAAAAACAGGCATTCCGTCAATTAGTCAACCTGACTGTTGAAGGGAAACCCATGAGGATAGATTGTCAGTTGGCAGCTTTGGATAGTAAGTTACTGGTGGTGCACGCCGGAACTGATATGGTGGAGTGGTATCCGCGTGAACAAACTTTGCCGGAACGTCCGGTCGCTTTACCCTTACCTATCACTATTACAGATGTCTGGCGGAAAGACGAAGACTTTCGTGGAGACTGGATACCGTTGCGTAAAGGTAAATCTCTTCCCGAGTTGGGAGTCAATGATTGCCGTTATTCAATGTATCGTAGTCAGGTGAATCTTACCCAGAAAGAAGTTGACCGCTATGGTTCGCTGGTTTTTGAACTCTTCACCGGTGATCCTGTTTACGTCCGCGTGAATGGGGAATTTGCTGAGCGTGTATCGAAGGACGAGCTGGACAATACTTTTATCGTATCCGGGCTTTTACACAAAGGCGTTAACGAGATCATTGCCATTTACGAGAACCGGGGGCATGCTCACGGATACCGTCCGATGGAGGAATTAAGCGGAGTCAAGCAGGCCGGTTTCGGACGCAGGCAGACAGGTATTCAGCCTATTGAAGAATGGTTTGTAAAATCTGTCGGAACGGACGAGCCCCGTTTGATGCCCGCTGTATTTGCTGAAGATGCGGGGTGGGAAAAAATTCTGCTCGATCAGCAAACGATTGATAACCTGGCTACCTTGCAAATTGCCGGATTGGAGAAACCGAAATGGCCTGCTGCCTGGATTTTACAGGAGAAAGCCGGTTGTGCCGTCTATCGTACATGTATCCGCTGGACACCAGAAATGATTCGTGAAGGGATGACTGTCCTTGAATTTGGTTGTATAGATGATGCCGGGACCTTATGGGTGAATGGTGTGGAAGTAGGTACGCACGAAGAGTGGGATAAACCTTATGTAATCAATGTGGCCCCTTTCATTCACGAGGGCGATAATGAGATAGCTATGTTGGTGAGTAACCGGAGCGGGGCAGGTGGTCTGCTCAAGGGAGTCCGTTTAAAACAGGAGTTCGAGGTGATCAAGAAGCTGAACTGGGAAGTTTCCACCGATCTCGGAGGAATCTGTCAGGACTGGAATTTGGGAACGGGAAGCACAGAGGGCTGGTCTGTTGTGAAGTTATCAGCCGATTATCCTTTGGTGCGTAAAGGAGAGCTAACCGGAACAGTCGATGGCGGACGGGATGCATTGCTTACCTGGTATCGTCTCGAATTCAATATGCCCCGGAAAAATCCTTCGGTATGGATTCCCTGGAAGTTGATTGTAAATGCTACCGGAACGGGATATATGTGGTTGAACGGACACAATATCGGACGCTATTGGGAAGAGGGGCCGCAACGAGAGTTCTATCTTCCGGAGTGTTGGTTACGTGCCGGAGAAAAGAATGTGATAATACTTGGATTACGTCAGTCCGAAACGAAAGGTGCCTGCCTGTTTGGTGCTGAGGTGGCTCCTTATACAGAGGATGTCGAATGTATGGAATAATAAGAGCTGTCATGAAAAAATATTTGTATGTATTGATTGCATGGATGTTGCCTTTATGTAGCATCCATGCACAAGCTCCGGTCTGGAATCCGGATAATGGAAATGGGACGTTTACTAATCCTATTATGTGGGGTGACTGGCCTGATCCGGATGTGATCCGGGTGGGCGATGACTTCTATTTTGTCTCCACAAGTATGCATTATGTTCCCGGTTGTCCCATTGCCACATCGAAAGATTTGGTGAATTGGAAGATGGCAGGATATGCTGTCGACCGATACGATGAAGATGCACGCTATGATTTGAAGGGGGGCGATCGTTATCTGCGTGGATCATGGGCTGCCACTATCCGTCATCATAACGGTAAATTCTATGTTGGCTTTTGCACTCCTTCTTGGGAAGGAGAGGGCCCCGGGCACTTTTCCATTTGCATTGCCGATGATGTGAAAGGCCCTTGGGAACGGACTATCTTTCCGGAATACCTGTATGATCCGGGATTACTGTTCGATGACGATGGCAAAGTATATGTTTTCCACGGACAAGGGACACTGTATGTTACAGAGCTGGCTTCCGATGCTAAATCTGTGAAGGGAGAGAAAGTGAAGATATGGGATAAGCGATTTAAGAATGCCCATGAATTCGGAGGAGGCTATGGCATGGAAGGTGCCCATGCTTATAAGATCAACGGGAAGTATTATCTCACTTGTCCGGCCGGTGGAACCGAAGGCTGGCAAATATGTCTGCGTTCCGATAACATCTATGGACCCTACGAACATAAACTGATCATGAATGATTCCGGTTCTTATCCTCCCAACGGTTTGCATCAGGGGGGAATGGTGCAGTTGAAGAATGGTGACTGGTGGTTTATTATCATGCAAGACAGAGGCCCTATCGGGCGTGTACCTCATTTGGTACCGGTGAAATGGGTAGATGGATGGCCGATGCTTGGCAGTGGTGGTAAAGACATTATTACCTATCCGAAACCTGAGGTCGGAAAGACCTATCCGTTCGCTTCTCCTGCCACAACGGATGAATTCAATACATCTTCGCTCGGACTTCAATGGCAGTGGAACCATAATCCGGACAATAGCCGTTGGTCCCTGAAGGAACGGAAAGGACATATGCGACTGAAAGCCTCGTATGCCGAATCGTTGAAGACAGCCCGCAATACATTGACCCAGAGGGTACAGGGACCTTCTTCCGAAGCAACAGTCGAACTGGATGTCTCCGGACTGAAAGACGGAAATGTAGCCGGTTTCGGTGTATTTGAATTCCCCTATGCCTATGTGGCTGTAGAGCAGACTAATGGTGAAAAGAAAATTGTAATGTGTAATGATGGTCAAACGATTGAAACAATCGATCGTTTTGAAGGGAACAAAATATGGATACGTGCCCGTGTGATGGATGTAGGTTTCCGTGCCGTTTTCTATTACAGTACCGATGGCAAGTATTTCCTTCCCATCGGTAATGAACTTAGTATGGGGCTTGGGCTGGTCTGGACTGCCAATCGTTTTGCCTTATTCAATTTTAGTAAGGAGAAAGCGGGAGAAGACGGATATACCGATTTTAATTGGTTCCGTTTCACCAATAAATAATAAAAGGCGGGGATAACCTTTTCGCCATAGATTTGGAGTGTGCCGAAACTCATTGCAGAGTAACATAGAGTTCCACAGAACGAATTTAACCTATTGATAGCTAATGATATTTATTAGTATAAATCCGTGTAAGCTGTGATGAGTGCGAGTTTCGACATACTTTCAATCTGTGGCGATTTCAGGTATATGGCACATTTACCAGAACTTATTTTGTTCGGCATTGTATTCGAACCCGATCGATTCCAGTTTTCCGATCAGTATGTCCTTGCTGATATTCATATCTTCACAGAGTTCGTCGAGCGATGCATAGCAATCGCGAAGTTTCATGTTGATGACGCTAAACAGCATCATCGGATCTTCAGGAAGTTCCATAATTATTTTTTTTTTTAAACGGCTGCAAAGATACGGTAACTCTGTGTATCCTGCAAGAGCACTTCTTTCTTAAAATCATCCAAAGGTGACTATCCTTATTTTTCAAAATAGTAACATAATATCGGATTGCCTACCGTGGTCAGTATCGGTTCTTTAGACACTTCACCTGTCTGTATATCCAGTGAGTAGATACCTTTTGCTTTAGCCGATGAGTTACCTATCAACATACTTCCTTTATAAAGGGAAAGCATAACCCCGAAACCGTTGGACAAGTCAAGTCCTTGCACTTTTTTCATGGTTTTATTGTACAGATCTATTTCCACTGCAAGATCGGCGATGGCTGTGTGTCCTTGTTCTCCCGGCTTGTAGTAACCCGGCATATTGATGTAAGCATACGCTTTTCCATTACCTACATACCGGATGGCGGAGATAAATCCGGCAGTCTTTTCTTCTCCGCTGATGGCGGCTCCTGTGATTGTCCATTGATAAGTCGGGTCGAACTCCGTTTCTCCGGCTTTGATACGCAGAACTCCGGCATTATGCCCTTTGACCATACCAAAGCCTCCCATACACGAAATGTAGATGTCTTTCTTCTCGTCCATGAAGATGGAATAGCGGTCGATTGGGCGGGTTGGCATAGAGATGCCGCTGGTCTTGTCTGTTATCATTTTCAGCAACTTATCCGTTTGGGTGTCAATGATGGCAATGTCGCTGTACGGGCGATCCTGTGGGGGAATCCATCCACCCACCATCTGGCTGAGGCCTACGAATAGGAGTCCGTCGCGCAGTAACATGGCGGATGGATCCGGATTGCTGTCGGATACTCCTAATGAAGTCAGGTCTATCTCTCCTTGCTGTGTCATGGTAGTGGGATCGAAGATAGCGATCTTGCCTAATCCTGCCATGGATAGATAAGCTTTGCCGGTAGACGCAAAAACGATATTGGTGGCGGAAGAGTTGGGTGGCAATTTCATTGTTCCCGTTCTTGACAGCTGCCCGTTGTTCCGTGTATATTTCACTAACTCGTTCTTGCTATCGCCCATGTATCCCGGAAAAACGAAAATATCGTTCCCTTCGATAATCGGGTATGATCCTCCGTACGGAATGGGAATTCCGTTGTTGTTATTTGTATTTTGTGGAAACTCGTCACGGATCAGTTGCAGGTAAGCTGCTCCTGTCATTCCGTCGGGATTGGGCAGGATGGTTGCCAGAGCGATGTTGGCATCGGTGGTCGGGACTTTAGGGTTCGGATCTTTTTCGCATGCAGAAAATACGAGTGCAGTGCCGGCAAGTGCCAGCATCAAATTTCTAATCTTCATAGTTTTTGGGTTTTTAAAATAAATAATCTTGTTTCATTTCAATACATATCTTAGCCTTACTCCCCAGTTACGTCCGGGTAGGGGACGATTGAACTCAGACATCATTCGGGCGTCAGTCAGATTATTCATTCGCGCCGAAATGATGAACCGTCCGTTCATAAAGCTGTGTTCTATTCCGATATTGGCCGAGAAGGTGCGTGGAATTCTCCGTTCCTGAAACCGGCTTTGTTCAAAATCGTAGAAATATTCTTCAACAAAAGAACCGTCTGTAAAGATACGGGTGTTCTGTCCCTTGCCTCCGAACAGATTCTCTTTATGATATTCTAGTCCGGCATTTGCCAGAAGGTAGGGAATGTTAGGCATCCGACTACCTTTGGTTGGGTTGGTTATATGGGTATTCGGTTCAAATTTCCGCACATCCCGTAAGTCCTGGTAGGTCATGTTGCAGTAGCCGTAAAGCCAATGAGTCAAGTCCGCCTTGACCTCTACTTCAACTCCAAGGGTACGCATTTTTCCGAAGTTTTGATATTGAGACTGGAGATATCCTCCTGTAAACCGGATCATATTCTCAAGATAGCCATAGAAGGTATTTACTTCTACCTGTAAGTTGCTGGCATCCTTTCCGGTGCGGTCTAAAAGAAAACCCAGGTTTACGCTTGTATTGCGTTCAGGAAGCAGGTTTCCGGAAGGGGCGACTGTATATCCGTCACCCAAAAGTTCGCTTTCGGCCGGCAGGCGTACGTCATATCCTACCGAGAGTTTACCCATGAAATCCGGAGTAAATCTATAGCGTAGAGCGTTGCTGATGCCAAAATCCCGTTTCAACATATCCACTTTCTCGGCTTCCGAAGACATGATATTGCTCATGTGAGTATTCATACCATACATATAATATTTCACGTTGAACGAATTCAGGAAGATATCATTGTCGGTGCGGAAATCGTATCCCAGTCCGGCAATCCAGCTTGCCATCGTACTTCTGAAATTGGTTTTATAACCAATAACTTTATTTTTCAGGTCATCTTTCGGGTGTCCGGATGCGAAACTGAAGAGTGAGTTCAAGTTGATAGAATGATTATTATTGATCACATAGTTCAGATGCAACTTGTGGGTGATGGTGTGTTTCTCGTTTCTGGCATTCGAGGCCCATTTGCCTATCTCTCCTCCATATTCGGATACAGCAGGATAAGTCGTACCGTCCCAGTTGTATCGGTAAGCAGCGGTATCCACCATGTGGAATACCGTGTAGGCATAGGCCAGATTCGATTCCATATCGAGCCCTTCTGTCAGGAAGTTTTCTTTTTCCAGTTTGTTGGCGAAAATGAAGGCGTCTGAGTAAGTGTGGGCTTTCTCAATATTATATTCAATACCTTGTATCTCTTTGAAAGTGTGTATAAAGACAGGTTCGAACTCTACCAAATCAAACCACCATTTACGAGCCTTCAGGCTACCTGCAACAGCCAGTTTCTTGAATTTGTCATGGTTGCGCTTAATGATAAGCCCTTCTTCAAAAGGAGATTCCATCTTATAGTTATTGTCAGAGTAAGTATAGAATCCTCCGCCTCCGAATTCTAATCCTTTGGTAGCGATGTTGCGTTTGGTTACTAACGAAAGTTTGTGTGTGTTAAAACTTTCGATACTGTAACTGGCATCGAGGTATTTAGGCGGATACTCTCTGATGACAATATTTACGGCTCCCCCCACAGAAGAGCCGCCAAACCTGGCCGGTACCACTCCTTTGTAGATTTCGATTCGGTCGATCATGTCTACCGGTATGTCATTGATATCAATGAAGTCTGAATTGTCATTCATCGGGCTACCGTCTATGAAAAAGCCGATGCGTTTTCCCTCTAACCCACGTACGGAAACACGGGATGAACTGCCTACCCCTCCTGTGTTGCGGATAGTTACACCTACCGTTTTCGACAGAACATCCTGAACATTACTGACTGTTCCCTGCAACTGTTGCATACTTATCACTGACATGGGCATAGCCTGTTCGCGCAGTTGGCGGGCTTCGCTTTTGGCTGTGACGACAACTTCACCCAACGACTGAGTTTCTGGTTCTAGACGAATCACTAACTTCTTGGTTTTCAATTCGGAGATTCTGACCTCTTCTTGTCGGGTACGATATCCCATATAGGAGATAACAATTCGATAGTGTCCCGCAGGGACTTCTATTGAAAATTCACCGTTCTTATCGGTGGAAGTCCCTTTTTTCAGTGACTCTACGTATATATTGGCCCCCACCAGTGTTTCTTCATTATTGGCATCTATGATGACTCCGCTTAATTTTCCTGTCTGCACTTGTGCATGAAGCAAGTTGCATGCGGTAAACAGGATGGCGGTTAAAACAACTATCCTATATTTCATGGCTTTCTCTCCTTATTTCGATAAATGTCGGTCGAACTTCAATGGTATAAGGGGCCCTGGTGCTACTGTTAGGCTTGGCGGTTTCGGCAGCCTGTACCCGTAAGGTGATAAACAGAGTTTCGGGAACTCCGGATAAATTTACTTTCATATTTAGTTTTTATGTTTTGGGTTGATGTTTATGATTTACTGTAATTTACCTATTAATGGGGATTGTACCGATGTATGGGTTATCGTAATTTTGTATCAGTTCTCCAATTGGGGACAAAAGTAGAGCCTTACCGGCTTTTACTGCTTACGCGAAAAGGAACTTGACTTTAACTTAAAGGAATAATGATGGTTACTCGGTTAATGAAACATGATTTGTGTGAAATGGTGTTGGAATGGCCCATGCCGAACATCGTAAAAGGAAAACGGACGGAAAAAAATAACTACCGGATTGACAATACGTATTTGAAAGCGACATTTGAAGAGATATCTACTCCGTTGTTTTCGATTATGGATCAACATATATCCAGTGAAGAACCTATTAAAATATATACTCGGGCTGACGACTATCATGCCGTTTGGTTCTGTGCCACTTTTGCAGGGCATGCTACCTGTTGTTATAACTCTGTAATCCGAAGCGAGGAGTGGAATAAAGGAGATGCCAATTTGTTAAAATGTGACGGGGTAGACTCTTGTGTTCACTTTCCTAAAAACACGCCATTCCATATGATGGAAATCATGCTGTCACATGATTATCTCCGTGAACTTGCCATACACTATCCCGATTTGCTGGGTGGTAAAGATTTTGAAACCGTCCTTTGTGATGGTCAGTACAGGGCGTACCGGAAAAATCGTCCGTTTGGTCCGGGTGTTTATAAAGCGTTGCACGACATCAGACTTTCACAGCTCAATGGCAATATGGCATCTATGTATGCAGATGCTAAGATACGGGAGATCCTTTCACTTTTTCTGGCTGGGCAGGAAGAAGAAAATTATCTTCATTGCTCATGTACTATCGGGATAACATGCGATAAAATTCATCATGCTAGGGCCATTATTGAGCAGGAATATCTAAATCCTCCGTCACTTCACCAGCTGGCATTGCGGGTGGGTACCAATGAATGTACTCTTAAGCGAGGATTTAAGAAAGTATTTGGTACAACTGTATTTGGTCACATCTTTGAGTATCGCATGAAGATGGCTTGTCGCTATCTATTGGACAGCAGTAAGACGATACAGGAGATTGGGGCGTGTGTCGGTTATGAATATCATGCTCATTTCTCTACTGCTTTCAAGCGAAAGTTCGGACTTACTCCTTTGGAATACAGATGTAGCCGATTGTCCGGTTCTTGAATATGCTGTCTCAACTCCTCCTTCACATTTGTTATTCTTTGCGGTATTTTCTCCGTAGGCTGAGGTCTATCACATAAGTTGTGGCAAAGCTCGTCTATAAGAACTGCTATTTGTCCGGACTGAAAAGAGGATATTCCACTACTGTTTCCTTTTCGGAGATCAGTTTCTCTATTTCCTTTATGGATACTGAAATCTTTTTGTTGATTTTCGTGCAATTTGTTTAGAGTTCCGGTGAGATTGGAAAATGCCTAAGATGTACTGTTGTTGTTTTTATAATATTCTGAAAATCAGATTTCTGCAAGTTTTAATTTTGATCTTATCCACCGATAATATGCTTGAAACGGCTATTTTTTGCTACCTGCCAGAAAAAAGAAATCCCCGATAATACTTGATTATCAGGGATTTGCTTGATTTTTCTTTAGTTTTCAGTGATCCGCTTGGGTTATGAACCAAGCGTTATTTCTTCCTCAATATCAGTGCTTTCAGAAATTTCGGCTTTGCATCCGTCACGCTTTAGTCCTTGAAAACTGTCTGCCGTTGTCCGGTGTCTGTCTGCCAACATCTTGGGTTCAAATGTACGCATTATTTTTGGATTATGCAAACCGTTGAAAATAAACATTCTAAGGTTAGTGCAAGGTGCAAGCTATATATATAGATATATAC
>ERZ1090860.793-NODE-795-length-18093-cov-6.329527_pt1 | contig 18093 bp, 14 predicted proteins | sample MGYA00478483_ERZ1090860 | MGnify/ENA primary metagenome ERZ1090860 (study PRJEB33644, sample SAMEA5815741) | chicken gut metagenome | biome: Chicken; feature: Gastrointestinal Tract; material: Caecum | place: Ireland | collected 2019-01-01 | study: A study of the...
GGTGAGGAATGGGATGGCAAACAAAAGAAATTATCAGAAGGAACTGGAACGGGTGATCGAAGGTCTGGACGGAAAAGTTCCTGTGCTTCTGCTGCACAGTTGCTGTGCTCCGTGCAGCAGTTATGTCCTGGAATATCTGTCCGAATATTTTCAGATCACTGTTTTTTATTATAATCCGAACATCTATCCTCCTGAGGAATATGAAAAGAGGGTACAGGAACAGCAGGATCTGATTCGTCGGATGGAGGTACGCCATCCTGTGGATTTTCAGGAGGGCGCTTACGATACCGGACGTTTTTATGAGATGGCCCGTGGGATGGAAGAACTTCCGGAAGGACAGGAGAGATGTTTCGGGTGCTATGAACTGCGCCTGCGGGAAGCCGCTGAGGCAGCAAAACAGATGAGAGCCGACTATTTCACGACGACGCTTTCGATCAGTCCGATGAAAAATGCGGAAAAGCTCAATGAGATCGGGGAAAGGCTGGCGCAGGAGTATGGGATCCGTTACCTGAATTCTGATTTCAAAAAGAAGAACGGGTACCGCCGTTCGGTGGAACTTTCCGGAAAATATGGCCTGTACCGTCAGGATTACTGCGGCTGCGTTTTCTCAAAAAGAGAACGGGAGCGGCAGAAAGCAAAAGCGGCGGACCAGTGAAGATATGACGGAAGGCGATTGTACGATAAGAGAAAGAGAGGAAGCAAGATGGCACAGTTATGGGGCGGCCGTTTCACAAAGGAGACGGATCAGCTTGTTTACAACTTTAATGCGTCCATTGGGTTTGACAGAAAGTTTTACAGACAGGATATCCAGGGGAGCATGGCGCATGTGCGTATGCTGGCAAAACAGGGAATCCTGACAGAGAATGAGAAAGACAAGATTCTTGAGGGGCTGCAGGGAATCCTGGAGGATGTGGAGAATCATCGTCTTGAAATCACAGAGGAATATGAGGATATCCACAGTTTCGTGGAGGCGAATCTGATTCAGAGGATCGGAGATACAGGGAAAAAGCTGCATACCGGAAGAAGCCGGAATGATCAGGTGGCGCTGGATATGAAGCTTTACATCCGGGATGAGATCCGCGAGATGGACGGGCTGGTACTGGAACTGCTGAGAACACTGCAGAAGATCATGGAAGAAAATCTTCACACGTATATGCCTGGATTTACCCATCTCCAGAAAGCTCAGCCAATCACGCTGGCACACCATATGGGGGCATATTTTGAGATGTTCCGCCGTGACCGGGGGCGTCTCCATGATATTTATCAGAGAATGAATCTCTGTCCCCTTGGCTCCGGTGCGCTTGCGGGGACCACGTATCCCCTGGATCGGGAGTACACGGCAAAGCTGCTGGAATTCGACGGAGCTACCAGAAACAGCATGGATTCCGTTTCCGACCGTGATTATCTGATCGAGCTGCTCAGCGCCATGTCGACGATTATGATGCATCTGAGCCGGTTCTGTGAGGAAATCATTATCTGGAACACCAACGAATATCAGTTTGTGGAAATCGACGACGCCTACAGCACAGGCAGCAGCATCATGCCGCAGAAAAAGAATCCGGACATTGCAGAGCTGGTCAGAGGAAAAACAGGCCGTGTGTACGGAGCACTGATTTCCATGCTGACGACGATGAAAGGTCTGCCGCTGGCGTATAACAAAGATATGCAGGAGGACAAGGAACTGACCTTTGCTGCCATTGATACGGTAAAGGGCTGTCTTGCCCTGTTTACCGGGATGGTTTCCACAATGCGCTTCCGGAAAGACCGGATGGAGGAAAGTGCGAAAAACGGATTTACCAACGCGACGGATGCGGCGGACTATCTGGTTGGAAAGGGAGTTCCGTTCCGGGACGCCCATGGCATCGTAGGACGCCTTGTCCTGTACTGCCTGGAGAAGAACATTGCGCTGGACGATATGACGCTGGAGGAGTACAAGGCGATCAGTCCTGTTTTTGAGGAGGACATCTACGAGGCAATCAGTATGAAAAACTGTGTGGAAAAACGCAATACCATCGGAGCGCCGGGTGCAGAGGCGATGAGCCGTGTGCTGGAGGAAAACCGGAAATACCTTGAAAGCAGTTCCGCAGACTGGGTGTAACTGTTGTTACAGTTCCGCTGAAAACACAGTGAAAAAAGTATTGCAATTTCAGATAAAATCGTTTAGTATTACATGAGACGCACAAATGTACGCCGCAGAAAAACAAATCATGTTCCGGCAATGATGGGCGAAGAAAAGCCGCACAGGCGGAAAAGAAAGGGAAGTCTTTGACTGACTATGCTGAATGCGAAGCAACAGTTCAGCTGGCTGGACTGTTGCAATGCGGAGGAGAGGTCACAAACCGGAACAGAAATGAGGAGAGAAAGATGGAACAGAAATTAAAAGTTGGAATTTTAGGTGCAACGGGGATGGTTGGACAGAGATTTATCGCTCTGCTGGAAAATCATCCGTGGTTTGAAGTCGTGACAGTGGCAGCCAGCCCGAGAAGCGCGGGAAAGACGTATGAGGAAGCGGTCGGAGACCGCTGGAAAATGACGACGCCGATGCCGGAAGCGGTAAAGAAGCTGGTTGTTATGAATGTCAACGATGTGGAACATGTGGCATCTACGGTTGACTTTGTATTTTCTGCTGTTGATATGTCAAAAGATGAAATCAAGGCGATCGAGGAAGCATATGCGAGGACTGAGACTCCGGTGGTATCCAACAACAGCGCGCACCGCTGGACACCGGATGTTCCGATGGTTATTCCGGAGATCAATCCGGAGCATTTCGATGTGATCGAATTCCAGAAAAAGCGTCTGGGGACTTCCCGCGGATTCATCGCAGTGAAGCCGAACTGTTCGATTCAGAGTTATGCGCCGGTGCTGACCGCATGGAAAGAGTTTGAGCCCTATGAGGTAGTGGCGACGACCTACCAGGCGATTTCCGGAGCAGGAAAGACGTTTAAGGACTGGCCGGAGATGGTGGAGAATATTATTCCGTTTATCTCCGGAGAGGAAGAGAAGAGCGAGCAGGAGCCGCTGCGTATCTGGGGAAAGATTGAAAACGGCGTGATTGTGAAAGCAGAGGAACCGAAGATCACCTGTCAGTGTATCCGTGTTCCGGTTCTGAACGGACATACGGCTGCAGTGTTTGTGAAGTTCCGTAAGAACCCGACGAAAGAGCAGCTGATTGAAAAGCTGGTCAGTTTCCGGGGACTTCCTCAGGAACTGGAGCTTCCAAGTGCGCCGAAGCAGTTTATCCGCTATATGGAAGAAGACAATCGTCCACAGGTTACTCTGGACGTGGATTATGAAAACGGAATGGGAATTTCCGTGGGACGGCTCCGGGAGGATTCCATCTATGACTGGAAGTTTGTTGGCCTTTCTCATAACACGGTGCGCGGTGCGGCGGGAGGCGCGGTGCTGTGTGCGGAGACTCTGACGGCGAAAGGTTTCATTAAGGCAAAATAAACCAAAAAAACAAAAAAAGCGGCCAAAAGCCCCTCAGAACAGCGGTTTTCCTCTGTTCTGAGGGGCTTTCGCCGTAACCGTTCAGCCAGCTGGACGGTTACAGTGAATACACAGATTTGCTGAACGGTAACCTTTCACCGTCAGTTGCCGGCTACTGTATCGATATAATGCAGGATTTCCGGGACTCCGGTGTAGAGAGTGGGTCCGTTGGAAGTTTCGGACACCAGAGTCGGAGCCGTGAGAATTCCGTAGCGGCTGCAGAGCTCCGGCTGCTCTTCTGCGATGATGTATTCCGGATGGATTCCGGCGTGCTGCAGTTTTTCTTTGGCGATCCTGCAGTTCGGACAGGCAGCGGTGGAAAAAAGTTTCAGAGTACCGGGAAGTTCATGCTCCCGATGCTTTCTTTCGTCCTCTGCGTCTGTGGCTTTGGGTTCCTGGACAGAGCTGTCTGCTGCGGGATGGAAGACATTGCCCGCGAGCCGGTAGTTTTTCCGCTGTCTGTATTCCTGCACCTTTCCGTCGTTCCAGTTCTGTACCGGACGGTAGTATCCGGTGATCCGGCTGTACACTTCCGTCTTCTGGTGACAGATCGGGCATTCCGGCTGTTCTCCGGACAGATATCCGTGCTCCCGGCAGATGGAGTAGGTAGGAGAAAGGGTATAGTAGGGCAGCCGGTAGTTTTCGGCAATCTTCCGTACCAGCTGCGCGGCGGTCTTCCAGTCAGAGAGACGTTCTCCCAGAAATGCATGGAATACAGTTCCCGAGGTGTACAGAGTCTGCAGTTCGTCCTGAATATCCAACGCAGAGAAGATGTCGTCGGTATATCCCACGGGAAGATGAGAGCTGTTCGTATAATACGGAGTTCCGCCTGGTTCCGCGGCAGTCCGGATATCGGGTAACTGTTCCACATCGTGTTTTGCAAGCCGGTAAGCGGTGGATTCCGCTGGGGTGGCCTCAAGGTTGTACAGATCGCCGTACATTTCCTGATAATCGGAGAGACGCTCTCTCATATGATTCAGTACTCTGACGGCGAATTTCTGAGTCTCGGGAGCCGTCAGATCCTTTCCCAGCCATCTGGCATTCAGGCCGGCCTCGTTCATTCCCACGAGTCCGATGGTCGAGAAATGGTGATCAAAGGATCCGAGATAATGGCGGGTATAAGGATAAAGGCCTCCTTCCAGCAGGCGGCTGATGACAGTACGTTTGATTTTCAGAGAACGTGCGGCAATGTCCATCAGCTTGTCCAGACGGCGGAAGAAGTCAGCTTCATCGTCCGCCAGGTAAGCGATTCTCGGAAGGTTGATCGTGACCACACCGACGGAACCGGTGCTTTCCCCGCTGCCGAAAAATCCGCCTGTCTTTCTGCGGAGCTCCCGCAGGTCCAGACGGAGTCTGCAGCACATGCTCCGGACGTCGCTGGGCTCCATATCGCTGTTGATATAATTGGAAAAATACGGCGTGCCGTATTTGGCGGTCATCTCAAACAGCAGCCGGTTGTTTTCTGTATCTGACCAGTCAAAATCTTTCGTGATCGAATAGGTGGGAATCGGATACTGGAAGCCGCGGCCTTCCGCGTCCCCCTCCACCATGATCTCAATAAAGGCTTTATTGACCATATCCATTTCCCGTTTGCAGTCTTTGTATTTGAATGGCATCTCCTTTCCGCCGACGATGGCCGGAAGTTCGGCGAGATCCGACGGAACGGTCCAGTCCAGAGTGATATTGGAAAACGGCGCCTGTGTTCCCCAGCGGGAAGGTGTATTTACGCCATAAACGAAAGATTCAATGCATTTTTTCGTCTGTTCATAGGTGAGATTGTCCGCCTTTACAAAGGGAGCCAGATACGTGTCAAAGGAAGAAAATGCCTGGGCTCCGGCCCATTCGTTCTGCATGATGCCGAGAAAATTGACCATCTGATTGCACAGGGTAGCCAGGTGTTTGGCCGGCGCCGAGGAGATTTTTCCCGGAACGCCGCCCAGACCTTCCAGAATCAGCTGCTTCAGCGACCATCCGGCACAGTATCCGGTCAGCATGGAAAGATCGTGGATGTGCAGATCTGCGTTTCTGTGAGCGTCCGCTATTTCGTCGTCATAGACTTCCGAGAGCCAGTAATTGGCCGTGATAGCGCCGGAGTTGGATAGAATCAGCCCGCCCACAGAGTAGGTGACGGTGGAGTTTTCCTTTACTCTCCAGTCGTTGACACGAAGATAGTTGTCCACGGTTTTTTTGTAATCCAGCAATGTAGACTGTGTCTGACGAAGTTTTTCCCGCTGCTTCCGGTAGAGAATATATGCTTTTGCCACATCCCCATATCCGGCCCGGGACAGGACATGTTCCACACTGTCCTGGATATCTTCCACGGAAATACAGTTGTCTTTTATTTTGCAGTCGAAATCTGCGGTGACCTGAATAGCCAGAAGTTCCACCACGGAAGAATGTGTGTGCTTGTCCATGGCATTAAAAGCCTTTGTCATTGCGGAAATGATTTTCTGAAGATTGAAATCCACTTTTTTTCCGTCTCGTTTCACAACCTGATAATTACTCATAATATCTGTTCTTCACTTTCTGTTCTCTGCCGCCGCACAGACTGCTGTGCGGTTTTCTGAACGGTTGGGAGAGCCGCCGCGCAGAGCAGTGGCTCCGTAAGCGGTTTCTGCTGCCATAAGAAGATCTTCCATCTCCCGCTCTGAGAATGGAGAAAGACCTTCCGGCGCAATGACATGACCGGAATCCACATAGGTCTGCAGGAACCAGGGCGGCATTTGTTTTTCCGGGCCGGAAGCTTCTGTTGTCATCCGGGCAAGCCAGAATCCCAGCTCCGTAAGCGCTTCGGCAGTATGAATACCTTTTACGACCGTGGTCCTGAATTCAAAGGAAATTCCTGAGCACAGAAGGGAATGGATACTCTGTTCCACGAGAGAAACGGTTTTCCCGCTTCTGATGCCGGACGCCTTCCCGTATTGTGCCGGTGCATGTTTGACATCCAGGGCAGCGTAATGGATCAGTCCGTTTTTCAGCAGCGCATCCAACCGTTCCGGAAAACTTCCGTTGGTATCCAGTTTTACCGGATACCCGAGTCTGTGAATCTTCTGCAAAAAAAGTTCCAGATACGGCTGCAGCAGAGGTTCCCCTCCGGTGATGACCACTCCCTCAAGAATCTGTCTCCGCTTTTCCAGATACGAGAGGACGGAGGCTTCGCTTTCCGGTTCTGTCATCTGTTCCGGAAGAACCAGGCCGGCATTATGGCAGTAGGGGCAGCGAAAATTGCAGCCTTCCGTAAATACGATACAGGCGATCCGCCCGGGATAATCCAGGAGCGTAAGTTTCTGCAAACCTCCGAGTTTCATTGAAAACATCCTCCATTACGTAAGAATCGTTAAATGATATTATATATGTCCTTCTGAGAAAAGTCAATATATTGAGGAAAAGAAAAAATAAAGCACAATATATGGTGGTACAGAACAAGATATCAGGAATATAAACAGAATCATCCCGGCACGGGCTGAAGAGCTGTGCCAGGATGCGGACTATCTGAGAAAGATATGGAGCAGTTTTTCGTTGAATTTTTTATAGGGCTGGTACCGCATGGGGAGATCCAGCCAGGTTTTCTTATCCACAATGCTTTTGTTGTGGGAGAAGGTCCGGAAACCTTCCTTTCCGTGGTAAGAGCCCATTCCGCTTTCGCCGAAACCGCCGAATCCCATTTCACTGGTTGCCAGATGGATAATAGTATCGTTGATGCAGCCGCCTCCAAAACCGCAGCGGGACATTACTTTTTTCGCAGCCTGTTTGTCGGAGGTGAAAAGGTACAGCGCCAGAGGGTGCGGCATGGAGTTGATTTTCTCAATGGCCGCATCGAGAGAATCGTAGGTAAGCACCGGGAGAACAGGCCCGAAAATTTCCTCCTGCATGACAGCGTCGTTGAAGGTGACATGGTTCATCAGTGTCGGTTCGATTTTCCGGGTGCTTTTGTCTGACTTTCCTCCCCAGACGACTTTTTCCGGGTCGATCAGTCCCATGATCCGATCAAAATGTTTTTCATTGATGATATTTCCGTAATCGTTGTTGGTCAGCGGGCTGGGTCCGAACTGCTTTCGGATCTGTTTCCTGATCTCTTCCACCAGACGATCCCTGATTTCCTCATCGCAGTAAATGTAGTCCGGTGCCACGCAGGTCTGTCCGCAGTTCAGATATTTTCCGAATACGATACGCTTTGCTGCGAGAGGAAGATCTGCGGTTTTCTCTATGATACAGGGGCTTTTTCCTCCAAGCTCCAGGGTGACCGGGGTCAGGTGGCGTGCGGCGTGAGCCATGACTTCTTTTCCGACGGCCTGGCTGCCGGTGAAAAAAATATAATCGAAAGGTTCGTTCAGCAGGCAGGTATTTTCCGCACGTCCGCCGGTGACCACAGCGACGTATTCTTCCGGAAAACATTCGCGGATCATGGTCCGGATCGCCCGGCTGGTGCAAGGAGAGTATGCGCTGGGCTTGATGACGGCGGTATTGCCCGCAGCGATTGCGTCAGCCAGCGGATCAATGGTCAGAAGGAACGGATAATTCCACGGGCTCATGATCAGTGTGACTCCATAGGGAGAAGGTTTTACAAAGCTTCTGGAAGGAAACTGTGCCAGAGGGGTGTATACGGTTTTTTCCCGGGCGAAGGAACGGATATGGCGCAGCATATAGGTGATCTCTGTCAGGACGAGACCGGTTTCGCACATATAACTCTCATAGGCGCTTTTTCCCAGGTCTTCCCGGATCGCCTGATTCAGTTCCGCTTCATGCTCCCGGATATAGGTCCGCAGCTTCTTCAGCGCACGGATTCTCCCTTCCAGAGGAAGCGTGGCGCCGGTATAAAAATAAGCCCGCTGTTTTTCAACGATCTGTCGGATTTCTGATTCATTCATTGGATTTCACCTTTCTTCTTCCATCAGCATATAGTAAAATTTTTCCAGTTCTTCGGCGTCCATGAGCACGGGAACCGGATACAGAGGATTGGCTTCCTTGTCCGCATAATGGGAAAGCTTTGGAATATCTTCCTCGCGAAGCTGAGGAATTGTATTTCCGATTCCGAACCGCTGTTTCATGGCTTTGATTTCGTCGATGAATGCGTTTGCCGCCTGTTCGCAGGGGGTATCTTTTGTACAGATTCCTGCGGCTACTGACAGCTGATACAGCTTCTTGTGGATGGATGCTCCATATTCCTGGAGAACGTAAGGGAGCAGCACAGCGTTGGCAAGTCCGTGGGGTACATTGTATTCGCCGCCGAGAGAATGGGCAACCGCATGAACATATCCCACATAGGATTTTGTAAACGCGCATCCTGCATAGTAGGATGCATGAAGCATATTCCTGCGGGCGTCAATGTCTGATCCGTTCGTGTATGCAGTGTCGAGATTCTCAAAAATCAGCCGGACTGCCATCTGCGCATTTTTTCTGGTGCCGTGGGTGGTTGAGTTTCCGATATATGCTTCCACCGCATGGGTCAGCGCGTCCATCCCCGTCGTGGCAGTGACAAAGGGAGGGAGGCTCAGTGTGACTTTCGGATCCAGCACTGCGTATCGCGGAATCAGCGGAAAGTCGTTGATCGCATATTTGTGCCGGGTCTGTGCGTCCGTGATGACGGCTGCAAGCGTTGTCTCGCTTCCCGTGCCTGCGGTGGTCGGGACGGCCATGAGCAGGGGCAGTTTTTTGTGTACTTTCAGGATTCCTTTCATCTGTGCAAGAGCTGTTTCGGTTTGACAGCACGGGCGCCGACCGCTTTCGCACAGTCCATGCTTGATCCGCCGCCGAAACCGATGATCGCATCGCAGCCGTTTTCCTGGTACAGGGCAAGGGCGTCGGCGACATTTTCCGTGGTCGGATTGGCCACAGTGCCATCATAAATGGTGTATGGAATTCCGGAATCGGTCAGGGATTTTTCCAGCCGCCGGGTAAGCCCAAGCTTCATGATCTGCCCGTCTGTAATGATCAGCACATTTCCGCATTTCTCACGCAGGATAATTTCCGGCAGCTTTTTTACACTTCCCACAACCTCAGGCGTCCGGTAGGGAAGAAACGGGAGCGCGAGCCTGAACACGGTCTGATAGGTTCTGCAATAGATTTTCCTTAATCTGTTCATATGATAAATCCCCGCTTATACAAAATTTTGTTCAAAACAGACTATAGCAACGGAGGGGAAAAAAGTCAATTCTTTCATATTTCCCTGTTTTTTGAAATTGCGAATTATTCACAAAATATCGCATAATATTTTGTGAATAATAAGACACGGAAGAAAGTGTTTGAAATCACACTTTTGGTTGTGATATTTCTTTAACGATGGTATAATGTTTCTATGCGAAAAGGGAGGTATTTTTTACGGGACGCTGCAAAAAACATCTGTGGATCTGTGTTTTGCAATGTGCAGATGACACAGGAACAGGACGAGAAAGAGAGGAGGATTTTTTTATGCCTTACGAAGATGTAGAAAAATTTGAGCAGATTGCAAAGGGGAAAATAAGGTTTCTGGAAGAGCATTTCGGGCGGTACGTTCTGAGAGCCATTATGGCGGGCTTCTTTATTGCCGTGGCAATGATCTACAGCAATGTTGTCGGTAATCTGTTCAGCGAATCAGATCCTGCGATGGGTAAATTTTTGAGCGGCATTGTGTTTTCCATTGCTGTTCTTCTGATCACTTTTATCGGCAGTGAGCTTTTTACCGGAAACAATCTGATGATGGCGTTCGGCGCTTACCAGAAAGCGGTATCCTGGAAGGCGGTCGGAAAGGTATGGCTGGTCAGCTATATCGGAAACTTTGTCGGATGTTTTGTTTTTTCCCTGATCTTTGTTGGGGCAGGAGCGTCAGGCACCGCAGGGTATTTTGCAAGTATCATTGACGGAAAACTGACGATCCCGGCAGGACAGATGTTCCTGCGGGCAGTTCTCTGTAACTTCTTTGTCTGTCTCGCGATCGTTTGCGGAAACAAGATGAAAAACGAGGCGGCCAAATTCCTGATGATCGTGATCTGCATCTCAGGTTTCGTGGTATCCGGTTTTGAACACAGCATTGCCAACATGGCTACCTTTACGACTGCCATGCTGCTGGTGCCGGGCGTCTCCATTGTCAGTGTGCTGCGAAGTATGCTGATTGTAACTTTGGGAAATATGGTCGGCGGAGCGCTGCTGCTTGGCTGGCCGCTTTGTAAAATGAGTGCACCGAAAGAATGACAAAATCTTTATACATAGCTGAAAAGCCCAGCGTGGCGCAGGAATTTGCGAAGGCTTTGAAAGAAAATATGCAGCGGAAGGATGGCTACCTGGAATCTCAGAATTCCGTGGTGACCTGGTGTGTGGGACATCTGGTCACCATGAGCTATCCGGAAAAATACGATCCGAAATATAAACGGTGGAGTTTCGAGACTCTGCCGTTTCTTCCCCAAACCTTTCTGTATGAGGTGATACCGGGAGTGGAGAAACAGTTCCGCATTGTCAGCGGACTGCTGAACCGGGAGGATGTGACAACGATCTATGTCTGTACCGACTCCGGGCGGGAAGGGGAGTACATCTACCGGCTGGTTGCGCAGATGGCTCAGGTCAGGGATAAAAAACAGAAGAGAGTATGGATCGATTCCCAGACAGAGGAGGAGATCCTGAGAGGAATCCGTGAAGCGAAGGATGAAAGTGAATATGACAACCTTTCAGCCTCCGCCTATTTGCGTGCCAAGGAAGATTATCTGATGGGGATCAATTTTTCCCGTGTGCTGACGTTGAAATACGGGAATACCATCGCCAATTATCTGGGAACGAAATATCAGGCGGTCTCCGTCGGCCGCGTGATGACCTGCGTGCTGGGAATGGTTGTGCGCAGGGAGCGGGAGATCCGGTCCTTTGTCAAGACGCCGTTTTACCGTGTCCTGGCAAAGATGTCTGTGGAAGGACGGAGCTTTGACGGCGAATGGAGGGCGGTGGAAGGCAGCAGATACTATCAGTCGCCGCTGCTCTACAAGGACAATGGGTTTCTGAAAAAAGAGGATGCGGAAAAACTGATCTCCGAACTGAGCCAAACAGAGCCGCTGACCGCGGCGGTAGAGAAAGCGGAGCGAAAGAAGGAGAAAAAGAATCCTCCGCTGCTGTACAATCTGGCGGAACTTCAGAATGACTGCGCAAAGCTTTTTAAAATCAGTCCGGATGAGACGCTGAAAATTGTTCAGGAACTGTATGAAAAGAAGCTGGTCACTTATCCGAGAACGGACGCCCGTGTACTGTCCAGCGCCGTTGCAAAGGAAATCCACCGGAATCTGGCGGGACTTAAGAACTATGGAAAAACCGCAGAGCTGGCAGGGGAAATTCTGGAGAACGGGAGTTATAAAAAGATTGGAAATACCCGCTATACCAATGACAAGCAGATTACCGATCACTACGCAATCATTCCCACCGGACAGGGGCTGGGGAATCTGAGAAATCTCAGAGAGCTCCCGGAAAAGGTTTATGAAGTGATTGTGAGAAAGTTTCTTGCGGTTTTCTATCCGCCGGCAGTGTACCAGAAAGTATCGCTGACGACGGTGAGCGGAGGAGAACGCTTTTTTTCCAGCTTTAAGGTTCTGCTGGAGGAGGGGTATCTGAAGGTGATGAATTATTCCTTCAGCAGACGAAAGGACGCCCCTTCCGGGAACTCTTCCGGCGACGGAGGGGAGGCGGAGATTGCCTGCGACCAGGAATTCCTGGCAGCCCTGGCAAAAGTGAGAAAGGGAACGGTTCTTCCCATAGAGAATTTCCGGATCAAAGAAGGGGAGACTTCTCCGCCGAGACGGTATACTTCCGGTTCCATGATTCTGGCAATGGAAAATGCCGGGCAGCTGATCGAGGACGAGGAGCTCCGCGCGCAGATCAAGGGCAGCGGCATCGGGACCAGCGCCACCAGGGCGGAAATACTGAAAAAGCTGTTTTCTATTCAGTACCTCTCCCTGAACAAAAAGACCCAGGTGATCACGCCGACCCAGCTGGGAGAGATGATCTTCGACGTGGTCAGCCAGTCGATCCGCTCGCTGCTGAACCCGGAACTGACCGCCAGCTGGGAAAAGGGGCTGACCTATGTGGCGGAAGGGAGCATTACGACGGAAGAGTATATGACAAAACTGGAACATTTTGTGGCCCGCCACACAGAAAACGTAAAGCGCATGCATCCGTCCTATGGCCTGCGCCAGTGTTTTGACGCGTATGCGGACGTCTATAAGAAAAAAGGAGGAGGAAAGGAATGAAAGGAATTACGATTCAGGAACTGTATAATCTGGACGAAACCATCGGAGCGGAGATTTTTCAGGGGAAGACATATCCCTGGGAGGTGCTCCCGGAGATCGGCGCATTTATTGTGAAGCTTGGCAATACGCTTTCCGATGAAGAATATGAAAAGCGCGGAGAGAATATCTGGGTGGCAAGGGACGCGAAGGTGGCGCCCACGGCGTCCGTTACCGGTCCGTGCATTATCGGAAAAGGTGCGGAAGTAAGACATTGTGCGTTTATCCGCGGAAACGCGCTGGTGGGAGAAGGCGCTGTGGTCGGAAATTCCACTGAGCTGAAAAACGTGATTCTGTTCAACAAGGTGCAGGTGCCTCATTACAATTACGTGGGAGATTCCATTCTGGGCTACAAGGCGCATATGGGCGCCGGTTCCATTACATCAAACGTAAAGTCTGATAAGAAGCTGGTCATTGTAAAAGGAGACGGCGAAAACATTGAGACCGGCCTGAAGAAATTCGGGGCAATGCTGGGCGACGAAGTGGAGGTGGGATGCGGCAGCGTTCTGAATCCGGGAACCGTGGTCGGACCACGCACCAACATTTATCCCCTGTCCAGTGTCCGGGGGGTAATCCCGTCAGATTCTATCTTTAAAAACAGTAAGGAAATCGTAATGAAAGTTTGATCTTCCTTGCATTGACATCGGAGGTGCGTCATTGTATTATTTAAATAGTACAATGACGCACCTTTATTTCATGGCAGACGAGGGAGGAAAAACAATGCTTGAAGTAAAAAAGCTGACAAAACGTTACAATAAGACGCTGGCGGTGAATGACGTGAGCTTTACGGTAAATACAGGCAGGATTGGAATTTTACTGGGGCCAAACGGCGCAGGAAAATCCTCTGTGATCAAGAGTATTGCAGGGCTTCTGAAATATGAAGGCGGCGTATGGATTGACGGCCTGCCTGCCAGGACAATGGAGGCAAAAAGAATTTTCGGATATGTTCCGGAACTTCCGTCATTGTTTCCCAATCTGACGGTGGAGGAGCACCTGGAGTATATCCGGAGAGCCTACAATGCTTCCGTATCCCGGGAGGAGATTGCCCGGTGGATGGAGCGTTTTGAACTTGAGGACAAGCGGGATAAGCTTGGCAGCGAACTTTCCAAAGGAATGATGCAGAAAGTCAGCATCTGCTGTGCACTGCTGATTCGTCCGAGGGTGATCCTGTTTGACGAACCGATGGTGGGCCTTGATCCCAGGGCGATCAAGGAGCTGAAGGAAGTGATCTGTGAACAGAAAAAATGTGGCGCCACAGTGCTGATCAGCACTCATATGCTGGAAATGGTACAGGAACTGTGGGATGATGTATTTGTTATGGATAAGGGGACGATTCTTGCCGTATATCACAGAGAGGAGGTCAGCGACCAGAATCTGGATGATCTTTTTTTCTCAGTGACGGAGAAAGGAGAACAGCATGAATAGTCTGATTTATGTATGGAAGCGGTCTGCGGTGAATACCCTGAAAAAGCTGATCCGAAAACCGGCATTTTGGGTGTATCTTCTGATCCTCGGGTTTTATGCGTTCATTATGTATCACAGCATTCTGGAGGAACTGATGAAACGGGGAATGAACCGGCCGGAAACACTGGTGGCGGCGGTGAGCGCCCTGATTCTGTATCTGTCGCCGCTCAGCTACAGCGCCTACGCAAAACGACAGGGAATGCTTTTTCGGAACAGTGATGTACATTTCATTTTTCCCTCACCGGTGTCGCCGAAGCTCTGCCTGCTTTACGGACAGGCAAAGACGCTTCTGCCGGGGCTTTGCGTGGAGCTGCTTGCGGCGATTCTGGGGACGCTGTGGTTTCGGATCCCTCCGCTGAAAATGCTTGTTTACTTTACTGTGATCGGAGGGATCGGAACGGTTATGGAGGCGGCTCTGGTGATCTGCCTGTATGGGAATGAGAGACTGAAGAAAGAGACCCTGGCACGGCTGGGATATCTCCTGTATGGGATTGTTGTGCTCCTTCTGCTTCTGGGCTTCTGGTATCTGCGGCAGGAAGGTTTCCGCTTTTCAGCAGTGACCGGATATCTGTCCAGTCCTGGGATACAGATGATTCCGCTGGTTGGCTGGCAGATTGCTGCGATGCGGCTGCTTCTTCTGGGACCGGATTCTGTCAATACAGTGGGGACCGTTTTGTTTCTGCTGTCGGCCTGCGGCCTGTTGTCTGCGGCAGTCCGGATGAAATGTACAGGGGAATTTTTTGAGGATGCAATGCAGTTTGCCGATAACTATGAACAGGTGCTGGAACAGAAAAAGAAGAATGGAACGGGAGTTCTTCCAAAAAACAGGAAGCTGAAGAAGGTCCGGGTGGAATGGAGAGGAACCGGCGCGAAAGCGATCCTTTTCCGGCAGTGGCTGGAGTACAGAAAAGAGAGATTCTTTCTCTTTAACGCAGCGACTCTGGTCAATCTGGCGGTCGGATGCGTGCTTATTTATCTGGATCGAACCGGCAGGCTTGAGGTTCCTCAGGAATTTAAGGTATATGTGCTTCTTGCGCTGGCGGCTTATCTGATGCTGGTATTCGGAAGCCTTCCGAACAAATGGACAAAAGAGCTGGAAAATCCATATGTATTTCTGATTCCCGACCGTCCGGTATATAAAATCTGGTATGCCACCTGCCTGGAGCATGTGAAATCTGCAGTCAATATGATACTGCTGGTATTCCCGGCGGGGGTGGCTATGGGAGTCCGGCCTCTGCTGCTGGTTCTGCTGGTATGGATAGGCGCCGCGGCCGGCGGAGTCCGGATCTATTCGGATACCATCACAAGAGCCGTTCTCGGGAATGCTTTCGGATCGACGGGAAGAAGTCTGCTGCAGATGGTGATCGCATGGACATTTATCGGAATCGCGATTCCTTTTTTTCTCGCAGGGCTTTTTCTGCTGGGAGAGACGGCAGCCTTTCTGGCGGCAGGGCTGTATCTGATGGCGGCAGCGTTTGTGCTGATGCTTGCCGGTTCCCAGGCATTTACCAGGATGGAACTGCAGGAAATGTGACCGTCCGCAACGGTTCATCTGGCTGACCGGTTGCTCCGGACCGGGAAAAACCGTCATTTCAGAGTTGACGAAACCGAAAGATTGTGAGAAAATAATGTCAGGTCTGTGGGACTTCAGATTGCGGGTTGTTCCAAAGACAAAATCTCAAATAAGTACATATTTGAAAGGAGTCTAACAATGATTTATTCACACGAAGTAGAAATGATGTGTCCGGTTACTCAGGGCGTTCATCACGGCGCAGCTCCGATTCCGGAAGAAGCAAAATGGGTTAAAGCAAAAGAAATCAAAGATATTTCCGGTATGACACATGGAATTGGCTGGTGCGCTCCTCAGCAGGGTACCTGTAAGCTTACACTGAACGTGAAAGATGGTGTTATCCAGGAGGCTCTGGTTGAGACGATCGGATGTTCCGGAATGACCCATTCCGCGGCAATGGCATCTGAGATTCTGCCGGGTCTTACCATCCTGGAGGCTCTGAATACAGACCTTGTGTGTGATGCTATCAATACAGCAATGAGAGAACTGTTCCTGCAGATTGTATACGGAAGAAGCCAGAGCGCATTTTCCGAGGAAGGTCTGGCAATCGGCGCAGGTCTGGAAGACCTTGGAAAAGGACTTCGTTCCCAGGTTGGAACCATGTACGGAACACTTGCAAAAGGACCTCGTTACCTGGAAATGACTGACGGATACGTTACAGGTATCGCTCTTGACGATGAGGATCAGATCATCGGTTATAAATTCGTAAACTTCGGAAAGATGATGGAGTTCATCAAAGGCGGCGACGATGCAAACACCGCATTTGAGAAAGCGCAGGGACAGTATGGCCGTGTAAACGACGCTGTCAAGATCATTGATCCGAGAAAAGCTTGAAAATCAGGAGGACGAGGAAATGGCATTATTTGAATCATATGAAAGAAGAGAAAAACAGATTCTGGCAAAACTCGCTGAGTACGGAATCAATTCCATCGAGGAAGCAGCAGAAGTAACAAAAGCTGCAGGCCTTGATGTATACAAAATGGTAGAAGGCATTCAGCCGATCTGCTTCGAAAACGCAAAATGGGCTTACACTGTAGGCGCTGCGATCGCGATCAAGAAAGGCTGCCGCAAGGCATCCGACGCTGCCGCTGCAATCGGTGAGGGACTTCAGTCCTTCTGTATTCCGGGCTCTGTTGCAGACCAGCGTAAAGTAGGTCTGGGACATGGAAACCTGGGCAAAATGCTTCTGGAAGAGGATACCGAGTGCTTTGCATTCCTGGCAGGCCATGAGTCTTTCGCAGCCGCTGAGGGAGCAATCGGTATTGCAGAGAAAGCAAATCGTGTACGTCAGAAACCTCTGCGTGTAATCCTGAACGGTCTTGGAAAAGATGCTGCTCAGATCATTGCGCGTATCAATGGATTTACATATATTGAAACCGAGTTCGACTACTACACCGGAGAACTGAAAGAAGTATTCCGCAAGGCATACTCTGACGGACCACGCGCAAAAGTTAACTGCTACGGCGCAAACGATGTACGCGAGGGCGTTGCAATCATGTGGAGAGAGAATGTAGACGTTTCTATCACAGGAAACTCCACCAACCCGACCCGTTTCCAGCATCCGGTAGCTGGTACCTACAAGAAAGAGCGCATTGAGGCCGGAAAGAAATACTTCTCCGTTGCATCCGGCGGCGGTACAGGACGTACTCTGCATCCGGACAACATGGCTGCAGGTCCGGCTTCCTACGGTATGACCGATACTCTGGGCCGTATGCATTCCGACGCTCAGTTTGCAGGTTCCTCTTCTGTGCCGGCTCATGTTGAGATGATGGGTCTGATCGGAGCAGGAAACAACCCGATGGTCGGAATGACAGTAGCTGTTGCGGTTTCGATCGAGGAAGCTGCTAAGGCTGGCAAGTTCTAAAAACTTTTATAAACCGATAGTTACTGATAACTAGGAAAGTGTCGTGATCCGAAAGATTGCGGCACTTTCTTTCTGTGACAGGAAATTTTGTTCCCCGGGTTGAAAAAATTTTTTCTGCAAATTATAATTAAGTTGCATAAAATGAGTTGTATGCTCTGAAAGAGAAGAATAGGACTGAGGCTGAGATATAATCAGAGATGGAATTCTGACACAAATTATAGTAAATGATTATGAGGAATAGTAACAGTTCAGTCAGCTGAACTGTAACGAGGAACATTGCTTTGGAGGTGATAGATACATGGCAGTCAGCAACGAAGCTGTTTTGAGCAGTGAAAAAAATTTTACTGTTTTTCAGTTTGACGGACATGTAATCCGTTTCAGGGCACCGCATTCTCTGGAACGATATACGAAAGTGAAGGAATGGGATGAGGGATATCTTGTTGTAATGGCAAAATACAGACATAATGATAAAG
>ERZ1090860.797-NODE-799-length-18005-cov-4.947409_pt1 | contig 18005 bp, 16 predicted proteins | sample MGYA00478483_ERZ1090860 | MGnify/ENA primary metagenome ERZ1090860 (study PRJEB33644, sample SAMEA5815741) | chicken gut metagenome | biome: Chicken; feature: Gastrointestinal Tract; material: Caecum | place: Ireland | collected 2019-01-01 | study: A study of the...
CTTGAAAAGAGTGTAAAAGGCTTAAGCTTCCAATCGCTGGCATCTTCGGTTGAAACGATCGCGAGCAGATTTACAAATCTTGGGATTATCGGCGTCACTGCCCTTCAAAGAATCACGAACGCAGCCATTACAACTGGCAAAAACCTGGTTGATAGCTTGACTATCGGTCCTATCTCGTCAGGCTTTGATGAATATGAGCTTAAACTTGGCTCGATCCAGACAATTTTGGCGAATACCCAGAAGCAGGGTGCTACTCTTGAAGATGTAAACAGGATTCTTGACGAGCTAAACACTTACGCTGACCAGACGATTTACAACTTTGGTCAGATGACGCGTAACATTGGCACGTTCACAGCGGCTGGCGTTGAGCTCGATACCGCAGCCAATGCAATTAAGGGTATTGCGAACTTGGCTGCTTTGTCTGGTTCAAACTCGAATCAGGCATCGATGGCAATGTACCAGCTTTCTCAGGCGATTGCTGCTGGCCGAGTGAGTCTTCAGGATTGGAACAGTGTCGTAAACGCCGGCATGGGCGGTAAGATCTTCCAGGATGCTTTAATGGATACTGCCGAAGCAATGGGGATCGTTGTTGACAGAACAGAGAGCTTTCGAGAGTCTATCAGCGCTGCTGGAGGGCAGGAGTCTTGGCTTACTTCAGATGTTCTTGTTAAAACCCTTGAGATATTTACCGGCGATCTTACGGACGCAGAGTTAAAAGCCAGAGGGTTTAACGAAGAGCAGATCGCATATTACAAGCAGCTTGGTAATACGGCTGTCGAATCCGCGACAAAAGTTCGTACACTGTCTCAGCTCATTGGAACTTTGCAAGAGTCCGCTCAGTCTGGCTGGTCACAGACCTGGGAAATCATCTTTGGTGACTTTAATCAAGCAACAGAGCTGTTTACTCATATAAACGACGTTGTTGGCGGCTTCTTAACCAACATGTCCGATGCTAGAAATAGTCTTCTTCAGCTCTGGAAGAATGTCGGCGGTAGAACGTATCTTCTTGACGGCCTTACAAATGCGTTTAACGCACTTGTCAAGATTGTAACACCCATTACTGAAGCGTTTTCTAACATTTTTCCTCCGATGACCGTCCAGCAGTTGCTTGACATAACGAGAGGATTTGAGAAGCTTACTAAGCAGCTTATCATCAGTGATGAAAACGCGGATCGCATTAGGCGAACTTTTGAGGGTCTGTTTGCTGTTGTGGACGTGATCGCTACGATTGTTGGCGATGTTCTTTCGACGGCGTTTGAACTTCTTGGTTTGACGGTTTCTACGGCAGATGACGGCATCCTTAGCATCACGGCAACAGTCGGTGATGCACTTGTCGCATTTAGAAACTGGTTCAAACAGGTCAATCCACTTCAAAATGGATTAAAAGGTCTCGTCGATTTGCTCAGATCTTCTGTTTCAGTTATTAAGAACTGGATCAGTGAATTTAGTGAGCTTCCGCAGGTTGAAACATTCATCGAAAAAGTCGGGGATGCGATCGAACTTCTTGGCGGATATTTCGACGATGCCATTGGGCATGTGCAAGAGTTCTTTTCGGATCTTAAGAATCTTGACAACTTCTCGTTTGATTCGGTTAGGAAGGTATTTCTTGATTTCATTAACAATATTTCTTCCGATTTCTCTAAGATTGGACAGAATTTCACGAAGCTTAAGCCTGTCATAGATGCGTTCAAAGATCTTGTGTCTTCTGCTCTTGATACTCTTAAAGATGCATTTGAGAATGTCAAGACTGTTGCCGGAGATGTAGCAGCGTTCATTGTTGATGTATTCTCACAGATTAATCTTGGCCATATTTTAACAGTAGGCCTTGCGGCATCACTAATCGCAGCGCTTCTTTCAGCTAAGAAATTGATTGATTTGATCAAGGCGCCCCTTGAGTCTTTTACGAAGATTGCGGATGGCGTTAACGGGGTTCTTGGCGGATTCCAAAATGTCCTTAAGAGCTATTCGACTAAGATTAAGGCGAGCGCGCTCAAAGAAGTTGCCGTTGCAATCGCGATTCTGGCGGCTTCTATCGGTGCACTTTCTTTGCTTGATCAAGGGAAAGTCAGAGAAGCAGCGACAACCCTTGGGATTCTTTCCGGTGTAATCATTGTTCTTACCGGCGTCATGAATATTCTAAATTCTAGACTCGGTAAAGGCGGAAAGGGAATGGATCTTTCTTCCCTTAAGATTGTCGCTGTTGCAAGTTCGCTTCTCATCCTTGTTGCCACGCTTAAAAACCTTGAAGCGATTAGTCTTGACGGCATTATTCCAAGACTCGGGGTTCTCCTGGCGGTTTCTGCAATGCTTGCAGCGGTTGTTGTGGCGATTAATAAGTTCAGAAAAGGCGGAACGACTAGCTCTTTAGTTGTTCTTTCCGCTGCTTCTGCGCTTATTATCATGGTTAAGTCCTTGCAGGAGCTCCAGAAAATTGACCTTGAAGGAATTCAGGATAGACTTGGAATTTTGATAGCATGCGTGATTCTTCTTGGAGGTCTTACACTTGCTGTTTCTAATATTAAAGATGGAACAGCAGTAGGAGTTATCGGTGTTGTAGCATCTCTGTATATTTTTGTAGGCGTATTCGAGCGGATCGCTTCCATGGATTTTGCAGCAGTTGAGTCCAATCTTAAGGAACTCATTACTGTTTTCGGCATCTTTGGAGCTCTTCTTATCGCATCGCACTTTGCTGGAAGCAATTCTTTGCAAGGCGGTGTTGGCATTCTCGCAATGAGCGCATCGCTTCTGGTCGTTATAGAGGCTATCAGACAGATTGCTAAGATCAGTGCTGGCGATGTGGAGAAGGCAATGGGTGTAATCGTTCCGCTTGAAGCTTTGTTCGGTGCGATCACACTTCTAAGCAAGTTCGCCGGGGCGAACGCCGCAAAGGCGGGTGTCGGAATTCTTGCAATGAGCGCATCTTTGATTGCAATATCTGGTGCAATCTCAATTCTTGCAACCATTCCCGCTGCTGGGCTTCAGCAAGGTCTTCAGGCTGTCGTTGTCTTGGAGACAATGTTTGCTGGACTTCTTGTTGTTTCGTCTTTGGCGAAAGATGCATCTAAGACACTTATCACAGTAACGGCTTGTGTGACTATACTTGCCGCTGTAGCTGCTGCTCTTAGTTTCATCGAGCCTGAAAGACTTCAAAATGGAGTTGAAGCGGTCGCTATAATTGGTGCTGTACTTTCTGGCGTCATGATTGCGACTAAGTTTGCCGGTCAGGCTAATTCGAATCTTCTGATTGCTTCTGTTGCGATTGCGATCATTGCTCTCATTATAGAGCGCTTGTCCGCACTTCCGGTAGATAGCGTTCTCGGAGTAGCCGCATCGCTTTCGACACTGATGCTATCTTTGTCTTTGACACTCGGAATTGTGTCTAAGATTCCTGTTTCCGGGGCCTTGACCGTTGTGGCGGATCTTGCAATCGTCATTGCGGGTATTGCCGCTATCGTTGCAGCCGCTGGTGCGATTGCACAGATTCCTGGCGCAGATTGGCTTGTCAACGAAGGTGGTGAATTCCTCACTGCAATTGGTACTGCAATTGGCGGATTCGTAGGAGGAATTGCTGGCGGTATCGCAAAAGGCTTTACGAGTTCTCTTCCTGATGTTGGTAAGAATTTGTCTGATTTCTGGACAAATGTTTCTCCGTTTGTTGAAGGGATCAAGGGTGTTGACGACTCTTTTGCAACTGCTGTTAGTAGTCTCGCTGATGCGATTCTTACTCTTACTACTTCTAATGCTATTAACAGCATCGTCTCCTTCTTTGGCGGTACTAACGGGATTGACTTTTCTTCCTTTGGCAGTCAGCTTTCTGGATTTGGCGATGGTATTAAGGCTTTTTACGACAAAGTCAAAGGCATTGATGGCGCGGCCGTGGAGTCTTCGGCTTATGCGGCCCAGACATTGACAGAGCTCTCTAAGAATCTACCTAGAGAAGGTGGCTGGCTTCAGTCGATCATCGGCACCGTTAACATGGAGGGCTTCTCTACAGGGTTAACGTCCTTTGGTGAAGCTATGGCCTCGTACGCTGACTCGATCGGCACTGATTTCCCTGCTGAAGCAGTCGAATCTTCTGCTAATGCCGCTATGGCAATCGCGCAACTTGCGAACAACTTGCCTAAGGGCGGCGGGGCAATTCAGGATTTCTTCGGTAGTGTTGATCTTGGTGCGTTCTCGTCGGATATTATCACGTTCGGCGGGGCAATGTATTCGTATGCCACTTCGATTAGTCAAAATGGAGAATTCCCGTCTTCTGCTGTTGAATCCTCTGCTAATGCCGCGCTGGCCATTGCGAATCTGGCTAATAACCTTCCGAAGACCGGCGGTGCGCTTCAAGAGTTCTTTGGAGGAAAGGATTTCGACGCCTTTATTAGCAACATCCAGCCTCTTGGTTCGGCTCTCGCGGGTTATTGCACGATTATTTCTCAAGAAGGATTCAGCTCAGTCGCAATCCAAAATAGTGCAACGGCAGCGTCTGCTTTGGCCGCTTTGATGCAGACTTTCCCGAAAGGAACTGGCGGAATCTTCAGCATATTCACTGGGAACGACAGCATCTCGGGTTTTGGTGAAGGTCTTAAGAACTTTGGTACCGCGCTTGTTGATTACGCGAAGGCGGTTACTGATCTTAACACTACAGCCATTGATAACAGTGTCACGGCGGCGCAGTCCTTGTCGGATTTCGCTACAAATCTTCCTGATGTCGGGATATTTGGCTCTGGCAGTGTTGCAGAGTTTGGCGATCAGTTAGCATCTCTTGGCTACGGTCTGCAGAGTTATTATAACTATATTTCTGGGATTGACGTAGAAACGATTTCTACGATGACCTCAACTCTTCGTGGCCTTGGCAGTGCCGCAGCATTCCTTTCGACGATTGATATGTCCGGCATGCAAAATTTTGCTACAAATTTGCAAAATGCCGCAATCAATGCCGTCAACGCTTTTGTTACGCAGATTAATCTTGGGATTGACAGGGTCAGAACTGCTGCTCAGAATCTTGTGAATGCCGCCAACACTGGCATTACCATGAACATGACTCAGTTTACAACAAGTGCAACGAACATTGTTACAAAGTTTGTAACAGGCCTTACGAACGGTAAATCCAGGGTTAAGACCGCTGGCATTACGCTTAGAAATGGTCTTGAGGAAGGGCTCAGAGTTAACGAATTCCGGTATGAGCAGCTTGGCACCCAATATGGCACAGAACTCGACACGGGTCTTCGTAGTAAAATTGAGACTGTAAAAGCCAGTGCTCAGGAGATGAGTGACAGAGCTTCAGAAGCAATCGAAACGGCAGTTCCTCGATTTGAAACCGCAGGCATGAACGCCGGCCTTGGTTTTTCTGAGAAACTTTCTGAGTATGCCCAGCAAGCGGTTGATGCGGCAACTAGAATGGCTCAGGAAGCTGCAGATGCGATTAACGAAGCCCTTGACATTAATTCTCCTTCTGGTGTTACTGGGGAATCTGGTTACTACTTCGTACTGGGTTTTGTTAATCGGATTCTTTCTATGGCATCTCTTGCAAAGGACGCTGGGGAAAGCCTCGGAGCAAATTCTGTTTCAGGTTTACAGAAGGCGATTTTGGGTGCTGAAGAGCAAGGAGCACTAATTTCCACAGTCCATCCGACAATTACTCCGGTCTTGGATTTGTCGCAAATTCAAAATGGAGTAAGATCTCTTGATGGATTGTTCGGAACAAAATCCTTTGAGTTATCTAATGTTACAGCTAGGAATGCTAGACTGACTTCGGCGAGCTTTGACGCTCCGTATAGCAGCCAAAGTGTTAATCAAGAGAGCTCTAAGAGTTCTCAAGTTGTCAATAACTTTACACAAAACAACTACTCTCCGAAGTCGCTGAGTAGAACTGATATTTACAGAGATTCTAAGAATCTGCTTTCCAGGGTGAGGTAATTTAAATGGTTTATTCTGTTAAAGTCACCAGCTATCTTGGTGAGGAGATCGTCTTAGATTTGATGAATCCGTGGAAGAATGGTCTTGCGATTACAGATATCGAAGGCATCGGTGTTGTGAAAGCGACGATCAATTACACGGAGAATGCAAGCGGTGACGGGGGAAGGTATAACTCGTCAAGAATCGGAACTAGAAACATCGTTTTTACGATTAGGCCGCTTTCAATCGGGTTCCAGACTGTTGAAGATTCACGTCAGCTGCTTTATAGGTACTTTCATATTAAGCAGCTTGTCACTTTGGATTTTACAACAGAACGAAGGCATGCACGGATTACCGGATATGTAGAAGACAATGATCCTAACATCTTTAGCGATGAGGAGTCAGTTCAGATTTCCATCATATGCGCAGATCCATATTTCTATGATCTAAAAGATGGCGGAGAAACAGAAGTCTCTTTTTCAGGGACCGAGGCTTTGTTTGAATTCCCGTTTGAAAACAACTCTACTTCTTCCGATCTTATCGAGTTTGGGGAAATTACTTTTAGGAGAGAGCAACTTATCCAATATAACGGAAGTGCTGAAGTCGGCTTTGTCATTAGGATTCACGCATCTGGCGAAGCAAAGATGATTACTATCTACAACATTGACACAAGAGAGTCAATGCGAGTTGACACAGATCGCTTTGCGCAAATCGCTGGTTCGGAAATTCAAAATGGAGACGAGATCGTCATCAGCACGATAATTGGGCAGAAAAGTGTGATCCTTATTAGAGATGGCAAAGAATGGAATATTCTAAACTCCCTTGATAAGGATTCCTCGTGGCTCAAACTTAAAAGTGGGACAAACCGACTTGCATATATCTGCGATGAAGGGGCAGAGTATCTCGATTTTACGTTAACGTATAAGACGGCGTTCGAGGGCTTGTAAAATGGATTTGTATGTTCTTGATGAGAATTTTGAAACCGTAAAAGTGATCGACGTGTACGAGTCGTTCATTTGGTCCGATCGGTATAACGAAGCAGGGGACTTTGAGCTCTATACAACCGCCTTGCAAGAATACTGGGACGTATGCCAAAGAGGGTACTACCTATATTTTCAGGAAAGTGCGCATCTCATGATCATAGAAGATCGAGAGATCACGTCTTCTTTTGAAGATGGGGTGCACTTGATTGTTACCGGCAGAAGTCTTGAGAGTATTCTAGAAAGACGTGTTGTATGGGGGCAGGTAGTCTTCGAAGGAATGAGTGTCAAGGACATTATTATAAAACTTCTGAATGATAACATCATTTCACCGAGTGATTCAGATCGAAAAATTCCTAATTTTATTTTAGGAGATTTCCAAAACGAGACAGAAGTAAGATCTATGACTGCTACTCTTGATGCTCAGTATACGGGTGACGATCTATATTCCATTATTAAAAACCTTTGCCAAGTTTATGGACTCGGTTTTAAGATTACTTTGAATGAGAGTAATCAGTTTGTGTTTGACCTCTATGAAGGGAAAGATAGGACGTATGGACAGTTCGAAAACCCATATATCGTTTTCTCCCCTTCACAAGAAAACATCACAAGTTCAAATTACAAAGATTCAGATAGGACTCTTAAAACCGTAGCCCTGATTCTTGGCGAAGGTGAGGGGTATAACAGAAAATTTACATCCATTCAATCAAGCCAAGAAGATGCCCCAACCGGTCTTTCAAGAAGAGAGCTTTATGTTGATGCGAGAGATATTTCCTCCACAACGGAAGAAGGAGACATTATCGAATCTGATGAGTATTATAAGATGCTACAGACCCGAGGATCTGAAAAGCTTGCTGAGAACGTTGTAACACAAGTTATGGACGGGGAAGTCGATCCGTATGTAACATACGAGTATAAGAAAGATTACGATATGGGTGACATTGTGCAAATTGTAAACGAGCTTGGAATGGAGATGAAAGCCAGAGTCTCTGAATATATCTATTCTCATGATGAGTCTGGTCTTATGTATTATCCGACATTTGTGAATTTTACTGACAGCGATACAGTCTAAAGGGAGGAGGGCAAAAAGTGGCTTTCACATACGGTTTTTATAATTCCAATAACCATGATAGACGCTATAATGCCGTTGATATTTCGAGTATTTTCGATGGCGTCATTGAAGATGGTGTCTTCATGCACGTTGGAGATCATATGACAGTCAAAGCTACTGGTAATGGCCTTGGCATTACGGTTGGGACTGGCAGAGCTTGGTTCAATCATACGTGGTCCTTGGTGGATGCGGTGTACCCTCTAACCCTTTCTCAATCAGATGTTCTAAATTCAAGAATCGACGCCATTGTTTTGGAGGTTGCGAATTCTGCTAGAACAAATTCTTTGAAAATCATTAAGGGAACCGCTTCTAGCTCTCCGAGCAAGCCAAAACTTACAAACAATTCGAACGTTCACCAGTATCCTCTTGCATACATCACAATTCCTGCAAATGCAACGACGATCTCTCAGTCAAACATCGAGAATACAGTTGGCACAAGCGCTTGCCCGTTTGTCACGACTGTCCTTGAAGTAATGGAAATTGACGACATCGTGGCGGCTTGGCAGGCTCAGTTTGATGATTGGTTTGATACGCTTGAGACGAATTTGAGTGGCGACGTTGCTGGTAATCTTCAGAAGCAGATTAACGAACTTAAGACCGAAGATGCGATCTCGACGTATTCGCATGTTGTTTCTGGGTCTGTGGGCACTGGAAGTGGTATAACCCATATATTCACTGGAACTGGCTCTAACGGAAAAGTCAAAATGAATGGAAGCGTCCATGCTGGAGATAAGGTTCAGTTTTCTAATGGATCTAGTAAATGGAATGTTAGGGCGTACTATGGTCTTGAACCTTTCGACGAAGCTCTTGACGGAGAGTCTGTGATCGGCAAATGGTTTACGTTCGTGTACGATGGCACTCAGGTAAATTTTAGAGGCGGTGGCGGACTCGGAACGGGCGCTCTTGCTGCCGCTGATGCTAAGCCCGGAGATGTCGTCGCGTCTAAGAAATTTTACGCTGGAAATAAGACGCTAAAGACTGGCACACTTGCTGATAAGGCTGCACAGACAAATGCTGTGAGTGTAAGTAACGATGCCACCAGAAATTATTTTAGGATTGAATCTGGCGTTTATAGGACAAATGCTAGCCCTGGGTATCCTGAAATTATGTATGACTGCGGCACTGCCAAGGCTTCCGAGGTTCTTAGCGGGAAGACCTTTACTTCTCATACAGGCGCTGGCCGTCAAGCTGGTACAATGCCCAATAGAGGCGCTTGGAACGGAAGCGTTAATCCTGGTGGTACAGTTACGATCCCTGCTGGCTGGCACAATGGTCAAGGAAGAGTAAGTGGGAACGGAAGCCCTGTTCCGGCCATTCGGTTTGTGGATGAGCAGTTTAATGTCGGGTCAAACGAGGGTCAAAAGTGGACATCACAAACGATTGACGCGAATCTGAAGACTACTATTTGGGCTAACTGTGCTGGTTACTTTGTTAACATGAGCTATAATGTTGACTTGGATCTTATCCTGCAAGGGTCTAACGACAATAGCAGTTGGAGCGACGTTTACAAAGTTGACATGAATAATTCCAGCGATAAAAACTTGCACGTCCAGCTTATACAGCAGCTTACTAGCAACTACCGTTACTATCGGTTTGCTGTTACGCAAAGTTATCATGCTGGTGATGGAACAGCTAGAGTTACCGGTGCACTTTGTGCCTGGTAAAATTCAAAATGGAAATTAAAGGAGGGTAATGCATGCAAACTGCTAGAGTTGACCTTTCCAAAATCGATTCAACATACATTTTTAATGTTATGCAAGAAGATACAGACCGCCAGATCAGAATAGAACTATTTGACGATGGCGAACTGTATGAGGTAAGTGGGGACACCGTCAGCGCATGGTACGAAGGAAGCTCTGGAGATGCCGGTAACTTTAGTGAAGGGATCGTAAAAGAGGCTAACGCGCTTGTCATTACGCTCGATGAGCATATGACGAAAAACCCCGGCAAGTATACTCTTGCAGTTATGCTGACTAGAGTTGGCGGCAATATCAGTACTTGGAATATGGTCGTAAATGTCAGCCCCCTTCCCGGAAGATCTCGTTCTGCCGCAGAAGAGTATTTCGGTGCTTTTAGTCTTACGAGCCTTGCTTCAGCTCTCAACGCTCTTAAAACGAGAGTGGACAACATCATAGCTAACGCTGGCGATACTGGAAATAATGCCGAGCTTGTTGACATCCGTCTTGGTTATGACGGTACGACTTATCCGACTGCTGGGGATGCGGTGAGAGAGCAGGCTAGTTTTCTAGCTCGTCGAAAAATTGATGGAAATTACGGTTATTATGAGGACAATGGAGAAGTGACAGAGGGCGCAGCAATAGATACCTCATTATATGTTAACCATGGAAATGACAACTGGGCATATGCAAAGGTTAACGTTTCAGGAGTATCCACTGTAAAGATAACTGGCCGGGCACTTGACACTCATATCTATAGTTATTATTTGTATTTCTTTAAAAATGAAAATAACCAAACGATTGGGGATCTTCCAACAGAGTATCATAATTCTGGTGCAGTTGATCTAGAAGTACCGGTTCCTTCTGGTGCGGTTTATCTATATGTAAATGGGGACACCACCGGCACATATACACTATCTGTTTTTAAGTACGGGTTCATGACAAAATTTGACGACAATCTTAAATCGTCCGCTGTCTTGAGTGAACAAATCGGAGCCCTTGATGAACAAATGAACGAAGATTTTCAAGAAATAAAAAATTCTCTACAAGGAAAAATTGATGGAAATTACGGTTATTATGAGGACAATGGAGAAGTGACAGAGGGCGCAGCAATAGATACCTCATTATATGTTAACCATGGAAATGACAACTGGGCATATGCAAAGGTTAACGTTTCAGGAGTATCCACTGTAAAGATAACTGGCCGGGCACTTGACACTCATATCTATAGTTATTATTTGTATTTCTTTAAAAATGAAAATAACCAAACGATTGGGGATCTTCCAACAGAGTATCATAATTCTGGTGCAGTTGATCTAGAAGTACCGGTTCCTTCTGGTGCGGTTTATCTATATGTAAATGGGGACACCACCGGCACATATACACTATCTGTTTTTAAGTACGGGTTCATGACAAAATTTGACGACAATCTTAAATCGTCCGCGCTGCTTCCCACAAAGCTCAGTCAATTGCAGAATGATTCTGGGTATCTGTCTCAAGGGCTCACCCATCCAAAACTCATAACACTTGGCGATAGTATCACCATGCTTGGAATAACTGATCGTGGATGGGTAAAATACTTCATGGAAAAGACTGGTGCTGAACTTATAGCAAATGTAGCCATGAATTCAGCAGTATTGTCAGACTACGAAAACACTGTATATGACGGAAATCCTCAGCAGAGCAATCAGCCAAATAATGTTCTTGGAAATCAAGTTCAGAAAATAATAAATAATTCGTACGAAGCTCCTGATGTCATCATTATTGCTATTGGGACAAATGGTGGAATCAGCATAACGAAAGATCAAATAAAGAGCGCTTACTATGATCCTTCTAACAATCTTGTCCCTCTTGAGGATGTTGACAGAAAAACAAATGCAGGAGCTTATCGGTACACTCTCGATAAACTTCATGAACTTTATCCGAACGCTTTAATTTTCTGGTCAGCGCCAATTATGGGTTTTCAGAAAACTAGACCTGCTCAAAGTGCAGTAAATTATATGGAATCTTTAAAAATCGCAACCGATTTTACAGGTCAAATCATGATTGACACACTGCATTGCGGCATAAATGGTGTAAATGAAAAAGACAGTCAGAACGGTCAATATTTAATTGATGGCCTTCATCCCAATGTGAATGGCGCTAAGAAGATGGGGTATTTCATTGCATCTAAAGTAAAGCCTTATTTGGATTGCTACTTTTTGTTAGAGTAATTTGTTATCTTCAGACCCTCTAGTCTGTTGATATAAAAATCTATTATTTAAGGAGATGATACCAATGCTTCTTCAAAATGGAGAGCGACTGTTCTGCTGGCCACTCGATAAGCACATCATAACGGCAGGATGGTACTACAGCGATGGGAGCTTGCATAGTGCTACTGATTTTCGTACCAGTGGTATTATGCCGAATCCGTCTGGGAGCATCCAGCCCGTTAAAGCTTCGGAAAATGGCGTCGTAGATCAGGTCCAGAATTGGGATGGCGTAACCAAAACCGGCATGCAGAGCTATGGTAACATGATCCGCGTTAAGCACGCAGATTACAAATCGAAAACTCTGCAGACTCGCTACGCTCACCTTTCTAAAATTCTTGTTCAGAACGGGCAGGAAGTTAAGGAAGGTGAGATCATCGGCTACACAGGTTCCACTGGTAACGTCTTTGGGGCGCATTTGCACTACGAAGTGATCTACAACGGAACAAGAGTCAACCCTCTTAACTGGCTGGATGACGACTTTACGACAGCTTCTAGCTCCGTTAAACTTGGCTCTTATACTTCTGTCGTCACAGACTACGAAGCTACCAGTAGGCCGAGTGTCCTTGGGATGGATATTTCCAAGTATCAGGGCGAAGTGGACTTCAAGAAAGTGAAAGCTGACGGCATTCGGTTTGTTATCCTTCGCGCAGTTTCTTCGGATAACAATGGGATCTACATCGATCCTTATTTCGAAAGAAATTATCGCGAAGCCTTGGCAAATGGCATTGCCGTCGGCGCGTACATCTTCACGTATGCAAAAACCGAAGAGGAGCAGAATGAAGAGGTCGCAAAGCTTCTTGAAGCACTGGACGGTAAGACATTTAAGTATCCTATCTTTGTAGACGTCGAATGGGATGGGTTTGCCAGTATCAACCGTACCACACTTACAAACCTTGTCCGTCGTTTTATGGACATTATCGATCAGAAGGGCTATATCCCCGGTTGGTATTCTTACACGAATTTCATCAATTCGTATCTGGATGCGTCCGAACTTTCTGCGTATCCTTTGTGGGTTGCTGACTATCGTAGCGCTGTTGGCTTTGCCGGAAACTACGATATTTGGCAGTATACCTCTACTGGTACAGTTGATGGGGTTAGTGGGAACGTAGATCTTAACCGTGACTATCATGGTTATATCTCGTTTGAAGAGCCAAGCGAATCGGAGGAGCAGCCCTCTGAAGAGGAAAAACCGCAGGAACCCAGTGAGGGCGACCCGCGTATGCAGATCCTTCTCATTGGTCCTGTTACAAATTCTCAGGCTATGAAACACTACATGCTTTCTCAGGAGCTGAAGGTTCCTTATATGTCTCGCTATGCGACGGACGAAGATAAAACTCAGGTGCTTGTCCTCGGTCCCATGACAACTGGCGATGCGTATAAGTTCTGGACACTCTCTAAACAGCAAGACGTAGAGTATTCTAGCGCTTGGGTTTGAAGGTGAGTATACATGCCGTATCCGAATCCTACTCAAACAAATTTTTCGAATCCTCAGATGCAAAACCCTTACCAGCAGCGTCCGATTTACCCAATGACACAAAATGTCTACGGTCTTCCGATGTTGTATGGTGGAATTGTGAATGGGGAGAATGATATTCGTCCTAACCAGATTCCTATGGACGGCAGTTCTGCGTATTTTCCGACAGCGGATAGACGCTATGTCATTGCAAAGTTCTGGCTTCCTAATGGAACGATTGGCACGGATGTCTACGAACGAGTCCAACCTCAGGCACAAACGCAAGCACAGACCCAACAGCCCGATCAAGCGCAACCTCCTCAACAGGAACAAGCTGCAACAAATCCCAACGTGAACGATACGCTTGAAAAGGTCGTTGGCAGTCTTTCGAAACTGTCTGAGCGACTCGATAAACTCGAAAAGGCACTTACAGAATGAGGTGAATAGCAATGCCTGTTAATCCCATGCAGTTTGTTACTCAGATGCTTTCTAAAAATCCGAATGTTGTAAACAATCCGATTGCGCAGAACTATCTGAGTGTCCTTCAATCTGGGGATGCGAAACGCGGGGAAGAAATTGCGAATAACATCCTCAAAACCTATGGCATGACAAAGGAGCAAGCTCTTAGTCAGGTCAAGTCCTACTTCCATCTTCCTTAGGCTTAACGTCTTGATGAACTAATGAATGTCTATCAGGATACGCGCGGCCTTTTAGATATTCTTAGTCCATTGCCTCGTTTAGCATAATTCATCCTCCACACTATCACATTTATATTTAAATTAAGGAGGTCCTATTATGTTTGGTGGCAATTACTCTCCTAGCGTTGCGGACATCGCTGCTGTCACGAATGGTAACTGTAATAATGGTTACGGTGGTTATGGCTTTGGCGGTGATTGGTGGGCCTGGATCATCATTTTGGCTCTGTTTGGATGGGGCGGCTTTGGCGGTCGTCAGGGTTTCGGTGGAGGTTTTAATGGCTGCAATAGCTGCTGCACTCCGGCCACCTGCGCTGAGGTTCAGAACGGCTTCAACCAGCAGGCTACCCAGAACATGCTCAACGGCATTGAAAACGGCATCTGCAGCCTCGGCTACGATCAGCTGAATCAGATGAATGGTATCAACCAGAACATCTCTACTACCGGCAACGCCCTGCAGCAGTCGATCACCCAGATGGGTATTGCTCAGATGCAGGATACCAACGCGCTCTCTCGTCAGCTTGCTGATTGCTGCTGTGAAACTAGAGAGGCGATCCAGGGTGTCAACTACAACATGGCGCAGAACTTCTGCAATCTCGGCAACCAGGTCAACCAGGCTGTTCAGACCATTACTCAGAACGACAACGCTAACTATCGCGCGCTTCATGATGAGCTGGTTAGCTATCGTATGGAAGCGAAGGACGAGAAGATCGCTGACCTGCAGAGTCAGATTCAGGCTCTCAATCTGGCTGTCTCGCAGCGTAATCAGAACGATTACCTGGTTAACCAGCTCCGTCCGTGCCCGGTTCCGGCTTACACTGTTGCGAATCCGTTTTGCTATCAGTCTGCGCAGAATTGTGGGTGCGGATGCAATTCCTGCTGCTAATTGATTCAACAAAGGAGGTATATTTGTGATTGTCTTGTCCAATACGACTGAGCAAACCTTGACCCCTGGCCAGTCCATTACCTTCGACAAAGTTGTTCATAAGTCGGGCAATGCAGAATGCCACAGAGCGAACACCGCTAGTGTCAAACTTCGTTGCCCGGGCGTGTATGCTGTCGAATTTTCTGGTAATATTGGCGGTACTGTAGCTGGTCCTGTTCAGCTTGTTATCGAGCTTGGCGGCGATCCGCTACTGGAAACTACGATGAAAAGCGTTCCCGGCGCTGTTGGCGACTTCAACAACGTTTCCAATGGTACGAAAGTTCGCAACTGCTGCGGCGATTACGATCGAATTACCGTTACGAATAATGGAACGTCTGATGTCGTGGTTGACGCTAATTCAAATCTTCGGATTGGTCGCCTGAGTTGCTAAAGGGAGGTAGTAGCATGCACGAAAAACACGAGAGCTCAGCCTCCTATAAAGATATTTGCGAGGCGAAAACAAGACTAATTAAAGGCGTTGTCGAAGAGCTTAACCATGGACTTGAGCACATTGATGCTAAAGAACTTGGGGAAGTAACCGACATGATCAAAGATCTTGCTGAAGCTGAGAAGCTTTGTCAAGAAGCCTGTTACTACGAGTCCGTTGTGGAAGCAATGGATGCGAATAAGGACGACCCTGCTTGGCAAAGATACGGATACAAACGAATGTCCGACAATCTGTATAATCCATACGTCCCTATCTATGGCCAGGACAGTCGGTTTGATAGATACTTCCGGGACCCTTATTCTGACATGGATAACATGCGAATGGGTTTTCCTAAAGACTATCGTATGAGTTCGGATTCGAATCGTAGTAGAGATTCCATGGGCCGTTACACTTCTGACGGTCGTCAAGGTAGTCGTTCCGGCTACGACGATGGCGAGTGGGACAGAGACAATGATTCCCGTTATGGCCGAGCATACAACGACTACCGTAAAGCTCGTCGGCATTATACCGAGTCTCACATGCAGACCGATAAGGATATGATGAACCAGCGAGTCAATGAACATATCGCAGACACCATCGTCTCCATTAAAGAAATGTGGGAAGATGCCGATCCCACGTTGCGTAAGAAGATGAAGGCGGATCTCACAAGTCTTGTTGGGACGATGAACGTCTGATGATGTCTTGAGGGCTTATGATATTCTACATGAACGGATATCTTTGGCGTGTAGAATTTGTTAGCCCAGATAGTGACCTGCTCGTGGACCGCACTGGGACTTTAACTGTTGCGACTACGGACCCTACAACATATAGGATATACCTGTCGAACGCCTTAGAAGGGGAATTTCTTATCCGAGTGTTGGTCCACGAGCTTGGTCATTCTGTTATGGTAAGTTACAGTCTTCTAGACGATATCCATAGAATGGTTTACCCCAATCATTGGATTGAAGCAGAAGAGTGGGTTTGCAACTTCATCGCTAACTATGGCTTGCAAATTTTTACAACGGCCTATTCAATTTTGGGTTACGAAGCCATTGATATTTTACCAAACGAACTAGAACGACTGATTGTATAGAGGGAAGAACATGGGTGAAACGAATCCGTTTGTCCAAACTTTGGTTACGGTCATTTGCAGTGTGTTTGCATCAAGCGGTATTTGGGCACTTATATCTAAAGCCCTTGATAAGAATAATGCTGCGAAACGGATGATTAAGGGTCTTGGACATTCTCAGATTGTTGAATTTGGTATACGATACATTGAACGTGGCTGGATCACGCAAGACGAGTACGAGGATCTGGTTACGTACTTATATGAACCGTATAAAGCTATGGGCGGAAATGGGAGTGCCGAGAGAATTATGGAAGAAGTGAGGAAGCTTCCAATTCACACGACAAAGACCATTTGAGCATTAAGAGTGAGGTGTTTTACGTATGGACATTAAGAAACTGTTTAACATGCCTGACAAGGTGTATGACGCGCTTAAAGCAATCGCGATGATTATTCTTCCGGCGCTCGGGACTCTTTACTTCGCATTGGCTGGAATTTGGGGTTGGCCGTATGCTGAACAGATTGTTGGAACTATCACTGCAATTGATACCTTCCTTGGTGTGATCCTTGGTATCTCGACAATACAATACAAAAAGACCCAGGTCTATACACCTTCGCAGAAATGACATTTTAACAGAAAGGGCTCTGCGCTAGAAACGCAGGGTCTTTTCTTTTTTTCTCGCATGTTTAGCAGGCACTATTATGAAAGGAGATGCTTTTTTATGAAAACTATTATATTTCGTAATCCTTTTGTGAGTAAATCTGAGAAAGAATCTGCTATGGTTTATTTGAATCTTGCGGAATCGCTGTTTACCGCGGCACAGGCGTGCTTTGATAACGGTGACCTCGATTCTTATGCAAGATTATGCTATAAGGCCACTACAGTGTGGAACACAGCAGCTAAAAAACTTGGGTTTATGTCTATAAAGGATATGGATACTTGGGTTAATCAAGGAAAAGCTCTTTGATTAAAAGCTAGGCCCCGCAAGGGGTCTTCTTTTTGCACTATATTTGCAGCTCCTATTATGAAAGGAGTTGATCTAAAATGATCAAGGTTATTTCTAAGAAGAGATACGAAGATCTTATCGAAATGATCGATATTCAAAATCGACAGATTAGTTCTCTCATCAAACTTGTTGAGGATAACCAAAACAAGACAAATAAGATGCTGGAAACTGTCTGTAGGATGGTTGAATACATGGACATTCGACATAATATTCTACCTCCAGAAGGAAAGGAAACCATTGAAAAGATTCTATATGAAGATTAACTAAACGATCGAGCCGCTGAGAAATCAGAGGCTCTTTTTTTTTTTACGCGAAACCAACATCCCCTTTTATGAAAGGAGATGTTATCGATGCTTAATAAACTTATTAAAAAGGTTGCTATGATTAGCAAGCGTCAAAAGATGATCGCTAGCAACGATCAAGGAGGAGTGTTTGATGCTCGTACTTTGAGCTTTGATGAGATGAAGGCTTTACTGGCCTGATCTCTAAAGATCAAAAGAGGGTCATTCCCTCTTCTTTTTCTC
>ERZ1090860.798-NODE-800-length-18002-cov-9.598930_pt1 | contig 18002 bp, 20 predicted proteins | sample MGYA00478483_ERZ1090860 | MGnify/ENA primary metagenome ERZ1090860 (study PRJEB33644, sample SAMEA5815741) | chicken gut metagenome | biome: Chicken; feature: Gastrointestinal Tract; material: Caecum | place: Ireland | collected 2019-01-01 | study: A study of the...
TACACCTATTAAGTCGTCGGCAGCGTCAGATGTGTATAAGAGACAGTATATATTTCGCTAAAGGGAATTTTTATTCCATCACCCACTACAATCATACAATCAATTTGCTTACTTGATTCGGTTTCTTCGTTAAATATAAAGCCGGAGCATACTTTTAAATCCAAATTTTTGAATATAGCTTTATTCATCATTTCTTTTGTCAAACCTTCATACATATCACCTATTGTAGGTCCATGTTTTATGTCTAAAAATGAACTAATTTCATTAACTCCTTGAATTCTAAGTGATTCCAATAAATCTTTTATTGTATTTATCATGTTCCCACCCCCATAAATTCCAGTTCATTTTGCTTTCCTCTATTATAGCATTCATATACAACTTTCTCTATCGTTTCTTATTTGTATCAGTCTTAATGATTTTAAGCAGACGAAAAAGCTAAGATTTTTAGGCTTTTATAGTTCATTACTTTTCAACAGCAAAAATCCAAATATTCTATTTATGCTAAAGTGTCAATAATCACTTGCCCTGCTCTACCGATTGCATTAGATAGTACTCAAATTAAAGCAGCCAACAGCTTATTCAGACAGCCAAAATTAATTTCACGTTTTTTATCTTTGTAGTGTAGATATGCTATCATTTCTTAATTTCGCTTTGTCTGGATCTGTAAACGGCTCCAGCCCTCTTTCTTTTGAGCAGTTGTATATCTGGTCTGATATGTAGCCAAAGAAGCCATGTCTCTCATTTGCAAATTCTATCTCAAATTTCAAATCCTCAAGATCTTCCTGTTCCTGAAAGATCTGCACCTCATTGGCTCCCATAAAGGCCACCAGAAAGTCTCCCTCCATTTTTTCATGTATCATATCCACAAAATCCGGGCATAAAAGGACCGCTTCCGCCTGGATATATTTTCCGTAGATATTGTATGCTTTCTGCGTATCTTCTTCCGGTATCTGAAAAAGGCCGCACCACTCTTTATCAATCTGCTGGTTTACCATCCGTAATATGTCTGCGTTGCTGAAAACATTGCACTGCTTTATAAACCAGGAGTTATGAAGCGCCTGTTTCAATGCTTCCTGGAAGGTCATTCCCCAGGATTCCAACATGCTGTTTGTAACCAAAATGTCATATCCGCTTTCTCCACCGGCCGGTATGCCTAAATGAAGGGCAACCGATATTTCCCCTCTGTCTTCATGGGGCATTTCACTTAGCAGACATCTATGCAAGCCGGTATTCATCAAAACCGGAAATAGGTACTGTGTGATACTTTTATCGAAAAGTTTCTCATAGTTTGCTTCGGCATAATGGTATTGATCTGCGATCCCCTCACACAAAGAGTCAATAATTTCATCTGTCTCAACCTCTTCAATATCCTCAGAGATACGTTTTACATCTTCAAAAAAGATACCATCGAAAAAGATTTTCTCCTCTCCACACACGCACTGATAAAATTCTGCTTCTTTTCCTCCTGCTATTACTTTTTCTTTATGGATCTCCGCCGGAACTCCGAATTTCTCCAAACTGGTGCGGATCATCTCTTCCATATTATCCCGGTAATATTCCGTCATCCATTGCGACCATTCCATATTTCATTCCTGCCTTTCTTATACACCATATTTTTCATCTTTTCGGTTCTGTTTGGCTTGTACGCTGCTGTTCAGTCTTCTCTTGACTCTGAGGCGGTTTTGTGATCTGCTTCGTCTTATTGTCAAAATAATAAACACTGTCCGACAATCTTTCCGCAGGTAATGTAGCTAATATATTCGACATATACTGCAGATCTTGAACCTCAGATTCAGACTTCTCACTTTCCGCAATCAACGTACAGCCATGAATATCACTCGGCAGGATATGCAGGTTCTCGCCGAAGGCCTCTGACACTTTTGACAGCACATCCGTATCCAGGACTGCGGCTGCTCCGTAATATAGGTCTGTATTCGAAATGATCACTGCACGTTCCTGTAGTTCATTTATATAACTGAAATCATCATTCCGCTTTGACGGCAGATCTTCAAAATTATAATTTGCTATCGGTGTAATGATAATCCGCTCTTTAAACACCGCATTATTCTTTGCAATGTTCAATAATTCCTGCCCGCTATACCCATGTTTCTGTGCAAAAGAATTGGTTACATTGGTTGTTGAGGGTCCCCCAAACCCCTTAAACGCAAATTTGAAAATAATCTGCATATCCTGAAAAGGGATATGAGGAACTGTCTTTAGTAATGCTTCATTTCCTCTGGATGGGATGAGCGCCGGAATAATATTTTCTTTGCAGAACAGCTTGTCATCATCTAATTTCTTTGGCATTCCTTTTGAATATTCCCGCATTACATGAAGATTTTCCTTCACAATCTGCTCTATTGAGACGCCTGCTTTATATTGTTCATACATATTCTCTGCGTACAGAGTAATCCCAACATTTCCATCTTTTCTCATATATGTAAATCCAGTCAGATTCACCCCGTTTTTAGGCACTGTCAGCGAACGGATCGTATAATCAGGATCATTTCCGACATTCCGAAGAAACTGTGTTTCTATTTCTTTTTTAAATTGCTGGATCTCCATGATCTTCTCCAATTCTGTTCTCCCTTCCTATCTTCGCCCCTTATCCGACACTTGGACCGGACGTTTTTCTATCTTTTCTTCCGGTCTCGCAAGCTGCCGGATTTCCTTCTTATCCCTGTCAAAATAGTAAATATGGTCCGACAGTTTTTTCTCTGGCGCAGGGCTGAAACGGTTGAAACTGTCGAGTATCTCCTGCACATCTTTTTCTGCCAGATCGCTTTCTGCCACAAGCATACAAGCCTCTATATCCGCAGGGATGATATACATATTCTCACCAAACATATCGGCGATCCTGCACATTAATTCCTGGTTCAATACCGATGCCGCCCCAAAGTCGAAGTAGATATTCGTAAGGAGTAATGCACGTTCCCTGAAATCTTTCAGCTGCTCCAGATTATCTGCTTTCGTAAGGGCAGCCATTTCCTGAGCGTTCTCTGACATATGGGCGAACAGAGCGCTCTCTTTAAAGATTTCATTATTTAAAGAGAGATCCAGCAGCTCTTGTTCTGTCCACCCCTGTTCCCGGATATATTCATTTGTGACATTTACAGTCTCGCAGCCATCCCCGCCGGGAACTCGGAATCTAAAAATGATCTGAAGATCATAAAAAGGGATATGGGGGATCGTCTCCAGCAGAGCTTCATTTCCCTCTGAAGGGATCAATACAGGTATAATATTCTCCGGCAGAAGGGCGGGTTCTGTCCTCCATTTTCTAGGCACCACTTCTGTATAGCGCTTCATCAGTTTCACCATTTTCTGTGCGATCTTTTCTATCGGTATTCCTTCCAGGAAATCGTCATATGCTTCTTCTGTCGGCAGGGGAAGCCCCCAAGTCTCCCCAGCTCTGCAATAAAGAATTTCCTTATGCTCTTCTCCATTTTTTGCATGGTCTGCGCACGAATCGAAAAAGCCGTTTCGCCTTTCATCTGATCCTGCAGACTTATTTCCAATTCTTCTATAAATTCGCTATATTCCATAAACACCTCCGCTAAGGATTGCAGCTCTTATAGTTACTGTTCTACACAGATCCCCCCTTATTTCCGGTATTGGTCTGAGAACTTTATTCCCGGAGATTTCTGCCGTTCTTCCCTGCCGGAAAACCGTGTGATTTCTCTGGTCAATCGGTCAAAATAATACAGATCATCCGACAGCCAATCCTCCGAATGTGGGGCTTTACGTTCCTTGCCAGGAGAGCGCTCCTCCAATTCTGCTTCTGGATACCCGCTTTTCGGGACCACAACACAGTCATGGATACTATCCGGGATAATATAGAGATCCTCCCCAAAAGCCTCTGCGATCTTTGCCATGACTTCTTTATCTAAAATTGCAGCCGTACCGAATCTGCGGTAAATGTTTGTCACAGTTACCATAGGTACAGTAAGCTCAGAAAAACAGCTCAAATCATCATCTCTTGCATAGGCTGGCCGTCCCAAAGCATAAAAATCAAAGGGAATCAGCAGAATGTTCTCTTTGAACATTTCATTCTTCAGGGCGATCTCCAAAAGCTTCTTTTCTGTCCACCCGTTTTGATCCATATATTCATAAGTCACATCCGCTGTGCAGCCACCCTTTATTTCCGGGGCATTTATTTTAAAAATGATCTGTAAATTCTCAAACGGAACATGTGGAACTGTTCTCAGCAGCGCTTCATTTCCTTCTGATGGAATCAAGGCGGGTATAATCCGCTCAGGTCTGATAACCTCTTCATTCAAATTTATGTTCGGAAGCTCTCTTCCACTGTTCTTCAAATCTCTGATCAGTTTTTCTGCTATTTCCTCTATGCTTTGACCGTAACGATACTGCATATATGTATTTTCCAGATCAATAGAAACTCCCAGGTGCCCACCTCCCGGAAAATATTGCACAGTATTTACTTCTTTGCGCCCTTTTACCGCTGGCTTAAAGATCAGCTGGCCCTCCAGTTTTTCAGACTGGTTCAGAAGCTCTCTTTTCAGCCTTTTTTCAAATTCTATGAAATCCAAAATATCCCTCCTGCCCTTGAAATCTAAATGTATCCTATTTCATCATAGATACATACATCAGGAACTTCCGCTCCGGTATATCCCGGCAAATACCCTTTTTATTTTCACGATACACACTCTGCAGATATGCACTCCTGCCCTTTCCTCTCAGTTTCAGTCTTTTGATCCGGTGTGCCGTATCCTCTAAGAGATTGTCGAACTCATCTTTTCTCTGTTTTTCTTCTATCTCATATCTGAAATACTGCTGTAATGATAATTCTTCCATTCGCTGTTCCTCCGCTATCTTGACGCTACATAGCGTTGCTTTTTATTGCACATGTCAACGACTCCATGCATATTTTGAGGTAAAGATCGTGACACATGTGAGATTTCCTCTTCCCTATTTTTCCTATGTTCTGTCTCCCGAAGATTTCTCCCATGCAGAGAATGTATACGGCTGGCCTGTTTCCACAGTGCCCGGTTTTCTCTTTCACACTGAAGGAAGAAATTATGGTCCTTTCCAAACGGAGGAAGCCGAAGGTAGACTTCGTATCCTTTCAACACATATTTTCTTCCCAGCTTTTTAGCAGCAACTCTTCCCGGAATGTCATTATCCAGGCAGAAATCCAATGTCTTTATTTCCGGATGTTCCTGTAAAATTGTTTGAAGCGGCCCATCCGACACCATTCCAAGCGCAAGGATACTGGTTGCATAGTCTCTCCTGAAATCCATATCCGACATGGCATCAATCGCTGCTTCATATACACATAATTCTGTGCTTTCCGGATTTATTAAATTCACCCCGTATGTTTTATCATTACCTGCCACATCACCCTTAAAGGGCTTTCCGTAAAAATCCCGGATTCCTCTCTGGCTTGCGAACATCACTTTTCCGTCAGCCCTTTTCCCCAGGAACACAATATTATGATACGGTGCACTCTCATACATTAAGTCATGCTTCAACCAGTGATTGATGATCCTTGAAGAAAGCTTCCTCCGCTTCATAAGATAGGCGTACAGTCCTCTGCAAGTATCTGCTTTCTCTGGAAGGACAAAAGGTACTTTTTCCTTCTCCTTTGGCTTGCGGTCAATAGTGTCCGCTTTCATTTTCTTTTCTGTCCGGTGTGACGGAATCTCAGATCGGATATAACCGGCAAAGTTTAAAAGATAGGAAACCGCTTCTTTATATTCCATATCTTTAAAATACATTAGAAAATCTATGGTACTTCCGCCCACACCCCGGCTGTAACGATACCAGGTGGATCGGTTAAAAATGATCGCAGAGTCCATTCCTTCTATAGAAAATACACTTCCAACCTTTCTAAGCGGGATATGAACATCTGCAGCCAGATTCACAAGATCTACGGATTTCGCAATCTGCAGTTCATCCTCTGTAAAGCGCCCCATCAGCAACCACCTCATCATACTTCATATCTAAATATTCAGATATTAGCGGATATTCTTTTTCAAATTCATCCAAATAACGTTTACTGGAACCGCCCTGTAAGTTGCAGAATTCACGCAGGCTTTTTTTCTTAAACTGTGCCGGCTGATTGCACCAGCGGCTGATCACGGTATACATTCCATAGTACGGTGAAGTCCAGCATTTTTCATATCTCATGATGTAGGGAAAACAGCCGAAACTCATCAGGATCTTAACTCTTTCTAATGTATCCCGGATATCCTGATACCAGAAGCCATTGCCCCATTTTCCGCCCCGGTCAAATCCGCAAAGCACATACACCCTTATGTATTTCATTTTTACTTCTACTGTTTCATGGAGCAGGTCCAGTTTCCGTATGATCAGGTCTTTATCACGAATATCATCAAATGCAAAATAGACTCTATCATCCAGCTTTCCTGAAAATAGTTTTTCTATATGCTTTTTCTGCATGATCCGCAGGTCTAAACCCTGCCGGAATTGATAGCGTTTTCCAGTTTCCATCACCTTATCCAGAATTCTTTCCCATTCCGGGCACGCAAAAAAGTTATCATCCAAAAAGCACAGCTTCTTCCGTTTTTCATCCATAAATTCTTCCAGCGGACTTGCCGGCACGGACCGTGTACTGTTCCTGTTCACGCAAAACGAACACTTCCTGAAACAGCCCCTTGTCAGAAATCCTATGGAATAATCGGTATAGAATTTATATACCGAATCGCTTTCCCCATATCGCCTTATTTTCTCGATATACGCATCATACAAACCATAATCAGGCATACAGTGTTCGATCTCATCCGGTAGTTTCGGGGCCTTATCATAATAGAACCCGGTGCCGCCATAAGTCAGATTGCCAAGTATCAATACCTTTGGCGGCACACAGGTATCTGTGAACACCTGTGAAAGATACAGTTTGTCAAACTTCCCGATTTCCTCATATCCCTGTACCAGACTTGTCTGATGTCCCTCTTTTTTGAAGAAACCGGACATTTTCATGCAAGCCAGATTAGGGAAACGATGCCGGGGCCTGAATAAAATATCTGCGTCGATAATTCCAATCTTTATTTTCGATCACCTCCCCCGTTGGAAAGAAGGGGAAGACTGGACACGTCCTGTACATGAATCGGCTCTATTTTTGCAAAGTGATTCCTTCACAGGCTGATACACGGCACCTATCGCTTCCATCCGCTCTGCAAACTCACAGATATGATACACATTTCTGCCAATCCTTGTATGGTACTCATCGAGGAAAGTGAATTCTCTCTCTATTTTTTCGCCGTTTGGATACCGGATCTCAATAGATTCCCCATCGTTAATACGAAACAGTTCTTCATATCGGCTATTAATAAACTGAATCTTCTTTTTTTCGTCTTCCATATTTCAACTCCTTCAAAAAGAGGCCGCAAAAAGCCGCCTCTTTCTCATTTCCTATCTTTTTTTCTACCGCATTTCTTGTCCGCTGCTTCACAGGAGGACATATTTCTGCCAGCTGCTGATATAACGTCTGCTTATGCTCCCAGTGTTTATTAAAATAAGCAATGGTTTTCGGTGTTTGAGGTCCGAACCAATAATCCCTCATGTCCTTATCGCTCATATCCTTATTAAGTTCTTCTATTTTCAGCCTGTATTCCTCGAAAATCTCTTTTGCTTCAGAGGAGTGCAGGATATCTTTATACCGCTTAATACTGGGATGATCTCCTCGCAGTTCGATCTGCATACTGTCATCAAGATCAAAGATTTTCTGATCCAGACCTCTCTGTCCGCCCTCCCTATATGCTTTCGTAAGTTTTTCACTGAGACATGACCGAAATGGTACCGGCTCTTCTGGATCTCTTGCTGATATATAAACACCATCTTTCTTTACGGTTATCCGATTAATCTGCATTCAAAATCCCTCCGCTTCTTATCTGGATACCGAAAGCTGGCTCATTCTCGGAATCTTAAATCCGTAGAGCATGGCGTTCTCATCTCCAAGCCTTCTGGTAGATCTGGTAATATCAGCCCGGGTTGCTACACCGCTATAGATTTTCTCCTGCAGTCTGTCGATCTGGGATTTTCGGATATTTTCTTTTATCGCCCGGTATAGATAATGGTTCACGCCGTCATGGTCCAGATTCAGATCACTCCAAATAATATGCTTTTCTCTATTCATTTTGCAGCACCTCTCTCCAAATACGGTATTCCCCTTTCAATAGAGAAGAGGCCGCCCGTTGCAGCCTCTTCCCCATATTTCATATAAACTCCTGTTTCCCAGGATTACATTCTACGTCTTCTGTGCAGTGCTCTTCTTGCATTTCTCTTATGGACGATAAGAACCGCCGCCAGGCTGACACCGCCTGCCAGAAGTCCCATAACCGGGAAGATCCAGTTGGTATCGTCTCCAGTCTGCGGTGCCCCAGTGGTTGTCGTAACCGGAGCCTTCTCATTCTGGATCTCTTTTAATACCTCGATCACCGGAGTCTGGTCATCTTTATATTTAAAAGTGATCTCCCACTCTTCCTCAGATGCCTGATATCCGTCCAGTGCCTTTGTCTCTTTCAGTACATAAACTGTAGATTCTTTAAAAGCACCGTTTTCATATACTCCGATTGGAAGCTGCCCTGATTCTGCATTTCCGTCTTTATCCGTGACAAAGGATGCGACCTCTTTCCCGGACTCTTTTTCATACAGAGTGAATTCGACTCCTTCCAGATTATCCCCGGTTTCTCCATCCGTCTTATGGATTTTCAGGACTCCCATCACACGTTCATCCTTCATTTCAACCTTCTGGATTTCTCCGGTCTCTTTAACCGTGAACGCTACATCATTTGCCACAACATATCCGTCAACGGCTGCTTCTTCATGAAGGGTATATTCACCTGTCGGCAGATACTCGATCAGGTGCTCCTCACCAGAAGTCCATTCTTCTACTACTTTTCCGTCTTTATCAAAGATCTGCAGCTTTGCTCCCTGAACCTCTTTTCCATCTGTGATGTCCGTTTTGGAAATAGAAACCTTTGTATAGTCGTCCTTCATCTCGACTTTCTGAATCTCGCCAGTCTCTTCTACGACGAAAGTAACATCTTCTGCACGCACATATCCCTGTTCTGTAGGTGCCTGCTCTTCATGGAGGACATATTCTCCTGTAGGCAGATATTCGATCAGATGTTCCTCGCCGGAAACCCACTCTTCCACTACTTTTCCGTCTTTATCAAGGATCTGCAGCTTTGCGCCTTCGATCTCTTCCCCTGTGGTAATATCTGTTTTGGAGATAGATACTTTTGTATGATCGTCCTTCATTTCCACTTTCTGTACCTCGCCAGTCTCTTCTACAATGAAGGGAACATCCTCTGCACGCACATACCCCTGCTCTGTCGGTGCCTGCTCTTCATGGAGTATATATTCTCCCGGTGCTAACGCATAAACGGTATGAGGTTCTTTGCCGGATACCCATTCTTCGACTACATTTCCGTCTTTATCGAGTATCTGCAGTTTCGCACCCTCTACTTCCTGTCCGCCGGTCAGGTCTGTTTTGGTAAACTCTGTCACTGTCGGCTGATTTTCAATCTCACAAGACAGTTCGATCACTTCAAGAGTAGGATCTGTGTAGGAGGCATCCAGATGATAAACTTCATCATTCGGCAGGTATCCCGGTTTATTCTCGACCTCTTTCACATAATACAAGCCATGAGGCAGGTCTGCCTGGAAAGTAAGTCTTCCAGCGGATTCCGTTGTTCCTGATTCAATCATAGAATCTTTCGCAACGATCACTTCCCCAGCCGCATTTTTAATGTCTTCTTCTGCATACAGTCCAAAGACAACGCCTTCAATCGCCTCTCCTGTAACGGAATCCTTTTTCACAACTTCCACAGAAATGTGCTGTCTCTCATTGGTCAGGCCCATTGTTACATAGTCAACTGCGGTTTCCTGTCCATCATACTTGATCTCAAAATCTTTCTTCTCCGGATCGAGGATGCAGTTCTGTCCGGCTTTTTCTTCTACCAGATAGTATTTTCCGATAGGCAGGTTATTCAGGACCGCTTTTCCTTCACTGTCTGTTACCAGTTCTCCTACCAGATCATCCTTGTTATATTTCACGATCCGGTTGCCCTCATCATCTGTCTGGCCGTCCGGAGTGTAGATTGTCTCTCTTGCATAAACGGCAAATTCTGCTCCTTCAATGCCCCCTACTTCATATGTAAATTCATAGCCGGCACTCTTATCCATCACCTCTTCACCAGTGATAAATTCAGACACCGCATTTACCATCGTTGCAACACCATTTTTCATCTTTGAAAGCAGCCTGTCTTCAATCTTCTCTGCTCCTGTCAGTTTTTCACCTGTTTTATTCAGTGTAAGGCTTCCCACAGCTTCATCATTGAACTGTTCTACTACAACGATAAACTTTCCGGTTTCCTCTTCCACCTGGAAGGCTGTATTGGAATCTACAGTGATCGTGATCGGCTCTTTGCCGGTGCTCTGGTATTCCCCTTCTGTCGTTACCTGGTTCAGCGGGATTTCCGTACCATCGGAAACAAGGCTGTTTTCACTTCCTACAACCACATAGGAATCCGGAGCCTGCACTTCTTCAATACGGTATGTACCGCATTTTAACTGTTCCGGCGTGATCAGATATCCCTCTTCATTCGTTTTAAACACAGAAACCGTTTCCTTTTCCGGATAACGCACGATCATTTCCACATACTTTTCTGCTTCTACATCGTAAATTTTATAGGACGCACTGTTATTCAGCACTGTCTCCTGTGTCTGTGCGTCTTTCTTTACGATCTTCAGATAGAACTGCAGCGGACGGTCATCAAAGATCCGCCAAACCTGCGGTTCCCGGCTGTCCTCTGTGATATGGACAATAAAGGGATTCACATTTTTTAAGTTCTCTGGAGTTGTGGATTCAAAGACAACATATTCGCCGTAAGGAAGCTCTGGGCTCTTCAGATATCCTGTGCTGTCCGTAAACAGTTCCGGCACATAGATCTTTTCCCCATTTTCATAGTAAGAAGCGGTTTCATCCTGGCTGTAATCATACCCAATGAAATCCTCTGCTGAAAATGTACTTCCGTTTGATGGTACAAGACTTCCATCTTTTACCCCAGACAGCTCACTGATCAGGAAAATCTTGAATCCTGCGCCTTCCACCAGATCGGTTTCTGTCTGCTCTCCGTCCTCGGAAATCTTAATCAGCTGAAATGCCTGTTTCTTCACGGTCTCTTTTACTGTCACATATCTGTGTACGATCTTCACTTCCTGCCCTTCATAATCAACTGTGACAGGATATTCCGTTTCATCCAGCAGATATCCTTCCGCCGGCTCCAGCTCTTTTACATAATAATTTCCCAGATACAGATCCGTAAAATCCAAAGTTCCTTCACTGGAAATCTGTCCCTGGGCTACAAGTTCATCTTTTCTATACACAGTTCCGCTTTTCTTATTCGGATACTGGATATCCTCGGCAGCATAAAGGCCGTATCTTGCCCCTGTCATTACTGCGTCTCCCTGTGTAATAAAGTCTTCGGTATCCTTGTCGATCTTATTTACATGGATTTCTCCACGGACCTCTTCATTGGAAAATTCATGCTCGAATGTGTACAGATAAGTCTCATCATCCTTATACTCATAAGTGAAACTGTATACAGCATCCGACTTATAATATTTATCCGGGGCCTGAATTTCTTTCACGCTGTATTTGAAGCCTAACGGAATATCTGCCTGGAATACAGCATTTCCATCTGTGTCGGATGTAACCTGCTCAATCAGTGTACCATTGCTGACGATTACATTTCCTTCTGTATCTGTGATATTGCTTGCCGCATAAAGGCCGAACACCGCTCCTTGCAAAGTAACGCCATCATTTGTAGATTTCTTAACGACGTTCACGTTGATACCCGGTCTTTCATTGCTATACGCCGCTTCTCCTGTTGCCAGTTCAACCGTCTGTCCCGCATAAGACAAAGTAACATACTGTGTCTTTGCTTCCTCAGTTTTCCCAATCACCAGCCCTTCCGGGGCCTGTTCTTCCACGATCTTATATTTACCGAGATACAGTTCCGCAGTCGTTGCGCTGCCATCTGCTCCTGTTTCAATCCGGGCGACCAGATCGCCTTCCTTATGGATCTTGGTTTTCTTATCCTGGCTGAAGATATCTTCTGCCGCATACACAGCATATTTTGCTCCTGCATAGGAAGCATCCTCATACACAAAACTCAGGTTTCCTTCCTCACCGGTTACTCCTGTAAGGACTTCTCCTGTTTTGTGAACAGTGATCTTTCCCTTCTGTTCTTTATTGGTGATAGTCACAGATGTTGTACTTCCTGCCTGCAGCTCCACATTATAAGAAGAAGTATTTAACTTATATCCCTGTGGAACAGAGATTTCTTTCAGATACATGGTATCCTGTGTTTTCGGAAGCTCTACCTCAGATGCGCCATTTGCGTCCGTTTCCGGCATTTTCCGAATGAGGTCTGTGCAGCCTTTATCCGAATAAATACCAAAAACTGCGCCGGCAAGATTAACTCCTGAAGCATCATCTTTCTTGATCACCTTCACTCTGACAAGTTCCATCCACTCTACAGAAAAACTTACCGAAGCGCTGCTTTCCTCATAAAATTCCCCATATCCGATATCCTGTGAAGTTCCCCCGGTGCTGACTACAAGAGTCTTCCACTGGCTTCCGATCTGTCCGTTCAGGGTGCCGGACTTCCAGGTACCCGTAACCGTCATGGGTGCGCTGAAGTAAAAAGTCTGTCCGCCGTAGATCTTGACGCTTCCTCCTGTCTTGCTGTCGCCTCCAACACAGTGGTAGGTAACGTTATCCGGCAGTTTCAGCTCTATATAGTTCCGGTGGTCGCCATTAAGAGTAATATTCCCGGTTCTCTGAACATTACCCTCTTCATACGCTTTCACGCTCGTGCTTGACAAAGAAATAGCAGCGGTCGGCGGCGCCTCCTGGCTGTAAAGATAGTTGATATATTCCCGTACACCGTATTTCTGGATTCCGGACTCATAGCAACCTACAAAAGCAGCGCTCTCCCCTGCATATGCATAGGAGGCAGCCAGATGTGTCAGGATATAACGCACATCTTCATTGTACTGTTTTAAATACGTTCCTGTCAGATCTCCCGGTCCACCGTATCCATAGTAAAGGACCTTCTGCAAGTTCAGATTAGACTCATAAATATTTGCCACGTAATCTGCTGACGGTGGTGAAGACTTGTTTGATTCAATACAATATGCGATCTTCCCATTGACCGAAAAACGGCAGGTCAGATAACTTCCGAGATCGCTGGGATAATAAAGAGTCTCCCCTTTTTCAAGAGTCACTTTTTCACTTGCAGCTCTTGTAGTGGCTGCCGCATATGGTACAACAGCAAGGAATACGCCATCATCCATCATGGCTTCGATCTCTTCTTCAGCTTCGGGGTCAGCCTCACCATCCTCCCCGGAGCCTTCATCTTCCGTATCATTCTGGCCGCCCTGGTCCTGCTGGCTCTGTGTTTCCGGTTCTGCAGCATTGACAATGATCCTGCGGATGACCTGATAAGACGGGTGACCGCTTACCGGCTCCACACAGTACGCTGCATGATAAGTACCGGCAACGCTTGTATCAAATTTCTGCCCATTATCATCAACGGCTTCCTTAAAAGATACTTTGACTTTGGATTCATCAAAGGTAACACCGGATAGATCCTTTGCAGGATCAAAGGTATCTCCAACCGTCAGGTTTACCTCTTCCGCCGTCACGATCTCATCTGCGTCCAATGCGTCCAGAACTTCTGCAAGCTCAGGAAGTTCCTCTTCTGTGCTTGCCGCCTCAATCGTGCCCTCCTGCACAGTTGTCTCTGCAGAAGTATTGTCCGTTTCCGTTGCAGATACGGTCACAGCAGCATTAAATAATGTAGAACAGCCTATCAGCAGCGCCATAGCGCCCGCAATAAATCGGTTTTTGATTTTCACTATGCTTTTTGCTCCTTTTCATTTTTTAGTCAAAAAAAGCAGGCCTTCACACAAGCCTGCTTATCGTTACCCACAACCGCAGCCATACATAAAAACCCGGTCATGGATTCTATATTCAGTTTTTATGTATGACACTGGATGCGGGCGATCCCTGATCCAATGCATATACGATAGTTTCCTTTCTTATAAACTGCTCCCTGCATGGAAGATCACCAGAACCATCTGTACTACCAGCAGGAATAAACTAAGCACTAATCTTACTGCCAAACATAACAATTTTGCAACCAATAAAAGAATTGATACAAAGAAAGATAAAATTCTCTTTAAAACTGCCATATCTGTTTCCTCCTTAATCGTCTCCAAATTCATAGAATTGAGCGAACTGTAAATCTTTTTCAGTATCGTTCTCTTCATCCATTTTCTCACCAGAAGGGTTCTTTTCGAGAGCTGCAGGAGGAAGATCCTGCAGTGCTTCTCTTACGGATTTCTTCACAAGATCAGCTATCTGTCTGGTCAGTTCTCCAAAGACCGCATTCCTGATCACTTCTATAAGCGGTCCATTCTTCTCTTGAAAATAACGGTTCACATCATCCGTCCGTTTCTCTTCCTCTTCCTGTTTTAAGTACTTACTGAAATAGACTACTGCTTCCGCAATAAAATCATCTTTTGTCCGAAAGATATCAGAATTATAATCCTTCAGATAGCGGTATGCCTGTGCATGGACCGGACGGTTTTTATACAGTCTCAGGGAAGTCGTATACTTCTTCTCATTATCCATACCTTCTCACATCCTCTCATGCAGTTCTTTCATTCTGTATCTTCCTTCTTGCCCTCAAAATGCTTTTGACAGCTTCTTCACATCCCTTTGCATTGGCGCATACATCCGTCACAAACTTTACATTCCGATCCTTGTTATTCCCAAAGTGCTGAATGATTGAAGCGCCTCCGCCCATAAAAACCATGTTCGTGAGATCCAGATTATAATTGTTGGACTGGATGATATCATAAATCTCTGAAGAATACTCTCTCAGGCACTTCGTGATCTCTATCCGGTACTTATCTGGGCACTCATAGTCTCCATACCGCATAAAAGACTCGATAAAGAACGGGGGAACACTAGTCCCGAGCCTCGCCACCATTTCTTCATTTACACGGTTAATACAATATAATGCAGCCTTATCGGATATCGCATAATTTCCGTCCGGCATACCATCCACAAAACCGACCAAATCCACTGTACCCCCTCCGATATCAATCAGGAGGCAGAATCCAGAATTGTCCTTTATAAGCGTGTGAATGACGACATGTCCCTGCATAAAGACATAAACATTTTCCAGTGTAACATGATAGTGGATTCCCTCAAATTTAAAGTGCAGTTCCTTTGTCTTTGACAGGTATTTCTTAAACCCGTCCTTCTGCTGCTGAAACCGTCTGGGCGGAAGCGCTGTGCCAAGCATTACTTTTGAGCTTGTAAGTTTTCTGAATTTTAATTCTTTTGCCAGTGCCGCAAGGGTAAGCAGGTAATAATCATCATTATCTGTCTTATCTACACGCTCCATTACCGGGACCTGTCCACCAACATAGTATATTTTATTCTGATATTCCAGAATATTTTCCAGACTATCTGGACGTGTCTGAAGCGGCTGTATTGCCGCTGAAAAAACGGAACTTGCTGTTTTCATGTTACGATTCCCATGGTCGATTCCAATGATTTCTGTATTATTCAACATATCTTACCTCCTGGATTCCTGATCCTACTCTCTATCTCTTTGGTGTTTTCTTATCCGGCTTTTTTATTTCCGAAGTCCGGCTCCTTCTCTCCGGCAGAAGCTCCATTTCTTCAAAAAGAACGGACATCTGCTGTTTTGTCAGTTCAAAAGACATATCGTATGGCATGAAAAGTGAAATCATAACTGCGTCTACATTCTTCCTGCCCTTCTGGTCCTCATGGTAGATCGTTGTTTCTGCTCCCCATGTGCCGTCGCAAGCTGTATAGAAGTTCTGCATTCTGCTATCATTAACACTCACTTTATACTTTGCTGTATCTACATAGATCGGCTTACTATCGAGTTTCTGTGTCTCATACCGGCAATTTGCCATATAGAGTTCAATATCTTTCTCCGGGGCAAAACATATATAGACATTCGTCATCTTCATTCCGCCCTCTTCTATCTCTTCGATATTCAACCTTGCGGAAAAACGTTCCTCCGGCCGATAGTCTACAACCAGTTTTTTCAGCCGTTCTCCTGTTTCTGTCTCAAAATACCACGGATCACCAATCACGATATGTTCCGGGCATTTTATGCTGTATTTTGCTACGCTCACTGTGCACTCTCCTTAATCAATTCATCAATATTCTTCTGGAATAATCTCTGCAACCGTATCACTACATGAACATTCGGCTTTTGCTCCCCATATTCAATCCTCTGATAAGTCCGTAAGCTGATCCCTAACTTTTCTGCCAGCGCTAACTGAGTCAATCCCAGTGATATCCTCAGCTCCCTTAACTTTGTTACTCTGTGTCACCCCCTTATGCTCTGGGGATTAGCGGAATGATAAGCAAACAGATTCGTATAATAACTGGATGTTGTCATTACTGCATTGTAAAGGGCGGTTATAATTACTGCCCGTATATTATTTGCCTTGCTCCCACAATTTCTCAATGAATCCATCACAAACTCAACCGTAGGCTTTTCAATCTTTCTGTAGATTCCTTTTACAATCTGTGCAGGTTTATCCTCTCGGTTGATCCGAATCGTCTTAGCCGTAGAAGTTAAAACATCAACTGCTATCGACACGATTTCTTCCAAGATCTTTCTGTCAAATGGTCTGTCTATCCAGATCGCATCATAATCAATCTGTCCTTTAAACATCTCTTCTGTTGCCTGATAGGATAGGATTGGACTGGTATAATCTATGGTGTTATTCTCTTGGGTAATCTTTGTATTTGTTCCACCATGAAAAGTGTGACCATTGGATTTCAAATGAGAGAGATCCGTACTTTCCGCAGATACAGGTCTCTCTTTTTGAAGGGAGACCCTCTCCCTTTTCAAAGAGGGAGCCCCCTCTCCATAGGTGCCATGCTCTCTCTCCTTGTCAACGTTCTGTGTCAAATCATTATTTTGCTTCACTTCCCACCCACTTTCAGAAGAGGGAGGGTCCTTGCAGCTGTCATCTGGATATGTGAGCTGCCACAGTCTGTTGACAATCAGTTCCAAAAACAACACATTGTTGACTACCAGACCATTGATATTTACGGTACGAAAAACCCTTCTCACAACGCCCAGCTTCTCTAAAAATATGATCGCATTTGTCGCTTCTTTCTTTGAGATGCCAAACTGTTCGCTGATCTGCTGATAACTTCTTTGCAAAAGATCCGCCTTGAATTTCTTCTTTACGGCGATCACCTGCCCGGTGCCTTCATCCCTTATCTCTGTAGGCTTATACCAGTAAACAATGTCTGCCAGTATAATGATTGCTGTAAGATGGGGCTTTCCACTGTCTCTTACTATCGTGCGATACCAACTTTGCGGAATTACATTTCCAGATATGTTCAGCTTCGCATTTTCATCTACGATTGTATTTCCTGTACTGTATATACCTCCATCCATAATGGCTACCTGCTTTCTTCAGCACCGCTCGGTGTTTTATCCTTGAGCAGCTTCGCCATATCCTGATCTGCTCTTTTTGCAGTCACGGCAAGGCTATAAATGAAAAGCAGAAATATAATCAATGCAACAATAATTACTCCTTTAATCATCGCTTCATCCTCCAAAACAAAAGAGGACTAAGCCAGTTAGCAAACGTCTAACCTACTTAGTCCTCGATATTTTATTTTACAGTATACTGCCGGCCAGACTGACCGTTGCAGACAAAGATAGCCCACAAGGAATTGAAAAGTTGTAAAGTTGGACTAAGTGGCTAGAGTTCCAATCATCTCAAGTCTGCACCAGTCCTATTCTATTCAAAATCTATTCCCAGGCTATAAATCTTGCACCATTTCTGGTATAATAAAATAAGACCAAATCAGCGCAAACCCTTTATTTATCAGGTCTCTGCTAACTTAGTCTTATTTTAACACGTGCCCCGCT
>ERZ1090860.800-NODE-802-length-17984-cov-28.696971_pt1 | contig 17984 bp, 17 predicted proteins | sample MGYA00478483_ERZ1090860 | MGnify/ENA primary metagenome ERZ1090860 (study PRJEB33644, sample SAMEA5815741) | chicken gut metagenome | biome: Chicken; feature: Gastrointestinal Tract; material: Caecum | place: Ireland | collected 2019-01-01 | study: A study of the...
GGAAGAGGATGGAGTTCTCCACCTCGCCCTCGATGATGCAGCCGTCGGCCACCAGGGAGTTGATCGACTTGGCCTCGGGGCCGTAATAGGTGGAGGGGTCGGAGCGGTCTTTGGTGCGCACGGGGCGCTCGGGGGCGAAGAGATCGGCGCGCACGGCGGGATCCAGCAGATCCATGCTGCGGGCGAAGTAGCCCGCCACCGACTGGAGCCGGGCGGCGTAGCCGTCAAACACGTAGGGGCAGATCTTCAGCTGGCCCACCATGCCCTGGAGCACGCCGGTGCTGAAGGAGGGGATGTTGTGGGCGGCGCAGTGATCCACCAGGGAGAGCAGCAGCTCCTTGGACAGTACGTAGACCTCCAGGGACTCGCAACCCTGGGCGATGGGGGGATGCACCGACACGTCGGTGATGCGCCCGCCGGCGCCGATGGTGAAGTAGTCGCAGTTCTTGGGGGAGCCCAGGGGGCGGCTGGTGCACACGGCGGTAATGTCCGCGTCGTTGCGCATGTGGGCCTCAAAGATGTCGTTGAGGGGCAGGTTCACCGCCAGATCGCCGCCGGCCAGCACCACGTAGTCCTGCCGGATGTTCTGGAGGTAGGAGCGCACGCCGGCCAGGGCGTCCATGCGGCCCCGGTAGGCGCCCTCCCGCTTGCCGGCGGAGTAGCCGAAGGGGGGGAGGATGCGCAGGCCGCCGTGCTTGCGGGAGAGATCCCAGTCCTTGCCGGAGCCCACGTGATCCAGCAGGGACTGATAGTTGGCGTCCACAATGAGGCCCACATCGGACATGCCGGCGTTGACCATGTTGGAGAGCATGAAGTCGATCACCCGGTACCGGCCGCCGTAGGGGATGGAGCAGGTGTTGCGGTTCTGGGTCAGCTCCCGCAGATCCGGGTTGGAAAGGTAGGCGAAGATGATGCCGTGCAGAGTCTTCATCATTTCACCCCACCTCCTTTCACGTTACGGGTAATCATGGCCTTGGGGGAGACCACGGCGCTGGGGCCGATGCTCAGATGCTGCGCAATGACGGCGATGCCCCAGTCCTCGCTGCCGTCGGGGGAGGCGCCCACCCGGGCGTTCTCGCCGATGACCGACTCCTCGGCCACGATGGCGTACTCCACCACGGCGCCCTTCTTCACCACCGTGCCGGGCATGAGGATGGAGTAGCGCACCACCGCGCCCTCCTCCACAATGACAGAGTGGAAGAGCACCGAGTTCTCCACCGTGCCGTAGACCTCACAGCCGCTGGTGACCATGGAGTGGGTCACCCTGGCGTCCTTGCCCATGAAGTGGGGGGGACGGATGGGGGTGCGGGCGTAGATGGGCCACTCGTTATCGTACAGATCAATGCCGTTGTCCGGGGAGAGCATATCCATGTTGGCGTCCCACAGGGAGTCGATGGTGCCCACGTCCTTCCAGTAGCCCTGGAAGCGGTAGGCGGTCATCTTCTCGCCGGCGTTCAGCATGGCGGGGATGATGTTCTTGCCGAAGTCGTTGGAGCTCTTCTCATCCGCCTCGTCGGCCACCAGATACTCCCGCAGCTTTTTCCACGTGAAGATGTAGATGCCCATGGAGGCCAGGTTGCTCTTGGGCTTCTTGGGCTTCTCCTCAAACTCGTAGATGTCGTCGTTCTCATCCACGTTCATGATGCCGAAGCGGGGGGCCTCCGCCATGGGAACCTCCAGCACCGCGATGGTGCAGGCCGCCTCCGCCTCCTTGTGCCGGCGGAGCATCTGGGCATAGTCCATCTTGTACACGTGGTCGCCGGAGAGGATGAGCACGTATTCGGGGTCGTAGGTCTCCAGGAAGTTGATGTTCTGATAGATGGCGTTGGCTGTGCCCTTGTACCAGGTGCCCTTCTCGCCCTCCCGCATATAGGGGGGCAGGATGTGGACGCCGCCGTAGGAGCGATCCAGATCCCAGGGCTCGCCGTTGCCGATGTAGGCGTTGAGCTCCAGGGGCCGGTACTGGGTGAGCACGCCCACCGTGTCAATGCCGGAGTTGATGCAGTTGGACAGCGGGAAGTCGATGATGCGGTACTTTCCTCCAAACGGTACCGCGGGCTTGGCCACGTGGCTGGTGAGGGCGTGGAGACGGCTGCCCTGTCCCCCTGCCAGCAGCATGGCGACACATTCCTTTTTCACTTCTTATCACCTCAGCGTTTGAACTGGAAATCCGCGATGGGATAGGCTTACGCCTTCTTGGGGCTCTTGGCCGGTTTTTCGGCCTTGGCGGGCACGGGGGCCTTCTCCGCCTTTCTGGGGAGAGGCGCTTTCTCGGCCTTCCTGGGCAGCGGGGCCTTCTCCGCTTTCTTGGGCAGCGGGGCTTTTTCCGCCTTGGCGGGCAGCTTTTTCGACCCCTTGGCGGCCAGGGCCGTCTTTTTGGACTTGGTGCCCTTGGCGGCCTTTTCCGCCTTGGGGGCGGCCTCCGCCTTCTTGCGGCGGGGCGGGAACTTGCGGGTGCACTTGTAGATGGCCGCACTCATGGGCGGCAGAGCCAGGGTGATGGACTGCTCCTTGCCGTGGCAGGGGTTGTACTGGCTCTTCACCGGCGCCTGATCGCCCCGGCCCGCGCCGCCGAAGGCGGGGTCGTCGGTGCTGAACAGGCAGGTGTAGGTGCCAGCTGCCGGCACGCCGATGGTATAGCCCGTCCGATCCACGGGGGAGAAGTTGCACACCACCACCAGGGGGTTGCCCTTCTTGTCCTTGCGGAGGAAGGCGATGGTGTTGGCCTGGTTGTCGTCGGCCTCGATCCACTCGAAGCCCTCCCAGGAGAAGTCCAGCTCCCACAGCTCCGGGTGCTCCAGATAGAAGGCGTTGACCGCCTTGAAGAAGGCCTGGAGCTTCCGGTGCCGCTCCCCGTCCTCGTTGTCCATGCCCAGCAGGTGCCAGTCCAGGGAGTGCTCGTAGTGCCACTCGTTCCACTGGCCGAACTCGCTGCCCATCATCAGCAGCTTCTTGCCCGGATGGGTGAGCATGTAGGTGTAGAAGGCCCGCACGCCGGCGTACTTCTCCTCGTCGGTGCCCGGCATCTTGTTGATGAGGGAGCCCTTCATGTGCACCACCTCATCGTGGGACAGGGGGAGCACGAAGTTCTCCGAGAAGGCGTAGAAGAAGGAGAAGGTGATGTCCTTGTGGTTGTACTGCCGGAAATAGGGATCCAGCTTGATGTAGTGGAGGATGTCGTTCATCCACCCCATGTTCCATTTCAGGTTGAAGCCCAGGCCGCCCTCCAGGCCGCCCTCCCCCACCGGGTGGGACACCCGGGGCCAGGCGGTGGACTCCTCGGCGATCATCATCACGTCGGAATGGGCGTTGAAGATATGGGTGTTCAGGGCCTGAAGGAAGTCCACCGCCTCCAGGTTCTCGTGTCCGCCGAACACGTTGGGCACCCACTGGCCGTCCTGCCGGCCGTAGTCCAGGTAGAGCATGGAGGCCACCGCGTCCACCCGCAGGCCGTCGATGTGGTACTGCTCCAGCCAGAACAGGGCGGAGGAGAACAGGAAGGAGCGCACCTCATACCGGCCGTAGTCGAACACCCGGGTGCCCCAGTCGGCGTGCTCCCCCTTGCGGGGGTCGGCGTATTCGTAGCAGGCCTCCCCGTCGAACTCGTACAGGCCGAAGGCGTCCTTGGGGAAGTGGGCGGGCACCCAGTCCAGGATCACGCCGATGCCGGCCTGGTGGAGCTGATCCACCAGCCACATGAAGTCGTGGGGGGTGCCGAAGCGGCTGGTGGCCGCGAAATAGCCGGTGCACTGATAGCCCCAGGAGGCGTCCAGGGGGTGCTCGGTGACGGGGAGCAGCTCCACATGGGTGAAGCCCATCTCCTTCACGTAGGGCACCAGGTACTTGCCGATGTCCCGGTAGGAGAGCATCTGGTCGTCGCCGGTGCGCCGCCAGGAGCCCAGGTGGACTTCATAAATATTCAGCGGGCGGCTGTATATGGGGTTCTTGGCCCGGTAGTCCATCCAGCTCTGGTCGCCCCACTGGTAGCCGGACAGGTCGTACAGCTTGGAGGCGTTGCCGGGGCGGGTCTCGGCGTGGAAGGCGTAGGGGTCGGCCTTGGCCAGCACCCGGCCGGAGGGGGTGTGGACGGCGTATTTATAGGTGTCATACTGCTGCAGGCCGGGAATAAAGACCTCCCAGACGCCGCCGTCCAGGGGCTCCATGGGGTTGGCATCCTCGCTCCAGCCGTTGAAATCGCCCATGACGGCCACCTGCTTGGCATGGGGAGCCCAGACACGGAACACCCAGCCCTCCTGGCCGTCCCGGACGGCGGGGTGGGCGCCCATGAACTCCTGCGCGCGGACAGAATCCCCGGCAGAAAACTGCGCCAGGGCCTCATTATCCTTTGTAAAAGCCATAGGTAACACTCCTTATTGGCAAAAATCTCCAAAATCAAGGGGGAGTAAACCAGAGATCCTTGTCATTGGTGATAAAATAACTCCAAAAGCAATGGAAATTATTTGTGTAAATTATACAACAAGCGAACCGAGTAGTCAAGACATGTATGAAAAACCGGTGTAAAATTTCAGCAGGTGGCAGCAGCGGCCATTTGGGGAACCTGCGCAGACGGGAGGGGCAGCAAAGCCGCCCCTCCCGCGAAGGATATCGAAAAAGTGGCTTTGCCACTTTTTCGAGCAGGATGCAGTCCGCCGCGCGCAGGATTGTCCGCTTCAGGCGGACAAATCCCACACTTGCGGCCTGAGAAGTGTTTTCTCCGACGCACACCCCCCAGGGGGCCCTCTCTTGCCCCTTCGGGGCAATTCACCTTGTGTCGCCGGAGAAAACGGATTTCCATTTTTTCGCGCCTGCGGGCGCGAGCTCTGCGAGGCTTTTTCGAGAAGGATGTCGAACCGGGGTCTCCGGCCTCAGCCGGCCATGAACAGGGTTTTCAGGAACCGGGAGAAGATGCCGGGCAGGGTGAGCCGGGCCACCGCCCGGTCGGCCACGATGGGGATGGTCTGCTGCGCCTCATCGCCCACATAGACCACCATCTCGCCCAGCTTCTGCCCCTCCTCCACCGGGGCCTCCACGTCCTGGCACAGCCGCAACTCGGTGGTGATCTCGTTGAGCCGGGCCTTTTCCACCAGAATCCGGCTGGACTGGGCCAGCACGGGCTGCACCGTGTCCGCCTCCCCCAGCAGCACGTCGACGGGGGGCAGGGCCTGGCTGGGGTAGACGTCGGTGAGGGTGTAGTTGGCAAAGCCGTAGCTGAGCATGCTCTTGGCCGCCTCAAACCGCTTCTCCGAGGTGTCCGCCTTGAGCACCACGGCGATGAGCTCCATGCCCTCCCGCTCCGCCGAGGCGGACAGGCAGTACCCTGCCGAGTCGGTGGAGCCGGTCTTCAGGCCGGTGGCCCCCTCGTAGAAGCGGATGAGCTTGTTGGTGTTGGCCAGCTGGAACTGCCCGCCCCGGATGGAGTCCATCCAGATGGTGGTGTAGTCCCGGATCCTGGGGTGCTGAAGCAGCGCCCGGCTCATGACGGCGATGTCGTGGGCGGAGGTCAGGTGCCCCGCCGCCGGCAGGCCGGTGCAGTTGACAAAGCAGGTGTCCGCCATGCCCAGCTCCGCCGCCCGCTGGTTCATCAGGGAGACAAAGGCCTCCTCGCTGCCCGCCAGGTGCTCGGCCAGGGCCACGGCGGCGTCGTTGCCCGACACCACCGCCACCGCCTTGAGCATGTCGTCCACGCTCATCTGCTCCCCCTCCTTCAGATACACCTGGGAGCCGCCCATGGACGCGGCGTGGGCCGAGACGGACACCATGTCGTCCAGGGCCAGGCGGCCGTCGTCCACCGCCTCCAGCACCAGCAGCAGAGCCATCACCTTGGTGACGCTGGCGGGCTCCAGCTTGTCGTGGGGGTTCTGTTCATATAAAATCGTGCCCGTCTCCTTCTCCATCAGCACCGCCGCGCCGGCGTCCACGGCGGGGGCCCCGGCGGCGGCACCCGCCGCCGGCTGCTCCGCGGCCCGGGCGGGGAGGATCAGGAACGCGGCGGCCAGCAGGGCCGCGGCCAGTTGTTTCATCAGGTATCACGCCTCCGTTTGCAAATCTCTGTTTCAGAGGATGTGGAATCCAGGGCGGTTCTATACCGCAGGGCCCCGTTTTTTGCCGGTGGGAAAATTTTCGGGATTTCCTCTTTACAACAGCACTTTAGTGTGGTAATATACGAAAGCGACAACACTCTTGCAGTTTGGAGGAAGATGGATATGAAACGGAAACTGACTGCGCTGGCCCTGGCTCTGGGCCTGACCCTGTCCCTGGCCGCCTGCGGCGGCGGCACTGCCAGCACCGCGGACACCCCGGCGGGCAGCTCCGAGTCCCCCGCGGCGGAGAACACCGCCGCCCAGACCAGCGAGACCCCCGCCGCCGAGAGCGACGTGGCCTACATCCAGGACAAGGGCACCCTGGTGGTGGGCATCACCGAGTTCGCCCCCATGGACTACCAGGACGAGAACGGCGAGTGGATCGGCTTTGACGCCGACCTGGCCCGCAAGGTGGCCGAGGCCCTGGGCGTGGAGGTGGAGTTCAGCGTCATCGACTGGAACAACAAGCTGATGGAGCTGGACAGCCGCACGGTGGACTGCCTGTGGAACGGCATGACCATCACCGACGAGATCACGGGCGGCGCCTCCGCCACCAACCCCTATGCCACCAACGCCCAGGTGGTGGTGCTCAAGGCCGACGTGGCCGGGGACTACCAGGACGCGGCGAGCCTGTCCGGCCTGAACTTCGCCGTGGAGGCCGGCTCCGCCGGCGAGGCCGCGGCCCAGGAGGCGGGCCTGACCTATGTGTCCGTGTCCGACCAGGCCACCGCCCTGATGGAGGTCAGCTCCGGCACCTCCGACGCCTGCATCGTGGATCTGCTCATGGCCGGCGCCATGATCGGCGAGGGCACCAGCTACCCCGACCTGACCTACACCGTCCGCCTCACCGAGGAGGACTACGGCGTGGGCTGCCGCAAGGGCTCTGACCTCACCGACTTCATCAACGAGCAGCTCAAGGTGCTTTACGACGACGGCACCATCGCGGAGCTGGCCGAGCAGTACGGCATCTCCGACAACATCGTCCCCCAGGAGTAAGGGACGGGAACAAGAGAGCACAAAGGCAGGGGGCGTTGCAAGACGCCCTCTGCCTTTGACCGGCCCTGCCGGAACACAGACGGAATGAGGGATGGACATGTTTTGGACGGTGACGCGCACCCTGCTGGAGGGCTTCGGCACCTCGGCGGAGATCTTCGCCCTGACCCTGGTATTCGCCCTGCCCCTTGGGCTGTTGGTGGCCCTGGGCTCCATGAGCAAGTGGGCCCCCTTCCGGGGGCTGGCCCGGGCGGACAGTCCGGCGTGGCTCCGCGTGCTGGCCGGGCTGCGGCCCGTCAGCGCCCTGGTAGACGTGGTGGTGTGGATCATCCGGGGCACCCCCCTGATGCTCCAGCTGGCGGTTATTTTCTACGTGCCCGGCATGGTCATGGGAACCAACCCCTGGGGCTCCGGCACCCAGGGGCGGATCACCGCCACCGTGGTGGCCTTCGTGATCAACTACGCCTGCTACTTCTCGGTGATCTACCGGGGCGGCATCCAGGGGGTGCCCCAGGGCCAGCGGGAGGCCGGACAGGTGCTGGGCATGACCCGGGGGCAGATCTTTTTCCGCGTCACCCTGCTCCAGATGGTCAAGCGGGTGGTGCCCCCCATGTCCAATGAGATCATCACCCTGGTGAAGGACACCTCCCTGGCCAACACCATCGGCGTGGTGGAGCTGATCCGGGCCGGCAGCACCTTCCGCACCAACGGGGGCCTGGTCTGGCCCTTCTTCTACACCGCGGTGTTCTACCTGGTGTTCGTGGGTGTGCTGACCATCCTGTTCAACTGGCTGGAAAAGAAACTCAACTATTTCCGGGTGTAGGAGGAGGCGGGGACATGGCAATTTTGCAGGCAGAGGGCATCCAGAAGCGGTTCGGAAAGACCCGCGTGCTGGAGAATATCAGCTTTGAGCTGGAGCAGGGCCAGGCCCTGGCCATCATCGGCTCCTCGGGCAGCGGCAAGACCACCCTGCTGCGGTGCCTCAACTTTCTGGAGCGGCCCGATCAGGGGCGCATCACGGTGGGGGGGCAGGTGCTCTTCGACGCCGCAGACCCGGCCACCCAGCGGGAGAGCGAGGTGCGCCGCAAGCGCCTCCACTTCGGGCTGGTGTTCCAGTCCTTCAACCTCTTTCCCCAGTACACCGCCCTGGAGAACGTGACCCTGGCGGGCCGGCTGCTGGCCAAGGAGCGGGAGGACTTCAAACAGAACCACAAGCAGCTCTATGCCGAGATTGAGGAACAGGGGCGGCAGCTGCTCTCGCGCATGGGCCTGGCCGACCGGGCGGGGCACTACCCCCACCAGCTCTCCGGCGGGCAGCAGCAGCGGGTGGCCATCGCCCGGGCCCTGGCCCTCCACCCGGACATCCTGTGCTTTGACGAGCCCACCTCCGCCCTGGATCCCGAGCTCACCGGCGAGGTGCTCAAGGTGATCCGCTCCCTGGCGGAGGAGAAGACCACCATGATCATCGTCACCCACGAGATGGCCTTTGCCCGGGACGTGGCCGACCAGGTGATCTTCATGGACGGCGGCGTGATCGTGGAGCAGGGGGAGGCCCGGCAGGTGATCGAGCACCCCCGGGAGGAGCGCACCCGGCAGTTCCTCTCCCGCTACAGCGAGAATTGAAAAATGCCAAAAAGGGTGGTATGATCATACCATCCTTTTTGCGTATGAGGAGGACAGAATGGACGAGGAGCTGTTTCTGCCGGTGCTCTCCCACTTCGAGAACGGCAACTTCTGGACGGCCAGCGGCGGCGCTCTGCGCTGCCGGGTGGAGCCGGACACGGGGGAGAACCCCCGCCTCACCGCCCAGGTGTGGGAGGGGCCGTGGAGCCTCCGGGACAGCAGGGTGGAGGAGACGCAGGAGTTCCCCCTCACCGAGGAGGGGCTGGAGGCGCTGCGCGCCTGGCTGCTCCGGTGGTGGGAGACCATGAACGCCCGGCCGAAAAAGACCCTGGCGGAGGCCATCGCCGCCCGGGACGCCCGGCGGGCCGAGATCCAGAAGGAGAAGGAGGAGACGGAAGCATGACCTGGGGAACCTATTACTTTTTCTACCAGTGCCCGCAGTGCGGCAAGAAGTACCGCTATGAGCTGGAGGGCAGCAGCGACGAGGAGTTCGGCTACTGCCCCGACTGCCATGTGATGGGCACTTTCGTGGGTGAGACCAAGGACAACAGGCAGGGCGAGGACAAGTTCGCCGACTACGAATTTGTGTAAGACGGACAACAGGCGCGGGCGGCCATGTGACATGGCCGCCCGCGCGTTGTCTATCCGAAGATCACCCGCACGGCCCAGGCTGCGGCCAGGAAGCCGGCCAGATCGGCGCACAGGGCGGCGGGGACGGCATAGCGGGTCTTGACAATGCCCGCCGCGCCGAAGTAGACGGCGATGGTGTAGAAGGTGGTCTCGGTGGAGCCCAGCATCACCGCCGCCGTGCGGCCCACGACGGAGTCGGGGCCGTAGGTGGCAATCAGCTCCGCCCCCACCCCCAGGGCGGCGGAGCCGCTCACCGGCCGCACCAGCAGAAGCCCCACCGTCTCCGGCGGGATGCCCAGGAGAGAGAGCACGGGGGAGAGGGCCTGGGCGGCCAGCTCCAGGGCGCCGGAGGCGCGAAGCATGTACACCGCCGTCAGCAGGCCGATCAGGGGCGGCACGATGCGGGCCAGCACCCCCAGTCCCTCCCCCGCCCCCTGGACCAGGGCGTCGTACACGTCCACCCGGCGGGCCATGCCGTACAGGGCCACGGCGGCCATGATCAGGGGCACCAGCATGGTGAAAAACAGGCTCATGTCAGTCCCTCCAGATACGTCCAAACACCTTGGCCGCGGTGATCCCCGCCGCCACCGACAGGGCCGAGGCCAGCCAAACGGCGGGCAGGATGTCGAAGGGGGTCTCACACCCGGCGGCCAGCCGCACCGAGGCCACGGTGGTGGGTATGAGCTGGATGGAGGCGGTGTTGCACACCACCAGCATGCACAGGGAGTCGGAGGCCCGGCCGGGGGAGCGGCGGCTCATGAGCCGGGCCGCCTGGATGCCCAGGGGGGTGGCCGCGTTGCCCAGGCCCAGCAGGTTGGCCGACACGTTGGCCGAGATGCTGTCCATCACCGCCCTGTCCCGGGCGAAGTCGGGGTAGAGCCGGCGGAGCACCGGCCGCAGCAGCCGGGACAGCCCCTCCGACAGGCCGGAGCGTTTCATGATCTCCATCACCCCCATCCACAGGCAGAGCACCCCCGCCATGGACAGGCACAGCTCCACCGCGGCGGCCGCCCCCTCCATGGCCGCCGCCGCCACCGCCGACCCGTTTCCCGTGGCCAGGCCGCAGAGGATGGATGCCGCCACCATTCCCGTCCAGATCACCGCCATCGCCATGCCGGCCGCCCCCTTTCTCCTCCCATATATACGGGCTGTCCGGGGGAAACATGCCTGCCGGCGGCGGCGGGGCAAAAAGCCGGCGGCCCAGGAAAGATTTCCGGGCGGCATACCTGAGAAATTCCGCCAGAACGGGAAATCTGTCTATGGCGCTTTGGGGCGAACTGCGGTATAATACTCCTATTCCAGGAACGACGATGTAATCTTGCAGCTTGCGCGGCCCCGCGCGGCGGGAAAGGAGTGTGTGCCCATGCGCTTGCCGGCCAGCATCAAGGCCTTTGGGATCACCCGGGCGCTGGACTACCTGGAGCGGGATCCGGATGCCAATCTTCCCCGCCTGATGGAGTGGGTGGACAAATATACCGAGGAGCGGCTGAGCCCCGCCTACCGGGAGCTGTTTCACAAGGCCATGACCGACCCGGAGAACAACTGGCACCGGCTCATCAAGAGCATGTATACCGACATTGACAACCGGGTGCTCAAGAAGATTTTTGAGAATTTTGTCATCCACGGCGGCCTGCTGGAGTGGCCGGAGCGCAGCGCGGCGGGGAAGCTGAATCAGGAAGATGCCCCCTGGTCGGTGCTCATCGACCCCTCCTTTCCCTGCGCCATGGACTGCGCCGGCTGCGGCGCGGCCATCTACGGCGTGCGGCCCTCCCTGGAGTTTGACAGCATGGACGAGGCAGTGGAGCGCCGGAAGGCCCAGGGCTGCCACCTGTTTATCGTCAGCAGCGGCGACCCCCTGGCCAAGGAGCAGGAGGCCATCGCCCTGTGCAACAAGCACAGCGACTGCGTGTTCGCCGCCTTCACGCCCCCCCAGTCCATCACCGAGCAGCTGTGTGTGGATCTGCTGCGGGTGTGCAACCTGTTCCCCGCCATCCGGGTGGATGTGGATCCCCAGGACGCCAGGCGGGCGGCGGAGCTGCTGCGGCGGTACCGGCTGCCCTTCGGGGTGGCCTGCGGCTGCACGGCGGACAACGCCGACCAGGTGGCCACCAAGACATATTATGACACGGTCATCGGCGTGGGGGCCAAGTTCTGCTGGTTCTTCTCCTGCCCGGCCTACGGGCCGTCCACCCCCCCCACGCCGGAGCAGCTGGCGGCCATCCACCAGCGTGTCAAAGCCTTCCGCAAAACAGAGCCCCTGCTCACCCTGGATTTCTGGGACGGGCCCGGCATTTCGGAGGCCGCCCCCCAAGGAGGAAAAACATGAGTATTGTAAAGGATATGTCCCTGGCCCCCTCCGGGCGCAGGAAGATCGGCTGGGTGCGGGACTTCATGCCCGCCCTGGGCGGCATCGAGGCCCGGTTTGAGAAGGAGAAGCCCTTTGCCGGGCTGCGGGTGGCGGTGTCCGTCCACCTGGAGGCCAAGACCGCCAACCTGGGCTATGTGCTGGCCAAGGGCGGGGCGGAGGTGCACCTCACCGGCTCCAACCCCCTGTCCACCCAGGACGACGTGGCCGCCGGCCTGGCCGATCTGGGGGTGGAGACCTTCGGCGTCCACGGCGTCAGCGCCGAGGAGTATGAGCGGCTGCTCATCGAGACCATCAAATTCAAGCCCCACCTGATCGTGGACGACGGCGGCGACCTGGTTCACCTGCTGGGGGGCAAGTGCGCCGATCTGGCGGAGAACCTGTTCGGCGGGTGCGAGGAGACCACCACCGGCATCCTCCGCCTCAAGGCTCGGGAGCGGGAGGGCATCCTGCCCTGCGCCATGATGGCGGTGAACGACGCCAAGGCCAAACACTACTATGACAACAAGTACGGCACCGGCCAGAGCGTGTGGGACGCCATCATGCACACCACCAACCTGGTGGTGGCGGGCAAGACCGTGGTGGTGGCCGGGTACGGCTGGTGTGGCAAGGGCGTGGCCATGCGGGCCAGCGGCATGGGGGCCGACGTGATCGTCTGTGAGGTGGATCCCTTCAAGGCCCTGGACGCCACCATGAACGGCTTCCGGGTCATGCCCATGGACGAGGCCGCCAGATACGGCGACGTGTTCGTCACCGTCACCGGCTGCAAGGACGTGATCACCCCGAAGCACTTCGAGGTGATGAAGAACAACGCCATCCTCACCAACGCGGGCCACTTCGACTGTGAGGTGGACGTGGCCGGACTGGCCGAAATGGCTGTCAGGCGGGAGGTGCGCCGGGAGAACATCGAGGGCTTCACCCTGTCCGACGGCCGGGTGCTCAACGTCATCGGAGAGGGGCGGCTGGTCAACCTGGCCGCCGGCAACGGCCACCCCGCCGAGATCATGGACATGTCCTTCGCCGTCCAGGCCCTGGCCCTGGAGTGGCTGGTCAAGCACCGGGACGGCCTGGAGAAAAAGCTCTATCAGGTACCCGCCGAGATCGACGACCAGATCGGCCGGGTGAAGCTGGCCGCCATGGGATTGTCCATCGACACCCTCACCCCCGAGCAGGAGGCGTATCTCAACGGCTGGAAGGCGTGAAAACCGGGGGCCGGAGGCCGGCTATACACATGTCCCGTTTTGTCTATTGAAAAACAGGAGAAAAGCCGGTAGAATAATGACAGTCAATTGAATAGCCTTATCGAGAGCGGTGGAGGGAACGGCCCGATGAAACCCGGCAACCTGCGATGCAAGGTGCCAAATCCGGCGAGGTAATCGAAAGATGAGGATGGATGAGCTCCGCGCGCTCCGCCATCCGGCGGAGCGCGTTTTTGCGCTCACAGTCAGAAAGGAAGGAATTATAACATGGCAAAGCGTCTGTTCACCTCGGAGTCCGTCACCGAGGGACATCCCGACAAAGTCTGCGACCAGATCTCCGACGCCGTCCTGGACGACATTCTGGCCGCCGATCCCACGGCCCACGTGGCCTGCGAGACCTTCACCACCACCGGCATCGTGACGGTGATGGGCGAGATCACCACCAAGCACTACACCGACATCCCCTCCATCGTCCGCCGCACGGTGGAGCGCATCGGCTACACCGATCCCGCCTACGGCTTCGACTACCGCTCCTGCGCGGTGATGACCGCCATTGACGAGCAGTCCCCCGACATCGCCATGGGCGTCAACGAGTCCTACGAGCTCCAGCAGGGCGGCACCGACGAGGCCGACCGCATCGGCGCCGGCGATCAGGGCATGATGTTCGGCTACGCCTGCGACGAGACCCCCGAGCTGATGCCCGCCCCCATCTCCATGGCCCACAAGCTGTCCCGCCGCCTGGCCGACGTGCGCAAGTCCGGCCAGCTCAAGTGGCTGCGCCCCGACGGCAAGAGCCAGGTCACCGTGGAGTACGGCGACGACGGACAGGTTCTCTCCTGCCCCGCCATCGTGGTGTCCACCCAGCACGACCCAGACATCGCCCTGAAGGATCTGCGGGAGGCCGTGGTGGAGGAGATCATCAAGCCCATCATCCCCGCCCAGTACATCACCAAGGACACCAAGTTCTACGTCAACCCCACCGGCCGCTTCGTGGTGGGCGGCCCCGTGGGCGACACCGGCCTGACCGGCCGCAAGATCATCGTGGACACCTACGGCGGCTCCGCGGCCCACGGCGGCGGCTGCTTCTCCGGCAAGGATCCCACCAAGGTGGATCGCTCCGCCGCCTACATGGCCCGCTACGTGGCCAAGAACCTGGTGGCCGCCGGCCTGTGCCGCAAGTGCCAGATCGAGCTGGCCTACGCCATCGGCGTGGCCCACCCCGTCTCCGTGCTGGTGGACACCTACGGCACCGGCGTGCTGGACGAGGAGAAGCTCTCCGCCATCGTCAATGAGAACTTCGACCTGCGCCCCGCCAAGATCATCGAGCACCTGGATCTCCGCCGCCCCATCTACGAGCAGACCGCCGCCTACGGCCACTTCGGCCGCACCGACATCGACCTGCCCTGGGAGCACACCGACATGGTGGAGAAACTGAAGAGCTATCTGTAAGAGAAAACCGGCAGCCTGGAAAAATCCCCGGCGCGGGCAGTGCCCGCGCCGGGGATTTCTGCGTATTTCCGGTTGACAGAAGGGCAGGATCTGCTAAAATGAACTTTGTTCAGAATGGGGGCGAGGCGCGTGAATACGGCAGTTACCTCCCGGCAGGCCCTGCTGGCCGCCAGCCGGGCGGTGGCCCGGCGGCAGGGGCTGGACGGCCTGAGCATCCGGGCGGTGGCGGCGGAGGCCGAGGTCTCCGTGGGTTCGGTGTACAACTACTTCTCCGGCAAGGCGGAGCTGATGGCCGCCACGGTGGAGGAGATCTGGGGGCAGATTCTGTCCGCGCCGGAGGCGGAACCGCCGGAGGACTTCGTCTCCTGCGTCCACGGGCTGTTCCGCCGCATCCGAACCGGGGCGGGGGAGTACCCCGGCTTTTTCCGGGGACACGCCGCCGGCTTCCTGCCGGAGGGGCAGGCCGGCGGCCGCCAGGCCATGGAGGAGACCCTGGGGCAGCTCCGCCGGATGCTGCTGCGGGCGCTGGAGGCGGATCGGGCCGTATCGCCCGCCGCCTTTGACGATTGTTTCACCCGGGAGCAGCTGGCCGCCTTTGTGCTGGACAGCCTGCTGGGACAGCTGAGCCGGGGGGCGGACAGCTGCGGCGGGCTGGAGCAGGTGCTCCGGCGGCTGCTCTACCGCTGAAGAGTCCCCGCGCCCGCCGCGGCGCGGAACATGAGATCTGAGACAAGGGGGAACCCGATTTGGTGAAAAAAGAGACGCTGCTCCTGCTGGCCGGACTGGTGTGGGGGGCGGCGGGGGTCAACATCCTGCGCATCGGGCTGCTGGCCTACCCCGGCCACGCCGCGGTGTGGAGCATCGCCCTCTCCGTGCTGGTCTTCGCCCTTTTTCAGGGGAGGGTGTTCGGCCCGCTGGTGCGGCGGCACACGGTGCGCATCCGCGGCTACGGCGCCGTGCGCCAGTGGTTCTGGCGCTTTTTTGACCGGAAGTCCTTCCTGATCATGGCCCTGATGATGACGCTGGGCATCGGCCTGCGGGCCAGCGGCCTGGCGCCGGAGGGCTTTATCGCCGTGTTTTACACCGGCCTGGGCGCCTCCCTGCTGACGGCGGGCATCCGCTTCCTGCTGGCGGCCCCCCGCAGGGAATTTTGAAACCCCGCCTTTACTTTTGCCCCGCATCCTGCTATAATAGCAGGGAATTCAATGCACCCGCAGTGCGCGGCGGAGCCGCGCATCGGGAAGCCGGTGAAAATCCGGCGCAGTCTTACCTCTACTGTAAGCGTGGACAAAGGCGCACAGGCCATTGGTTCTCAGAGAGAACCGAGAAGGCGCGCCGGAGGAGGAAACGCAAGCCAGGAGACCTGCTGTGGTGTGCGAACCGGCGTAGCTCTGAGGTGGAGAGGTGCGGCAGACCCCGACAGCAGGGATGCAAAAGGGATGCAAGGATCCTCCTCGTCAGCCGAGGAGGATCTTTTTTGTTGTCAGGAGGTGTCTGTGTGGCAAAGCTGGAGCTCTATATCCCGGTGGGGCGGCAGAAGCTGCGCTGCGGCTGCACCACCGGTACCTGCGCGGCGGCGGCCGCCGCCGGGGCCGCCGCCCGGCTGCTCACCGGCGAAACCCTGCCCGCCGTGCGCATCGCCACCCCGGCGGGGGTGACGGTGGAGGCCGAGCTGCTCCGGCACGCCGCCGGGGAGGGCTGGGCCGCCTGCGCGGTGCGCAAGGACGGCGGCGACGACCCGGACGTCACCGACGGGGCGCTGATCTTCGCCCGGGTGGAGCGGACGGACACCCCCGGTATTATTATCGACGGCGGCGAAGGGGTGGGCCGGGTGACCCTGCCCGGCCTGGATCAGCCGGTGGGAGAAGCGGCCATCAACTCCACTCCCCGGCGGATGATCGCGGAGCAGCTGGAGAGCGCCGCCGCCAAAGCCGGGTACACCGGCGGCCTGCGGGCGGTGATCTCCGTGTCGGAGGGGGAGGCCCTGGCAAGGCGCACCTTCAACCCCCGGCTGGGCATCGTGGGGGGCATCTCCATCCTGGGCACCAGCGGGATTGTGAAGCCCATGAGCGAGGCGGCCCTGATCGACTCCCTCTACCTGGAGATGGATCAGCGAAGGGCGGCGGGGACGGAGGATCTGCTCCTCACCCCCGGCAACTACGGGGAGAGCTTCTCCAGGGAGGTGCTGGGCCTGAACCTGCACCGCTGGTGCATGTGCAGCAACTACCTGGGGGCGGCCATCGACCACGCCGCCGGGGCGGGGTTCCGCTCGGTGCTGGTGGTGGGGCACCTGGGCAAGCTGATCAAGGCGGCGGCCGGGTGCATGAACACCCACTCCAAGACCGCCGACGCCCGGAGGGAGACGCTCACCGCCCACGCCGCCCTGGCCGGGGCGGACAGGGCGCTGCTGCGGGCCCTCTTTGACAGCCCCACCACCGACGCGGGGGTGGAGCTGCTGAAACAGGCCGGCCTGCTGGGGCCGGTGATGGCCTCCATCGGGGAGGCCCTGGACGGACAGCTGAAGCGCCGGGCGGGGGAGGGGCTGACCATCGAGGCCCTGTTCTTCTCCAACCAGTACGGCATTTTGGGAAAGACCCCGGGGGCGGAGCGGCTGCTGGCCCTCCACCGGGCGGAGCCGGATGGCGAAACGGCGGGCGGATGATATCCGCCCCTACACACAACTTGTCTACACGCTCAGGAGGTTATGCTATGGTACATTTCATCGGCGCGGGCCCCGGCGGGGCGGATCTGATCACGGTGCGGGGCGCCAGACTGCTGGGGGAGGCCGATGTGATCATCTACGCCGGATCCCTGGTGAATCCCGCCCTGCTGGATTACAAGAAGGAGGGCTGCCAGGTCTATGACAGCGCCTCCATGACCCTGGAGCAGGTCATCGAAGTGATGAAGGCCGCCGAGGAGAGGGGCGGCGTCACCGTCCGCCTCCATACCGGCGACCCCTCCCTCTACGGGGCCATCCGGGAGCAGATGGACGAGCTGGACAGGCTGGGCATCGCCTACGACGTGACCCCCGGCGTGTCCTCCTTCTCCGGGGCGGCGGCGGCCCTCAACGCCGAGTATACCCTGCCGGAGGTATCACAGTCCGTGATCATCACCCGCATGGCGGGACGGACGCCGGTGCCCGAGGGGGAGAGGCTGCGCAAGCTGGCCTCCCACGGCTGCACCATGGTGCTGTTCCTGTCCACCGGCCTGCTGGAGCAGGTGGAGGAGGAGCTGCTGGCCGGGGGATATTCTCCTGACACCCCGGCGGCCATCGTCTACAAGGCCACCTGGCCGGAGGAGAAGGTGTTCCGCTGCACCGTGTCCACCCTGGCGAAGACCGCCAGGGAGAACAGGATCACCAAGACGGCGCTGATTACCATCGGGCATTTCCTGGGGGATGATTACGAGCGCTCCAAGCTCTACGACCCCGCCTTCACCCACGAGTTCCGGGAGGCCAGCCGATGACCGTGGCGGTGATCGCCTTTACCCGCAGAGGCGCGGCCCTGGGGAAAACCCTGGCGGCCGCCCTGGGCGGCACCCTGTCCGCCCCCGCACGCTTTGCCGCGGACGTGGGGGCGGAGCCGGTTCCCTCCTTGGACGCCTGGACGGCGGCACAGTGGGGGGAGGCCGAGGGACTGATCTTCG
>ERZ1090860.801-NODE-803-length-17970-cov-32.728496_pt1 | contig 17970 bp, 9 predicted proteins | sample MGYA00478483_ERZ1090860 | MGnify/ENA primary metagenome ERZ1090860 (study PRJEB33644, sample SAMEA5815741) | chicken gut metagenome | biome: Chicken; feature: Gastrointestinal Tract; material: Caecum | place: Ireland | collected 2019-01-01 | study: A study of the...
CCCCGGGTCCCAAGGAGCAGGCCGCCCCGCCGGTGCTGGTGACCCGGTCGGCCCTGGCCAAGCCCCTGGGGGCCAACGAGGCCGCCGACATTGTGGTGACCATCCAGAACGCCGGCAGCACCAAGATGATCAAGCCCCTGGCCTCCTTCTCCGCCTCCGAGTCCCTGCTCATCGCCAACGACGTGAGCAACGTGGTGCTGCCGGACATCGAACCGGGCAAGAGCACCACCGTGGCCCTGCGGATCCAGGCGGCCAAGGAGATCACCAGCGGGTCCCAGTCCCTGCAGGTAGACCTGAAATACGGCTACGAGAGCGCCGGCCAGACGCTGCAGGCCACCTCCTCCGACAAGCTGAACCTGTCCGCCGCCCCCACCGTCACCCCCGGTCCCGGCACCGACAGCGCCACCCCCAACATCGTCATCCGGGATTTCAGCTACGGGGATTCCAACATTGCCGCCGGGTCCCGGTTCACCCTCTCCTTCAAGTTCCAGAACATGGGCCGCATGAAGGTGGAAAACGTGGTGGCCAGCATCGACGGGGGCGAGAACTTCGCCCTGGACGGCGGTACCAGCACCTTCTATTACGATTCGGTGGCCGCCAAGGGGGAGCAGAGCCAGACCGTGCCCCTGCAGGCCCTGCCCACCGCCAAGAGCGGTGCCCAGGCGGTGACCGTCTCCTTCAAGTATGAGTATGTGGACGGGGGCAAGCGCACCGCCGCCTCCTCCGAGGTGAAGGTGGCCGTGCCGGTGGTGCAGAAGGACCGGTTCCAGGTCAATGCCCCCCTGCTGCCCGAAAGCTGCACCGTGGGCGAGGAATGCGTCCTCACCCTGAACTACGTCAACCGGGGCAAGACCGAAGTCTCCAACGTGGAAGCCGTGGTGGAGGGCGACGGGGTGGACGTGGCCGCCCGCAACCAGTTCGTGGGCAACATCGCCGCCGGGGCCACCGGCAGCATCGGCTTTGCCCTGACCCCCAACCAGGCCGGCCCGGTGAAGGTGACCCTGAAGGTCAGCTATGAGGACCCCAACCTGGAATCCCGCACCCTGGAGTTCCCGGTGGAGCTCACCGCCGCCGAAGGCCTGGACGATTCCGACCTGGGCATGGATGTGCCCGAAGCAGCTGAGGAGGGCTTCAAGTTCCTCTGGCCGGTGCTGCTGGTCATTCCCGCCGGCGGGCTGATTGCCGGGGCGGTGGTGCTGATCCGCCGCCGGACCCTGGCCAACACGGAGGAAGGCTCCGACTGGGACAAGGCCCGTGACCCGGACGACTGGGGCACCGGCGCCTGGGACAACACCGCCTGGAACGATGACGACCAGGAGGACTGACCCATGAAACACGAAGACCTGCTGCGGGTCTGCCTGCAGAACCTGCTGCGGCGCAAGTCCCGCACCATCCTGACCGTGCTGGGGGTGCTCATCGGCTGCTGTTCCATCGTCATCATGGTGTCTCTGGGCATCGGGATGAAGGAAAGCCAGGAAAAGCTGCTGGCCGAGCTGGGGGACCTGACCATCATCACGGTCACCGCCCCCCAGAAAGGCCACGGCAAGAAAAAACTGGACGACAAGCTGCTGAAAACCATCCGGGAGCTGGACGGGGTGGAGGGGGTGACCCCCAAGCTGGGGTTTGACGCCTACACCTGCCGGCTGCTGGCGGGTCCGGGCAACCGGTATGTGGCCGACTGGTCCATGCTGGCCGGACTGGACACCGCCCAGATGGACAAGATGGGCTACCAGCTCACCGACGGCAACTACCCCGCCGCCCAGGGGGAGGTTGCGCTGGGCCAGTACTTTGCCTACAACTTCCGGGATACCCTGCGCCCGGAAGGGGCCAACACCATCAACCGGTGGGACAGCGGCATGGACGAGGAAGGACGGCTGCTGCCGCCCCCCGACGCCTACTTTGACCCCCTGAAGCAGCCCCTGACCCTGGAGGTGACCGGGGCCGACGGCAGCACTTTCAAAGTGCCCCTGAAACCGGTGGGTGCCGTGAAGGAGGACAACGCCAAAGGCTACGAGACCTCCGACGGGGTGATGATGAGCGTGGCCGACCTGCAGGCCCTGCTCAAGCGGGCCGGGGGCGGGCGCACCAACCCCAATGCCAGCGCTTCCGCCTATGATTCCATCCTGGTCAAGGTCAGCGGCATCAAGCAGGTGGACCCGGTGGAGACCGCCATCAAGAATTTGGGCTACTCCACCGAATCCATGGAAAGCATCCGCAAACCCATGGAAAAAGAAGCCCGCCAGAAACAGCTCATGCTGGGTGGTCTGGGGGCCATCTCCCTGATCGTGGCGGCCCTGGGCATCACCAATACCATGATCATGTCCATCTCCGAACGCACCAAGGAGATCGGCGTGATGAAGTCCCTGGGCTGTTACGTGTACGATATACGGGTGCTCTTCCTGGCCGAGGCCGGGGCCATCGGGTTCATCGGGGGCATCATCGGCTGCGTCATCAGCTTTGTGATCTCCCTCATCATCAACCTGGTGTCCCTGGGCCCCGACCCGGGCAACCTCCTGCCCGCCATCCTGGGCGGGGAGGGCATCACCCGGGTGTCGGTCATCCCGCCCTGGCTCTACCTCTTCGCGGTGGTCTTCTCCATCTTCATCGGGCTGGGCTCCGGCTACTACCCCGCCAACAAGGCGGTGCAGGTGCCTGCCCTGGAGGCCATCAAGAGCGACTGACCCTTTATTTATGCCATTCTCTTATTCTTCTTTCTCTTTCCCTTCTCGCAAGGCGGCCGTGTCCCATGGCGGACACGGCCGCCTTTTTGATGCACGCTACCATTTTGCCCCCGGAAGGAGTATAATGGTGCCAGATAACTCTGGAAAAACGGCGGGGGGATTTTGTTTTGACGAGAAAACGGATTCTGACCTTCCTGTGGGTCAGCCTGATCTGTCTGGCCGCCTTGTGTGTGGCGGTGTTCGGGACCATTACCCGGGTCATGGTGGAACGCAGCGACCAGACCCTGACCCAGGTGGCCAACCTGTACATGGAGGAGATCAACGGACAGCTGCAGCGGCACTTTGATTCCCTGGTGGAGATGCAGCTGGCCCAGGTGGAGGGCATCACCCTGGCGGTGCCCCCCACCAGGGTGGACACCATCGACGAGGCCGTCATCCGGTCCATGTCCACCGCCGCCCGGGCCCGGGATTTTGAATATCTGGCCCTGTACAACACCGAGGGCAAGGCGGATGTGCTCTACGGGGAGCCGGTGACCATCCGGGAGGAGGACGAGTTCCTGGCCTCCCTGAACCGGGGCGACCCCAAGGTGGTGATGGCCGATACCGCCGACGGCGAAGGTCTGCTGCTCTTCGGGGTGTCGGTGGGCTATCCCCTGTCCGAGGGCTACCCCATGCCGGACGGCAGCCAGTGCACCGCCCTGCTGGCCGGGGTGCCCCTGGACACCATCAACGATACCCTCTCCCTGAGCATCGACAACACCCTGATCTTTTCCCATATCATCGAGACCAACGGCCGTTTTGTGCTGAAAAACAACGACGAGATCCAGGCGGACAACTATTTCGACTGGCTGGAAAACCACAGCCGGTTTGACGGCATGACCACCCAGGAGGCGGTGGCCGAACTGAAGCAGGCCATTGCCGGCGGGCAGATGTTCAGCTTCGCCATGGTCACCGACGGCCAGCGGCGGCATGTGTACTGCTCGCCCCTGAACAACTCCGAATGGTACCTCATCACCGTCATGCCCTACGGCGCCCTGGACGAGGCGGTGGCCGACCTGAGCAGCTGGCAGCTGATGTGCACCCTGGTGGGCTGCGGGCTGCTGCTGGCCGCCACTTTGCTGGTCTTTTTCCTCTACTTCCGCATGTCCCGCCGCCAGCTGGCCGAGGTGGCCCGGGCCCAGCGGGAGGCGGAACACGCCAGCCGCGCCAAGAGCGAATTTCTCTCCAACATGAGCCACGACATCCGCACCCCCATGAACGCCATCGTGGGCATGACCGCCATTGCCGCCGCCAACGTGGAGGACCCCGACCGGGTGCGCTCCTGCCTGCGCAAGATCTCCCTGTCCAGCAAGCATCTTCTGGGACTCATCAACGACGTGCTGGACATGTCCAAGATCGAGAGCGGCAAGCTCACCCTGAACATCGACGCCATCAGCCTGCGGGAGACGGTGGACGGCATCGTGAGCATCCTCCAGCCCCAGATCAAGACCAAAAAGCAGACCTTTGACGTCTTTATCCAGAACATCGGCCACGAGACCCTTTACTGTGACAGCGTGCGCCTGAACCAGGTGCTGCTGAACCTGCTTTCCAACGCCCTGAAATTCACCCCCGAGGGCGGGGCCGTGACCCTGGCCGTCTCCCAGGAGCCTTCCCCCAAAGGGGAGGACTTCGTGCGCACCCACTTTATCGTGCAGGACAACGGCATCGGCATGTCGGAGGAATTCCAGAAGCGCATCTTCGACTCCTTTGCCCGGGAGGACAGCCGCCGGGTGCAGCGCACCGAGGGAAGCGGCCTGGGCATGGCCATCACCAAGTACATCGTGGACGAGATGCAGGGCACCATCACGGTGGAAAGCCAGCCGGACAAGGGCAGCACCTTCCATGTGACCCTGGACCTGGGCATCGCCCCCGACGAGGGCGAACCCCTGCAGCTGCCGCCCTGGGAGATGCTGGTGGTGGACGATGACGAACAGCTGTGCACCACCGCCGCCGAAAGCCTGCGCCAGATCGGGGTGCGGGCCGAGTGCGCCGGCAGCGGCGAGGAGGCCGTGGCCATGGCCGAAGCCCGCCACAAGGCCGGACACGACTACCATGTGGTGCTGCTGGACTGGAAGATGCCCCATATGGACGGTATCGAGACCGCCCGCCGCCTGCGGGCCGCCGTGGGGGACGGGGTGCCCATCCTGCTCATCTCCGCCTACGACTGGGGCGACATCGAGCAGGAAGCCCGGGCTGCGGGCATCACCGGATTTCTGGCCAAGCCCCTCTTCAAATCCACCCTGTACCACGGGCTGCTGCCCTTTGCCCAGGCGGAGGAGTCCGGCGCCCGGGCAGCCGGCGCCCCGGACAGCGCCCCGGACTTTACCGGTGTGCACCTGCTGGTGGCGGAGGACAACGAACTGAACTGGGAGATCGCTAACGAGCTGCTCAGCGCCCAGGGCTTCACCCTGGACTGGGCGGAGAACGGCAAGGCCTGCCTGGACAAGTTCTCCGCCGCCGCCCCCGGCACCTACGCCCTGATCCTCATGGACCTGCGCATGCCCGAGATGAACGGCTTTGAGGCCACCCGGGCCATCCGGGCCCTGGACCGCCCCGACGCCGGGACCATTCCCATCATCGCCATGACCGCCGACGCTTTCAGCGAGGACATCCAGAAATGTCTGGCCTGCGGCATGAACGCCCACATCGCCAAACCCCTGGATATGCGGGAGCTGCTGCGCCTGCTGCAGAAATACCGGCACCGGTAACGGATTTCCCCGCCCCGGACGGCCCCCGCCCGGGGCGGTTTTCTTGGAAAAACGGCATGCCTTGCAAGCATACCATGGTATGCAATACAACTATCAGACATATCGCCGCCGGGGTCGTATACTGGAAGCAGAAAGCCGGGTCCCGGGGCGGAAACGCTGCCCCGGCATCCCCGGCCGGGAACCGAAAGGACGGTATACCATGGAAGAACTGCATCTGAGCGGGGAATGGGACAAGACTTTTGCGAAAAGCGACAAGGTGGATCACGAAAAGATCACCTTTCACAACCGGTACGGCATCACCCTGGCGGCGGACCTCTACCGCCCCAAACATGCCGAAGGGAAACTGGCGGCCCTGGCGGTGTGCGGGCCCTTCGGCGCGGTGAAGGAACAGGCCTCCGGCCTGTACGCCCAGACCATGGCGGAGCGGGGGTTCCTGACCATGGCCTTTGACCCTTCCTTCACCGGGGAGAGCGGCGGCGAGCCCCGGTACATGGCCTCCCCGGACATCAACACCGAGGACTTCCAGGCGGCGGTGGACTGCCTGAGCACCCGGGCGGACGTGGACCCGGAGAAGATCGGCATCATCGGCATCTGCGGCTGGGGCGGTCTGGCCCTGAACACCGCTGCCCTGGACACCCGGGTGAAGGCCACGGTGGTGTCCACCATGTACGACATGGCCCGCATCAACGCCAAGGGCTACTTTGACGCCGAGGACAGCGAGCCCGCCCGCCACGAAAAGCGCAAGGCCCTGAACGCCCAGCGCACCGCCGACTACCGGGCAGGCACCTACGCCCTGGGCGGCGGGGTGGTGGACCCCCTGCCGGAGGATGCCCCCTTCTTTGTGAAGGACTACTACGACTACTACAAGACTCCCCGGGGCTACCATGCCCGGTCGCTGAACTCCAACGGCGGGTGGAATATCATCGGCTGCATGTCTTTTCTGAACCAGCCCATCCTGCAGTACAGCCACGAGATCCGCAGCGCTGTGCTCATCATGCACGGGGAGAAGGCCCATTCCTGCTACATGGGCAAGGACGCCTTTGCCGCCATGATGCAGGGCAACCCCTGCCCGGAGAACAAAGAGCTGCTGCTCATCCCCGACGCGGTGCACACCGACCTGTACGACGGCGGCGGCAAGAACGCCATCCCCTTCCACAAGCTGGAAGAATTCTTCCGCACCTGGCTGAAATAACCGCTCTCCATACTTTTCCATAAAAAAGCAGCGGCCCCCGTTCGGGGACCGCTGCTTTTGCTTTTATTCCGTCACCATGGCGTACCGGGTCAGGACGCTGGCGCCGTAAGAGTCGTGGGTCAGCACCAGAAAACTGTCGTCCGCGGCACGGCCCAGGTAGGCGGACACCCGGTTTTCGGGGGAGGAGGCCCCCATGCCCGCCCCGGCTGTCTCCACCACCAGTTCGGGCAGGGTGCCCTCCGCCGCCAGCTGCCAGATGCCCTCCCCGTTCAGGAAGTAGAGGGTGCCGTCGGGCAGGCCGTCCATGGCCGCCACCGCCCCGCCGGGCACCTCTTCCAGCAGCGGGGTGTTGGTACCGGCGTCCGGGTCGATGGCCCGCAGCTGGACCCCGTTGGCCCCATAGGTCATGTAGACATACCGGTTCCCGGCCCCGCACTGGGCAAAGATACCGCCCCGGGCGGTCCATTCCCCTGCATTGTCTTTTTCTTCCTCCCAGTAGGAGTACGCCTGCTCCCCCACCCCGGGCATTGTGGTGCAGCTGCCGGTGGCCGGATCATACACCGCCAGGTCGGAGGACAGCCCCAGCTCCGGGGTGGCGGGCAGAAAGGCCAGACGCCCGTCCCCCAGGAAGGCAGGCGCCGCTATCAGCTCCCAGTCGGGCAGCAGGTCGGAGACCTTCCACTGGGTAAGCCGGCCTTCCTTTCCCATCAGATAGGTGGTCCCGCCTTCGGTGCTCCACACCTTGTGCCCCACCCAGACCAGCCAGGTTCCGTCGGGGGAACACATGGCATACCGGATCTCTTCCTCCCTGTTCAGCCTCCCGGTCATCCAGCCCAGAGAGGCGGTGGTCCAGGTTTCGCCGCTGTCGGCGGATTGCAGCATCCGGTATTCGTCATTGCTTTTGTCGTACAGGCACAACTGCACCGTGCCGTCCGCTTTGCAGACGATCTCCCCCACGGCGGAAGCCCCCTGCAGGTCCACCGTCTGGGCTTCCCAGTGCCAGACGGCGGGGGCGGCGGTCTCGGCGGTGGCGGCGGGCGCTTCCGAAGGACCGCACCCGGCCAGCAGGGCGGCGGCCAGGGACAAGGCCAGCAATTTCAGGGATTTCATGGCGGTTCCTCCTTTTCGGTTTCGGTACTTTCATTCTACCCCGCCCGCCTTGAATTGTCCTTGAAAAAGGGGGAAAGTTTTTCAAGGTCTTTTCAAGATAAATCTGGTATACTGGAAACGAAGGAGGGGTTTGGCATGCGCATCCTGTTCATTGAGGACGACACCGCCCTGTGTGCCGCCCTGGCCCCGGCACTGGCCGGACTGGGCACGGCGGAATTCTGTCACACCGGACCGGAAGGTCTGGGTCTGCTGGCCAGCGGCGGGTATGACCTGTGTATCCTGGACCGGATGCTCCCGGGACTGGACGGGGTGACCCTGCTGCGGGCGGCCCGGGCCAAGGGGGTGCGTACCCCGGTGCTCATGCTCACCGCCCTGGCCGGTGCGGGGGACACGGTGGACGGGCTGGACGCGGGAGCGGACGACTACCTGGGCAAGCCCTTTGACACCCCGGTGCTGCTGGCCCGCCTGCGGGCCCTGCTGCGCCGCAGCGGGGGCACCGCTGCCCTGACGGCGGGAGACCTGCGGCTGGATACCGGGGAGCTGACCCTGACCGGTCCTGCGGGCAGCGCGGTGCTGTCCCGCAAGGAATGCGAACTGCTGGAAGCGCTGATGCGCGCCCCCGGACGGCTGCAGCCCCGCAGCGTGCTGCTGGCCCGGGTGTGGGGGCCTCTGGCCGAGGTGGAGGAGGCCAACCTGGACTGCTACATCCATTTTGTGCGGCGGCGGCTGACCGGGGTGGGCAGCCGGGTCCGGGTGGTAACGGTGCGGGGCAGCGGCTACCGACTGGAGGTGGGCCCATGGTAAAGACGCTGCACCGCCGCCTGACCCTGTTCTTTGTGCTGCTCACCCTGCCGGTGCTCACGGCGGCCCTGGCCGCCGGAGGCTGGCTGTACCGCCAGCAGCAGCGGGAGGCGGCGGACGCCCTGTTCCTGCACACCGCCCAGAGCCTGTGCGACAGCCTGACCCAGGCCCAGTCGGTGAAGGACAGCTGGCTGACCCAGCGGCAGCAGGCCGCAGGGGGGATCCTGGACCTGACCGACAACGGGACCCCCACCCTGTTTTCCCGGCAGAACCGGCAGTTCCCGGGGACGGCGGCGCTGCTGGACCTGGCCGCCGCCCAGGCCGCCGGGGCCGGACTGGACCCGGACCGGACCGACAGGGAGGGGAATGTGGTGTTCCAGCTGGTGTCCTTCACCGTGACCGACACCGCCGGACGCTCCTGGCGGGGAGCGGCGGCGGTGCTGCCCCGGGGCGATGCCCACCGGCTGGAGCTGTTTCTGCTGCAGCCTGCGGGGCTGGCCTTCGGCCTGTGGCCGGCCCTGTTCCTGGCGGCCCTGTGGCTGGCGGGGACAGCCCTGCTGAGCGGGGCGGGCTGGCTGCTGGCCGGAAGGATGGTCCGGCCGGTCCGGCAGGCGTGGCAGCACCAGAACGAGTTCATCGCGGCGGCGGGGCACGAGCTGCGCAGCCCCCTGGCGGTGATCAAGGCCAGCCTGACCGCCGCCGGGACCGCCGACGCGGCGCAGCGGGAGAGTTTTCTGGCCGCGGCCCGACGGGAGACCGACCGGCTGGCCCTGCTGACCGACGACCTGCTGATCCTGGCGGCGGGGGAAGCGGGCGCCCTTTCCCTGCACTCCGGGCCGGTGGCACCGGACACCCTGTGCATTGAGGTGTACGAGCAGTTCTATCTGCTGGCCCGGGCCAAGGGACATCCCCTGACCCTGGACCTGCCCGACACCCCGGTTCCGCCCCTGACCACCGACTCCCCCCGGCTGACCCAGCTGCTGTCCATCCTGGTGCAGAACGCCCTGGACCACACCCCGCCGGGAACGCCGGTGACCCTTGCCCTGCAGACGACGGCAGGGCGGCGTTCTGCGGTGCGGTTCTCGGTGATCGACCATGGTCCCGGCATTCCCGACGCAGCCAAGGCGCAGGTCTTTCTCCGGTTTTACCGGGGGGATGAGAGCCGCACCCGCAAACAGAATTTCGGTCTGGGCCTGAGCGTGGCCCGGGAACTGGCCGCCCTGCTGGGGGCCGGCCTGACCCTGGAGGACACCCCGGGGGGCGGCGCCACCTTCACGGTGGAACTGCCGGCGGCCTAATCCGCCGGGTGCAGGGTGGACCGGGCCGCCACCCCCAGGATGAGCGCTCCGCCCGCCAGTTCCCGCAGGGTGGGCATCTCGCCCAGGAGCAGTGCGGCATAGGCGATGCCGTAGACCGTTTCCAGCCCGGAGACCAGCCCCGCCGTGCGGGCGGACACCCCTTTCTGGGCCGCCACATACAAAGAATGGGCCAGGGCGGTGCAGACAAACCCGATGAGCGCCACCCCTGCCAGGTCGGCGGGGGTCCATACCGCCCGCACCAGGAAAAAGGCGGGCAGCAGCACCAGGGCCGCGGTGCCCTGCTCATACAGGCAGACCACCCGGGCCGGGTAGCCGGCGGACAGACGGCGGTTGCACAGGGTCAGCACCCCATAGGCCAGACTGGACACCATGCCCCAGACAGCCCCCTCCCCGGCGCTGTCCGTCACCGAGAAGGAGGGCACCGTGATGAGCACCCCCGCCAGCAGCAGCGCCGCCCGCCCCACGCCCCGCAGGCTCAGGGGTTCCCGGTACACCAGCGGTTCCAGAAAGGTCACAAAGAGGGGAAAGGTGGCGTAGGTCAGGGTGGCAACGGCCACCGACGCCTGCTGTGCCGACAGGAAAAACGCGGTCCAGTGCACCGCCAGCACCACCCCGGCGCCCACCGCCAGCCCCGTGTCCCGGCGGCTGTGCAGGGCCAGCGGGGTGCGCCCTGCCAGACACAGCACCAGCAGCAGGGCGGACGAGCACCAGACCCGGCCGGCCGCCACCAGCACCGCCGGCACCGCCACCCGGCGCGCCAGCACCGCCGACAGCCCGAAGAGCATGACGGCCCCGTGCAGGGCCGCCAGACTGCGGGCATTCTGTTTCATATTCCTTCTCTCCTTCCAGCAAAAGTTCCCCCGGCGCCGGGTGTTTCCGGTGCCGGGGGATTTTTTGGCGGCCGCCGGCCCTCAGGGGCGGGTGCGGTCCTCCTCGGTACAATAAAAATCGGTCCACCGCCCGTGGTAGGTGCGGCAGGGCATGCCGGGGGTGGGTTCGCTGGGCAGGGTCCCCGCCCGCAGGGCTTCGGCGTCCCGGCGGTTTTTGCCGATGAAATCCGGGGTCACCGGACAGGCGTGGTGGCATGGATAGATGGTTTCAAACCGGTCCGCCATGGCCTCCAGCTTTTTCTGGCTCCCGATGTAAAGGTTCAGGTCCCGGTGATCCCCGAACAGATAAATGGGTCCGCCATCCTGCACCGAATCGCCCGGAAAAAGCACTTTCCGGTCATAGTCCGCAAAGGCCACGCTGCCCCGGGTGTGGCCCGGGATCTCGATGACATGCAGGTGCCAGCCGCCGCAGCGGAATTCATCCCCCTCCTGAAGCGGATGGAGTTCCGCTGCCGCCCGGACCAGTCCCCAGTCCTTCCGGTGGACCCAGGCCCGGGCAACATCCTCCAGGCCGCCGGCGTGGTCGGGGTCTGCGTGGGTCAGCAGCACCCGCACCGGCAGGGCGGTCAGGGTCCGCACCTTTTCCATCACATGGCTCTGGGCAAAGCCGGTGTCCAGCAGCAAGGCTTGCTCCCCGCCCAGCAGAAGGAATTGCCGCACCCGGCCATCATACAGTTCATACAGATCAGGACACAGAAGTTTTGTCTGCAGCATATGGGATTGCCTCCTTGGCATTTATTCGCTGAGCAGCAGGGATACCTTGTCATACGGCACCAGCTCATTGTGGGCCAGCAGGTTGCGCACGTCCCGGCAAAGGCGGATCATCTCGGTCTCCTGCCGGGTGAAATCCGTGTCGTCCCGGCGGGTCAGGAAGAACAGGTTGCCGAATTCCAGGTCCCAGGGGTCCCGGATCAGGGCGCCGTTTTCCGCCTGCACCGGCATCCACCCGGACAGACGGTCCAGGTTGGCCCGGATATATTCCAGCCGCTTTTCCTCCACGCGGGCAAAGAGCACCATGATCTGGGCCCGCCACACCCGCAGGTGCAGGGTCTCGTCGCCGGCCGGGGCAAAGGGCTGGCCGCTGTCGCTGCAGCCCCCGTCCAGCAGCCGTCGGGCACAGGCTTCGGGCTCCTGCAGGAAGGGGTCCCCCTGCCGGATCAGGGCGCCGGACAGCTCCGGGTCCCCGCCGCTGACGCTCTGGGCCAGACAGGCCAGATAGTCGGCGGAAGGACAGGGCTGCAGGGCGGCGACTTCCAGGCAGAAGACCTGGCAGTCCGCCCCGGACGGGGTGTACACCACCCCGCCGTCCGCCCGGGGATGGTCGGTGCGGTATTCCAGCAGGAACAGGGCATGGAGCCCCCCGGCGGCCCGGGCGGCCCCGTCATACCGGGCCGCAAAGGTGCGCCAGGATTCCAGCTGGCCGGCGGTGCGGATGCCCCGCACCCAGACATACATCTGGTTCAGGGTGATGTCGGTCTGGCCGCCCAGGTAGTCGGCGTAGCTCTGCCCGGGCCAGTACCGGGTGCGCACGTCCTCCGCGCAGAGTTCCTGCAGCACCTGCCGGCCCGGGTCCTCCCCGGTGCAGTCCAGGAAGTTCACCGTGCGGTCCCCCCGCAGGGAGGAGAGGCGGTCTTTCATGATATCGTAGAATTCATCCTGCCAGGGCAGGGACCGGGGCAGGTACAGCACAAAGGAAGTTTCGGCGCAGGCCCTGTGCACCACGGCCTGACACAGGCGCAGGGAGCTGCCCACCTGCCGCCACCAGATCTGGGCATGGTTCATCCGTTGCCGCCTCCGATCTGCACCAGTTTTTCAAAGATCTCCTCCTCATTGCCTAGCAGGTCATGGAAGTTCTTGCTGGCGAAGAGATAGGTGTCCTTGCCGGTGCTGCGCAGGATGTTCAGGTCATACAGCTCCTGCAGCAGGGTGTCCACCTGTTCCCGGCTCAGGCTGGTCAGGGTATGCAGGCCCAGGTCCCCGGCCTGACGGATCAGGTCCTCGGCAGTGTAGCCGGTGGTGGTGGGCATGGCGGTGTACATCCAGCCGATGAGCAGGGCGATGGTGTAGTAATAGGAGCCCTGGTCCTGGTCCAGGCGCAGGGTGATCTCGAACTTGTTGTGGATCTCGGCCAGGAAGTTGTTGTCGGCCAGGACGCGGCGGATGTGGTCTTCGGTGATGCGGTAGGGCGGCGTGGAGGCCTGGTTGTAGCCGGCGTAGTTGCTCTGCCGCATGGACTCGATGAGTTTCTGGCAGTACATCTGGATCAGGCCGGGGAAATAGTTGGCGGTGGCCAGGATCTGGGAGATGAGAACCCGGTCTTCCAGCAGGAAGCCCAGATAGCTCAGGGGCTGCACCAGCAGTTCGTGGGCTTCGGGGGTCTCAAAGGGCTTGACGTTGAGGGAGGGCAGATGGGTGATGACCGCGTTGCGGCCCAGGGCCACCTCCCGGTTGAAGCGGACGATGTTGTGCAGACCGGCCAGCACGAACTTGAACCGTTCGGGCAGGGTCTGCTGGATGTCCTTGAGTTCGGCCAGGGGCTGGTAGTTGCAGTTCTTGCAGTCCTCCACGAAGGTGTCGGCCTCATCCAGCATGACCAGCAGATAGGTGATGGGGGCTTCCTCCTGCCGCAGGCGGGTCTTGATGTCCTGGGCCAGGTCGGACCAGTTCTCGGTCTCGCTGCTGCGGGGCAGGATCTCCAGGTCCGCCAGCTCGCAGGAGAGCTTGCGGGCCGCCCGGGCGCAGTCGCAGCCGGACAGGTCCACCAGCACGGCGCGGCGGCCTTCCAGACCGTCGATATCGATGCGGGCTTTCTTGAACAGGGCCGATTTACCCAGCTGCCGCCCGCCGTAGATCAGGTTCACACCGCCCGGGCGTTCGATCTTGAGCAGTTCGTCCTTGCGGCCGATGAACATTTCCGGCGGCATGGGGTTGGAAGAGTCCGCCACATAGGGCTGGTAGTAGGCGAAGGGCATGCCCGCCGCCATGAGGATGCGGTTGATGGTGGCGTCGTTGTAATGGTTGGCCAGGAATGCCAGCAGCACCCGGTCCAGCAGCAGGTAGGTGGTGGACAGGCCGGTCTCCTTCTTTTTGATCTTGCGGGCCAGCTTGCGCCGTTCCGGCATGGAGAGGGGGTAATCCAGCAGGACCAGCTTGGCCCCGCGGAGGTTGTCCAGCGCCTTGAAGCGGGCCAGCAGCCGGTCACAGTCATAGTTGCCGTACAGGCAGGCCACGCAGAACCCGGTGCCGGCCACCCGGGAGCCGAAGTCGGCGATGGGATGCTGGGGGGTGCGGGCCCCTTCGCTGTGATCCCGCTCCACCACGCGGTAGAGCTCGGTGCTGCCGTTGTTCACCCGGACGGAGGAGACCTGGATGTTGGTCCAGCCCAGGCAGGTCAGCAGCCGGTGGATGCGCTCGGGGGTGGCGCTGCTGTCGTTGGAGGGCCAGTTTTCGATGAGGGGACGGGCGCCCCGGCGGTCCTGGGACGCATTGCCCCGCAGCAGGATGGAGCGCAAGGGCAGGGCCACGTCCCGCACCAGGCGGAAGTTGTCCTCAAATTCCTGCCAGAACTGCTGCAGGTAGCCGATGGCCTCGCTGGATTCAAACCGCACGTCGAAGTCGCCCCGGCGCACCCGGTTCATCCAGTCTTCGGCCACCGTGTAGTTCTGGACCTCGATGAGCTTGCCGATCTCCCCTTCCACTTCCGGGGACGCCGCAAAGAAGGCCGGGTTGTTGGCCACCAGGGCGGTGAGCTGGTCCTTGAGCTGGACCCCGTACTGGGCGGCCACCTGGTGGATCTGGGCATAGCACTGCTCCACCAGCTTGAACCAGAACCCATAGTTGCCGGTCTCCCCGCAGGTCAGGTACCAGCGGCGGACGGTCTCCTCCATGCTCATGAGGAAGGGGTCGCTCTGGATGATCTGCCCCCGGCTGAGGGCCAGGATGTAATCTTCCCGGAAGCGACCCAGATTCTGCTGGGCACGCAGGGCCGTCTGCTCCATATAGGGCGCCGGGTCGGCGGGCAGGGCTTCGGGCAGGTCGGCCCCGGTCATGACCAGATAGCTGCGGATCAGCTCGGCGGAACCGTAGTCGTTGTTCTTGGGGTCGGCGGAATAGATGTCCACCAGCCGCTCTTCCAGGGCGGGGTGGTCGGTCTCGCAGTGGCGGCGGATGCGGGCCAGGACGTTGTACCCGCCCAGGGCGCAGAAGGTGGCCCGGGTGTCGGGGAGGTAGTCCTCGTCCAGCAGCAGGCAGTCGCTGCGCAGGAAGTCCACATACAGATACCGGCGGGCGTCCTCGCTCCAGCTGCCCTCCAGCCGGTCATACAGGTCCCGGGCGGTGGTTTCCAGCAGGTAGAGGCCGCAGTCCTGTTCCGCGCCGGCGCCCCGGCGCAGGCGGTCGCAGTCCGCTCCCAGGGTGCGCAGCCGCTCCATGAGCTGGCCCCGGATGCGGCGGTATTCCGCCCGGGCGGGGCTTTCCGCCGGCTGGGCGGTGACCCCCTGGCTGCTCAGGTCGTACCAGTCACAGATGACCGCAAGGATGTTCTGCAGGCTGCTGCGCAGGTTGTTGCGCCGGTTGCCCTGCAGGCGGGCAGCCCGGTGCTTGATGTCCATGTTCTCCCCGGCCCGGTTCCAGCATTCGTTGATGTAGGCGTCGATGCTCTCGGCGGAGATGGAGGCGGCGGTCAGGGGTTTGCCGGCGGTGATCCACCGGTCCCGGAAGTCATCCCGGCAGGCGGCCATGGCTTCGGTGTCGTCCTCAATGATCTGCTTGAGCAGCACGGCGGGCATGCCATCCCGGGCAAAGGCGATCTTTTTGGTCTCCACGTTGCGGGCAAAGCTGGCGTCCTCCCGCGGGGGGGTGAGCACAAACTGCTGGTAGAGGTTGCGGGCCCGGTGCAGGGTCTGTTCCAGCTTCTTCTTCTGGCCGTTCATGTCCAGGTTGTGGTAGTCGGCCAGACCGTCCACCGCACAGTTGGTCCATTTGTTGAACTGGCACAGCAGCTCGTAGATCTCATTCAGGCTGGGGATCTCGTTGAAGGCGTCGATGCTGTCGTGCAGGGAGCCGATGTTGTAGCCGTAGACGCTGCCGTTGGTAAACGCCGCCCGCAGGCAGGCCGCCGCCATGCAGTAATTGTTCAGCACGGGGTAGTCGCTGTCGCCGCCGGCCAGCAGTTCCAGCAGGTGGCCCACGCTGTAATCGCAGTCAAAGGCGGGGTTGTCCGCCGCCAGACTGACCACCCGGTAGACCGGCAGCAGGGCTTCGGGGTTCAGTTCCGCCCCGGCTTTCAGGTAGGCCAGCATCCGGGGCAGGCGGTATTCCCCCTTGAGGCCCAGGGCATAGTCGATGACCTGCTGGCGGCTCAGGTTCAGCTTGGCCCAGCCGTCCGGGTCGGTGTAGGGGGCGGGTTCCGGCTCCTCCGGCTCTTCCGCCGCTTCCTCCTCCATCTCTTCCGCCGTCTGCTCCGGTTCCTCCTCCGGGCGGTCCGTTTCCTCCGCCTGAGCAGTGGGGAGTTCCTCCACCACCGGGACCTCCTCGGCCTTGACGGCATGCTTTTCCTCCAGGGCCTTGACCTGGACCATGATGGCGGTGTAGACCTCCTGGGTCACGCAGTCCTCATGCAGCTGGGGCAGCAGCGCCCGGACGCTTTCGGGGTCGTCCTCGGCGCAGGCGTGCTGCAGCAGGTTGACCACGCACTCCCCGTTCACCGAGCGCTGCAGGTTCATGTTGCCCCGCAGCTCCCCGTGACTGGTCACGAACTGCCGGAACTGGCGGCTCTTGTGGGCCAGCCGTTCCAGCCAGGGAAGTTCGCCGGTGGTGTCGTACTGCTTTTTCAGGATGCTCATTTCCCGCTGCAGGATGGTGGGATAGGATTTGGATTCATTGCACCGCTTTTCCGCATCCTCCAGGGTGGACAGAGCCTGCCCGATCTCCCCCAGATTGCGCCAGACCTGGGCCAGGGAAGCGTAGGCCTGCCAGGTCTGGGGCATGTCGTCCCGGTGGACGCGGCACAGCTCCGCCGCCCGCTGCAGCGGTTCGGTCAGACCGGTGGCGTTGTACTGGGTCAACGCCGTGGTCAGCGCCAGGTCCAGGGCTTCGGGCCGGGCCCGGGTGTTCAGGGCCTTCTCCACCCAGTACCAGGTCCGCTCAAAGCGTTTCCTGTCATTGCTTTCGGCCAGGGCGTTCCGGGCCAGGTCCGGGGCACCGGGCTGCACCGCCACCGCCTGCCCGCCCCGCAGCCGGAAGCAGACGCTGATGAACTTGCCGCCCATGTCGGCGCACTGCTGGGTGCGGATCCTGCTTTTCAGGGTGATGTTGATGATGTCCTCATAGGAGAAGGTCACTGTGCCCTGGTCGTACTCGATGGTACCCCGTTCCCCCACCCAGCTCAGCCGGATGATGGTGCCGCAGAGCAGGTCCTGCTGTTCCTGGGGGATCAGGGGTTCCTCCTCTTCCTCGGGGGGTGTCTCGGGTTCGGCGGCCTGCTTTTCGGCGTCGGCCAGTTCCCCGCTGCGCCGGCGCAGGCAGTCCAGCACGCCGGAACCGGGATAATGGCTTTCCAGCAGCCGCACCGCATAGCTCAGGGCGCTGCCCTTGGGCAGAGGCACCCCGGCCACCGCCGCCAGATGGGCCGCCAGTTCGTCCAGATACCCGGCGGGCAGGTCCCCGGCGTGTTCGGACAGCCAGACCACCACCTGCAGGTCTCCGGCGGCCACACAGGCTTCGTCCAGCAGGGTGAACAGCTGGTTCAGCTCCTCGCCCCGGGCGCCGGCGCAGATGCCCATGGCCGCGTAGGCGCCGGCTTCCTCATACCGGTTGGCGTTCCGGGCGCTGAAGGCGGCTTCCCGATAGGCCCGCCCCCGGGCAAAGACCTCCTCCGGGTCCTCCCCGGTGCGGCGTATCAGACAGCCGCAGAAAAGGGCGGTGCGGTACTCACCGGCCACGGCGGGGTTTTCCTGCAGGATGCCCCGGATCTGCATGGCCGCCCGACGGGCCTTGTAGGCGTCGTTGTTGCGCATGCCGAACAGCAGGCTGTTGTACTGCCCCACCAGCAGGGATTTGGTGGACTTGGGCAGGGCGTCAAAGGCCTGTTTCAGTTCGTCGTCCCGCAGCTGGGGCCATTCCAGGGACGTCTGATAAAAGGGCCGGAAATCCCGCACCGGGGCCGGCTGACTGTCCGCCGGTTTTTCCACGGCCGGCGGCGCGGGCGGGGCCGGGGTCTCGGCCGCGGGG
>ERZ1090860.810-NODE-812-length-17892-cov-6.969502_pt1 | contig 17892 bp, 18 predicted proteins | sample MGYA00478483_ERZ1090860 | MGnify/ENA primary metagenome ERZ1090860 (study PRJEB33644, sample SAMEA5815741) | chicken gut metagenome | biome: Chicken; feature: Gastrointestinal Tract; material: Caecum | place: Ireland | collected 2019-01-01 | study: A study of the...
GACATTTTTAAAGGCTTCAGGAGGATAAGATATGAAAAATGAACTGGCAGAACGTGAGACCCCGCGGCAGAAAGAGTTTTCATTTTACAATATCTTCTGGATCTACATTGCCGGCGGTGTCATCGGATGTATTCTGGAAACGATCTGGTGTTGTTTCGTGTTTGGAGAATACAGCAGCAGGAGCAGCAATCTGTTTTTCCCGATCAGCGTGGTATGGGGGCTTGGAGCGGTGATCTTCACCCTTGTGCTGAAAGGAAATCTGGACAGCAGTCCCGGCCTGATTTTCCTGAAGGGATACATAATGGGAGGAATGTTCGAATTTACCTGCGGATTCCTCTGCGAAAAGTTTTTCGACGTGACATTCTGGGACTATTCGGCGCTTCCGTTTTCTCTGGGGCGCTATGTGAACCTGCTGTTCTGCTGTTTCTGGGGTTTGGCCGCCCTGGTATGGTGCAAAAAGGTTTATCCGCTGATCCGGAAGATCCTGATGGAGAAGACCAGAAAGAGCAGCAGAGTCCTGACGCAGTTGTTTGCAGTGTTTATGCTGGTCACCACACTGATGTCCGGGGCAGCGCTGTTCCGGATGAATGAGCGCAGTCAGAACCTTCCGGCGCAGAATGGCTTCGAACGGTATCTGGATCAGCATTATTCTGACGAGGTGCTTCAGCGCTGCTTTCCGAAGATGAAGCCTGCGGATCTGGTGATCCCTCCGGATACACAGCCGGTTGTATCGGCTCAGAAGCAGGCACCCTGAAAAGATTATAATTTTTTGCTCCGCATTTCCGCGTTGGCCGCAAAAGCCAGCGCGGTTTCTTTTGTGATCCGTTCTTTGCGGCAGAGGTTCGCCAGACTGGTGTCCATGGCCATCAGATTTTCATTGTTCGCGGAAGAATAGAGAATCCCGTCGGCTTGTGAAACCTTTCCTTTACGGATCACCGTGATTTTCGGCATAATATTCCGACTGGCCGGCTGATAGTCGACAAAAAACGGTCGTGGTCATATTGGATTCCATACTATTCTTCGAGGTATTCCGGGCTTTTCGGATAAAATCCCTCCACCGCATAGCATTGGACCGCGCTCTGGCGCAGCGCCCGGATCAGATCCTGTTCCTGCTCGTTCAGTGAGCGATCGGAAAAGTAAAAGAGAACGGCCCTTGTCAGTGACAATTTCATCAGCGGCATAACGGACAGAAGGATCAGTCCGCAGCTGAGTGTCAGCGCTACGTTTGGCGATGGCCGGATGCCGGAAACTATTGACGTTTTCCGAGATTTGTGTTAGCATTAAAAAAGGTTTGATAATCAAATTAAGAGTACAGCATGAAACTGTAAAAGCAGGGAACTGTTACAGGAAAAATATAAAGGAGGCCAATTATGGTAATCAGTCCAAGAGTCAAAGGATTTATCTGCATTACTGCTCATCCGGACGGATGCAGGGAGAATGTCAGAAGACAGATGGAGTATGTGGAAAAGAATGGTAAAATGGAAAACAGTCCGAAGAATGTTCTGATCATCGGAGCGTCCACAGGTTACGGTCTTGCATCCAGGATCGCACTGGCATTCGGAGGCGGGGCGAACACCCTGGGAATCATGTTTGAGAAAAGCGCGACGGCAACCAGAACGGCGACTCCGGGATATTATAATACAAAAGCGTTTGAAGCATTTGCAAGAGAAAAAGGACTGTATGCCGAGACGATCAATGGCGATGCTTTTTCCGTTGAATGTAAGGAAACTACCATCCAGAAGATCCGTGAGGATCTCGGAAAAGTAGATATGGTTATCTACAGCCTTGCGGCGCCGAGAAGGACCACACCGGACGGACACACCTACACATCGGTGCTGAAACCGGTCGGAGAGCCGTTTACCAATCTCTCCTGGAATGCAAAGGACAACAGTCTGACGACCGTTACTCTGGAGCCGGCGACTGAAGAGGAAGTGGCGGCTACCGTAAAAGTTATGGGCGGCGAGGACTGGATGGACTGGATCGAGGCACTTCATGCGGCGGATGTTCTGTCCGAGGATGCAGTGACCGTTGCTTATTCCTACATAGGGCCGGAACTGACTTATCCGATCTACAAAGACGGTACGATCGGCATGGCAAAGAAGAATTTGAAGGAATGTTCGGACCGGATGAATGAGAAATACCAGGGACAGGGAATCCGTTCTTACGTATCGGTGAACAAAGCGGTGGTGACACAGGCCAGCGCGGCGATCCCGGTGGTTCCGCTGTATTTCATGATTCTCTACAAAGTCATGAAAGAGAAACATCTCCACGAGGGCTGTATTGAGCAGATGGACCGTCTGTTTCGTCAGAAACTCAGCGGCGCACATGTGGAGCAGGATGGCGAAGGCTATATCCGGATGGATGACTGGGAACTGCGGGAGGACGTACAGTCTGCGGTGATGGAAGCCTGGAGCAGAATCACGGAAACGGAACTCTCCGACATCGCGGATGTCGACGGATACTGGGGAGATTTCTACCATATGTTCGGCTTCAGATTTGACAATGTAGATTATAACAGAGACGTTCCGCTGGTGTAAACGCGGGAGCGAATATAACGGACTGTTATAAGAAGGCCGAAAAATTTTCTGAAAACTGTTGCCTTTTGGCCTTTGATTTGTTACTATATAAGTAACAGATTGCCTGAATAAAAAGACATTAGCCGTCTGGTGCGTGCCTGCAGGTGATAAACCTGCTGGTATCGTACCAGCGGCTTTTTCGTTGTAACGGGGGTAGGCCATATGAATTTTAAAAAAGTTGACAGTAGTACGATCAAGTGTTATGTCTCCAATGAGGAACTGGAAGCGTATGGAATTACCGTAGAAGAATTGACGACGGATAAGAGTAAGGCACGCAAATTCATCAATTATCTTTTAGGCCTGGCCAGAGAAGAAATCGGAGAGATCGAGATTAACTCCATGATGACGATTCAGATACAGATGATCCGGGACAAAGGACTGCTTCTGACAATCACCAGTAATTTCTGGTCAGAACTTCCACGGGAACTGAAGGAATCTCTGATCGAGAGCATGGAGGAACATCTTCACCAGCTTGTGCAGGAAAATACGGATGGTGACGAGGAGAAGGAAGAGCAGGAGCAGATGTTTGAAAATCTGCTGGACCGGCTCAAAGGCGGGGACGCCGGGTATGAGCGGAAGAACAGCGAAAGTCCGGAGGAGGATCCTGATCCGGCGCCTGATACGCAAAATATGGATCAGGCGGTTTTTATGTTTCAGACGCTGGATGATGTGCTGACGCTCTGCAGTTTTGCTCCGGCAGAAAAGCAGATCAACAGCAGTCTTATGAAGGATCAGGGAAAATATTATCTGTATATCTGGGATCAGGGGATCGACCGGGAGAAGTTTCATATGTTCTGCACGATCGCGATGGAGTATGGTACGCTTTACAGCGCCCAGAAAAGCACGATCTCGATGCTTCAGAGCCGTGCGGAGAGTTTGATCGGGGAAAATGCCGTGCAGAAACTGCAGAAAATAAAAGAAAGGTAGATCGAATCCGCGGGAAAATGTTCAAAGTCTCCGGCACAAAGGGAGAAATCGTCTTTGTGTCGGAGGCTTCTGCTTTTCTTATGAATAACATAGAAGATATGTATTTTACTTCCGACCGTGCGGTCGATATAATTGAAACATACAAAACAGTAATTCGGACAACGGTTCCGATTGGAGAACGGTTGCCAGGCTTACGCTGCCGGGAGGAAACAGGGATGGAAAAGAAACGTACTGTATGGAAAAAACTGTTTTTGTCGACGCTGAGTCTCAGTACATTTACCTTTGGCGGAGGGTATGTGATTATTTCGTTGATGAAGACAAAATTTGTAGATCAGCTGCATTGGATCGATGAAGATGAAATGTTGGATATGACCGCGATCGCCCAGTCTTCGCCGGGTGCGATCGCTGTGAACGGTGCGATTGTTGTGGGATATAAGCTGGCGGGAATCCCCGGCGTACTGATCGCTGTGCTTGGGGCGATCCTGCCGCCGATGGTAATCCTTTCCATCGTCTCCCTGTGTTACGATGCGTTTATTTCCAATCCGGTGATCGCGGCGATGCTGAAGGGGATGGAATCGGGGATCGGCGCTGTCATCGCCTCCGTCGTATGGGATATGGCTGCGGGCATTGTGAAACAGAAAAGCATCTTTTCCGTGGCGGTCATGGCAGGAAGCTTTCTCGCCTGTATGGTTTGGAAGGTGAATGTGGTCCTTATTATCCTGGTGGTTGCGGTGCTGGGTGTGATCCGGACGCTGTGGACAGAGAAAAGGGGGAATCGGCGATGATTTATCTGCAGTTATTTCTCAGTTTTCTCCAGATCGGGGCGTTCAGTTTTGGCGGGGGTTACGCGGCGATGCCGCTGATCCAGGCGCAGATTGTCGACGGACATCAGTGGCTGACGGCCTCAGAGTTCACAAATCTGATCACGATCTCACAGATGACGCCGGGACCGATCGCGGTTAATGCCGCGACGTTTGTGGGGACACAGATTGCCGGGCCGGCGGGAGCGGTGGTGGCGACCCTGGGATGTATTCTGCCGTCCTGTATTTTTGTGACTGGCCTGGCTTATATTTATACAAAATACCGGAAGCTCGATCTCCTGCAGGGAGCGCTTGGAGCGCTGCGGCCTGCGGTAGTTGCGTTGATCGCGCAGGCGGGAATCGATATTCTGATTACTGCATTTTTTAAAAGCGGTGTTTTTTCCCTTGCGGCGGAAAACATTTCCGTGCGTGCGGTGGTCTGGTTTGTTCTCGGTTTTGTCTTGCTGAGAAAGACGAAACTGGGACCAGTCCCGGTGATGATCCTGTGCGGTGTGCTGGAAGTGGCGGCATCGTTCTTTTTGGGAAAATGATCGATCATTTGTTGCAGTTCAGCCGGCTGAATCGAAATTTTTTGGGTTACAGTTCAGCTGGCTGGACTGCCCCTTCTTTTTGAACAAATCTATAAATTTGGTCAGCATATTCTGAAAAATGTGTTATAATGTAAAAGTATGTGGCTGTAAAGGAGGATCTGTTGGCCGCTCTGGGCGTGATGCGGAGTCTTTGACGGAACGGCTGCGTATAGAATGTTGAATGATCATTGCTGTGACAGGAAAAACAGATCGCCGGCTTGTGCGATTGACATTTTCTGCTGTCGGTGAAAAGAATGGAGGAGAGTATATGGCCAGTAAAAGATTGAAAAAGAAGAAACAGGCTGCCGGGAGTCTGCAGAGGCATCAGGAGCCTGAGAAGTATATGACGAAGGAGACTGGGAAGCCGGCGGCGGAACCGGAAAGAAAGGTTGAGGAGCCTTTGGGAGAAAAGCCGGAGGTGCAGGAAGAGAAAACAGTGAATGCAGAAGAAGGTCCTGCGCCGGAATGTGAAACGCAGGGCGTTTGTTTTCAGATAGAAGCGGATTTGCAGCAGGAGGAGATGGAAGAAATGAAAGCGATGAATTTTTATATCCAGTGGAACGGCAGAGAGTTCTGCCAGGCGGATATTGTGGAACAGATCAGGAAACAGTGGGAAGCGATGGGCAATGCGCCGGAGAGCCTTGAAAAGCTGAACATTTATCTGAAACCCGAAGAATCCAAAGCCTATTATGTGGCCAACGATTCTGTCCAGGGATGTGTAGAGTTGTAAGAAGTTTCAGGTTACAGTTCGGCCGGCAGACCTGTCGCCGGGGATCGGCAGTGATCCGCCGGATACAGCGGTCCAGCAGATATTATTACATAGTTTTCCCGCGATGGCGCGGTCCGCACAGACGGACGGCGCCGTCTTTTATATATAATCGCCGGATTTCTCTGTAAAAAATCGTGCATTTTTAACAAAGAGAACGAAAAGAATAAGGATAGGCTTGAAATGTATATCCGGGTTGTTTTAGAATGTTTGTATACAAAAAACAAAGGCAAACGGAGGGTGGAAATGAAACTGAGAGCGCTCGCAAAGATTAATCTGGGCCTGGATGTGACAGGAAAACGGCCGGACGGTTATCACGAAGTACGGATGATCATGCAGAACATTCAGATGTTTGACCAGCTGGAACTGGAAAAATCCGACCAGCCGGAGATCAGGATCGAGACAAACCTGTCCTTCTTGCCGTGTAATGAAAACAATCTGGTTTATCGGGCGGCGGATCTTCTGATGAAGGAGTTTGATATCCGCGAGGGCCTGAAAATAAAGCTTACAAAATTTATTCCTGTAGCGGCCGGTATGGCCGGAGGAAGCTCCGACGCGGCTGCGGCTCTGGTTGGAGTCAATCGGATGTTTCATCTGGGCCTTTCCACAAAAGAGCTGATGGATCGGGGAGTGAAGATCGGCGCAGATGTTCCTTATTGTGTCATGCGGGGAACGGCGCTCGCCGAGGGGATCGGGGAGAAACTGACGAAGCTCCCGCCGATGCCGTTCTGCTATGTGCTGATCGGAAAACCCGGGATCAATGTGTCGACAAAATTCGTTTACGGAAATCTCAATCTGGAGAAGATCGAACACCATCCGGATATTGACGGAATCCGGGCGGCGATCGAGCGGAAGGATCTGAAAGGGATCGCTTCAAAGATGGGAAATGTGCTGGAACTGGTCACCTGTCCGGCTTACCCTGTGATCGACGAGATCAAAGCGCTGATGCTGAGGGAAGGAGCGTTGAACGCGATGATGAGCGGCAGCGGGCCGACGGTGTTCGGCCTTTTCGACGACAGGGACACGGCACAGAGAGCCTGCGACAGGCTTCGGGAAAGCGGACTGGCAAGACAGACGTTTCTGACAACGATTTCAGAAAGTGGAGGAGGCAGACTCGGCGGCTATCGGGCGAAATGACGGGCTCGGAAAGTGAAAGGAAGGTAGATCAGGATGAAGATGGAAGATTATCAGTTTCTTCCTCTGAGAGACGTGGTATTTAATACGCTGCGCCAGTCAATCCTGCGCGGCGAACTGAAGCCGGGAGAGCGGCTGATGGAAATCCAGCTGGCAAACCAGCTGGGAGTGTCCCGGACGCCTATCCGGGAAGCGATCCGTATGTTGGAACTGGAGGGACTTGTGATCATGATCCCGCGGAAAGGCGCTCAGGTGGCCAAAATCACGGAGAAGGATCTGAACGATGTGCTGGAAGTCCGGCTGGGACTGGAGGAGCTGGCGGCCCGTTTCGCCTGCGAGAGGATCAGCCCGGAAGCGCTGGGCGAACTGTATCAGGCGTCGAGAAAATTTGAGTCTCTGCTTGAGACTGACGATCTGCAGGCCCTGGCCCAGGCGGATGTGGATTTCCACGATATCATTTACCGGGCGACGGACAATGCGCGCCTGGTGCAGCTTCTGAATAATCTGCGGGAACAGATGTACCGCTACCGGATCGAGTATCTGAAGGATGTGAAATCACGCCGTTCCCTGGTGGAGGAGCACGATGCTCTGTGGGAGGCGTTGAAGGAGCGTAACCTGGAACATGCACAGGTGATTATCCGGGAGCACATTGAGCGGCAGCAGAAAAGTATTGTTGACAGCATTTCTCATGAGGAATCATAAAGAAGTCAGGCAGAATATTTGTTTTTCGGAAAACTACAGGAAAAAGAAAAGCGTTTTGAGCGGACGTTGAGCGATCAGCGGCTGTTTCAGAGCGCTTTTTCTTTTGTCAGAATGGGCCGGACAGATACGGTTTCAATTCGTTTTACAGGATCGTGAGGGCACGAAGTGCGGAGCAATTCGTGTCACATGTTCATTTGTCGGGCAACTCATCACATAGTTTTGAAAAAATAGGGCATCCTATCCGGAGAACTACAGCGTTCCAAAAAATATCGCATCAGAATCTTTTTCCGGGACGCTGTAAATGATCCCCGGGTGCAGTTCAGCGGCCTGAACTGCGATAAAGGGTCCGTCCGTGCAGGCACGGCGTACGCCTGCCGGGTGTATCGCCTAAATAAGTAACCGTTCAGCCAGTTCAACGGTTATCAAAAGAATCATGATATATGAGGTGAATGTTCGGAAGGAACCTTCCGAATCTGCCTTGATGACGCGGCAGTCGTGTCAGAAAGGAGGAAAAAATGGGACGAAAGCGAACCACGGGCAGCCGCTCTGTCTGGCCGGATGGCAGCAGGCCGGAAGCCGGTACGGCGGACAGAGGACATGCTCCGGGAGGAAAAGAGGACAGAAGAGAGAACAGGGAAACGATGGCTTGTAAGGTGAGCAGTTCGCTGAAGAAAAATGAGGCCTGGCTGAACGAGCAGTGCGCCGGATGTGCGGATATTCTGATGCACCGGATGAAGCTGGGGCAGGAGATGGATGTGGACGCGCTGCTGGTACACATCGAGGTGACCGTTTCCAACACGCTGCTGGAGGATTCCCTGATGGGAAGACTTCTGAACCGGCTGCGGGAGATTCCGTCCGGGGATCTGGCGACTGTGCTGGACAACAACGCGCTGGGGGTCTCGGACGCGATGGCATTCGGCGATATGGATCAGGCGATGGACGCGCTGCTGGCCGGTAATGCGCTGCTGTTTCTGGACGGATACCCGAAAGTTCTCAAGATCGCAGCCAAAGGATACCCTTCGATGGGGGTGCAGAAGGCTGAAACAGAAAAGGCACTGCGCGGATCCCGGGAGGGATTTACGGAATCTGTGAAGCTGAATGAGGCTCTGATCCGTAAGCGGATCCGGAGCACCGGACTTAAAATTGAGGAATCCCCGCTGGGAGAGCGCTCGAACACGATGACCGCTTTGGTCTATATGGAAGATCTGATTTATCCGGATCTTCTGGAGAAGATCCGCGCGGAAATCCGGCAGTGGGAGATCGACGGGATTCTGGATACGGGAATGCTGGAGCAGCTGTGTCAGGAGCACTGGTTGTCGCCTTTTCCTCAGTTTGAGACGACGGAGCGGCCGGACCGGGCAGCGATGGAGGCGCTGAACGGCCGGATCGTACTTCTGTGCGACAATTCTCCCACGGCGCTGCTTTTTCCCACGACCTTCAATGACTTCATGCAGGCCGGCGAAGACCGGTATCACTGGTTTGGAATGGTGACGTTTCTGAGGATCCTCAGGTATCTCGCGATGGCCGCGGCTCTTCTGATCTCCGGGTGTTACCTTGCGGTTACTTATTTTCACACACAGATCCTTCCGACGAATCTGTTGCTTTCTTTTGCGGAGGCGCGGAAGGGCGTGCCGTTTCCGGGGATCATTGAGATCCTCCTGATGGAACTGGCGTTTGAGCTGATCCGGGAGGCGGGGATCCGGATGCCGGGTCCTCTGGGCGGCACGATAGGGATCGTCGGCGGCCTGATCATCGGCGACGCGGCGGTCTCGGCCAATCTGGTCAGCCCGATGGCGGTGGTTGTGGTGGCCTTCAGTGCACTGAGCTCCTTCGCGATTCCCAGGGAGGAATTTTCCGTGCCATTCCGGCTGCTGAAATACGGGTTTATCTTTCTGGGCGGCGCGTTCGGGATTTTCGGGATCGTGCTTGGAGTTTATCTGCTGCTCGGTCATCTGGCAGGGCTTACCAGCTTCGGTATACCGTATCTGATGCCTTTTGTCGGGAAAGGTCTGCAGGATTACCGGGATCCCGGCGACGATGTGCTGCGGCGTCCGTTTCGCTTTCTGACTCTGCGGCCTGTATTTGCAAGGAGGGATCAGAGGGTGCGGATGCGGCGGAAAGGAGGAGACGATGTTCGCGGACAATGATCTTATTTCCAGGAGACAGCTTCTGCGCCAGATGATCCTGGCGCTGCTGGGCGCGTGGCTGCTGTTCCTTGCCGGGGAGATCTGCGGCCATGCGCAGAACGGGCTGTTGGGTATGACGCTCGGCTTTCTGCTTCTGGCCTGCTGGATTCTGGTGCTGTACCGATGTGAGGGCATCTATCGTCATCTCGATTCCTATGTGGGACCCGGCGGCCGGGTCGTGGTGATCATTTTTTACCTTTCTTTTCTCGTCCTGACCGGAAGCTTTCTGCTGAGAAAGGTAAGCCGGATTTGCGCGGAATACCTGGTCAGCGGTATGCAGCCGGAACTCTTAAGTCTGCTGTTTCTTTTGGTGGCCGGTCTTGGGATTGGAAATGACATTCAGAGGAGAGCGCGGCTGGCGGAGATCTTCTATCCGTTTGTCATGACGGGATTTGTCCTGATGCTGCTTCTGGCGGCGTTTCATATACGTACGGAATCCTTTGAGGAGCCGGTGGATCTCTCGGCGATAGAGATTGTCGGGGAGGGCTGGCGGACGCTGGCAGCCGGCGCAGTTCTGGCGGTCCTGCCATTTCTTCTGGGACAGGTCAGACGGGAGAAGAGCCTGAAGCGGCCCCTGTTGGAGGGGTTGGGAAAGCTGTGGCTTTTGCTGACGGCGGCAGTGCTGATCCTTCTCGGAACGTTTGGGATCGGCGGGATCCGCCGGATGGAGACGCCCGTTCTGCAGCTGATGGCAGGAACACGGCTGCCGGGAGAATTTCTGGAACGTTTTGACATTGTGTGGCTTGCGCTGCTGCTCGGCAGTCTCTTGTTTGCGCTCGGCAGTCTCCTGTTTTACGGAAATCATCTCGCAAAGATGCAGGGGAAAAAGGGACGGATCTTTCGCCTTGTGCTGGGACTGCTGATCTACGCCGGGAGTGTGGCAGGCGGTGAAAACGGGATCGGAGCACATTATCTTTTTCTGACAGAATGGTTCTACCTGCCGTTTTTTCTTTTGCTGACGCTCGTTTTGTGGGCGGCGGAAAAGGTCAGAAAGATAAAAAAAACAGAACACAGGGAGTGAGAAGGTGCGGTATGAAAAGATTGCCCGGAAACCGGGCGGGACACAGAGAAAATATGGGAGGTCTGCTTTCCTTGGCACGCTGGCGGCAATGTTTCTGCTCAGCGGCTGCGGGGGCGTCGGGCCGGAAGAGCGTGCGTATCCGCTGACGGTCTTTGTTGACGCTGTGCCGGAGGGATATCAGGTGATCTATGACATGGCGGATCTGGCGGAGATGACCGGCCAGAGCAAGGACAGCGGAAGCGGTGAGAACGAGGGAAGCACGGGGACTGTCTATACCGCGGAGACGCTGGAGGAGATCGGGGAGAGGTACGACGCGGGAAGCCAGTATGAGCTGGATATCGGCCATGTGAAAGCGCTGGTCCTCGGGACTGGTCTTGTATCGGAGAAACAAAAACTGGAGACGGTGATGAACTGGCTGGAAGGAGACAGTGATCTTGGCAGAAATGCGTTGGTCTTTCTGGCGGAGCAGCCGGAAGCTGTCATGGAAAAACGGGGAGAACTGGGAGATTCTGTGGGAGTGTTTCTGAATGGAATCTATGAAAACAGGGAGAACAAAGACCGGCGTCCGGTAACGCTGGACGATGTATTTTATCACTGGTTTAACGACCGGGAACTGCCGGAACTTCCTGTGCTCCGGACCACGGAAAAAGGGATTGAGATTTCCACGGATCCTGTGCAGTGAAAAAGGGCAAAGGAATAAAAACCATTTTCAGCGGGAATACTCATGTTATCAGAAAAGAAAAAAGACAGGCAGGCCAGACAGGCCGGGCCTGTTACATAAAACGGGGGCAGAGTATGAGTCAGAACATGGAAAGAGTCGGAGAGGACGGAAAAACCCGAAAAAATTTCCGGAAGAAGTTAAAAAATCAGATTGCCTGGATCACGGGTCTGTGTGCAGGACTGCTGGTCCTGATGTTTATGACAGGAATGCACAGGGAGGAGGTGAAGATCCAGCAGGAAATTGCTGCCTGCGTGGTCAGATTTCATGTAAAAGCCAACAGTGATCGAAAACAGGATCAGGAGAACAAACTGGCTGTCCGGGATGCGCTCCTGGAGAAGATGGAAGCGCTCCTCGGAGAAAACCCGGACCGGCAGAAAACGGAAGAGATCCTCAGAGAAAATCTGCCGCAGCTTCAGCTTTGCGCGGAAGAAGCCCTGCAGACAAGAGACTGTGATCAGCCGGTGAAAGTGACATTCGGAGAAGCTTGGTTTCCGCAGAAAACCTACGGGGAGTATACATTTCCGTCCGGAAAATATGAGGCTTTAAACGTGACGATCGGCGGGGGAGCGGGACATAACTGGTGGTGTATGGTATATCCGTCCCTGTGCTTTCCCGATGCACTGCATCCGGTGCCGGATGAGGAGGGAGAGCAGGAGTTGGAAACGATACTCAGCGATGAGGCTTACGACTCGATTCTGCGGCATGGAAAACTGCGATTTTCCTTTTTCCTTGCAATCTTCGGGCATTCAGGTTAAAATGTAGAAAGTGCAGCTGCTGTATTCCGGACAGAAACGGCAGGATGTGCCAGATTGCAGTATGGAGATAAATAAGGATGAGTATAAATAACAACGCGCCGGTCGGCGTTTTTGACTCAGGAGTCGGGGGGCTTACGGTGGTCAGGGAGATCATGAGAAATCTTCCGGAGGAAAAGATCGTGTACTTTGGCGACACTGCCAGGGTACCGTACGGCTCGAAATCTGCGGAGACAGTCACCCGCTATTCGAGACAGATCGTCCGCTTCCTTCAGACACAGAATGTAAAAGCGATCGTGATTGCATGCAATACAGCCAGCGCGTTCGCGTTGGAGACGATCGAGAAGGAGATCGATCTGCCGATCCTGGGCGTTGTGAAACCGGGAGCGGAGATGGCGCTGAAGACCACGAGGAATAAAAGAATCGGTGTGATCGCGACGGAAGGTACGATACACAGCGGTCTGTATCAGCGGCTGATCACCAGGGAGGATCCGGAAGTGTCCGTGTACGGACAACCCTGTCCGCTGTTTGTGCCTCTGGTGGAGGAAGGCTGGACGAAGGATCCGGTCACAGAGGTGGTGGCCAGACGGTATCTGAAGGACCTGTTGGAAAAAGATATTGACACACTGATCATGGGATGTACCCACTATCCGCTGCTGCGTTCTCTGCTGCGCCATGTAGTCGGGGAAAAGGTGACGCTGGTCAATCCCGCTTATGAGACCGCGCAGGCGCTGAAACGGATGTTGGCGGAACTTGATCTGGAAAGAGACCCGTCGGATGACCAGGAAGAAGGAAAATATTGTTTCTATGCCAGTGACGCCGTGGAACGTCTCAATGAGTTTGCCCGCAGGATTCTTCCTTATGAGATCGTCGGGACACGTCAGATCCCGATTGAGGAATACTGAATGGCGAGTAAAATTTAGAGAGAGAAAAGTCATGACAAAAGATGTGATCATAAGTATCAGAGGCCTGCAGGTTCTGGTGGATGAGAACGGAGAGCAGGAGCCGGTGGAGGTATTGAATACCGGGCAGTATTATTACAAAAACAATCAACATTACATACTCTATGACGAACCCGCGGAGGGATTTGAGGAGACGACCCACAATATCCTGAAGTTTAATAAGAATAAATTGGAGGTCCGGAAACGCGGACTGATGGAAGTTCACATGATCTTCGAAGAAAACAAGAAGAATATCTCTATGTATCAGACGCCGTTCGGCGTGATGGACATGGGGATCGCCACGACCAGGATCGAGTTGACGGAGGAGCCGGAGCGTATCTTTCTGGAGGTGGATTACGCGCTGGAAATGGGCGGAAGCTATGTGGGCGACTGCAACATTCAGCTGCTGGTACAGGCAAGAACAAAAGAGAATCTTGCGCTCTGAACCGCCTTTCTTACAAAAAACTGAAAAAAACATAAATACCGTGGAAATGCTTTTATTTGCACAGATATTATGCTAAGATATTTTCGTATCATGGATTCCCGGTACAGCGTTTACAGGAGAACTGAATCTTATGCAGAATATGTTCCCGAGTGTACAGGTCAAAAAACTGGCGAAACGGACGTCCGCCAGGAGTTTTTGGCCTGTACACTCGGGAAAACTGACAAGTCGAAAACCCGGCGGGCAAACTGCGGGGTATCAGATGATTGCGGGAATAAATCCGATTGTCCGAGAAGCGCTGTCTGAAGCCTTGTACAAGAAATGGAGGAGTCAATATGAAGAAAAAAATCATGATGCTTATTCTGTGTGTCTCTGTCGGCGCGTTTGCCGCAGGATGCAGCAATACAGATAACGGCGGAACCACCAGCTCCGCTTCCGGAAGCAGCTCCGGTACAGCCAGCACAGCGTCCTCAGCGAGCACGGACAGTTCCGCGGAAGACGACATTCCGGTTGTGGACGAAGATCTGCCTGTCTCCGACTGTGTGACGCTCGGAGATTACAAAGGGATCACTCTGGAGAGAAAGATCCAGCAGGTTACAGATGAAGATGTAGAGTCCTTTATCTCCAGCGTTCTGACGACAGCTGTCACCGACCCGGATGCGACGGTGGAAGAGGGAGATACGGTTGACATTGCCTACGTAGGAAAGATCGACGGAGAGGAATTTGACGGCGGAAGCACAGACTCACAGACGCTCGTTGTGGGGGCCGGAGGATATATCGACGGATTCGAGGACGGTCTGATCGGAATGAAACAGGATGAGACCAAAGACCTGAACCTGAAATTCCCGGAGGATTACCGCGCGACAGACGTTGCCGGAAAAGATGTAGTCTTCACGGTGACGATCAATGCGATCATGCGTCCGCAGGAACTGACAGACGAATGGGTACAGGAAAACACCGACTATTCCAACATAGATGAATACCGCCAGGCACAGAGAGAACAGATGGAAGCGTCCAACGAACTTTCCGCGGAGAACGATCTGGATTCAGAAGCCCTTCAGGCGATCCTGGACAATGCCGAGATCAAACAGATCCCCCAGTCCTACATTACACTGGGAGAGCAGATGTACGAACAGATCTACAGCTCCTACGCGTCCATTTACGGCGTGACACTGGATGAATTCATCGAACAGTACGTAGGTCAGGAAACCTATGATGAAGAAAAAGCCGCCTATTCCAAACAGGTGGCAGAACTTGCCCTGGTAGTCAACGCAGTCTCCGAACAGGAAGGATGGAGCAACGAGGACGAAGACTACATTACACGCTTTAACAACAGAGTCGAAAACTCCGGCCTGAGCGAAGAAGAATATGTAGAGCAGAACGGCCAGGAAAACATCGATCTCAGCATTAATCAGGACCGGGTTCTGGACCTTGTACTGGAAAATGCGACCATCACCGACGTAACCGTCGATGCCGACGGAAACCCCGTATAAATACGCACTCAAAATAGACAAAATCCCCCTTCCAAGGGCAAGCCAAAGAACAGAAAGGCAGGGAAGGCGGCGGGAGGACGCGGGCGGATGGTGTGCGTGTGCGGCGGCGTCTGCGGAGATGCGAGAAAATCTTGACGTTCCGAAGCCCCTGCGGACGGGACAGGCGCAGGGCTGCCAGCCCGGAGCCTGAGGAGCGCTGAGACGGGAATTTATCAAAAATTCCTGTCGAATCGCTCCGGTACCCGTCCGCAGGGGCTTCGGAACGTTTAGATTTTCCGCATTTCCGCAGCAGTTGCCGCACACGCACACCATCCGCCCGCGTCCTCCCGCCGCTTTCCCTGCCTTTCGTCCGGCTTCCCTATCCCTACTCCATTCTCGTGCCGAGAAAGAGGGCAGCCACCCTGGCGAGACTCTTCTCCGTTTCCGCCATTTTCGTCTCCGCATTTTTCGCCAGCAGGATCACCGCCCCGAGGATATCCCCGGAACAGAGAATCGGGGTCACGATCTCATGGACGGACGGGCACTCCTGATCCTGGAGCACCGGAATACTCTCCCGGCTGTCCGGCGGCGCGTCGATCTGGCGCCGGTCAGTCAGAGCCTGGTCCAGTTCGGGACTGATCGCTTTGCCGAGATAGCTTTTCTGTTCCGGTCCGCTTGCAGCCACGATCTGTTCGTGGTCCGAGATGCAGACCAGATGGCCGCAGACCGATGAGAGCGCTTTGGCGTACTCGGCAGCGCAGTCGGTCATCTCCTCCAGCGGCGAATATTTTTTCAGCACGATCTCTCCTTCCCGTCCGGTAAAAATCTCCATCGCCTGCCCTTCCCGGATCCGCATAGTCCTCCGTATTTCTTTCGGCACGACCACCCGCCCGAGATCATCTATTCTTCTTACAATTCCCGTTGCTTTCATAAACAAATTTCCTCCATTTAGCATTTTGACATTTATCTTTCACGTTATCGGTAAATGTATTATCTGTAAATTGGGGGAATTTATACCTTTGATTCCCGTGACGGATTTTACGATTTGAGACAAACGACAAAAGGTCATAAATTTCATGTTTGCATGAAAACTTATGACCTTTTGTCGCAATCCGTACCTCATGGTTATTTGTCAGGCAACTCATGATTTTAAAGATGCATTCGAATTTTATTTCCGCGAGCGACGAACCAAGCGGACATGCCTGCATGTCCATTTGGCGGTGCTGTGTGCCGGCGGCGCACAGTTAGCATCGACCGAAACGCAGTGTAGACCTGCCGCGAGGGTTGAAAACCCCGCATTTTGCTGCGGTTTTTTACTCTTCCAGGAAATCGGTCACAGGCAGTTCATTGTAATCCTGTGTCTGTTCCGCAGTTTCTCCTTCCGCCCCGGCGGAATCTGCATCGCCGGATGGATCGGAATCCGACACATCTTCGGAGGTTCCATCGGAATCCGTCAGGAGGCCCGTATCTGTCAGCCAGGTCCGCGCATCCATCCGTCCCTGGCGGAAATAATCGGTCCGGATCTGTACCCAATACGGGTTCAGGGAGTCGATGTTGAAAAAGTAATCAAACCCCTGTTCTTTCAGATAGGTGAATTTCTGATCATCGCTGCTGTAATCTTTCCAGCTTGCGATATCGGTCCCCTGCGGATACAGCAGGAGATCTGTGCTTCCGACCACCGGCTCGGTTTTCTGTTTCCACTGTTCCATATCGGCTGTTACCAGATCGTATTCGCTGGCGTAGCTGATGCCGGAATATCCCTGACAGGCGATCTCCCAGCCTTTTTCTTTCAGAACCTCCAGAACTGCCTGGGCGGATGCCGTCTCGGAGGCAGTGTCGAAGGTGCCGTAGTCGGCGTAGATGTTGCCCTCCTCTGCGGACTTCCCGAAAAGTTCATCTGTGCGGTAACCGAGGATCCCGCTGCTGCCGGAAATTCCGATGATCCCCCGGGCGCCCTGCCAGGAGAAGTCGGGATGTTCGGTCAGGAATGCCTCTACGCAGGAAATCACATCGTACGCGCCGGTCACGACGGTTCCGTCTGTCTGCCGGTATTCCGATACCAGGTTTCCGGATGCATCCACTGCCAGCCTGGACGCATAGCCTCCTGCCGGGAGTGTCAGGGGATAGCTGACGTCGTTCTGCGACAGGATCAGAGGCTTTTTTCCTTCCGGGAGCGCCAGATCCGCCGGTGTCATTGTGACGCTGCCGTCACTGTTTTCGGTCACATCCACCAGGTCCCGGATGCTTACCAGAAGATAATCATTGTCATACAGAATCTGCAGAATCTGATTGAATTCGTCCACTGTCATTGCATCGTTTCCGGCGGCCTCGGCATTGACGACAAGCGTGTCAAAATACAGATGGGGGACGGAAAGTACATCCGCTTGGGCCAGGGTTTCCCGGGGTGTGTCGTTTGTCTTCTCTCTGTTTCCGATGAGCGTTACCGCCAGGACAACGATCGCAAGAATCAGCACAAGAGCTATGACGGCAAGAATGATACGGTTTCTCATCACCCGGCGTCTTCTCTGTTTTCTTCGCTGTTCCCGCATGCGGTCTCTGGATTCACGGACGGAAACGGGGGCTTCCTGCTCTGTATGTCTTTCCGCCGGAGTATTCTGTTTTGCTTGGGTGTCTTTTTCGTCTATTCTTTCCATTGATTGCTTTGTCCCTTTACCGTTAAATGCAAGGCAGTCCTTTCCTTCGTCAGGGCTGTACTAATCATTATAACACCTTTTCCGCCGTTTTTCAGCGTTTTTTCTGTAAAAGAAAAATAAACATTTGCCTTTTAAATTAAACAATGATAAAATGTCAGAAGGTAACATTATACAGGAGGAGGTGCAGTCATGCGGTTCTGGGCAATCA
>ERZ1090860.811-NODE-813-length-17864-cov-32.672244_pt1 | contig 17864 bp, 40 predicted proteins | sample MGYA00478483_ERZ1090860 | MGnify/ENA primary metagenome ERZ1090860 (study PRJEB33644, sample SAMEA5815741) | chicken gut metagenome | biome: Chicken; feature: Gastrointestinal Tract; material: Caecum | place: Ireland | collected 2019-01-01 | study: A study of the...
CAAAAAGATAATCTTCTAATTCCTCAATCACCTTTTCCTTGTCAAAGGCTGTCGGTATTTCATCAATATCATCCATAACCATATCAAATAAGGCTGTCTGATCTGTGTCGTGATATAGTGTAAAGTGCTCACTAAAATCCGTATGTATAGCTGCTTTTAATCTGTCAGCATCAATCAGTCTCATCGTCCGCCCTCCTGTTCCGGTTCCGCAATCGGCGAAAGCCCAAGGCAAACATATCCCGGTGCCAAGTACAAATCATCATCAAGAATGTACGTTATGATTTTCCAGTGTACATTTCCTGTATAACACCCTAATCCACGAATATCCTCGATGTATTCCCGTAATTCCAGCACGTCTCCAATCTTGTAATCCCTGTCGTTTTTCCTGATTTCAAAAGTCTTTATTCCACGCTCGCTGTCTTCATAATATTTAGTGTTAAGTTTCAACTTATGTGTTTTCATCTTCCATTCCCTCCTCATATTGATAGCAATCTCCTGTACAGATTTCATGCCCCAAAGGACAATTATCAATATCTAATGGATTTCTTTTATATTCATCAGCTTTACATATTGCATTTTCCGGAAGCACATATATCCGTTCTTCGCAATGATACATTTCCATTATTCTTCCCTTCCCTACAAATCCTCATTTTATTTTTAAAACTCTTGGCCACGTACCCATACTCCATACTTACAACTTTTTCTATTTTTCTGCTTCTCCACCGCCTTCCGGCACTCTTCCACGGTTCCGATTTCCTTATATGTGTCCAGTTCACTACACTGTCTGGAATACACATCTTCCGGGATTAGGCATAATTTATTGTCTTTGTAAAGCTGGATTTCTTTGAGGGCTTCGATTGCCATATCCAGCGCGTTCATGTATACTGGGTTATAAGCATACATAGTATCGTCTAGTTCTTTAACTTCTTCTAATATTTCAATCGCTTCTTTCTCTGTCATGGTTATAGCTCCTTTCCGGGCGGTATGGATTAAATAGGCTATATGCTACGATATTATCAGCATCTGCTCCTATATCATTTGACCTAAATCCATGATCTTTATCATATACTGCTGCAAAATAATAATCATTTTTATCAACTGCAAAAACGGTTTCATAATCTTTCTTAGGCTTTTCATCCACTGGAATCCATCTGTCAGTTGCATATTTAAGTACAATCGTCTTTGCAAGATTCATTACAGATTCATACAATCTAAAAGCTTCAAAATCTTCATATCCTTTAGTTTTTTCTCTTACTTCTTTTATGCAGTTATCCATCTCTTCCAGAATCTTCTCTAATTCCTGCATATTACATCTCCTTAATTGCTGTTTAAATTATATTTACCGCATGTGGGGTGGTGTCGTTGTACCCATATTTTATTGTTATTTCACATTATATCATTACAAAACTCCATCTATAATTTCTTTAATGTACTTCAAAGTTACCTGTGACCTTACTGCAATATCTATCCTGCTTTTTTCATATCCTCTGTATTCTGCATTTCTCGCCAGCGTGTCCACCAGATAGAGAATGACATCTTCGGCGAAGTCCATATTCTCAATAACCTTACTGTCCACATGGCTTTCACCTATGCTTTCCATCGGGCCAATCAGAGTATTGATGATAGATTGTCTTTCTTTTTGCCTCTCCGTCAATGATTCTCACCATCCTGTTCACGCATATAACGTCTTTTCATTTCCTCTTGGATTTTCCCATGCGGGTGCTTCGCTCTTATGTTCTGTATAACGTCCGCCATCTTTTTATCAATTTCCCTATACTGTTTTAATTCCTTCAAAGAATCCTTGAGATATTCAGTAAATATCTTCATCGGCCCGTTACTCATCCAGCGGTCATTTTCATTAAACATATACAAGTGTTCAATTAATTCAATGGCTTCATCTTCTGTCATTGATTCATTTTTTCCTTTTTCTCGGCGCTGCTGAATTTCTTCAAGGGAATCCATAGCCATTCCATACGCACATCCACATGGGTCATATTTACAGTTATCATTACAATACGGCGAATTGCATATTTCTTTTCTAATCTTCTCTATCGCTTCTTCCTCCGGAATTTCTATTGTAATTTTCATTTATCGCACCCTCTTTCATATACTGGTCGTTTCGCAGAATACCGAATTATTAATGTTCCATCCTCTTTGTTAAAAGCTATGACTGATACCCATTTCCATTCGATTCTTTTTAGTTTTTCCCACGGGATATTGTTTTTCTTCATACGCTTAGAGAACACTTTTGTATGGTCTTTCTGGTCTAAATCGCAAAATATGATCCATTCAGCTTGTATGTAACGCAATGCTTCAATTACTCGCATAATAACTACTCCCCATCATAAGGCATAGGAACATCCATCCACGCCACGACCTCGCTGTATTCCGGCAGTAAAATATCTGTACCGTTCATGTAAAACGCATATCCCGGAGCATAATTTTTTTCCAAATAATGCACTGGATAGCGCAATTCTCTTCTACCTCCGTAACCGTGATTTTTAATTGTTACAATCAGACAACTTCCGACTGGCGGTAATCCGTCTTTTTCTATCGTTTTCCAATCGTTTGAATACATCATTCTTTCACTCCTTCACACAATCTGTTTCCCATTCAGTATCATATACCTGTTATACGTCTCTATCGTCTTCCGCCGTTCCGCCTCTCTTTCCACTCCGTCAATGACGGTTTTGCGGACATGTAAGTATTTTTGTCCGATCTTTAATTTATCTTTGCTCATTCTGTTCACCTGCCCTTCTGTTCCATTCGTAAATTTTAGGGCATCCGCTCGGATGTGCTCCAAGCATTGTAGATGTCAGCACAGGACTTTTGCATTCTGGATTTTTACAAAACCACGCATCATCATATTTACATCTTGTTCCCGGCTCTCCTGTGCCTTTGCAACAAATCTCACTCATCTTCCATTCCCTCCAAATTCTCATCAATAGCCTGTCCGCAATTTTCGCAATACTTTGTTATTCTTCCAAGTCTCGGGAAGCCGTGTTTATATATAGATAATTCTATTCGTCCGCATGACGGACACTTGTAATGCGCATGATCAGAACATGAATCAATAATACACTTCTTCGGTTTCTGCTTCTCCACCGCTTCCCGGCACTCTTCCACGGTTCCAATTGCTTCATAATCGCTGATAATTTTATATGCCATTTCAAGATTGTGTTTCTGGTTCCGCACCTGTTCTACGGTTCCGATTTCTCGGTACTGCTGGATTTCTTTGAGGGCTTTTATTGCTTCTTCTATTGCATAATCTTCCGGCTCTGGATATACAAACCTGAAACCAGTGCAAAAAGCTGGAGCGCACACTATATCAGCGTAATCTTGCTTTGGATTTTGCATACTTCTTAACAATTCAATCACTTCATTTTCCGTCATAGTTATCGCTCCTTTCATCACTGTTTTCGCATTCTATATCTTCCAATGGTACATAATGCTTTTTGTTGTTTGCATAATATACAATGGCACATTTTTCAACATGATTCGGATTTTTCTGAACAAAGAATTGTTCTGGAAGTATTCCGACCCCGACATCTAAAGCATCATTATAAATTACATCCAAATATCCTGTTACAATTAAGTCGGTAAACCCTACGATCACGCCACAGAAATTTTGCTTTACGTGTTTGTAATACGTCTTTTCAGCCCTATCGACATCCTCTTCCACTAAGCATTCTGTATCTGTGGCGTTCGAGTTCATATGTGATGCTTTTAAATTTTGTGTATCAAGATATATGAATGTTCCATCGTGTACTTTTGAATAAAATCCCTTGCATTTAACTTTGTCGAAAAGTTTCATTATTCGCTCCTTCGTCTTCATATACATATTTCAGTTCTTCATTAATAAAGTGTCCGCAATTATAACAGAAGCTATCTCCGGGATAAATTAGATGTCTGCATACAGGACAATTTATCACTTTGATCCCTATTACTTTTCTAACCGTGTTCATTCTTCGTTGTTCCTTTCCGGGCGGTACGGCTCTGGAAGTTCTTCTGTTTCCTCCACACATTCCCCATTTGGCAATACCCTATATTGCATTATTCTCTCACCTTTACATTGCTCTTTTACCATCCGGTTCCACCACTTTGTAAACATTCCTTTCGGATTTTTCATTTGGATATCAAACGTCTCTCCGTTGCGCGATTTCCATGTTCTTACACAGTCTTCACAGAAAAATGCATCTCCTACCGCCCGACATCCAGCAAAGTACATGCCTTCCGGTACACCCACAATCGGACTGGTCTGAAACCGCTTTCCGCAATTACTGCACTGATAATGTATCTTTGTCATTCTATTCCTCAATTGTTCCAGGCTCTCCTGTGCCTTTGCACAAATCTCACTCATCTTCCATTCCCTCCAAATTCTCATTCCAACCTAATTTCTGACCACATCTATTACAATAACTTCCGCTCCGTAGAACCGTTCCGCAATTCGGGCAAAAATATGATCCTTCGAAGAATTCCGCATTATCTATCTTATCAGCATAATCTTGATAGTTTATAGGAATAGGTTTCTTCGGCTTCTGCTTCTCCACCGCTTCCCGGCACTCTTCCACGGTTCCAATTGCTTCATAATCGCTGATAATTTTATATGCCATTTCAAGATTGTGTTTCTGGTTCCGCACCTGTTCTACGGTTCCGATTTCTCGGTACTGCTCCAACTCATTGCAGTCTCTTTCATATGCTTCTCTATTGGTCATTTTTCGCTCCTTTCTGGGTTATTCGGACAATCACTACACTGATCTATCGGCCAACAACAGGAACCGCCTGTGTATTTACATGTTTCGGGTTGTTCTGGGCGGTATGGATCCGGAAGAGGACGCCAGGCGTTAACATATAAATCCTGACTTACACACGTTTCCTCCTCATCTCCGATATAAAAAGCACCGCCATCCGAATCTTTTTCATATCTTCCGATCATGGGCAACGTAAAATTTGTAAACGACAAGAAAATATAAATACCGCTGTCCGGAACTTTCTCCTCAACCGGGATCCATCCGTCATTCAAATGATTGCGCACAATGTCCATACACTTGTCAAAGCACCATCCGATAATCTTGTCGCTTTCGTCTGCAGGGTCCCAGTGTTTCTTTTTCTCGGTCTTAATCTCTTCCATAATCTTCTCTAATTCCTGCATGTCACTCCACTCCTTTCATAAAACATAACCACCGAGTCTTACTTCTCCGATCACCAAATAACGGCTCGCGTTCGATCGCTTTCAGCATATCCGCCGTCCTGATCTGCTGTTCATTCCATTTCATAATAAGCGAATGATCCGGCTTTAAAATTCTCATACACTCGTCAAATCCTGCTTTCAGATATGGTTCCCACTCTTTTGGTAATACGCCGTACTTCTTGGCCAGCCATGATTTTTCTCCGGCGTGGATAAGATGTGGTGGATCGAAAACCACTAAATCGAAGGTATTATCATCAAATGGCATATTCCGAAAATCAATAACTATATCTGGCTCAACGACAAGTGTTCTCCCGTCACAGAGTGTAGTCTCCAGTTTTCTATTGTCGGCGAAAATAACATCAGGATTGTTTCTATCAAACCAGAACATACGACTTCCGCAGCATGCATCCAGAATTTTCGGCATTGTCATTCCTCCCTATCAGATCGAATCCTCTCAAGCTGCCTGTCAAGCTTATACCACATCTGCCCTAAAACAGTATCTCTTCGGTGATGTTGAATCATTAATTGGGCAGTCATGATATTGACATCCGCTACTTCTGACCATGTGTTTTCTGGCAAAACAATCTCTCCATTAATCTCAATTGCGTTATCCAATTCAACAAGCAGTTCTTTTAATTCTTCCTTGCATTTTTCAATCTGATTCTTTTTGCTGTAATGCTTCGCAAGATATTCAATTTTTCCTTCCAGTGTCTCCATCGACTCGATCTCAATCATTTTTTATCACCCCTTAATCGTATATTGCCTTAAAACATCGTATAAAGCCGATACAGCCATTTTATTGCTCTCGTCAACCAATTTAACGTATCCATCTAAATCTACCGTCAACTGGTCTCCTACGGATTTCTGACGCTCTTCCAGGTAACGCTCTACAAGACATTCGAGATTGTTATAATATCCGATGATGTTCACAACCTCTTTCCCCTTGCTTTTCTTGTGTTGCGATATGTATTTTTCTTTTAATATGTAGTTGTACTTGTCGGTCTCAATAAAATACCGATCATCAATGATAATTTTCATGGTTCCCTCCCTCTCCGCCGAATCTGTAGCAGTGCTCACACCTCTTTTTCGTTGACACAAAATATCCTTTGATCATCATTGCCATGGGGCAAGTCGGCATCACAAATATGGCAACCCGGCCGACTTTCTCCATATTCTTGCAGCGTTTATATTTTTCTAACTCCTCCATGTCTCCTCCTCTCACAATCCCAGCTCGTCCTTCATATTCACATAGCTGTCCCGGACATGCTGCCTGCGGCGGCTATGTCCTTTTACGGCCACCGGAAAGCATCTCTCCAAGATACGGTCATAGATTCGTGTATATCCGATGTCATTACTCTTTTTGATCTCGTCCATTGGTAGGTTAGTAGTCAGGATCATAGGCAGCCCCGACCTATACCTTGCGTCGATGATGTTAAATACCAGCTCTTTCATATAGTCTGTATTTCGTTCCGTCCCTAAGTCGTCTATGATTAATAGACTGTATCTATTTAAGCTGTCTATTAACTCCTGCTTGCCATCAAATGTCCCCTGGATTTTGTTGGTCAGCGTAGCAAAATTGGTCATTAATACCGTATATCCATTGCTTATCAATTGATTTGCAATACAGGCCGCATAGTAGGTCTTGCCTGTCCCGACGTCTCCATACAGGAGCAGCCCTTTGCTCTCCTCACGGAATTTTGCAAAGCCGTCCGCATATCTCCTCATGGCATCGGCTATCTTGGCATCCCGCCGATCATCATTGTCAAATGTCCAATCGACCATCTCCCTGTATGCCTCTCCAAAGCACACCATCCGCATCCTGTCAAATTCCTGCTGCCTCTCTCTCTTTTCCCTCTCCTCCATATCCTTTTTTATGCAATCGCAGATACAGCGCACCTTTTTTCTAACTCCGAATATCTCTACGACTGTCTGTGTCTGTTTATGGCATACTTTACAGTGCAACAGTCCATCATCCCCCAGGTACTCATCGTCTGGTATCGGGACTCTGTCGTTAACGCTCTCAGCAATATTAATCATTGCCCCTTCCATCCATCATCACCTCTTAATCAAAATAGATCGTCCAGATCATCAAGGTTCGCTCCTGCTGGATGCCCTGTATTCTTCGGAGCATTGTTGTCTCTCTTTTCCCATGTCCTTACAGCAGCTTTCCAGTCCTTCATTTTGTTTCTACCAACCATCCATCCTTTGGCTGAGTAAAAGTCCACAAATCTCTCCGGATCGACATTGTTATTTCTGTCGATACAGTAATTTCTTACATCGTCAACAGTAGGAGGAATAAATTTTTTGACAGACTTTTTGTGGAGGTGAAGAGCTTCGCAAGAAGATTTGTTATTCTCTTCTTCTTTATCTATTTCTATTTCTTTATCTTTATCTATTTCTGCTTCGCTAACATTAGTTTTACTGTTAGTTTTACAGTTAGATTCATCATTAGTTTTACATTGTTCTTTACTTGCTATTTGCTTCTGCTTTTTCCTATAATCCTGCATATAATTACGCATATACTCGTTTTTTTTCTCTATCTTGTCCATGGTTTGATGTTTTCCCCAATTCGGGATTGTGATAACACCATCAATGATTTTAATCATCCCGAATTGTTCAAAAACTTGCAAAGCCATTTTTACAGTTGATTCCTTGCGCCTGAATATTGTTGCTAACATACCATCCGTATATGCAACTTGGTTACTCATCATAAATACGCCCATATTATTTTGTTTACCAGCAAGGCATAATAATTTAAACCATATGACAATAATTGCATCGGAATCAGGCAAGCTCTCAATCAAGAGTATTTTTTCATCGTCAAAGATATCCGTGGTTATTTTTATCCATTTAACGTCTGCCATGCCATTATTTCTCCCATTTCATCCTACATATTTTCTCGAAAAGTCTCTGTATTCTTCCTCAAAACGGGAGCGAATCATCGTCAATCCCGTCCGGTATCGACATAAATCCGTCAAGGTCTCCACCTTTGTTATCGATCGGCTGCCCTACATTTTGCGGGCTGCTTGGTGTGTCCTGCCTGCGGCTCTCGCAAAACTCAAAGTGGTTGATTACCACCTGTGTGCCATAGTGCTTGACACCGTCTCTGTCCGTGTAATTATTGTTTCTTACCTCTCCTTCTAATAGAATTTTTGTCCCTTTACCGACGTATTTTTCGATGGTCTCGGCCAGCTTCCCAAAAGCCACGCACTGGAAAAAGTCCGCTTCCGGATCGTTGTCCCTCTTAAATCTACGATTTACTGCAAAGTTAAATCTTGCAATTGCCTTTCCGTCCTGTGTGTATCTGACCTCTGGATCAGCCGTCAGACGTCCCATTGCTATCCACTGATTCATAATTTTCCTCCAAATTCTCAAAATCTTCTGTTAATTTTTTCCGTACCGGATCATCATATTTGATGCCATATACGTGATACATACGCTCAAATGCAATCCGGCCCTTTTGGTGTGAAATCGTGTGATGCTCCCGGCACAGGCATATTTTACGATGGTCTCTGTCGTCCAATTTACGTCTGTCGTTACCCATGCCGATAGCGTCTACGTGGTGTATCTCACCAGGCTTCCCGCAGATTGCACACTTTTTATTTTTGATACATGCATACAGGTATCTGCCGATATCCTCTGACCTCTGTACACCTGGCTCTGAGAGCGGTATACCTTCTTCCAGGGCATATTCCAATATCGTACTGATAAATTCCCTGGCCTCGTCCATAGAGCAGTTCCCGAGGCTTAAATACGGCCTCCCAGTGCGTATTATGTACAGGTACTTAAGCCATTCTTTTTGCTCCTCAGGCAGATATCCAGTCCAGATCGAGATATCCCGGATTGTGGCATATGCCTTTTTGCGCTGCTCTATAGAGATTGATCTACCGTCGTCAAATCTGCACTCCGTATGTCTGATTGACTTGTCATAGATGCTATCTGCAAGGCTTCTGTCAGGCACATTGATGATTAAGTCTGTGCCGTTTGCAGTCTTACGAACTTTTAAAATCTCAGCCGTTTTGTACACTCTTATCACCATCTTTTGGCCTGTTGTCGTAAACAAATACTCGCTTGCCTGTGGTTATATTGCGTATTGACAAGGCCACGATATTGCGGTTATCATAGAGAATTTTCTCAACACTAAATTGGTCATAGCAGGAGTATCTCTGGCCGTTACCTTTTATATTGCAGTCCTGATATTTAGCCCAGATAAAAGGTGCAGTATAAAGCTCACGGCCGATCCCCCAGTTAAAACACGCACGTTTAAAACTGTCCGACGCAAGGCCTTTCTCTGGCTCCGAAAAGCTCTCTTTGCCTGTGTCCTCTTTTGATATCCACTGGCTTTTCTCCTCGTCCCAGATGCTCACTTGGCAATTTTTATTATCTCTGCTATGTGACCGCTGCCAGTTAAGAGGCCCCACAGTTTCATCCAGGATATTCATGTCACATCTTGCGTCCTTGTAGAGCAGGAGAGAGACTCCGTTTTGCCTCACAGTCGACACTCTGACCTCGATCTCATCTGCCCTTAAAAGCCTAAAATTAAGTGATTCTGACATATATTACACCTCACTTTATCTGGATGTTATTTATCCTTACAATCTCTGCTCCCTCTATATTCTCACCGGCCTCAATTGCCTTTTTGATGCCTGTTTTGTCAGCCGTAGGAGCCGCAAATTTAAGATACTTTTTTGGTAATTTGTCAATGTCAATGATGTGTAATTGAGCACTTTTACGCCATCCGATTGCCACTCTTGGACTGTTAAATTTCTCCCCGTCAAGGGCTGTAGTTAGGTAATTTTTAAGTGATGCAGCCTTTCTCTCTGCTGCGGATTGACGATCCGCAAGCTTCATTTTTTCTGCCTTTAGCTGCTCTGCATCGGACAACAAATTCTTGATCCAGGCACCTATATTCTCGATCTTCTCATCCCTGGCCATTTGCAGACTGGTCAGCTTATCGGTATCAATAATTTCTCCCGTCTCTTGATCTACGCATTCTAATATTGCGTTGTCGATCTCGTATAAATTCATGATTTTCCTCCTCACATATTCTGTAATTTTCTAATTCTCTTCTTAGTCGGCTTACATGGTTTCTGTAATACTCATCAATTTCTATCTGATTCATATTTTTCTCCTAATAGATCAAATATTAGTTTAGAGTCTACATACTCATTTTTTTTAAAAAGGTTTTTGATCATGTCCAACCTAGTTGATTTTTCGATCAACTTTTCATACTTTTCTTGTGTGATTTCTACGGTTTTTACTTCTGAAATATTCATTGTTTTCCCTCCGCTTTTATGCTATTATGTTAATAGGCATATACCTATTAGCTTTTCTTTTTACCCCTATGCTTGGCGGAGCATAGGGGTTTTTACTTGTCAAGAGCTAATACAATTCCAGCCCCGATCAATACTGAACCCAAAATCACTGCCGCCATAGTGCGAACGGTGTCTACGTCAAAGATGCCTGACAATACCGTTACGGCGGTCAATGATGCAATTAGTAACAGATTTTTAATCACTTTTTAGCCTCCCCTGAAATTCCATGTCTCTTTTTTCAAAAGCCTGAACAGGTACTCTTAAGTACTCAGCAGCAATGTAAGGGTAGAACTCATAGGTTCTTTTGTTTTTTCCTTTTACTACTTTGCTGTAATTGTTAAATCCACGTTTGGCTTGTTCTCGGAAAGCTTGAGGAGATACATCCAGGATGTATGCTGCTCTCTCAGCACTCCGGATAATAGGATTCATCAATCTCAACGCCTCCTCTTTTTCTTTTTTCTTCTAATTCCTTTACTTTTACTCCTGTCTTTTTTAATCCTGGCTTTCTGGCTCATTTATGTCTCCTTGTGTGCCTGTGTTTATGTTGTTTGTTCCATGGCTGTCCTGGTAGATATAATCGTAACTATTCCACTGGTAAATCCAGCAGGCGTTTGTTGCGATCAACGCCGCAAAGGTGATTACCCATGCGATAAACCAGCGTTTTGCTGACCTTTCTGCCTGCTGGATTACCGATGTGGCAAAAAATTCTTCAATGCCTTCCCATGATGGTTTCTTATTTTCTTCCATAAATTTCCTCCATTTCGAACGTTTGTTCTTGCTATCTGCGGAAATAAATGGTAGAATATATCCGTAGACAGCTAGTCGCGTTAGTTGGCTACTTGCTCCGGTGGGTGTTTGCGGCACCTGTCGGAGCGTTTTTTATTTTCTTTTCTTAGAATAAATTGCAGCGAGAACAACCAATAAGGTAAATTCTCCTACTGCTCCTGCTATTACACCGCAGGCAAATGGTGTGATATACATAAGCCCTCCTTTATTTAATTAAATATTCAACAGGTACATCGAAATACTTTGCGAGCAATAACAATTTTTCAACCTTTGGAGCACTTCTTCCATTTTTCCAGTCTGTAAAAGTAGATCTTGTAATTCCTGTATCTTTCGATACTCTGTAATCCGTTACTCCTTTTTTATCTCTCAGTTCTACATAGCGTTCGTACAATTTCGCACCTCCTTTTCCGAACTTTTCTATTGACTTTAGTTCGGAAATCAGTTATAATATGAATCACCACAAAACATATGAGTTATGACTTCCGAATCTTTATGTTATTATATTAGCACAGATTTCATAACTTATCAACACTTTTAGTGCGCTTTTCATAACTTTTTTTCAGGAGGGATATTATGACTAAAAATGTAGAAAAAGAAGCGACAAATACAGCTCCTGAACCGGATATACCTAAAGAATACCAATCGGCGCTTGCTCAGGCTGAAGGATATGGAAATAATATGTATAAAAACAGTTTACCGTCATGCTCTTGCTGATAAAAGTTCAGAGATGGATAAGATCAATGGTATAATATTTTTAAAAAAATTTAAAAAACCTCTTGACTATTCGTTACGAATGATATATAATATAATCATCAAGAAGAAGTAAGATAAAGGAGGAAATAAAAATGATGAAATTTATGTATGATGTAATTGATAAGGAATCAAAGGTAGTAATTAAAAAAGATGCCGTACAGAAGATAAAAGCAGAAGGCATGAGTGAAGAAGCTGCCATTGAATCAATAAAATTCTTTTGCTGCGGACCTTATGAGGAAGTTATAAACGTAAGAATTGCATAAGGAGGATAAAAATGTACATTAAAGGCATTGGGATCATCAAAAAAGAAAAGGCGATGAGAATTTTAACCAGGGACGGAAAAGAAGCTGTAAAAAATGGAGATATCACTCTGGAAGAGCTTGGAGAAATGTATAAGCTGGAAATGGTAAAGAAAACATCCAAGATCGGAAGTATGCAGTCAACATTTTCAGAATCGTATAAATGGATACCGGATGAGTTAAAAGAAGAACTCAGCCCGGAACAGTTAGCAAAACTCACAGATCAATTTTATGATTGCTATAGTGCCGGAAAAGCTGCAAAGTAAAAGGCAGGGCATTTAGCCCTGCCATCTACCAGATTTGCCATAAATCTCATTATTTCAATCCTTGACACCCGGATAGCTGGGTGTTCCACAGCAGGAAGCATCCATCCTGTGTGACTAAATATATAATATCATTGGAGGATGTAAAATGCAAGAGAAAATAGCAAAAGTTATTTTTAATAAATCTGGAGGCACTGCTGGAAGTGGAGGCGTAACAAATAGAATTACCATCCCTACTACGTGGGTTAGGGAGATGGGAATCACGGATGAAGACAGAGGCGTAATATTGGAATTTGATGGAGATAAAATCACCATAAAAAAAGATACAAAATAAAGAAAGGTAGGTATTAAAAATGAATATTTACAAAGGATCAGAAATAGTAAAATGGGGAGAGTTTCAAATAATAAAAGAGGGGGACGACGCAATCGTGCCAGCAGAATATGTTGACTTGTTTGTTTCGGAATTTTACGGCAAACAATTAGTACAATGCTTTTTTGATGGCTTGAGACATGTTAGAGTATACAGGTCACAAATTTCGCCTGTTTACTTGATAGTAGGTATGGATGAGGGATTGTATTATAACATGTACAGATTTTTCAATGTTTTTAGAGAGAACGAAGATGTTAAAGCATTGTTAGATAACACCCCTGAGCAATAAGCTCAGGGGTACTTTTTTTAAATAGCAATCAAATCTTTCCATGTATTCGTTCCGCAGATCCCATCTACTTCCAATACGCCTTTTCTGGATTTTTGGTAAGCTTTGAGAGCATATTGGACATTATCTCCAAATGACCGATCAAGCTCTAACTCTTTTCCATCTTTTCCCTTAAATCCTCTGGCTCTGAGGATTTCCTGCAGCAAAAGCACCGAAGTACCCGTGCTGCCTTTTTGTATGATTTCTGGGCTAAACATATAACCACTCCTTCCAGGTGTTGTATTCTGTGATGCATTTCCGTTCTTATTCATCCATTCTATAGCAATATTCCAATCCACCCGGCAGAATTTTGTTCCAGGCAGTGTGCTGTTAAGATAGGATTTTGCGCAAACTCCGCCTCCGTTTGCTACTACTCCGGATGCTCCAGATGTATTCCCCTCGATTGTTTCAAAGCGATCTCCTACTACTTTTGTAACAATTCCAGTATGTGTAAAAGTTCCGCTTCTGTAAAAGATCACGATGTCTCCCACCTCTGGATTCGCATATCTCGTAAACAAATTTCCGAGCGTCGGGCAATACACATACGGCCAGTGTTTTAACAACGCTGCTGCTGTCACCTGGTCAAATGCCTTCATAAGCACCCAGGAGATAAAGTCTGCGCACCATGGTTGTCCTTGGTATGACGGATATGTATCACGCCAGTATTTTGTGTAGTTTCCGCTTCCGGCATTGGCCGTCTTGCTGTCAAGCTGGCTGTTTGATGCTTTCTCAAGATATCCGACCTCAGCTTTTGCAATATCAATGACTCGACTAATTGCATCAGATTTTGTATATGACACAATACCACTCTCCTCTTTGTAGTCCTTATAAAATACATTACGATCTACCTTAGTTGGTATGCCTGGTATAGTCGCTTTGCTGCTGTACTGCCATCCCACACCATAAGATGGACGTAATCTCTCTTGCAGCCACCCATCATCATTGGCCGGATATCTAGCAATCCAAAAATCGTATTTAGGTTTGGTTGATTCCGGTATAATATTCTCATACCAGTCGACATTACTGTAAATGCCAAATTTATATCCGGCCGCCTTAACAACGCTCCAAAACGTCTTAATCATTGTCTCAAGTGTCGATTTCGACAAATTTCTTTGATCTGGATGTTCCAAGTCTAACCATACCGGAAAATCCAGTTTTCTTCCGTCAAGCACATCTACCACTTTTTCTGCTTCTTTCTGTGCTTCGGCTACTGACATGGCGTAACTATATTTATACACGCCAACAGGGATGTTATTTTTAGTGCATCCTTTATAATTTCTTTCAAATGTGCTGTCGATCACATTCCCCTTCTCGGTAATTCTTAAAATTGCAAAACCCATTCCGTAGTCTGCTACTGTTTTCCAATCAATGTTTCCTTGATAAGCGGATACATCAATTCCCTTGATTTCCATCCGATCACCTCCTGTTTTTCAGCATTTCTTCGTATGGGCTTACATCAGACTCGCATTTTTCCAGCTTTTCGATGTCATGATCCCATTCGATAGCTAAAACAGGATCTATGTCTGTATGATATCTCATGACCAATCACCCCATTCCCCGCTATTGTTAACCATAGCCAAATTAAAAGACGGAGTGACTGCGATAGATCCAGGAAGAAAGGTCTGATCGTCTCCCATATCTTTCGCATCCTTCCCTGTCTCTGGGAGCGTATCTGATGTATTATCAGCTAAGATAACGCATCGAATAGCTTCGCCGTCCACGTTTTTGGTAGTTGCGTTTTTAGTTTGTTGAATTGAAAGTAATTGAAACATTGCATTACCTCCTTTACTTTGATATCAACAATTTGAGATCTTCTATAGATTTTTTCAAATCATCGATTTCTTTAGATTGCTTCTTAATTAGTTGCATCATTAACGGGATCATAGTTCTATAATTCCAGTCTTCTGCTTCATTTTTGTCATTATATTGGATTAAAACAGGAGAAATTTCTTCTACCTCTTCTGCGTAAAACCCTGGGATTTCTTTCCCTTTCATCGGATCGTTTTCATTCAGATAGTTTTCTTTATACTTAAACCACACCACCCTGGTGTTTAGTAGTTTTTCTGCTTCTTCATCTGTCAAATCCCTAATGTGATCTTTGTATTTTTTAGATGATGATGCTAAATATGCTAATGTTTGCCCGTCTCGTGCAAAAACAATATGTCCTCCTGACGTTACGTGAGAAAGGTTATACATTACCGCGGGAGTCCAGAAACGTGTTTTAAATCTGAAATCAACATCATCAGTAAAATTAACATCATGATCGAATTCAGCGAATGATAGGCATACAAATGATGAATTGTTTCCTATCCTTATGTCTCCTGTGAAAACAAAACTATATCTGCTTCCGGGATACGTTCTAAAATGTCCAGACTCGATTTGCGCTCCTAAAGATCCGTCTGAATTTAATATTCTTATAACTCCGTATTTATTGTTTGATCCACCTATCGTTAAACTTCCGCCTTCAATAAGATCTGCCGATATTGATCCTCCACTTATTCTGTCTGCTGACATTGTCCCACTTTTAATAACACTTGCTGACATCGATCCGCCTTGAATTAAATTAGCAGATATATGCCCTCCTTTGATATAATCAGCAGACAGTGTTCCGGCTTTCGCATAAGACAGATTAATGTATAGCTGCCCATCTTCCATGAAGATCCCTTCTGATTTCCCATTATTTGTCAAAATATTGAAAATTTCTTCCTGGGTAAGATTTACACTGACGGGATGTTCATCAATAATCTCTTCGATTGTTTTACCGGTTATCTTCAAAGACGCAGCATTGATCCTGACAACGCCCGTTTCGGCGTCCAAATACATTGTCTGATTCCCATCCGAATCCTGAATGGAAAGTGTGCCACCAACGCCCCAATCGAAATTAATTCCGATTGTGCTCATGATCGTTGCAATGACCTCTCCATTTACTGTGATTCCGCCATTCCAGTGTTCTCCGCCGTCTGTAGACACGGAAATAGATTCTGATGTCATTTTCCAGACATAATTGGATTCTTCCAGTGTAGGTTTATTGTGCATGTAAGCGATTACACTTCCGTCAGACTGCTCTTCCTCTGTCACGTAAAAACCGGACGCATTGGCGACTTGATTTGTGAGATTCTCAATTGCCTGCTCCCACTGTGTCTTATTTTTTCTGATCTGGTCTTTTGCTTTTTGGTATACCTCCGAAGCATCACTGTAATATTCTCCGAATCTGGCTGGACTTTCAGCTCCACACTCCAAAGCGCTGCTACCAAGGTATGTAAAATTATGGGCAGTCACTATTGTCTGATAAGCATTATCTTTTTTGTCTATCAGGTACGCCAAGTCCATAAATTCTATCGTTGGATCCGGCATGAAATTTCCGGAAAATGGTCTCATTTTAATTCCGATGATGGACTGAGCAATCATATCAACCGCATTTTTTTCATGACCTACAATCAGCGGATTATCAATCTTAATCGAATAATCATCACTTCCGGATAAATAAATTTCATCTTCTCCAGAATCTTCATTTTCTATATTCGTGGACACCCCAGTTATTGTCACATCGTCAACACTAATTGTGGGATCATCAATATATTGAGAAATGATATGAATTCCGGATTCTGATTCAATTTCACTCGCAGATGGATTTTCCCCTTCTGGAAAATTCACATCATAGGATTTTATGATTAATCTTCCCTGCGGGCTAATAACTGCGTTTCCAGCAGCAATCTGAGCGATATATCCGATCACCTGCCGGCCTGTTTTTCCTTCTGGGGCTTGCTGGATCTGAAAATTATTATTCCTAAAAGTGGCGCTTCCCAAAGTAATATCGCAAGATCCGCAAACCTCATTGAGAAGTGTCTGCGCCGAGGTCGGGAAAGAAGAATGAGATGTAAAAATTTGGTCTGCTTTATACATATCGTCGTAAGCGGTTATTTCAATTACATCCCCTGGATAGACGGCGTCTATAACCGTAAATATCCCCTCTTGAATTCTTTCCTTTGTCCCATTGTCAAGATCTGCTTCCGTGTAAAGCACGATCCTGGCCATAAAAAGATCCTTCAGCGTTTTTTCAATGTAGGTCTTTATATTATCATTGGAAGAGTCTTTAATATCTTCAGATAATGTGTCCTGTAAAACCTCTTCGATAGCAACTTTGCTGTCGATGCTAATTTTTATACTTTTCGAAAGAGCTAACCCTAAAGGGAAGCCGCTATCCGGCTGCTCAGAATAGCTATTTTCTGAGTCCATGAAATCATCAACGGAATCTAAAATAAATTCAGTTCCATTCGATAATGTTATTTTTGCGTAGGCATAAAAAGGCCCAGCTTTTTTAATTACACTCTTAAAAGAATTGCTGACATTTTTCGACATATTATCACCTTCAAACAGGGTTTATTCCAGTCACCTGAAAACTTAATTCTTCTACCCTTTCTTCTCCATCTTCCAACGAGTAAAAGGGAGAATTGATGTTCGCCACATAAAATTCCCCTTCTTCCCATTGGCAGGAATAAACATTGAAATGGTAAAAAGAAAAAGAATTTTTCCCCATAATTTGCTCTAATATTTTTTTTACA